>WNFD01020048.1_pt1 | contig 12498 bp, 7 predicted proteins | sample 5400491 | NCBI WGS metagenome assembly WNFD01 (sample SAMN13153343, study PRJNA577476) | soil metagenome | isolation source: 120 cm saprolite under Douglas fir tree site 2 hole 2 replicate 2 | place: USA:California | collected 2015-04-18 | reverse complement strand
AAGTCCAGTGCCTTGCACCACACGCATCTTATAGTTGAGTGAGGCTGAACATTAAAGTATCTGAGTCCATGCAAATATCTACAATGTTTAAATGCTAGAGACTTTGTGAATGGGTGGAAGTATCGTCATAACCACGGATGAGTGATCAATCATTACCGGTGTGGCAGCCAAGGCCGGTAGCTGGAGGTATAACAGTTGCTTAGAGATATTTATCCCAGAACCCAGTCGTTCCGTTTGTTTTTGCTGCCTGTTCTTGGATGCCCAATAATTTCATGACAAGGTTGTAGATTTCAACATTTTGGAAACCGTTCATCACGTAAGTCTCGTCCGAGGTTGAGTGCCAGCCCTTGTTGGGATTGAAAAGCGAACGCAGGCGGAGGGAAGTACTTCGACTATGGTGAATAGCTTTCGCTACGGCAGAAAAAGGACCATGTGCAACGAATATGGCGTGCATAGCCGGTTCATCGTTGTCATAGCCGTGGTTCTGCAGATCATGAGTTGCTAGGCGATGATCGAGGTAACAGGGCCAACATACTCCTTTTGATAGACCTATATCTCCCTCTTTGTGTGTCGCCAACACGTAACCAATGTTTGGAACAACATAGACAGGCGCAATTCGGGGGCTGTGTGCGAAGTGATACCTTTCGGGCATTGTCTGCGGAGTGTATACGCTGAACTTTTCGCTATTGTCGGCGGCAGCTGCAAGCAAAACGTCAAGATAATGAGAAACGTCGGCTACAGTGTCGAAGTGGAGCCCCATGGAAGGCCAGCCTAAATTTCTGGTCAGATTTGAATATCAGAGTGACAGGAGTGAGAAGCGCTCCACCATCCTCGTGTTTGACAGCCTGCCACCCATCCTCGCCCAGTATATCATCAATATACACAAGCTCTGGATGACTGGTATCCGTCATGCCGTGGTCGCTCACAAAGACGACATCCATAATCTCAGTTAGATTGCGGACTACCAGAGAGTTATGCAGGTCTCTCGCGAAGGCATCGACGTATTTAAGCGTATCCTATAAAAAGAATAAGCCAGTCACGAAACGAGAATGTATGGGTCGAATTACATTGACTTCCTGAGAATAAGGACCCGCTGCATGCCCTGCCTGATCCAAGGAAGGTTCGTACGCTAAAATAAGGCTTAGGCAGGCGCTTGCCCAAGTTTCAGAACACGTACCAAGAATAAGCTGAGGACGTTCGCTTAGCGGGAGATCAATCCATTCCAATATTTGAGCAAGTTTGACGTCCAACGAAACTTTATCCTACACAAGTTCCTTGAAATCATCTGGAATCCGAAAATGAAGGTACGTACTGCCCAAGGGATGAAATACGTAGGCGAAGCCCCAGAAAGAGTTCGAGGAGGGCCCGGCCTAACAGTATCGATGTGACAATCACAAAATTAGAAACGCAGTGAAACGTACCACATCAAGTTGGCAGTAAGGAGTCCCGCCTTCTCAACCGTTTCCCACATCTTCAGCGGGCATGAGCACCTGTGACAATGACACTGAGCATGGAAGCATCACATACATAAGGGCCCAGTGGTTACTACATAGCATAGCTTTTAACATCTCAGAAAGAAATCTCAGGAGACATATGGCTCACGGGAAAGTCAATGTCTGTCGGATATGATTAATTAAGTCCTTTCATGGCAACATGAGGAACTCACGGGAAATACTGGCTTCATAAATTTTGCTCTTAGACCTTCCTTGCTGATGTCGAGTAAGTGGGGTGTCAAGCCCCTGTCTAAATAGTCAGCCCTGTATATGATGTTAGCGACGAGGCGATGCATGAACATTAAAATAGCATCCCTTAAACCATCAATGGATACGAGTATGACGGTGCGTTTGAAGTCATGTGTTCCGTTGGAACGGAGGGTATCGCCATTGAAATGCAAGTCCTTGGCCAGGCATTGAGGAGCGGACAACCAGTAGAACACACCAAAAACTAGTCCGAAAAGAGCGCTGATAACAACCGCTATCCGGGTAGGCCCAAGTGAGAGCAAGGTACTCTTAAGCCATGTTGACGACAGCTTTGGTTCTTCAGCTTCGGAAAATGGTAGGGTATCGATACCAGATAATAGGCCCTTGCGTTCTTCAAATCGGCTAGAAAGCATAATATCTTCTTGGGACGACGGTGAGAGTTTGAGGAGTCGCGCCATTGCCGTGCGCCGTGTTAGGCTCGGAGTCGATAGCGAGCAGCGACGCGAGGGAACAACGCCGTGGCCCAGGGCAACCAGTGCGAGCCACGTGATTGATGGCCTCACGTGATCGAACAAGATAACTACAATTTTACGTAAACTCTGTACTTATACATCCGATATCCGTTCGAAGAACTGCCTAATTGTCCCAGATAGCACCTCCGGAAGAGCCTCCACGTCTCGTAATACCACGTAATAACTGAATGGGAACGTGTCCAAGTATCGTTGCATTTGTAACTCCATGCGTCCGTCTACGTTCTTATACGTCGCCTGCTGCATCGAGAGAATCGAATTCTGTGAGGCTGCCGTCCCGCTGCCTTCTGATCCAGGCACATTTGGAGGCGCATTTGAATGCAAGGAGTCAAGTATGATGAAGACCATCAGAACCCGCTGCTCCTGTGCGCGACGCAATGCAGCGCGAAGACTCTCGTGGTCCTGGCAAAGCCCATCCGAGATGATGATCTCGAGTTGCCAAAGGTCCCCAGCAGACGAAGGACTTGTCAAGCGACTCTCCCTGGCTGCCTCGAGTACTCCGAGGCTCGTTTCGACCAAACCCAGCACGTTCGTCGCATTCTGGTTGAAAGTAAACGCGGTCATGATTTGTATCGCAGCTTGGTCCGTCAGGGGCCCTTGATCGAACCCGTGCAACACATCTACGGTCTCCCCAAACTTTGCAATGCCGATGTCTCCAACCTCGAGTCTGCTGAGAGCTCTAGATACGAGTACAAGCGCCTCATATGCGAGGTGAATCGAGTGTGATTCGGCCATCGAGCGAGAGTCGTCCAGAACAAGGAAAACTTGATATTCTCTCTGGCTCGGGCGTGTGCGACGGAGCCAGATCTTGTCTTTCGTGTACTCGCTGGCGATATAGGGAATAATCTTTTTCATATTGAGGCGCTTTCCAGACCGGTAATCCCCCTTGAGTCTTGTGGCCAAAGTAGGTTCAAGAATGAGACGTAGCTGTTCGCACAGGGCATACGACAGATCCTGCGTCAAGGATTCGTACAGACGCCAGAGATTTTGGGCACCTTCGGGAGGTTGACCTTCGGCCTGCCATTGACGCAGGGTGAGCTCAACGTACTCGGTCTTCGGCACTTCGTCATCAGCTTCGACCTTTCGTGTATTGCTCTCGTTTTGCATATCGGTACCGTGCGGTGGTTGCAGGGACTGTACCTCATTCTGTGTCAACGCGCCCGGGGTGTTCTCCGGAAGGGCCCGTTCCGAAGATGCAGACGGCAACGGAAGTAAGGGGGGAGGCGTAAATCCAAGCTGGGGGGTTGGGTGTTCTTGATCATCCACGTCCATCTGGTCCGCATCATTGGGGCCACGAGCGTCATCTACGAGGTGGAGTTCGCTAAGCTTGGCTACTTCCTCAGCTCCCGCAGGGCCTAGGGCTTGCATGTCATGATCAACATCATCTTCATGGAGATACTGCAGGTGTGAAGTCTCTGGGTTTGGCATTGCCTGCTCGACAGGAGCATGATCGCTTTCAAGAATACCATCAGAGTGCATAACAGTCTCCTTGAAGGCATCTCCAAGAGGGCGTGCGTGGTCGTGGGGTACATTATGTGGGACATTTTCGTGGGACGGTGTTGTTCCAGCCTCGGCGCTCGCATTGACAATACCGCTGTTCCCCTTGTCTGCAGCTGTTATCTCGGTTCTCTCGTCATAAGCAATACTGTTCCAGAAGTCAGACAGCATATCAGAAGACCATAAAATCGGAACGGAATGGGTGCACTGACGTGTCATCACTCCTGGCCTCTTCACTCATACCGACAGCCTTCGCGCCACGACCACCTCCTGACGGGCTCTCCGAGGTGTCTTCGCGGACGTTAGAGTTCAAAAGTGGGTCAGGAACAACTTCGTTTCCAGTTTCTTCATCTCCTGTTCGCATGTCCGGTCGCATGCTGACATCCTCGTCAGGGTAGGAATCCTCTAGCCCAGTGGCCATCTCCTCTCCTTCCCGACGCTGATCTTCTAAACTCTCCCCTTCATCTTTGGGATGAGAGGACGTCTCCTGGGGAGATTCCGGTTGCATCTCGTTATCACCATTCTGCGAGTCAGTTGTTCCGTCTGCGTCATCTCCATGCATATCGTCGTCCGCTTCCTCGCCAACATCCTGCCGTGTTGTATCTTCGTCCATTTCAAGACCATCAGGAAGATCTAGAATGTCTGAATCTTGCATAAAGTCATCCAACGGTGCTCCATTGGCTGCAGGTGTGTCTTCCCCGTTGTCTTCGTCGGCCTCGTCCCCAGGCATATCTTCGTCCTTCAATGCGGTGTCACTGCCTTCGTCTCCTGTCTTCCCCTCGTCTGGTTTCGTCTCCTTGGAAAGATGTTCATCCTTTGAACGTTCGTTCTCTTTAGCAACCACTTCGGAGTCGGCGGAAGGCTTGTTAGACTGGTCCTTGCTCGACTGGTCCTGTTTACCGTCATCTTGAGGCCCAGCTTCATCGCCCCAAAGCTTCTCGTCGACGGTGTCCGGATCTCCCACATCTAGGTTATCCAGGGTTTCCTCTGGACCTTCCTCGTTTTCGTCGGTAGGCCGCTCCTCTTCAGAGCCACTCTCTGGTATGTTCTCGAGCTCGCCTTGGAAGTCGTCCCCAATTTCAATAGCATCATCATCGTTTTCTTTGCTCTCGTCTCCTCTCCTGTTCGACTCGCCACCTTCATCCTTCAACCCTTCTACCTGACTTTCGTCTTCGATCTCCTTACTTACATTCTCGTTCCCAATTCCTTCGCCAAAACCAACGCCGCCAGCGCCGCTTTCGTCTTCTGGACTATCATCTCCCGGCTCTTCGCTATCAGGTGGTTTGCAGAAACCGTTGGTCGCTATGTTGAGCATCACAGAACCGGCTGCGAATTGGAGCTTGAATAGATTATTTACCCATCTAGCCATGCAAGCAAGTTGTTCTTCCACGAGAAGCGTATATCGTTGGATGAAGGGGAGCAGCCGTGAGACACTCTGCTTGATTTCCTCTGGTGGACATCCGACCAGCCGCTCAACCCAAGAGTTCAGGAGTGCAACTTTTGAGTCAGCGCGAAGAAGATTGCCGACTGTAATAAGAGATGATGATGTGTCTTTGAGGTAATTATCGTGGCTGGGACTTGGGAGCTGATCTTCGACGGGTATGACCGAAAGGACGGATTGTATGGACTTGAGGAGCGCCTCGATCACTTGGTCCGAGCCAGGGTCAGATTGGTTCGATAGCTGATTTCCGTGGGGAATACGCAACGTCTGCGACGCCAGCCAGTCCCTCAGAGGTAAGATGATAAGTCTAAACTGTGGGTAGCTCTTTTCCCATTCAAGAAAGAGATTCTGGGCATTGGTGATATGCTGCTGTGCAAAAACCACCGCATCAAACTCATCTGCCAAAGACGGCTCAATTAATGGTGTGCTTTGAAAATGAGTACAACGAACCTCGCAGGAGAAGGCGGAGCTCGGTCACTTTCAAATTCCTTACTATTGGCCGTAGTGTGTCTCGACATTCTTGGGTAGATGACAGCAATATCTGTGCATTCTCTAGCAACGTAACAGGCGCGGGTGACGCGCCAGGTAGACTCTCAAATTCTTTGATCTTGTGTATGACCTCGGAGATGGCGTGACACATTCTGGTCACTGATTCTTCCGTATTTAAGACGTTGTCCGAGACAGCGGGACCCCATGCGGAAATTCCAGAAGATTGATGTATCGAGACTAGACGCTGAGAGATACACTTTAACCTCGCGTACGTATTGAGGTACATCGCTAGCCTTGGAAGAAATTCCTCATCAGCGAAAGAACAATCAATTCGAGGGCAGACTAACTTGGATCTACAGTTAAGCGACACCGATAAAGCCGACTCGAGTAGCATGATGGAACGTCGGAGCTCTTGTGCTGAAATATCGTCATGATGATTGACCAGTGTGGCTTCCTTTTGAACTCTTTGGCGAAGTCGCTCCAAGCCTTCCGCTTGCGTACCAAACCAGCCTTCCAAAGCTTCTCCTTACGCTCGGCCGTGGCACCAACGGGGAGATTGACTGAGGCTAGCTCTTTTGCGGTGGAAATTATTTGCTCTCTCAGATCATCCAGGCCGTAAAATGGCATTTGGTTGATGAAGAGATCGATACGAGAGGTGATCAACATATCAAATTTCTTGTATGTCTTGCTTAGATCTCGCAAGTGAACCGGGCCATCATCTAGTGTCAGAAGAGTGAGTAGGTTGCTACTGTCAACTGTCCTGGTTTGCGAGAAAGACTGTGGGAGGGGAGTATTTGATAACGACTCTGTGCTTGACGCCCGCTCTGGCTGGAGGAAGTCATTGACAGGTTGACGCATGATATCACGATATTTGCGGATGATTTTGTGGAGTTGATTGTGTGTCTTTTTGGCGGTAGCCTTGAGAGCTTGGACATTGACATCCTTCCAGCTGGCAACTTTGATAAAACCTTGAATCTCCTCTGAGATCGTCCTTTCTTGTGATGCGAGTGACGATGTGATTGAAGAGACGAACTGCGAGTAATAAGCCTGGGTCGAATGCACGATGCATTGAACGCGGATGAGTGGCTCTCTTTCCCGTTCAGGCTTGATGAATGTGAGATGCTGAAGAAGGGGCTCAAAGCTCCGTAGAAGATCTAAGCGCCTCGAAAATTGTCCAAGAGGACTCAACTTGAGGAAGTCATCAAGCAGTGGAACGAGCTGATCCAGGTAGTCGTCCAGGCTGTCTGAACAATTACGGTCCACGATATCCAGAAGACCTCGTACAGCGGCGTTGTACAGACGGAACCACCATTCTGACGCCCCTTCTTCAAAGGCGACGGCCTGTGTTCGGAGGAGACCACGCCACGATGACAGTTCTAGTCGTCGCCAGGAGATAATCAACTCTGTTATTGCGTTTCGATGATTCTTCAGGGTAGTTTCTTGGCTGGCATACATTTCCCAGTCGTCGGTTTGGAGCAGCAACTGCTCTAGGAGGACAAGGACCTTGGCCACAGGGCTCTGAGCGCTGAGCGAGAGAATTTGAGCGCAGCGGTCTCTTAGGTGTTGCAGAACCATCTGGTCTGGCCACTCCTGAATGAGGGCATCAAGTACTTTCTTGAGTGATTCAACGACCGTGGCAGCTCTTCGTATCTCTGGCACATGTGAGTCGATATAGAAGTTATAGGGGTCCGCGGGCTTCAAGTTGTCATGATGGTGAAGGCTCCCTAGGCGCGCTGTAAGGAGGGAGAGTTGGTGAGGGAAGCTATGATCGTCTAAGGTTTCTGGAAGGTTGTTTTGATACTTGTCCAGGATGGAGGCCAGAAGCGCAGCACGGAGGTCAGAAAGGCGTGTTTGAGCACTCAATGGAGAGCTTCCCGATGTCATGATACGGAGATGGAGAAGCATGAGGCTACCCGCGACGGATCCGTCGAATGACAAGGATTGTCGGGGTGTATGATCAGGGCCACCCTCTTGACTATGATCTGGGTCAAAGAGAGCTTCGTAGTCGGGGAATAACGCCAGAAATTCCTCTTCTTCCAGCTCCGATTCGATTTTGGCATCATGGGCAATCCGGTTCGTGCGATACAATGACTGTGATGCAACATCTGCCTCTTCCTGCTTCTTCTGATTGATGAGCCAGAGCCTTGCTGCGCGCTCGTACGCGCTTTCTATACAAGCGATGCGAGACTGCACATCGACGCCCAGTTCGACCTCAAAAGCAACTGCCGTCAACACGAGTAATATTAACTCGAAGGGACTCCGTTCGACGGCACGAAAATCTCCTCGACTATCACCGGCAATCAGCGCGGTCGTTCCTCGCACAGAAGGGAAGGCCACGAGGGCGTGCGAGAATTCTTCGATAGCTGTTGCCTCTCCACACGCAGAAGCATGGACTACGAGGCGAAGACCAAGCCGCAAGTAGAGTAAGGCGGACGCTAACGGCCTGCTGATATCGTCGAACTCCGGATAGGCACTTTCCAAGCGCTGATGAAACCTGGCAATAGACTCTTGGATGACATGCTCATTTGCCGAGGCTTCTGGGCTGTTCGCGTGAAATGCGTCAAGGAGATGCTTGAGACGAGAATCGGAGATAATCTTGAGCATGAACTGTGAAATCTCGGACCAGAATTCCCGGAGCCGGCAGACGTCGCGTCCAGCTGTCCAAGATACGTGAGGTATGTGATGCAAGCGTTCACGGACATGTCGGATCTGCTCATTGAGGTAGCTGATAGTGCCGCTCGTCAAATTTCCGCTTATACGGCGCTCCAGGTTGATCTCAAGCTCCAATTCGTGAGAGAGGGAAGCTAGTTCTGTACCCCAGAATTCAGACCTGGAACTTTGCGATGCCGCTGGATCTAATGGAGTATCTGGGATGTATAAATCCATGAAGAAGCGGGAAAGGGCGATCCAGCCAACGCCAAGGTTTCGGAGGGTCGTAGAGCGAGACTCGTCACGGCCTATTTGAGTTATTGTTCCGCTGAAGAGACGATCGACGGACAAAACAAACCACGGGTATGACGAGCGTCTCAGAAGTGGTAGGAGCGCAGAGAATGAGTCGGAATCACAATATGCTCCTTGCAGATCCTTGAGTGTAGATTCATCAAAAGATTGATGAAAGCAGGACGCGAGCTGATTCAGGGAAGTCGATGTCACACATCTTATCGCATAGCTGATTCGGAAGATTCCCTACCAGTAACAATGTTTTGCGGAGGAGTGTTGTTATATCCTCAATCCGGGTAGAGGCCCAATTTCCGGTAACGGTCAAAAATCGCGAGTGATGCTCAAGCGCCCTCTGATAGGCGCACAGAGATTGCAACGTGACGCCGTGAAGGTCACTAACGGCATGTTAGCATAGGCCAAGCCAGAATGCAGCTCATCTTACCAGGTCTGAATTGTTATCGAAAGCGCCGCTGGTTGGAAGAGGATAGAAGGACCGCAGGGATCACCGTGATCCCACAGAGCTTGTAGCCATGATCCGAAAGCTGACAGTATTGTGCCTGCCTCGCTAGCTGTGGAGGAATCGGTCAAGATAACGGACGATGAAAATCACCCGAAGACGAACATTTCCCGGTCTGCGTAGCCCATGTCGCATGCTTATAATGAACGAATCGTTGCAGCGACATACGATGCTCCGAACAAGCGAGATCGATGATTTGATCAAGAATCTGTGTTTAAGTCAGAGCCGTGTAAAGTGAAGAAGCCGGACTGAACACCTGCGTACAGGGAAGGAACCTCCATCAGGCATGTGTGTCAGGATACCAAGCTCCCTGATGATGGATATCTTGTTAGCTCTTGGTAGCTCGATTTTCGACATCGTAGTTCTATGTGTGAGCCACTGGTAAAGAATTATTCGTCATTTCTATTGGTGACAAATGATAAAGCGGCCTACCTGCCCCAGTTCTGATGGAACAGGGACATCCCCTGGATTAAGGTTAGTGGCAGGGGTAGTGTTTGTTTTAAGATATCTCGTCGTAATGTGCCCCAATAGCTGCGATCGGAGTCCTGAATAGAAGTTAGCACTTGGGTAGAATCTTTCTGGGTGAGACTCACTGTAAACCTCTCCACTGTTATCTGCGTCCGAAGCCGCCTGTTCTAACTCGATGGCATAAGAACTTGGGCTAATAGAGCTTGTCCAGGATGACCATATATCATTTAGACCCAGTCCTGAAGTAGATGCTACTGCACGAGAAAGAAGCTCCGCCGATCGACTGATTTCTGGAAGATGAACTGGCGCCAATCGAAGAGCTTCTTGTATCCATGAAGCTACAACTTGCAAAAGAGAAAAATTCACGGAACTATGAGGCTGGCGCCGGAGAAAGGTAGTGTATCTAAGGAGGTCGATAATCAACTGGATTTCTGCCTGTGACCGCCATCAATTTCTGAAATTTTCATATAAACAGCGCTCTCACTGATGATTCTTGGGTGAAATGCTTTGGGGAGTCTCCAAGTAGATTCGCTCCATGTTTCTTTGTGGCTCCCGTGAACTCGTGGATAGAAGTTAGGATTGCACGGGAAGGACCGTCTGTTCTATTGTCGTCTCGCGTATTGAGGTGCGATGAAGAATCCCCCTCGAAGTCATATGTTGTCCTCACAAATAGTTCGTACATACGCAAAATCGTGCCCGGAGCTTCGAGATGATCGGATTCTGTGGATGGGAATGCGGGGGTTATGGACTTCATAAAGAAGTCCATCGGCTGTGCATATATTGTCCAATATTCAGTACATATCGCAGCAATACTTATGGCATACACGCCGAGTTGATCCAGACGATACTAACCTGAGAGGGATCAAAGATGGAGGCCGCTGGCCAGATGAACTGTCGTGCTTGACCGAGCTTAGACCAAATTGAATCACTGCTGCCCACATCAAGTAGCAGATGCAAATTGCGCAAAGGCCCAGATCGATCAGACGAATAATGACTCGAGATGAATCGGGAAAAGTGGTTTGCGTATGCAGGAATCATCGAGCGAACCAAAAAATTGAGGACCGCTAGTGGTGGGGGTTGGAGAGTAGAGACATCGCGGGGGAGAATAAGGGAAGCACGGTCGATAACGGCCGAAGCCGATAAATCGCCTACGGTGGCCGTTGCAGATGGCCATGTAGTGGACTTTGCGACGGATGATACGCTCTGCAGACATCTACGCAGCACCTCGAATTCCAAGGACGATACATAGCTGGCATCTGAATGACGCAGAGATGAGGGCAAAAAGTGGAAATCTTGAAGGCGACACATGTCCTCCTGGTTTTGAGGGGGAGATAAAGATATTTCAATCCCACGATTGCGCATTGCCCTAGAAAGCTCCCCGAACTGGGGATCGACACACATGATGAGCCGGAAATTCGGGTGTGGGACGATGACGGGTGTTATTCCATCTACAAGGCCTCGCTCATTGAGTGTGAGAACACCTGATGGTTCGCACAGGGAATTGAGTCGATCTAGAACAGATGGACTACAAAGATTAGCATTGTCGAGTAATAGCCAGTGTCCTTCCTTGAGCGCTCTGACCAAAGGACCGTCAATCCACTCGAATTGGCCAGCTCTTCTAGATGTAGACAACTCAGCCCACAACCCCTCCTGGAGGTCAATCTTTTCCCGGGTCTCGTGATCACTCAGATCGACTAGGCCCTCCAAGGTATTCAATGCTGTCCTCAGAAGATCCGGTAGTAGCTCATTCGGAGGTGGGTTGATGATAGCCCTCCTCAAAAGACCAAGGTTGACTAAAGCATGGCCCTTAGAACCACAAGAGGTACGCGAGATACTCTCCGATAGCAGGAGCGCGCGGCGGACAAGAGAAAGACCGCGGAAATTGCCATCGACTTGCTCGTAGCTTCCTAAGATGTCTGTGGTGTCTGTGGCTTGGTTAATGGAGATTTCTTGTAGTAGATTTCCCGTCAGCTCGGCCACTACACGCACAAGCGAGGTCTTTCCAGAGTCCGGTGGACCAGAAATGATAACAAGCCACCCTTTCTGAAGCGCGACTCCCATTGCTTCGATCCAGGGAAGATGGACTTGAAGGATGACACCGGGGCGAGAGGAGGATTTAAATGATGACTTTCTACCCTCAACGAAACGTCCGACTCGCGTGGTCGACGAGGAGATGGATGGATGTGGGGCGTTAGACAAGAAGTTGCTGGAAATGTTGAATACTGAATCGAATAGTGCGAGGGCAGACTCCCGGTCCGAAACGGTCCGAAACCGGGAAAGATAAGTTGTTCGAAGGTGCTCTACAGGGTGCAGCAGAGTATCAGTTCCATGTAATAACACGCCCCAACGGAAGATATCCCGCAAGTTAAACTCCCATGGGCTTCCGATTCTTCCAAACGAGTTCTTCATGGAAGTCTCTTCCTCCAATCGCGAATTGTATAGAATCATACGCTGCAACCAGTCTTCCGGGTAATTTGGGAACATAGACTTTGAGATCTGAAGAAGGTCGGCTGGTGTTAATGGGTCCACGAAAACCTTCGTAAATCGATTGACGTAAGATTTAGGTAGTCCTTTGCGGCCACCACCTTGTTGTATGGGATTCTGCGCAGCAAAGATACGAAATGATGGATGTCGTGAGAAGGACCGCCCTAGCTCTGGCACGTACACGGCTCCTCGGTGGTCCAACACTGCATTGAGCCCTTCAAGCACAGACTGTGGAGCCAAATTCATCTCGTCAAGGAGAACCCAATGGCCGTCTTGCATAGCCTTGAGGAAATCAGCCTCCTTCCACGCAAACTCACCAGGGTGTCCACCATCAACAGGCAGGTCCGCACCAAACAGGTCTGCAAGGTCGGTTTGATCCGAGAGATTGATGCGGCAAAGTTGATATCCGCAGATATTAGCCAGGGTAGTTAC
>WNFD01005659.1_pt1 | contig 12501 bp, 11 predicted proteins | sample 5400491 | NCBI WGS metagenome assembly WNFD01 (sample SAMN13153343, study PRJNA577476) | soil metagenome | isolation source: 120 cm saprolite under Douglas fir tree site 2 hole 2 replicate 2 | place: USA:California | collected 2015-04-18 | reverse complement strand
CGCGAACGCGTCGGCGACCGCGCGCGCGGGCTGCGCGAGCATCGGGCGCAGCGCCCGCGCGTGCGCGACGGCTTTGGCGGCGGCGGGCGCGAGCGCGCCCGCCGCCGCCAAAGCCGCGTCAGGCGCAGCGTCGCGGGGACTAACGGCGGTTTCGCCGTTAGCCCCCGCGACGCTTTCCGCTCCGGCACCGTCGCCGCGCGCGGCGACGTTGGGCGGCTGGCGCAGGGACTGCGCCAGCCGCCCAACGTCGCCCTCCAGCATGTGCATCCGGCGCACCTCGTCCACCGGACGCCCGGCCATCTTCGCCAGCGCCTCCAGCATCAGGCCCTCGCTCATGCCGTGGCGCATCTCGCCGATCAGAACCTTGGCTGCGTATTTCGCCTCGAGCGCGGTCATTCGTGCGAAGAGATCGCCGAGCCCTTCGAGCTTGCGCCGTCGCGAGCTGCGTCCCTCGATCTCCGCGATCTCTTCGAACGCGCGGCTGACCTCGACGAGCGCGAGCGTCGGCTCCGGCTCGTCGCGCCGCAACCGCATCACCATCTCGATCGCCTCGCCGAAGTCGGATGCGGCGGTGAAGATGTCCTCGCCCTGGTCCTCTCCGCCGCCGAGCGCGGCGGCGATCTTCCACACCGCGCGGCCGCTCACGTTAAGCCGCGGCTCGCCGCCCTGTTCGAGCGCGCGGCCGACCATGAAACGCGCGGCGATCGCGGCCTCCGCGGGCGCGAGGCGGGCGAGAAAGTCGGCCGCGAGCGCGGCTATCTGGAGGCGGCTATTGGTCTGGCTGAGCGACTGGCAGACCTCGGCGAAATCGAAGAAGGAGCCCACGATTGCAGATTAGACTCGCCCAACCTCGCCCAGCGCAAGTTCCTTGGATCTTCCGACTAATATCCAGCAATCTCGACAATACAGACTATCGATTCTCGCTGAAGAGGATTCCGCCTTCCTTGAGCTTCGCAATCCGCGCGTCGGAGTAATCCAGCACTTCCTTGAGCACCTGTGCGCCATGCTCGCCCAAAAGCGGAGCTTGGATGTCCGGCAGATCCGGATAGGCCGAAAATTTCAGCGGAAAACCGGGGATCGTCACCTCACCGAGGATCGGATCGCGCACCTTGCGCACCATGTCGCGCGCCTTGAAGTACGGATGCTTCATCGTGTCGATGACCGAGAGCACCGGGGCGCAGGCGACGCGGTTTTCCTCGAGCGCGGCCACCGCGGCGTCATCACTGGGCATCGATGATAGCCACTCCTCGACGATTGCGTTGAGCGCGGCGCTGTTTTTCACCCGGTCCGCGCTGGTGGCGAAACGCGGATCGTCGCGAAGCTCCGGCCGGCCCATCGCCTTGGTCATGCTTGCCCACTGGCGATCGAGCACCAGGATAAATATCCAGCCCTGCGGCCCTTTATATACTCCGGCGGGACAAATCTGGTTGTGATATCGGCCCATCCGTTTGGGGATGAACGCGCCATCGGTGATGGAATGGCTCTGCAGGCCAAAATCGTGCATGTGGTAGAGCGCGTCGATCATCGCGATGTCTATAAACTGTCCGACGCCGGTTTTCTCCCGATTATACAGTGCATATCCTAGTGCGGCAAAAGTATGTACTCCGGTTCCCACGTCGGCGACACCGATTCCGACGAAGGTCGGAGATCCATCCGGGTCCCCGGTCATGTGCATCATGCCGGAGAATGCCTGCGCGATCATGTCGTAGCCGGTCTTGTGCGCGAGCGGGCTCTTGCGTCCGAAGGCCGAGAGCGAGGCCATGATGAGCCGCGGATTGAGCGGCTTGAGCGAATCGTAGTCGAGGCCGCGTTTTTGCATTACGCCGGGTCCGAAGTTCTCGACCACGATATCCACCTTGGTTACGAGCGCGCGGAGGATCTCCAGCGATTCCGGCTTGTTGAGATCGAGGCACAGGCTCTTCTTGCCGCGGTTCTGCTGCACGAAATAGCCGCTGCGTCCGTTTTTGATCGTCGGCAGCAGACGCGACGGATCGCCCATCGGCGCGAGCTCCACCTTGATGATGTCGGCGCCCATCTCCGCCATCAGCCGGGTAACTGTGGGCCCGGCCAGGTACTGCGTGAAATCGAGCACCCGGCATCCCGCGAGCATCGTGGAATTCGCTTTTGCGCCAGCCATGCTTATCACCTCCGCGAGCCAATTCGCGCTTGCCGCGTGGGAGCCATCTATCACAGCTTCCGCCCGGTGTGGAGTTCCACGAGTGCACGCGAGTCTGGACAGCGTGGCCCGGCTGCGGCTAGATGACGGCTAGATGGAGGAATGCGCGATGTCCGCGAAGCAAGGGAATCAAGGTTCCGAATCGGCTGCCCTGCGGCCCCGCCTGAAACATCCGGTGATCGATTCCGACGGCCATTGGGTCGAGTTCGGGCCGGATCTGATGGACTATCTGAAAGAGGTCGGGGGAACGCGCGCGGCCGAGGGTTTCAGGAACCGGCCGTACGAAGGATGGCATCTCACGGTCCCGCTCAAGGAACGGCGCGAGCGCCGGCTGGACCAGCCGGTATGGTGGGGCGTGCCGACCAGGAACACGCTCGACCGTGCGACCGCGATGCTGCCGAAACTGCTGTACCAGCGCATGGGCGATATGGGGATGGATTTCGCGGTGCTCTATCCGACCGCGGCGCTGCGCATCCCGTTCATCGCCGACGAGGAGACGCGCAAGGCGACCTGCCGCGCGTTTAACCGGTACTCGGCCGAGCAGTTCCGTGAGTTCAGCGACCGGCTAACGCCGGTGGCGATGATTCCGATGTATACGCCCGAGGAGGCGATCGTCGAACTCGAGTACGCGGTCAAGACGCTGGGGCTCAAGGTCGCAATGATGCCGAGCCTGCTGCGCCGTCCGATTCGCGCGGCGGTCGGTCCCGGCGGTGAGCCCAATCCATACGCGCAATGGCTCGACATGCTCGCGCTCGACAGCGAGTACGATTACGACCCGGTGTGGGCGAAGTGCCAGGAGCTCGGCGTCGTACCCACCTTTCATACGGTTTCCAAGGGTGTCGGCACGCGCATCTCGCCGTCGAATGCGGTGTACAATCATATCGGCCACTTCGGCGTGGCCGGCGAGGCGATTTGCAAGGCGCTGTTCCTGGGCGGCGTGACGCGGCGCTTTCCGAAGTTGAAGTTCGCCTTCCTGGAGGGCGGCGTGGGATGGGCCTGCGGGCTTTACAGCGATCTGATTGGCCACTGGAAAAAACGCAATCCCAAGGCGCTCGAGGACATCGACCCCGCCAATCTCAACCGCGAGATGCTGGCGCATCTGTTCCAGCGCTACGGCGGCAAGGCGCTCGCCGACAAGCTGGAGCGATGGAAACTCGAGGGCGAGTCGTACTCGCCGCGGACCGCCGACCCCAACGCGTCGCTTGACGACTTCGAGGCCTGCGCAATCGAGCGCGCCGAACAGATCCGCGATCTGTTCATCCCCAATTTTTATTTCGGCTGCGAAGCGGACGACGCGGCCAACGCCTGGGCCTTCAATACGAAAGCCAACCCGTACCGCGCCCGGCTCAACGCGGTTTTCGGTTCCGATATCGGCCACTTCGACGTTCCGGACATGACCAAGGTGCTGACCGAGGCCTGGGAACTGGTGGACGAAGAACTGATAAGCGAGACGGACTTCCGCGATTTCGTGTTCGCCAATCCGGTCAGGTTGTGGGCAGGCAACAATCCGGATTTTTTCAAGGGCACGGTGGTCGAGCAGGCGGCGCGCGCGGTGCTGGCCGAGGGCTGAGACAAGCCGCGCGACGGCCTCACGGCGACTCGCGTCCCGAGGTCACTTCAGAGCGACCGGGCTTCCGCCGATCTTCACGCGGAACAGCGTATACGGCTTTTGCCTAAGATCGTGGCCGCCGTGGAAGCGCGCGCCCCGCTCCAACTGATTAACGGTGAAATAGAGCCATCCGTCGGGCCCGACCGAAAGCGTATCCGGCCATAGCACGCGCGGGTCGTGAACGATCGTCTCCCAGGTGCCGTCGGGCAATCGCCGGCGGATTCCGTCGTGCTCGTAGTCGCCAGCATAGACGCGGCCCTGCGCGTCGGCCTCGAGTCCGTCGGAGGCTCCTTTTTCCCCGAGGTCGGCCACCGCCGCGCCGACCTGCTCTTCGGGTACCGAGCGATCGCGCAGATACGCCGTCGGCACGCTGAACAGATGGCGGCTCGATAGCGGGCAATAGTAAAGCGTCGCGCCGTCGGCCGAGAGCGCGATTCCGTCAGCAGGAACGGCGAATGGCTGCGGCGGACCGTCCGCCGGCCGCACCATCAGCGTTTCTCCCTCGACGATCGGCACGAACGCGGGATCGGCCTTGGTCGAATGATGATTCGCAAGCCGGCGCCAGGCCTCGCCCGAGGCTAGGTCCACCACGATCAGCGCCCCGGTTCCGGAATCCGTGATGTAGGCGATGCCCTCTTTACCCTGGCGCAAATCGAAGCGGACGTCATTGAGATAGGTTTTGGGCAAAGCGACGTCGGGCTTGAAGACAATCGTCTTGGAGATCCGGTTGGTCGCGAGATCGACGGCAACCAGTTTCGCGCCACCCTTTATCGGTTCGCTGAAATTCGGCGCCGCGGTGTCCAGTACCCACAGGCGATTGCGAGCGTCGGCCACTACGCTCTGCACGCTGATGAAAGTCTTGGCCGGGCGCGCATTGTCCGCCCGATTCACCTCCACATCGGGATAGGCTACGAGACGGCCGCCGCGGATTTCACCGACCGTGAACGGCACGTCGTCGCCCCAGCGCGGAAAGTTTACGAAGATGCGTCCGTTGGGTGCGACGGTCACGCCCGTCGGCATCGCGCCCTGGAACTCGAACACCGCCTCGATCCGGCCGATCGTGCGTTCCGACGGCAACTGTATTGCCGAGGCAGACGAGGCGCCGAGCAGTATCGCGGCCGCGAGCAGCACTCCTCGATTCATCAGCATTCCTCCTCGAGCACGCTCACACACCGCGGCATCAGCCGAGAGCGGTGCGGACGATTCGCGCCCCTGCAACCATCGCGCTCAACTTCGCGAATGCGAGGTCGCGCGGGATATATTTCATCCCGCAATCGGGCGCGATCACCAGCCGCTCGGGCGCGACGAACTCGAGCGCCGCGCGGATACGGCCGGCGACCGTCGCGGCGCTCTCGACCGCGGGATCGTTAAGGTCGATCGCGCCCAGGATGATGGTCTTGGAGGGCAGTTCTTTCAGAATCGACAGATCGAGCCTGGGCTGCGCGGCCTCGATCGATACCTGGTGGGCGAGGCAGTTCTCGAGTTCCGGCAAAAACGAGTAGCCGGCCGGCTTGTCCTTCATGATGTAAGCGTAGCCGAAGCAGAGATGCACCGCGGTCGTGCCGGTGACGCCCTCAAGGGCGCGATTCAGCGCCTTGAGCCCGTAGCGGCGCGCCAACTCCGGGCGCGCCTGCATGTAAGGCTCGTCGATCTGCACCACGTCGGCGCCGGCCGCGAACAGATCCTTGACCTCCTCGTTGACCGCCTCCGCGTACGCCATCGCAAGCGAGTCCTCGTCGGGGTAGTGGGCGTTTTGGGCCTGCTGGGTCATCGTGAACGGGCCGGGCAGCGTGATCTTCACCTTGTGCGTGGTGTGCGCGCGCAGAAAGGTGAGGTCGCGCACCTCGACCGGCGCGAGCCTGCGAATCGGACCCGAAACCAGCGGCACGATGTCGGGGCGTCCGCTGCGGCTGATCGCGCTGCCCGGACGTTCGCGGTCGACACCGCCGAGCGCGTTGGCGAGCCGGTTGGAGTAGCTCTCGCGGCGCATCTCGCCGTCGCTGATGATATCGACGCCGGCGCTTTCCATCTCGTGAATCGCAACGATAGTCGCGTCGTCCTGCGCCTGCTCGAGCCACGGCTCGGGGATTCGCCAGACCTCGCGCGCACGCACGCGCGGCGGCGGCCGCTTGGCGAGATTCTCACGGTCGATTAGCCAGTCGGGCTGCGGATAGCTGCCAACCACCGTAGTTGGCAGAAGCATCCGTTCATTCATCGTGCATCACCCCACGCGTTGAAGTAGCGGGGCACGCGATCGCGGGCCCGGACGGCGCAAATCATGACGCCTTCGGCGCGCTCCGGCAACTCGCGCGCGATGCGCTCGGAGCAAGCGCAGCTAGCCGCGCGCCTGCCCGGGGCGCTTCGCTATGGATTAATAAGGAAGTAGCGCGTCGTTTCCCACGCCGCGATGAGCTTGCAGCGTGTCGTGCGTATTTCGATCAGAGAACCGGGGGGCCGTTTTAGCCTCCAGCGATTCCGCTCAGCGTACGGCTTTGAGAGCGTCGCGAACCCTGGTGCACTCGGCGCGTAACTCGATGACGGTCGCGGACGCGCCGTCGAGCGAGCCGTTGCGGGCCTTTTCCTCGATCGCGTTTGCAAGCGCCTGCATCCGCGCAGCGCCAAAGTTGGCGCCGGTGCCCTTGAGCGTATGCGCGGTTAGCCTGGCAGCGCCGACGTCTCTTTTTGCCAGTGCCGCCTCGAGCGTTGCCAACTGGCCGGGAACTTCGTGGATGAACATATCCACCAGGTCGCTCAGCAGGTTCTCGCCCTCGTTGCGCAGATCCTGAACAGCCTTTTGATCGATCGAACTGTCATTGGCTATGTCGTGCGAATCAACATTCATATTACTGCTCTCTTCATTGCTCTTCCGCTATGCAGTCCAGGCCGGAAAGGCTCGCTGCAACTTTTGCCGCACCGGCTCGAAAGAGAACTGGCTAAACGGCTTGATCACGTAGGCGGTCGCGCCCTCATTCAAGAACGTATCGCGCGTCTTCTCGAAGGGCACCGCGCTCACGACCACGATTGCAGTCTCTGGAACCTCTTTTCTCATGGTTCGGAAGGCGGCCAGGCTGTCGATGCCCTCACGCTCGGGCATCATCACGTCGAGCGTGACCAGCTTGGGCTTGAGCTCTCTGAAGAGCCGGAGGCCCTGCGCGGCAGTCTCGGCTTCGCCCTCGACATGGAAGCCGAGCTTGGTCAGATGATGGCGGATGATTTTCCGCGCGAACGGCGAGTCATCTATGATCAACGCTGATACGGTCACGGCTGATTCGCCTCGAACATCGTTGCCAGCAGTATTATTGCAGAGGAATTACTATTCATTGCGTAAGCTGAGCATGAACCGCGCCCATGTTGGTTCCGCCAGTGCCCGGAGTGCCCTCCGCGACCTGGCGAATGAATACCGCGTTGATGTCCGCGCCAGTGGTGCTTGAAATCCATACTTCCGCAAACCCGGTGACCGGCACCGAACACCTGCCTACGCATCCGCTCCAATTGACTACCGGAACGACCGTCACTCGTGCGTCGCTCAAGGTGTGCGTGGACCACGTCCCGGTGGAATCGGAGGCATTACCCGCCGCCACGCGAGCACTCACGCCTTGGCCGATCGGGCCGACCGTAGCGCCCGGCTCGATGGTCAAAATATCGCCAACCTTGACCGTGCAGGAGCATCCGGACCCAAGATTCTGCCGGAATGCATTAGCGCCGATCGTGCCATTGCTCGCACTTTGCATAGATAGCCCAGCCCAGCATCCCGCACCGCAATTTCCGTTATGCAATGTGAGCGCCTGCCCGTAGGTGTAGGTAGTGGTCGAATCGAGGCCGAGCGGCGCGATGTTAGTGGCGGAAGCGAGTCCCCGCAGCACCGCCACGGAAATGGCGCTTACGGTAAAGTTTTGGATGCCCACAACCCGGGCGAAGAGGGCGGATATTGTGCGCGTCGCGCTTACGGTCATTGACTGGCTGCCCGAATTGGCGATCACACTGGCGAGTTCGCTCAGCAATATGCCGTTGTTGAGCGCATAGGTGCAGGCCGCGTTCTGCGCGTCGGTTGCATAGAGGCACGCGGCATTCTTACCGACGAAGGTAACGTTGTTGAAGTAAGTAGCGCCTGCCAAAGCTGCGGCGTCGGTGGCACCCTGTAGCTTGTTTTTATTCCAGTAAATGTAAAAAACATCGATTCCTAGCGCGGCTATTCCTACTAGTCCGACCGCTGCCAGGGCGAGGATTACCATAATCTGACCCCGCCGTCCGCGCCGCGCACGCCCATGCTTTTGCATCAATCTCATATCGCTCCAATTCCCCAAAGCACGATCGTGCAAGGAGCGATCCAGTATCGCAGTGGAAGCGCGAACGGAGCAGGTGTTCGCGAATTGACTAATTGCGTCACTGGTATGAATCATGCTCCGCTTTGCGGCTGATGCGAGCTATGCATACATTGCTGAAGATAAGTCATGTGCGGAAAGGAGACGCTGTATCGTCAACGGACGCACGACGGATCGGTCGCGAGACATATCGCGGAGGTTATGGCGGTCAGACCCTGGTCGAATTCGCACTTATTATTCCAATCTTTCTACTTTTGATGCTCGGTGTAGTGCAGATGGTAGTCGTCGGGGGTGCGGCGCTCGCGGTCAACCAGGCCGCGATTTCCTGCGCGCGCTATGCCTCGCTGAATCCGAGTTTTGCTCAGAGTTCGGTGGGCTCCTACCTGACCTCCACCGCGTCACCGCTCATCAGCGATTCCGGCCTGCAACCTGTGGTGCTTTCGCCCACGGCGGTTCCTCGCGCGACCGGTACGGCGGTCACGGTGACGGTCAGTTACAACCTTCAGACCAAGCTGTTTTTGGGTACGACTTTTTTCGGGGTTACCTTTCCAAGCCAACTCTCGGTTACCCAGACCATGGCCAGTGAATAGGCGCGTGCACGCAGACGCCACCGCGAGTCAGCCGGAGGGGCAATGAATTCAGCGCAACACAACGGCAACGGCAATGGCTTCAATACTGCGCAGCACAAGCGGCGCGGCAGCCTCAACATCTCGCTGGCCGGTGGCACGCCGGCGCACCGCGCCGAACTGCGCGAACTGCTGGCCGCTCTCACCGACCTCAGGATGGAGATTGCCGAGATTGTGGCCCCCGGACAGGCTCCGCCACACGGCGACGCGGTGCGTATCCTGATGATACTGCTCGACGACGACCTCGATCTGTGGGATGAGGAGCTGCGGCCGTGGATCGAGAGCGGCAACTGGTCGCAGGTGACGGCGGTGGTCAGCCGGCGCACGCCGGAAGCGGTGCGCGGCGCGTTAAGGGCCGGCGCCAACGAAGTACTATTCATGCCGGTTGATCCGGTCGACCTCGCGCGCGCGCTGTGGACGGTCAGCGAAGTCAACCGCGGCGGAGGGCAGGCGAGCAAAGCGGCCTACGCACTGGTCAGTGTGTCGGGCGGAGTCGGCGTCAGCAGCCTGACGGTCGCCTTGGGACTCGCGCTCCGCCGCCTGACGCAAAAACAGGTGGCGCTGGTCGACCTCGGCCTTCAGGCCGCCTCGCTCTCGGCGATACTCGACCTCGAGAGCGTCCATTCGATCGGCGAGCTCGCCGACCCGACCACCAGCGTCGATTCGATTCGCCTTGAATCAGCGGCCAGGAAACATTCCTCAGGGCTGTACCTTTTGAGCGCGCCGGCGCGGATCGAGGACGGCGAGATGGTCTCGCCAGGCACCATCGAAGCGACCGTCGGAGTGATGCTGCAATTGTTCGACTACGTACTCATCGATTGTGGCCATCATGTGAACGAGGGCACTGTGGCGGCGTGGGAGCGCGCGGGTAACGTGTTATACGTGCTCGATCAATCGATCACCGGAGTGCGGGCAGCGCAACGCTTTCTTGATCTGTTCGGACGCCTCAAACTCAAACACGTCTCGCTCGACCTGTTGCTCAACCACTACCGCCCTGCGCATGCGGTCTCGCTGGAGAAAATCGAGGCCGCGTTGCATCGGCCGGTGGCCTTTTGCATTCCACACGACGAGGCGGCGCTGGCGGCGACCGAAGCGCAAGGCGACGGGCTTTCCACGCTGCCGGCGGGATCGCCGCTGCTGCTCGCGGTCGAGCGGCTCGCCAAAACTTTGATTGGCGCTCTGGAGGCCACCGACGGTGCGCACAAGCCGGGCGTTTTCTCCAGGCTGATGAATGCGATGGGCCGCTAGAGAGGCACGCCGCCAATGGGTCTAATCGATCGTCTGCAAAGCGACGGGCAGGGCGCGCCCTCGGCGGCCGGGCCCTCGCTCTTTGCCATCGATACGCGCCAGCTAATCGCCGCGTCCAACGAGGACGCGGGCAAGGTGCATTTCCAGGCGCTCAAGGGCCGGATCCAGGATCTGCTGCTCAAGAAAATCGACATCACCAAGCTCGAAGACGCGGGCTACGCGCCGCTGCTGGCGCAGGTGAACGCGGTGATCGACGAACTGGTCGACGAAGAGCATCTGCTGCTGGCCGAAGCCGATCGCGAACGCCTGATCGAAGCCACCACCAGCGACATGCTGGGTCTCGGCCCGCTCGAACCGCTGCTCCAGGACAACGACATCTCCGACATCCTGGTCAACGGCTACCGCGGAGTATGGATCGAGCGCCACGGCAAAATCCACAAGACCACCGTGCGCTTTCGCGATGATCGGCACCTGATGAGCGTTATCAACCGCATCGTGTCGCGCGTCGGCCGGAGGATCGACGAGGCCTCGCCGATGGTTGACGCGCGGCTGCCCGATGGCTCGCGCGTTCACGCCATCATACCGCCGCTTGCGATCGACGGCCCCGGTTTGTGCATCCGCCGCTTCGGCGGCCACAGCTACCGGGTGGAAGATCTGATCATCAACGGCACATGCACCCAGGAGATAGCCGACTTCGTGCGCATCGCGGTGCTTACCCGGCTCAACATCCTGATCAGCGGCGGCACCGGCAGCGGCAAAACCACCCTGCTGAATTGCCTCTCGACCTATATCCCCGAAGACCAGCGCATCATCACGATCGAGGACGCTGCCGAGCTGGCCCTGCAGCAGCCCCAGGTCTTCCGCCTCGAGACCCGCCCGCCCAACGTCGAGGGCAAGGGCGAGGTCACGCAGCGCGAGCTGTTCCGCAATACCTTGCGGATGCGTCCCGACCGCGTGATCGTCGGCGAGGTGCGCGGCGCCGAAGTGCTCGACATGCTGCAGGCGATGTCGACCGGCCACGACGGCTCGATGGCCACCATCCATGCCAACACTCCGCGCGACTCGCTGGGGCGGCTCGAGATGATGATGCTGCTGTCGGGAGTGGCGCTGCCGGAAAAAGCGATGCATCAGTATGTCGCCAATTCGATCAACCTGATCATTCAGCTCGCGCGTCATTCCGACGGCGCCCGCAAGATCATCAAGATAACCGAAATTACTGGGATGGAAGGCGACACCGTGCTGACCCAGGACCTGTTCGAGTACGTGCGCACCGGGGTCGACCCGTCGGGCAAGGTGCTGGGGCATTTCAGGACCACGGGCACACGTCCCTTCTACACCGAACGCTTCGAGGCCGCCGGCTTCGCGGTTCCTCAATCGATGCTCGCCCCGCGCGAGCTGCACTGACGCGATGACGGAACTAATCACATTGGTCTGTTTCGTCCTGCTGATAAGCCCGGTGGTCGCGTACTGCACGATGCGGCAAAAGCATCGGCTCGCTGAGGAACGGGTGCTCGAACGGCGGCTGGGAAATTCGCCGGCGAGCCCGCGCGCGGAGGCTGCGTGGATCCCGCCCAAGGACGAGATGACGCTGGTGCTTGCGCGGCTGAGCTCGGTGCCGTGGGTGGGCGGCTTCCTCAGCGAAACGATGCGTCAAGCGACGGTGCCGCTCATGCTCGCGATACCGGCGCTGCTGGTTGCGGGCACCCTCGTCTCGGCTCACTGGCTAAACGTCCCCGGCGCACTGCTATGCGGTGTCGCAGCCGCCACGGCGCCGGTGCTTTACGCACGCCGCAGGCGCACCCAACGGCTCAAGCTGCTCGGCGAGCAATTGCCGTATCTGATCGATCTGCTCAGGTCCGCGCTCGAGTCGGGCCATACGATGCTGCGCGCGCTTCAGATGGCCGGGCAGAATCTGCCCGAGCCGGTTTCCGGCGAGCTGCGCCTGATCGTCGAGCAGGTCCAGCTTGGGATGACTCTGCCGCTGGCGCTCGAGGCGATGTACGAGCGGGCGCCGGTCGAAGAGCTGGGCTTCCTGGTCGCCGCAGTGCGCGTCCAGACCGACGTTGGGAACAGCCTGGCCGAGATTTTCCAACACGTTGCGGAGGGGATGCGCAACCGGCAGCGCGCGGAGCATCAGTTGCGCGCGCTCACCGCGCAGTCGCGGGCGAGTGCGGTCATCGTCAGCTTGCTCCCATTCATCGTGCTAGCGGCCTTCAGCCTCATCAACCCGGACTATTCCCGGCCTCTGTTCCATAATGAATATGGGCAAAAGATGCTCGAGACCGCGATCGTGCTCGACATAATCGCGTTCTTCGTGATGCGCAGGATCGCGCGGGTGCACTATTAGCATGTCCTACATGATCGCCCTCACGGTCTTTTTCCTCGGAATGACTACTGTCATGGCGCTGTATTTTGGACTTACTACCGAGGAGCCGCGAAATTCCTGGCAAAGCGCGCGCGGCGTATCGCCGTACGGCGCGGCCGGCACGCTTGACCGGTCCTCGCTTCAGTGGAGCGGCA
>WNFD01014706.1_pt1 | contig 12502 bp, 13 predicted proteins | sample 5400491 | NCBI WGS metagenome assembly WNFD01 (sample SAMN13153343, study PRJNA577476) | soil metagenome | isolation source: 120 cm saprolite under Douglas fir tree site 2 hole 2 replicate 2 | place: USA:California | collected 2015-04-18 | reverse complement strand
ACGCGCGGCCGCGCCTGGCGCCTCCTCTGCATCCTTGCCCTCCCGATGATCGCAGCCGCGCTCTTGGAATATCCGGCATCCGCCAGCGGTCCCGTGGCGCAACTACCGGTCGCCGTCTTCATTTCGGGTCTCAAGGCATTCGCGGATCTCGCCTCGACCTGCGGAATCGCCCTCGCTTATCTGTGGATCTCCGGGAGCGAGGATCGCCCGGTGCTCACTCGCGCGCCGTCGCCAGACGCAGCCCGAGCCCGATCATGATGCTGCCGCCGATGAGGCGGGCGATGCGCTGCGCGGTGCGCATGCGACGCAGCCGTGACAGCACCGAAGCGGTGAGCAGCACGGCGACGAGATCGGCCGCCGAGAAGGCGAGGTTGACGATGATGCCGAAAGCGAGGAATTGCAGCGGCAGAGCCAGGCCCGCCGCCGGGTCGACGAATTGCGGCAGGAAGGCAAGATAGAAGAGCGCCGTCTTCGGATTGAAGGCTTCGACGGCGATGCTCTCGAGGAAGGCGCGGCGCGGTGACTTGCCGGCAACCGCCGGCAGCGCGTCGGCGGCGATGCCGCCGCGCAATATGCCGATGCCGAGAATGACGAGGTAGAGTGCCCCGGCGAGCTTGACGATCGTGTAGATGAGCGGGACGAGCTCGAACAGCGCGGCGAGGCCGAGCGCGGCGGCGGCGACATGGAGATAGCCGCCGATATGGATGCCGAGCGCCGCCATCAGCCCGCCGAGCCGGCCGCGCGCCAGCGTCTGTGCCGCGGTATAGAGAATGCCGGGGGCATTTGACCATGCGCGGCGCGAGAATTCTCGTGGAATCCGTCAGTCGCCGTCGGGCGCAGCGGACGGGGCGATATCCTCCAGCCGCCGCCTGACCTCGTCATCCGAGAGCGGCGGCTGGAACGCGACCCCCGGCTCGGCGATGTGGGTCAGCCAGGGATCGGCGACGGTCAGGCCGAGCACGAGGATCTGCGCGGCAAGGAAGGGAGCAAGGGCGCGCGCCAGCGGGGCGAGGGCGACATTCGCCGTCAGCCGCGCCCGTGCCATCATGACGGCATAGCCGAAGGGCGGCAGCAGAAAGCTCGACTGCAGGGCGAGCAAGGCAAGCACCGACACCCAGACGGCGTCGGGGGCGCGCATGATGAGCGGCGGCATGACCAGCGGAACGATGACGAAGATGATCTCGAAGGCGTCGAGCACGAAGGCGCAGAGCCAGAGCAGCGCCAGAACGACGATGACGGTGCCGCTCATGCCGCCGGGCAGATGCAGGACGAGCGTCGCCAGCACGCGATCCGTCCCGAAGGCACGAAAGACGAGCGTGAAGCTGGTGGCGGCGACGAAGAGGGCGAAGAGCGCGCCGGTTACCGCCATGGTGTCGCGCAGGACGAGGCGCAGGGTCTCGGCGCCGAGCGCGCCGGTGGCGATGCCGAACAGCACGAGCGCGAAGCCGCCGGCCGCGGCGCCCTCGACGGCGTAGACATAGCCGAGGACCACCGCGGCGAGGAGGGCGAGGATCAAGGCGAGGGTGAGAAGGGCGGTCAGCCACTCGCGCGCGGTCAGCCGCTCTTGCCCGGCGCTGTCGGTCGCCGTCTCTCGCGGCGCTCCGCGCCCGACCCGCCAGGCGAGAGCGACGGACAAGGCGAGGAAGATCGCCGAGGGGACGAGAGCGCCGCGAAAGACGTCCTGGGTGTTGATCGCGCGCGCCATGATGCCGGTCGCGGCGATCGCCTCGCTATGGGCGCGCAACATCGCATCGCCGAGCAGGATCAGCACCAGCGACGGCGGCACGACGACGCCGAACGTGCTGGCGACGCAGACCACCGCCAGGCTTTGCGCGCGCGGCACGCCGCGCGCGACCAGCTTGGGCTGGACGATCCGCGAGAGGGTGGAGACGCTCGCTCCGACCGAGCCGCTCATCGGCGCCAGCAACGCGCCGAGCCCGAGCGCCGCCAGCAGCGGGGCCGCGCGCGTGCCGACGAATGATCGGGTCCCGGCGCGAAACAGGATATCGGCGAGCGGCAGGCGGTTGAGCAACGCCCCCATGAGCACATAGAGCGGCAGCGCCTGAAGAATGTCGCTTTCGAGCAGGCCGGTGATGCGCGCCGGCACGGCCGCGAGGAGATGATAGGAGACGAAGCCGCCGGCGACGCCGACCGCCGCGAAGAGGACGGCGACGCCGATCAGCACGACGAAGGCGGGCAGGCCGGTCGTCACCAGCCCGAGCGCGACGAGCCCCAGCATCCAGAATCCGGCCGATTCCATCGCTCTCTATCGCGGCGTTTGACTCGGCGTCCGATCCGGCGGACGCACCGCCTCGAGCAATGCCTGCAGGAGCACGAGCAGGGCGAGCAGCCAGGTGCTCGCCCTGATGATGAAATAGCCGGGATCATAGGTCTCGGGAAAACTCTCGAGCTGCCCGACCGATTGCGCCACCGAGGACCAGCTCGCGACCAGAATGAAGAGCGACCAGGGGACGAGGCAGACGAGCGCCGCTACGCGCGCAATGCGCCGCCGCGTCGCCGCCGCGTAACGCTGCGCGAAGCTGTCCGCTGCAAGGTGGCTGCGCTCGCGCGTCGCCGCGGTCAGCGCCAGGCTGACATAGAGGGCGAAAAGCCATTGTGCGAGATCGTTGGCCTGCGCCGCATAGCCATGCACCCACTCGCGCAGGGGCCATTGCAGAAAGAGCAGCAGGCTGACCGGCAGCACGAGCCAGCGCCCGCTCCCGACGAGCACGGCGAGAGTGCGGTCGGCCCGGCTCAGCCAACGAGCGGTCATCGCGCTGCCATGGCGGCGGCGCTCACCGCGTGCTGCGCGTGCGCGCCACCGCGTCGCGCCAGCCGGCATAGCGCTCGGCGCGCTCGTCGGCGCCCATCGCCGGCTCGAAGCGGCGCTCGCGCCGCCACTGCGCCGCGAGAGCGTCGCGCGATGTGTAGAGCCCGGTGGCGAGGCCGGCGAGATAGGCGGCACCGAGCGACGTCGTCTCGGTGACGACCGGCCGCTCGACGACGATGCCGGTCATGTCGGCGAGGAACTGCATCGCCCAGTCATTCGCCACCATGCCGCCATCGACGCGCAGGGTGGCGGCGCGCGACGCGCCGTCGGCCGTCATCGCCTCCAGGAGGTCGCGGGTCTGGAAGGCGGCGGCCTCGAGCGCGGCGCGCGCTAGCTCGGCGGCGCCGGTCTCGCGCGTCAACCCGACGATGGTGCCGCGTGCGGCGGCGTCCCACCACGGCGCGCCGAGCCCGGTGAAGGCGGGAACGAGATAGACCCGCTGGGCGGGATCGGCGCGGCGTGCCAGCGCGTCGGATTCGCCGGCACTGGCGATGATCTTCAGCCCGTCGCGCAGCCATTGGATTGCGGCGCCGGCGACGAAGATCGAGCCCTCGAGCGCATAGGTCGCAACGCCCTCGAGGCGATAGGCGATGGTGGTGAGCAGGCGATGGGTCGAGCGCACGGCATCCGCGCCGGTGTTGAGCACGAGGAAGCAGCCGGTGCCATAGGTCGATTTGATCGCGCCGGGGGCGAAGCAGGCCTGGCCGATCGTCGCCGCCTGCTGATCGCCCGCCATGCCGGCGATCGGCACCGCGCCGCCGAGGAAATCGACGGTCGCGACGCCGAATTCCGCGGCATTGTCGCGCACCGCGGGAAGGATCTCGCGTGGGATGTCGAAGAGGGCGAGAAGCTCGTCGTCCCAGCCCTGGCGGTGGATGTCGAACACCTGGGTGCGCGAGGCGTTGGTCGCGTCGGTCGCGTGCACCGCGCCCGCGGTCAGCCGCCAGAGGAGAAAGCAATCGACGGTGCCGAAAGCGAGTTCGCCGCGCCGCGCCGCGTCGCGCGCGCCGGGCACGCTGTCGAGCAGGAAGGCGATCTTGCTGGCCGAGAAATAGGGGTCGATGACGAGACCGGTCTTGTCCTGCACCATCGGGGCATGGCCGGCCGCCGTCAGGCGCTCGCAGAAAGCGGCGGTGCGGCGGTCCTGCCAGACGATCGCCGGGGCGATCGGCCTTCCGCTCGCGCGCTCCCACAGGATCGTCGTCTCGCGCTGGTTGGTGATGCCGATCCCGGCGATGTCGGCGGCGGCCAGCCCCGCCTCGGCAAGGGCGGCGCGGCTGGTGGCAATGACGGACTGCCAGATCTCCTCGGGGTCGTGCTCGACCCATCCGGGACGCGGGAAGCTCTGCGTCAACTCCTGCTGCGCCCGGGCGCGCGGCGCGCCTTCGGCGTCGAAGATCATCGCCCGCGTGCTGGTGGTGCCCTGGTCAATGGCGAGGATGTGCGAGGGACGGGTCATTCCCGCCGATGATAGGCGATTTTCCGCCGCTTTGTCGCGCGGTTCACGGAATACGAAATGAGGCGAAGGGCGAAGTATCTCCTCTCCCCTCGGGGAGAGGTTAGGGTGAGGGGGTAGCGCAACCGAGACGCTGCTCGTCCAAATAGCTCGACTGGGGCTGCTCCCCCTCACCCTCCCCATGCTGCGCATGGGTCCCCTCCCTCTCCCCGAGGGGCGAGGGCGGTAGAGTTCGGTTATTCCGGCACCTGGTCGAGGAAGCCGGTGATCGCCTGCAGGCGCTGGTCGGCGGCGAGGACGCCGAAATCGGTGCCCTTGGCGACTGCAGGGGCGCCTTCCGGCGCGAGCTCCCAGGCGAAGCGCACGCGGTCGCGATAGGCATCGACGGCGCCGGCGCGGCGGAAGCGATAGCCGGGGAAGCGCTCCTGCACGCCTTCGATCATCGCATCGATCCCGTCCTGGCCCTTACCCTCCATATGCGGGTCGAGATAGCTCGCGTTTTCCGTCCAGGTCCGCGCGATGAGATCGCGCCGCCGCGTCCGGTCGGTCTCGTTCCAGATGGCGATGTAGCGATCGATCAGGTCGGTGAGGTTGCTCATGTCCAACTCCTGTGGCTGCGACATCACGCGATGTCGGGACGGATGATGGCGCGCCGCGTTGCGCGCGGTCGATTAACTCGGAGGTAATGGAAGCGCGGCATTTCATCGGCTATCGTCCTGCCGCCATGACCTCAGCCCCGCCCGTCGGCCGATATCTGCGCGAGTGGCGTCAACGCCGGCGCATGAGCCAGCTCGACCTCGCCTGCGAGGCCGAGATCTCGACCAAGCACTTGAGCTTTCTCGAAACCGGCCGCGCGCTGCCGAGCCGTGCGATGGTTCTCCATCTCGCCGAGCGGCTCGAGGTCCCCTTGCGCGATCGCAACGTCCTGCTGAGCGCGGCAGGTTACGCGCCGGTCTTTCCGGAGCGGCCGCTCGACGACCCGGCGCTGCGGGCGGCCCGCCAGGCCATCGATCTCGTGCTCGCCGGACACGAGCCCTATCCGGCCCTCGCCGTCGATCGCCACTGGACCCTCGTCGCCGCCAATGCCGCGACGCACCGCCTTCTCGCCGGGCTCGACGCGGCCCTGCTGCAGCCGCCGGTCAACGTGCTGCGGCTTGGCCTGCATCCGGCGGGGCTGGCGCCGCGCACCGCCAATCTGCCGGAATGGCGCGCCCATCTCCTGGCCCGCCTGCGCCGCCAGATCGAGATCACCGCCGATCCCGTTCTCGTCGCGCTCCTGCGCGAGCTGCAGGCCTATCCGGCCGGCCGGGCCGCGCCTGGCAAGCCGGGCGCGGCGCTGGATTATGGCGGGGTGATCGTGCCGTTCCAGCTTGTCAGCGAGGCCGGCATCCTGTCGTTCCTCAGCACGACGACGATCTTCGGCACGCCGGTCGACGTCACCCTCGCCGAGCTCGCCCTCGAAGCCTTCTACCCCGCCGATGCGGCGACCGCGGAAGCGCTACGCCGCCTCGCGGCGGAATAGGGGCGCCGGCTTGCAGCGGGGTAGCAGCCGCTCAATCGTCGGCCGGTGACGCCGCGAGATTGCCGCGCGGCAGCAGGCGGAAGAAGAGCGGCGCGATGAAGATGACGAGCAGGATGCGGCTGAGCTGGTGGGTCGAGACGAACGGCGCGTCGATGCCGAGGCTGAGCGCGACGATGCTCATCTCGGCGAGCCCGCCCGGCGCGTAGGCGAGGAGGAGGGCGGCGACCGGCAGGCCGGTGAGGGCGCCGACGGCGAGGCTGCACAAGGCAGTATTGGCGAGCATCATCAGCGCCCCGCCGGTGCCGACGGCGACGATGCGGGCGAGGGCTTGCGGGCGGACGCCGGCGAAGCGGGCGCCGAGCCCGGCGCCGATGCCGATCTGGGCAAGGAGGACGAGCAGCGGCGGCACGCGGAATTCGGTCAGGCCGGCGACGTGGACGAGGGCGCTCAGCGCCATCGAACCGGTGAGGAACGGCGCCGGCAGGCGCATGAGGTTGCCGAGCGCGGTGCCGAGCACGCCGCATGCCACCAAGAGGCTCCAGTCGAGCGCCGAGATCTGCGCGAAGCCGCCGCTGAAGACCACGGCCGGCGGCATGTAGCCGGCGAACAGGCGGAAGGAGAACGGGATGGTGAAGACGACGATGATCATCCGCCAGGCATGGCTGAGCGCGATGGCGCGGTCGTCGCCGCCCATGGCGTGGCCGATCGCCGTCATCTCGTTGAGCCCGCCCGGCATCGCCATGAAATACGAGGTCACCCGGTCATAGCCGCCGAAACGGCGCAGATAGGCGAAGACGATCGTCGCGGTGACGCCGATATAGACGATTATGGCGGCGAGCGAGATCAGCCACTCGCCGGCCTGCAGCAGCAGCGAGGCGGTGAAGCCGCTGCCGATCATGATGCCGAGCAGCGCGATCAGCCCGTTGCGCAAGGCGGCCGGGCCGTGCAGCTTGGCGCCGAGCAAGGCGGCGGCCATGGTGAAGCTGAGCGAGCCGAGCATCCACGGCAACGGCAGGCGCAGCTGGTAGAAGACCCAGCCGCCGACGGCGCCGAGGGCGAGGGCGGCGATCGTCCTCAGCGCGCTCGCCGGCCATCCGGCCATGCGATCAGCCGGTATAGCGGCCGAGCCGCACCGCGGTCGAGCCGCGCACCAGCCGGCGCGACGGCATGATGAGGACGCAATCGTCATAGGGCGTCAGCACCGGCTTGTCGCCGTCATAGCCGATCAGCGTGCCCTTCTTGCCGAGCATCTCGAGCCCGGTATAGGGGCCGGCGAAGGTGAAATTGTCGGTCGCGATGGTGATCGCCGCCGTCACCGTGATGACACGCTGGCGCGGGCCCCCCTTTGCATAGTACTGGGTCACCGGATGCTTGGCGGCGAAGGCGGGGTCGAGCATCTCGAGGGCACCGAGGAAGCTCAGCGTCGTCGCCAGCGCGACGTCCCGCGAGCTCTGCTCCCAATGCTGGCCGCATTCGACGAGCAGCGCCGTCTTCGGCGATTTCGGGTCGCCGAAGCCGCCATAGTCGCGCATCCGCAGCCCGGCGGCATGCCCCTCGTCGCGCACGATCAGCTCGGGAACCCCGACCTTGTGGGCGAGGGCGACTGATTTGTCGAGCATGCCGGCCATCATCAGCGGCGCCGTCGCGTGCTGCATCGAGTGGATGTCGAGCAGATAGTCGGCGCGGTCGACGGCGGGGCGGAACTCGCGGGCGCGGCGCGTCTCCGAGCTGTTGCGCGACCCTTCGAGCGTCGCCACATCCCAGACCCGGTTGATGTCCTCGTCGACGAAGCGCGAGGCGTTCGGATTGCTCGCGTCGAAGGCGTGATAGGCGGCGACGTTGAGAAAGCTCAGGGTCAGCGCGCCGCGAATCGGCCGCACCTTGTTCTTGAAGAGGAAATCGACGGCGATGGCGCCGCACAGCTCGTTGCCATGGGTCACGGCGTTGACCATGACATGGGGGCCCGGCTTGCCGCTCTCGAAGGTGGTGACGTAGGGAATGCCGGTATTGCCCTCGCGATAGGCGGAAATATCGGGCGGCGTCAGCTCGACCTTGTAGGTGTCCTCGGGCACGGTTCGCACCTTCTGTTGGGAATGACATGGGAATGGCCGGAGATTAGGGCGGGGCCGGGGGGCGGCCAAGGAGTTTTCCGAAGCTCTTATGCAAAGCCCCACCAAGCAGTAGGCTTGGCCGGAGCCGAGGCCGAGGATCGCGCTCGGCGCGGGCTCGCATAAGGGAGGATACGATGGCAGTCGCACGAGTCAGCAAGATCACCGCAGCCTCGCCCAAGAGCTTCGACACCGCCGTCCAGGAAGGGCTCGCGCGGGCCAGCAAGACGATCCGCGGCATTACCGGCCTCCATGTGATCGAGCAGAAGGCGAGCGTCGCCAAGGGCAAGATCGCGGAGTACCGCGTGACGATGGAGGTCACCTGCCGGCGGTCCGTTGCATCACTGCCTGGTTTTCGCCAGAGTGGCGCGAAGAGGAAACGACAGGGGCGCAGCATGAAGAGACTCATCGCCGCGGCGGGATTGCTCGTCGGGCTGGCACTATCCGCCGCTGCGCCGGCGCAGGAGCTCAAGATCGCGGTCGGCGCCGAGCCGACCTCGATCGACCCGCTCTTTCACAACCTCAACCCCAATCTGGCGATCGCCCGCCACATCTTCGACCAGCTCGCCGCGCAGGACGAGAAGCAGCACCTGCAGCCCAGCCTCGCTTTGTCGTGGAAGCCACTCGACGACACGACCTGGGAGTTCAAGCTCAGGCCCGGCGTCACCTTCCATGACGGCACGCCGCTCACCCCCGAGGACATCGTCTTTTCGATCGACCGCGCCGACAAGGTGCCGAACAGCCCCTCGGCGCTGTCGATCTACACCAAGTCGGTCAAGGAGATCATCGTCGTCGACCCGCTGACCATCCGCATCAAGACGGTCGAGCCCTATCCGCTCCTCGTCGAGGACCTCTCGAACATCGCCATCCAGTCGAAGAAGGCGGCCGAGGGCAAGACGACGGACGATTTCAACAAGGGGCCGGCGGCGATCGGCACCGGGCCCTTCAAATTCGTCGAGTGGGTGCCGGGCAATCGCATCGTCTTCGCCCGCAACGATGCCTATTGGGGCAAGAAGCCCTATTGGAAGACCGTCACCATCCGGCCGATCACCTCGGCGGCGAGCCGTCTCGCGGCGCTGCTCGCCGGCGACGTCGATTTCATCGAGGACGTGCCGACCACCGATATCAAGGGGTTGAAGGACAATCCCAAAGTGTCGCTCGCCCAAGCGGTCTCCAACCGCGTCATCTATCTCCATCTCGATACCGATCGCGCGGTCACCCCCTTCGCCTTCGACAAGGCGGGCAATCGATCCTGACGGCGCAAAGAAACTACTCGCCGAGGCGGACTATCCGCAGGGCTTCCAGATCACCCTGCACGGGCCCAATAACCGCTACATCAATGACAGCAAGATCTGCGAGGCGGTGGCACAGATGCTGAGCCGCATCGGCATCGACACCAAGGTCGACACGATGCCGCAGAACGTCTTCTTCACGCGCGCCTCGAAACCCGAATTCAGCCTCATCCTCGCCGGCTGGGGCTCGGGGACGGGCGAGGCGTCATCGCCGCTCAAATCGCTGCTCGCCACCTACAGCAAGGAGAAGGGGATGGGGCCGTCCAATCGCGGCCGCTATTCCAATCCCCAGCTCGATGCGCTGCTCGCCCAGGCGCTGGCGACCATCGATTCGGAAAAGCGCGAGAAGCTGTTGCAGCAGGCGACCGAAATCGGCATCACCGATCTCGGCATCGTGCCGCTGCATTACGAGGTCTCGACCTGGGGCATGCGCAAGGGGCTCAAATTCCTCGCCAACGCCAACCAGTTCACCCTCGCCTTCGACGTCGAGCCGGTGCCGTAGACGGCGACTCAGAAGAGGGCGTCGATGGCGTCCTGGTCGGAGGTCTCGCCGGCGCCGTGGACGATGGCGGAGCCGGTATCGACGAGACCCTGAAGGCGCATCGAGTAATCGACGGCGCTGAGCTTGAAGCGGTCGAGCGCGGCCTCGGCCGCCAGCTCGGCGAGGGTGTCGCGCGCCTCGTCGACGGTGGCGTGCATCGCCGCGACAGTGCGCTCGAAGCGCTCGCGCACCTCCGGCGGCACATGGGCATAGGCCTCGATCGCCAGCCCGGCAAAGGGCAGGCCGCTGGCGCCGAAATGCTCCTCATAGGAGATGAACCGCCAGGCCTTGATGTCGTCGATCATGTCCGGCATCTCGGGCAGCATGCCAAGAAGCATGATCACCTCATTGAAACTGTTGAAATAATCCGTCGACAGCAGAGTCCCGCCATCGATCGTCGTTCCGGCGACGCGGGTGCGGTATTCGTCATACATGGCTCAGTCCGGCCGACGCATCATTGCGCCCGGCATGATGCGAGACGGTGGTTAGGAATCGGTGAACGAAGCCGGCGGCAGATGGCCGAGATAGTCGAGCAGGCCCTGCAGGATGTAGGCGGCGGCGGCCCGGTCGACGAGGACGGCGCGCCGCTTGCGGGTGAGGTCGGCTGCGATCATGCCGCGGGTCACCGCGGCGGTCGACAGCCGCTCGTCCCAGAAGGCAATCGGGATGTCGATCGTCTCGAGCAGGGAGGCGGCGAACTGGCGGACCGACTGGCAGCGCGGCCCCTCGCTGCCGTCCATCGCCACCGGCAGGCCGATGACCAGGGCGCCGACGCCGTGCGGGGCGATGAGGGCGCGCAGCCGCGCCGCGTCGGCGGTGAACTTGGTCCGCTTGATGGTCTCGAGCGGCGAGGCGATTCTCCGCCTGGTATCGGACAACGCCAGCCCGATCGTCTTGCTGCCGAGATCGAGCGCCATCAGGCGGCTGCCAGTCGCCAGCTCCTTGAGGTCGGCAGGGTTGCGGATGGCCATATCGGATGCTAGTTTCCGCCGCTCCGGAACATTTCGTGCCTGCGCCGGTTTCACGGGAATTCGCGCCGGCGCGGCGCGGCGGCAGGAGACATCTACAGCATGGCGTTGGACAAGGCCACCGTGGCGCATATCGCCACCTTGGCGCGGATCAAACTGCCCGAGGGCGAAGAGGACAAGATCGCCGGCGAGCTCAGCCATATCCTGACCTGGATCGAGCAGCTCGCTGAGGTCGACACGACAGGCGTCGCGCCGATGACCAGCGTCGCGGCGATGCGCCTGCCGATGCGCGCCGACGTCGTCAGCGACGGTGATCGCCAAGAGGATATCCTGGCCAACGCGCCGGCCACCGCGCGCGGCTTCTTCACCGTGCCCAAGGTGGTCGAGTGACCGCGCTCACCGATCTCACCATGGCGGCGGCGCGCGACGGGCTCGCCCGCAAGGAATTCTCGGCGCGCGAGCTCGCCGAGGCGCATATCGCCGCCGTCGAGGCGATGCGGCCGCTCAACGCCTTCATCACCGAGACGCCGGAGCAGGCGCTGGCGATGGCGACGGAATCCGATGCCCGCATCGCCCAGGGCGCGGCGCGGCCGCTCGAGGGAATGCCGCTGGCGATCAAGGATCTCTTCTGCACCAAGGGCGTGCTGACGACGGCGGGCTCGCATATTCTCGACGGCTTCAAGCCGCCATATGAGTCGACCGTGACGGCGCAGCTCTGGCAGGCCGGCGCCGTCATGCTCGGCAAGACCAACATGGACGAGTTCGCCATGGGCTCGTCGACGACGACGAGCTATTACGGGCCGACGGAGAACCCGTGGCGCCGCCCCGGCGACAATCGCGGCCTGGTGCCTGGGGGCTCGTCCGGCGGCTCGGCCGCCGCGGTGGCCGGGCGCGCCGCGCTCGGCGCCACCGGCACCGACACCGGCGGCTCGATCCGCCAGCCCGGTAGCTTCGCCGGCATCATCGGCCTCAAGCCGACCTATGGCCGCTGCTCGCGCTGGGGCATCGTCGCCTTCGCCTCGTCGCTCGACCAGGCCGGGCCGATGACCCGCACGGTGCGCGACGCGGCGATGATGCTGCGCGTCATGGCCGGGCACGATCCCAAGGATTCGACCTCGGCGGATATGAAGGTGCCGGATTTCGAGGCGGCGCTGACCGGCGACATACGCGGCCTCAGGATCGGCATCCCGAAAGAGTACCGGATGGACGGCATGGCCGCCGAGATCGAGCAGTTCTGGCAGCGCGGCATCGACTGGATCAAGGCGGCCGGCGCCGAGCCGGTCGAGATCAGCCTGCCGATGACGAAATACGCGCTGCCGGCCTATTACATCATCGCGCCGGCCGAGGCGTCATCGAACCTCGCACGCTATGACGGCGTGCGCTTCGGCCTCCGGGTCGAGGGCAAGTCGCTCGACGAGATGTACGAGAACACGCGCGCCGCCGGGTTCGGTGCCGAGGTCCAGCGCCGCGTCCTCATCGGCACCTATGTGCTGTCGGCGGGTTATTACGACGCCTATTACCTCAAGGCGCAGCGCGTGCGCGCCCTCATCGCGCGCGATTTCGACGAGGCCTTCAAGACGGTCGACTGCATCCTCGCCCCGACAGCGCCGTCGACCGCCTTCGCCATCGGCGAGAAATCGGACGACCCGATCGCGATGTATCTCAACGACGTCTTCACCGTGCCGGCCAATCTCGTCGGATTGCCGGCGCTCTCGGTGCCGGCCGGCCTCTCCGATGACGGGCTGCCGCTCGGCCTCCAGGTGATCGGCCGCGCCTTCGACGAGG
>WNFD01011589.1_pt1 | contig 12502 bp, 14 predicted proteins | sample 5400491 | NCBI WGS metagenome assembly WNFD01 (sample SAMN13153343, study PRJNA577476) | soil metagenome | isolation source: 120 cm saprolite under Douglas fir tree site 2 hole 2 replicate 2 | place: USA:California | collected 2015-04-18 | reverse complement strand
GGAGCTCTTGCTTCGGCCGCTCGATCCGCTGCCGGGACCGCATGATCTCGATGAGCTTCTTGCGGCCCTTGGGCGGCCCGATCATGATCGCCCCCACCAGGCGGTCGTCCTTGAAGAAGAGCTTGCGGTAGAACTTCTCTTCGAGGCTGTACGTGCGCACGGATTCGAGGTCGGGCTGCACGTCTGGTGTCACACCCATGACCGCGAGCGTCGATCCGAACATCGTAGTCGTGTAGGTCGGCACGTCGAAGAAGTCCTCGTCCCCGCCCGCCATGTTGCGGGCCGCCACCTTGCCGTGCGCCTCGGCGTTGTCCCACGTCCCCATCTGGTTGTGGCGCTCGACCATGAGGTCGTAGAAGACCGCGATGTCGCCGGCCGCATAGACGTCCGGCGCCGACGCGCGCAGCTTGGCGTCGGTGACGATCCCCTTGTCGAGCTTGACCGCCGAGTCGCGCACAGGTTCTGTGTAGTAGTCGAGCCCGACGCCATAGGTGAGGACGTCGAACTCCACTCGCTTTCCGTTGACGGTCTCCGCGAGGAAACGCCCGTTGATCCGGCTGAATTTCTGCACTTCGTCGGAACAGATGAACTCCACGCCCTGCGCCTCTCCGAGCTGGCGGCAGAGCTTGCCGCCCTCCTCATCGAGGACGTAGCGGAGGAACCACGGCCCGCGCATGATCCAGGTCAGCTGCGCCTTCTTGCGAAAGCTGACTCCTTCGGCGAGCTCGTAGCCGATGAAGCTGCCACCCATCACAAGCACTCGCTCGGCCGCATCGGCCTTCTCGATGATGGCGTCGGTGTCGTCGAGCGTCTGGAAGCCGATGGTCTGTGAGACTTCGTCCGAGCCCGGCCAGGGCGGCGGCTTGGGACGGCCGCCAGTGGCGATGAGAAGCGCGTCGTACGCAAACTCCTGGTCTCGGTTCGTGCGCACGACCTTGCTCGCCAGATCGACCTCGGTGGCCCAGGTCTCGAAATGGATGTCGAGGTTCTGCCTGGTGTAGTCCTCGGCCGTGCGCATGAAGACCTTTTCCCTGCGCACCTGGCCGCGCAGGTATCGAGGCAGGGCGACGCGGTTGTAGAGGGGATGGCGCTCGGCGGCGATCATCACGATCGACGCTTCTGCGTCGAGCTTGCGCAGCTCTTCGGCGGCCGTCTGCCCGGCGATGCCGTTGCCGAGGATTACGTAACGGCGGCTCAAAAAGGGGGTTCTGTTCGGGAACGAGCTTGCCAAGGCGCGGCCTCGGCGGCCGGAGCCAAGGAGACTACGAGCACGTGAGGGAGCGCATCGTGTAGATGCGTGACCGAGCGCGCGCAGGAGGCGACGCCGGCTTCAGCGCAGCCCGGCCGACTAGGCCGATGCATTGGTGAGCGGTTTCCCGGACGGAACCCCTATAGCGTGAGCGAATAGATGTAGCTGTGGTCGTCGTCATTCGCGAAATCGTATCCGGAAGCCCTCATGTCATCGGCGGCCGGGTGGTCGCGAGGCAAGCTCACGACCACGTCGTCGAGCCCGTCCGCGTCAGCCTCGAAACGTAGAGCCAGCAGCAGCTCGCGAAGTGCGCCGCCGGCGCCCGCGAGGAACCCGACGGCGAGGTTGTCCCCCCACGACCTGCGCAAGCCCGCGACCGTGCGCCCGCCCGGACCGACCCGCAGCCTCCCGATCTTGGCCAGCCTCGCCAGCTCCGGCCCGCCGAGATCGCGCGCGCCGTTGAAGTCGGCCGTCACGCCGTGGTAGAGCTCGATCCCCGGGCTCTTGGCGATCAACGGCCAGAGCTTCTCGGCCTCAGCTGCTGCAGGCATGCGCGCCGACTCGCCGCCCTCGACGCGCGGTCCCCTCCACCAGCGGAGGTCGAGGAGCCTCTGGAAACCGACGGATTCAAACAGCCGAACCGCATCGGGATTCCCGGTTGCGAGCCGCATCTCTCCGTGGCCCTGCTGTCGCGCCTCGGCGATCGCAGAAGTCAGCATCGCGCGCGCCAGGCCCTGGCGCCGGTGGCTCGTCGCAACGCGAAGGCCCTCGTACCAAACCAGCCCGGGCGCATATGGCCGCAGCCTTTGCAGCCCGACCACCTGGCCGTCGACCTCGACCGCCTGGAACGCCGAAGCAGCGTCGGCGACCCAGGTGTCGAAGACCGCATTGATGTAGTCGTGGCCGCCCCAGACATCCTTTGTCACCTCGGCGACGCGCTCGCGATCGGAAGGCCGGACCGGGCGGATGCTTAGGTCTCCGCCGCGGCGTGTCGACGGATCTTCGGCGCCCATGCGGCCCATCTGCGTTGTTGCAGTCTGCGCTCCTCGCTTGCGCATCAACGAATGCGCGCGCTCCGGTGCTCGACCGCGCCTAGCATCTGGACCACCTGGACACCCAATCTCTCGCCGCCCCACCGCGGCGTAGACCCTAAGTCGCTGGTTGCCAATGCGCGATCCCCGACAGCGCCACGCCGCTGTCGACCACGAGCTCGTCCCCATCCTTGGTCAGCATTTCGTCTAGCAAGGTACGAGCCCGGGCCTCGTCCCAGTCGGAACCGATGAGCGTGCGGCAGTCGTCCAGCGCCTCTTCGATGTCCGCGTATCGATTGACGACTGGGTAGCGCACGAATGTGACGTCGGGCGCGATGTCCATCTGCATGAGCAGCATGAACAGGTCGCTGAATCGAGGCATCGGGAGCCCGGGCGCGCCGGTCAGCCGCTCACGGAGCACGGTGGCTGGATGAGGCATTGGGCCCTCGCGAAGCATGACGAAAACGCGCTCGCTTGCCGACGCCTGGAGCTTGGCGATGAATGGAACGGTGTCTTCGATTCCGTAGAGGACATGGCAGCAGATCACGATGTCGGCCTTCGCCACCTCCGCGTCCTGCCAGGTGCTTGCGATCACGGTCATGTTGTCGCGAGGAGGTATCTGTGCGCGCATCCCCTCCGATGGCTCGACAGCGGTGACCCATTCGACCCGCTCTGCCAGCGCCACGGCGTGGCGGCCGGCCCCAGCGCCGGCGTCGATGAGCGTCTTGCGGGGCGACAGAAAAGGCTCGACCACCCTGAGAAAGTCGTCCCTTCGGCCACGGGTGGTCCGGGCGAAAGCGGGCGCGCGACGGTCCCAGTAGGTCGGGTCGGGCGGGGCCGATCCGCTACGTTGGCGGACGATTGAGCGCCACCGTTCCGCCCAGTCGATGTCTCCAATTCGGCCGGTTATCCCCACATCCATTTGAGCTCGAGGCTAGCTTGTTAACACCATTGGGGACAACTCGGGGACAAGTTTCGACTCGTTCGCCCAGATGCTGGGGTCGGCCGTGACGCACCCACAAGATGTAGCGTCGGGCCTAGGATAGGCGAACTCCATGGCATTCGAACCGTCGTCGGAATTCAACCCCGCCGAAGCCACCGTCCTCGGCCGCTACTTCACGAACCTGGACCGCTCGGTCTTTGCGCTCCGGAACCTCCCGGAGGTGGTGAAGGGAGCCCTGTTCTCACGCTACTCGCGCACCGAGAAAAGCCTTCGCCGGGTGCTGCTGGACGAGTTCATCAACGAACCCGATTCCGGCTTCGACTCGCTGACAACCACCGCCGCCGAAGCGGACGACATGGTGGCGGTGCGGCGCGCCGAAGAGTTCTATGAGCGGGTGCTGGTCGGGTACGGAGACGACTCCGTGGCCGAGCTCGCCGGCGCACATGTCGCCGTCGAGCGCACCTCCACGCTTGCCGCCAAGGCGCTCGAGGACAGCCGCATCGGCATCTCGCCGCTCGAAAAGTCGACCCGATACGTGAGGTTCGATCGTCCCGGCCGCGACGGCCGCTTCCTGTATCACCGCGGCCCCGAGCTCGCCCATCCGGATTACGAGCCCGCCGCCGACCGCCTGTTCGAGACTTACAGCGCCCTCATCGAATCGCTCACGCAGGCGATTCGCGAACGCTTTCCAATCGAGGAGAACGAGACCGATCGCGCCTGGAAAGCCGCGACGAGAGCCAAAGCGCTGGACATGTTGAGGGGACTTCTACCGGCCGGGACGCTGACGAACCTCGGCCTCTTTGGAAATGGACGGGCGTTCGAATACTTGATCACCAAGCTCGCCGCCCATGAGCTCCCCGAATGCCGAACGCTGGCCGGCGATCTTCACCGGGAGCTCTCGCTTGTCATACCGGCGTTCGTCAAACGGGCGCTCGACGAGCGCTACGGCGCGCCAAGCGCCGAGAGGCTCGTGCGGGTACGTGAGGCCACGGCCAGGCTGGCGCCGACCACCACGTCTGGGGAATCAGCGCCTTCGGTCCGGCTCATCGAGCATGACGCCGACGCTGAACGAAAGGTGGTTGCCGCGGCGCTGTTCCCATATTCAGATGCGCGCTGGGAAGAGCTCGAGCACGACCCGGGTCAGGTGCTGGACGCCCTGCTGTCGAATCGCGCCAACCGCCGCCAGCGGCCCCCCCGAGCGCTCGAGCACGCCCAGTACACGTTCGAGATCGTCGCCAATTTCGCCGCCTACCGCGACCTGCACCGCCACCGCATGCTCACACAGGACCGGCAGCTGCTCGGCACCGCCCTCGGGTTCGATGTGCCTGGCGGGCTGGCGGAGCTCGGGATGAAGGAGCGGTTCATGGCCGCGGTTGAGGGCGCGGCCAGAGCCCACGCGAATATGGAGCGCGACCTCGGGGCGGCTATCGCGCAGTACGTCGTCCCGCTCGCCTACCGCGTGCGCTGGTACTTCCGCGTCAACCTTCGCGAGATCTACCACCTCTGCGAGCTGCGGACCACGCCGCAGGGCCACCCTGACTACCGGTGGGTCGCCCAGGAGATGTTCCGGCGGGTCGGCGAGGTGCATCCCCGGCTGGCGAAATACGCGGCGTTCGTCGACATGGGGCCAGGCGACGAGCTGGAGCGGAGACGCTCGGAGCGCCGCCTGGATGAAAAGCTCTCGGCACTGGACCGCCGGGTGCCGTAGCATCGTCCACCTAGTCAAGAGAGGGAGGGTGGCATGGAATCCAGCGAGACCCACGTGGAGCGTGGCGTCGAAAGACGCATGACGGAAAGGCGGGTGAGCCCCGACCGGCGGTCCGGCGACAGGCGGTCAGCCGATCGCGCGTCAGCCGGCCGGCGGGTCGATTTTGACCGGCGCCAAGAGGAGCGTCGCCTCATGGACCGCCGGGTCTTTGCGCCGGCCTAAAGAGCCCTGGCTCCTCCGGCGCTCGTAGTTCACGGCGGCGCGGGACCAATTCCCCCCGCGGAACGCCCATTGCGCCAGGCCGCCGTCGAGCGGGCGCTCGAAATCGGTTGGACTTGCATCGGTGACGGGGCCCTGGCCGCTGCTGTGGCCGCTGTTCGCCATATGGAAGACGAACCGCTTCTCAACGCCGGCATCGGTGCTTGTCTCAACGCCGACGGTGAGGTGGAGCTGGACGCGGGCGTCATGGAGGGCGCGGCGCTGCGGGCCGGCGGCGTCGCCTGCTTGAAAGACGTGCGCCACCCGATCGACCTCGCTGTCGCGGTGATGCAGCATGGCCGCCACGTGCTGCTGTCCGGATCGGGAGCCTCGCGCTTCGCTCGCGACCACGGGATCGAGATGACCGATCCGTCGGTCTTCATCAACAACCGCAAGCGCCAGCAGCGACAAACGGGCGCGGACACCGTCGGAGCGGTCGCGCGCGACTCGGAGGGACGGCTGGTGGTGGCGGTCTCGACCGGCGGCATCAGCGGCAAGCTGCCGGGCCGGATCGGCGACTCGCCAATCCCGGGGGCCGGCATCTACGCCGACGACCTGTTCGGCGCGGTCTGCGGGACCGGCCAGGGCGAGGCCTTCATCCGGCTGGGCCTCGCGCGGCTGATGGTCGTCGAGCTGCAGCACGGGATGGATCCGCGGGCGGTGGCGCAGGGCGCCGTCGACTTCCTGGCCAAGACGCTGCAGGCACCAGGAGGAGTCATCGTCATCGGCCGCGAAGGTCCTCCGCACGCGGCGTTCAACACGCCGGCCATGCCGTTCGCGATCGCTCAATGACCGACTCCGCCAATGCCGGCGAGCTGATCGCGCTCGCCCTGAAGCGCGCCGGCGTCAGCCATCTCTTCACGATCAACGGCGGCCACATCTGGCCGATTCTCACCGGCGCGGTCGAGCACGGCATCCGCGTCATCGACGTGCGCCACGAGCAGTCGGCGGCTTTTGCCGCCGAAGGCTGGGCCAAGGTCACGCGCGAATGCGGGGTCGCCGCCGTCACTGCCGGCCCGGGCGTCACCAACTCGATCTCGGCCCTGGCGCAGGCGCAGTCAAGCGACAGTCCGATGTTCCTCATCGGCGGCCGGGCCCCGGAGGCCCGCTGGGGCATGGGCTCGCTGCAGGAGATGGACCATACCTCGGTCGTGCAGAGCCTGACCAAGAAGGCCCTGACGTTGCGATCTGCCGAGCAGGCATATCCAGTCGCCGCCGACTGCGTGCGCACGGCTTTGAGCCGCCGGACTGGACCTGTGTTCATGGACGTCCCGGTCGATGTGTTCTTCAGCGCCGGCGACATGCCCGAGGCGACCGAGCACCTCACCCCGGACCACGGGCCGCTCCCGGATCCCGACGGCGTCGCGCTGGTCGCGAAGCTTCTCCGCGAGGCGGAGCGACCGGCGGTAATAGCCGGCGGGAACGTCTGGTGGGCACACGCCGAGGAGGCTCTCAAGCGGCTCGTCGAAGTCGCTCACCTGCCGCTGAACGTCAACGGCATGGCCCGCGGAGTCCTACCGCCGGGCCACCCGCTCTTCTTTCCACGCGCTCGAGGTCCGGCCCTCGGCGAGGCCGACCTCATCCTCATCATCGGCGTGCCTCTCGACTTCCGGCTCAACTGGGGCCAGGTACCGGTCTTCTCGGATGCGGCCAAGATCGTGTACGTCGACGTCGATGACCACCGTAAGCACCGCCCGGCAGTGGCGGCTCTGTACGGCGACCTACGGGCGGCGCTGGAGGCCCTGGCCGTGGCCGCGGCAGGGACCCCCGAGCGATCCCAATGGCTCGCGCACCTGCGCGCGGCGGATGCAGCCTCCCGCGCGCGCGACGGCGCCATGACCGAGTCGGACTCCTCTCCGGTGCACCCGGCGCGATTGATCGCAGAAGTCGACCGTTTCGCCGAGCCCGACGCGGTCTACGTGGGCGATGGCGGCGATTTCGTCTCGTTTGCCGGCCGCCTGATCGAGCGGCCCAAGCCCGGTCTGTGGATCGACCCGGGACCGTTCGGCTGCCTCGGCTCCGGCCCCGGATACGCGATGGCCGCCAAGCTCGCCCATCCGGATCGGCAGGTGATCCTGCTGTCGGGCGACGGCGCCTTCGGTTTCGCGGCGATGGACTTCGACACCATGGTCCGGCACCGCATCCCCGTGGTGTGCGTGGTCGCCAACAATGGCATCTGGGCCCAGGAGAAGCACCTGATGGAGAGCGCGCTCGGCATTGGAGTCGCGACCGATCTCGCGCCGCGCACCCGCTATGACCGGCTGGTGGAGTCACTGGGAGGGTATGGGGAGATGGTCGAGCGCCCCGACCAGGTCCGTCCGGCGCTGGAGCGGGCATTCGCCTCGGGTTTGCCGGCTTGCGTGAATGTAATTTGTGATCCACGGGCGGCATATCCGCGATCATCGGTGTTGCTGTGAGCGCCACCGAACTTCACCCGGTCGTCGAGGCGGACGAGTGGCGTACCGCCCAGTCCCAGTTCGACACCGCCGCCGAGATCATCAAGCTCGAGCCGTGGCTGCGCGAGGTGCTGCGCGAGGTGCAGCGCGAGTTCACGTGCAATTTCCCCGTGCAGATGGACGACCACCAGCTGCGCGTGTTCACCGGCTACCGCGTGCAGCACAACATCAATCGCGGGCCCGCGAAGGGGGGCATCCGCTACCACCCCGATGTCTCCTTGAACGAAGTCAAGGCACTCGCCATGTGGATGACGTGGAAGTGCGCGGTCGTCAACATCCCGTTCGGTGGCGCCAAGGGCGGCATCATCGTCAACCCGAAAGAGCTCTCGCTCAACGAGCTCGAGCACATGACCCGCCGGTTCGCGACCGAGATCTCGATTCTCATCGGCGCCGACCGCGACATCCCGGCTCCCGACGTCAACACCGACGGCCAGACGATGGCTTGGATCATGGACACGCTCTCCATGCATCTCGGTTACTCGGTTCCGGCTTCGGTGACCGGCAAACCGATCGAGGTGGGCGGGTCGCTCGGTCGGGTGGAGGCAACCGGACGTGGGGTGACGATCTGCTCCATGGCGGCACTCGAGCACCTCGGCCGCCTTCCTCATCAGACCCGCGTTTCGGTGCAGGGGTTCGGCAACGTAGGAGATCGGCAACCAGGATGTGCTGACGGTGGACTGCGACCTCCTCGTGCCCGCGGCGATCGGGAATCAGCTGACGTCGCGCAACGCGCGCGACGTGAAGGCGAAGCTCATCGTCGAAGGGGCCAACGGACCGACCACCCCCGAAGCAGATGCGATCTTCCGCGAGCGCGACATCTTTCTGGTGCCCGACATCCTTGCCAACGCCGGGGGCGTCACGGTCTCGTACTTCGAATGGGTGCAGGACCTCCAGTCATTCTTCTGGTCCGAGCACGAGGTCAACCAGAAGCTGAAGGCGATCATGTCGCGTGCGTTCACCGAAGTGCTGAAGACCAAGCTCGAGCTCAAGCTCGATATGCGGATGGCCGCTTACGTGCGCGCCGTGGCGCGCGTCGCGGGCGCCACGCGAGAACGGGGCCTGTACCCCTGAGCGAGTCGATATGCACGTCTGCGCCAAACACGCGCTACCTGAACGCGCAAACGCTCCGTTTGACCCAAACGTGCGGAACGCTGCACGTGAGGCCTACTAGATCTCGCGGGTTCGGAAGCTCCAGATGCTCAGGGTCAGCATCAGCCCGAACCAAACCACCACCCACGCGAGAAAAGCGGTGGGCGGTGGGTCGACGGCGCTGAACGGGTTGGCGCGCCCGGCTGTTCCGGCGGCGCGCAGCGCCGCCAGGATCACATCCGGTTCCATCGCGTAGACCGCGCCGCGCCACAGTCCGTCCGTGGGTAGGAGCAGGTGACTGATCGTGCCGACGTTCTGCAAGGCGGAATTCTGCAGCCCGGTCCCGATGTCGCCCACGACGCCGGCGATCCAGGCAATGAGCCACGCCACCAGCGCGATCACGCCTCCTGTGATCCCTGACAGGCGCGTCGACAGGACGAGTCCGAGCGAAAGCAACGCGAGGCCTTCGGCGGCGACGTACAGCACGAGCTCGACGGGATGTGGAGGCTCGTAGCCGGTCGCCAAGTTCACGGCCGTCAGCTCCAGAAGAGCTGACCCGGCGGCATATATCGTGACGAGGACCGCCAGCCCGAGCCATTTGCCGATCACGACCTCGCTGCGCCGCACGGGTCGCGCCAGCATCGAAAGCAGCAGACCGCTCTCCACCTCGCTCGAGATGAGCGGGCCGGCAACCACGGCCGCGCTGAGCGCCAGCACCCCGCTGTACATAAAGGTGATGACGATCAGCAGCTGCGACGTGATCAGGCTGACCTGATCGTGCGGCAGGAGGGTGCCGTCGCTTCGCGTCACAGTCGTGATCTTGTTAAAGCCCCACGCGGAGAACCCCACGACCAGCAGCGTCAGGATCACCAGCGCCAGGAGCAGACGGCGGCGCGATGACTCCTGCACGGTGAGCCGCGCGAACACGAGCACTGGAGGCATGTCTACGTTTCCTCTTCGTGCAGCAGCTGCAGAAATCGATCTTCAAGCGTCTGATGCCGCGGCGACACCTCGTAGACCCGGCCGCCGAGCGCGACGATCGTCGACACCAGCTCGGGGACCCGCTCGATGTCGAGCTTCGTGAACGTCAGGTGCTCGCCTTCATCGTCGAGCGGACCGAACGCCGCGAGCTTGGTCCGCGCCGAATCGTCCAGGCCGCTCACGCGTACCTTCACCGCCGTCCCGCTGAGCAGCTCGTCCATCGTCCCGGACGCGATGACTCGGCCCTTGTCGACCACCGCGACGCGGTCGCACACCTGCTCGACTTCGCTCAGCAGATGCGAGTTGAGGAACACGGCGGTGCCTCGGTCGGAGAGGCCGCGAATGATCTCGCGCACGTCATGCCTGCCGACAGGGTCGAGCGCCGAGGTGGGCTCATCGAGAAAAACGAGCTCCGGCTTTCCGACCAGCGCCGCCGCCAGGCCGAGACGCTGCTGCATGCCTTTCGAGAACGTGACCACACGATCGTCGGCGCGGTCGGTGAGTCCGACGGTGTCCAGCGCCGCCGCAATCTCCTCCTTCCATGCTGAGCGCGGCAGCGGCGCCAGCTCGCAGTGGAGGGCAAGCACCTCGCGCGCGTCGAGCCAGCCCTGGTATCGGAAGAGCTCCGGCAGGTAGCCGATGCGCCGGCGCGTGCCGAGGTCACCGATGGGCTCGCCGAGCAGCCATGCCTCACCGGAGGTGGGCTTGAGGAGGCCAAGCAGCAGCTTGACCGACGTCGTCTTGCCGGCGCCATTGGGACCGAGAAAGCCGAAGATCTCGCCGCGCGGCACCGTCATCGACAGGCCCGCAAGCGCGACCGTGCTGCCGAATCGCTTGGTCAGGTCGACGGTATGTATGGCAGGAGCGGCAGCGGCCACTCCCATGGGTGCGGCCGCCACATCAACTGCTGGTTCAGCCACGCGAGCAGGCTAACTGAGTCGTTATTTCAAATTGCGGGCGATGTCCACCGCGGCCGACTGCTTGAGAGAGCCGGCGACCACGAAGACGTTGGACTTGTGGATCCAGATCACTCCGGAGCCGAGGCCGGTGTTGTCCCCGAGCGCGACCCCGGGATCGCCGTTGATGCTCACCTTGCTCGAGGTCGCATATTCGACGGGCACTGGGATCGGCAGCGTTGTCGTGGGGTCACCGATGGAGCGGATGGCCGCCGCAAGCTCGGGCGACAGCCCGGGCATGGACAGGATGTAGGCCTCGAGCTGCTTGGTCGTCACCTGGGTCGACGTGACCACCGGCACGGCCGACTTGGCGACGATCAGCTGCGGCAGGTTGATGTTCTGCGAGCTCGGATCGGAGGCAGAGGCGGCATTCAAGTCGCCGAACACCTCCACGACCGCGGGCCCAACGGTCACGGTGAGCTTGGCGCCGTCCATGCCGTTGGGCAGCTTGGGCAGCGACTTACCGCTCGCGGCGGCCGCGTCCGCGGCCTTCTTGGCGTCAAACGTGAACACGGCGACTGCTCCGGGCATCGCCGCGTAGGTCACGGTCGAGGACACGCCGGCGGGCAACTTAGAGACGACCGGGACGTCGAGCCCCGAAATCGCCTTCGCATCGGCCGCGGTGAGGACGATCTGCGGCTTGGGCTGCGTCGACCAGGTCAGCGTTCCATATGCGCTGAGCTTCTCCAGCGCCTGCAGGTCGGCGAAAGTCACAGGGACCGGTTGCACCGTCTTCGGCTGGAAGAGCGGCAGGATGTTGGCGAATGCGGTGATGGCCAGCGCCACGACGATGGCTGCCGCTCCGACAGCGAACATCGGCTGCGTGGACGGTCGCAGGATGGGAAGGCTGAAGCCGAAGCGGGGCTTCGCAGCCGGTGCCGCCTGGACACGCTTCAATGCCGTCGCCACGTCTAGCTTCAGCTCCGGCGCGGAAAGCATGGTCGCGGCCGTCCGTGCGTCGTCGGCCATGCCTTTGTTGCGGGCCTGGCAGGCGGCGCAGTCCGTATAGTGCCGGCGGTCCGAGCCGGTGAGCGCGTCCGGATCGTCCACGAGCCGGCGCAAAGTTCCTTCAGATAGATGTGCCACGAGTGACCTCCCTGCGCAGTGCGGCTTCTGCGCGCCTCAACAAAGTTCCGATCTGTCCGGTTCCAACTCCGATCGCCTGCGCGACCTCTGCATAGCTGAGGCCGCTGGCGCGTAGAAGGAGCACTGCTGCGGGCTTGGGCGCCAAACGGGCGAGCGCGGCGCGCACCATGCGTCGGTCCTCGCCAACCTCGAGCATTCGCTGCGGATCGAGCGTGCTCGAGCCCTCTTCTGGGGCCTGGGCCAGCTCGCGACGCTCGCGGCGCTTGCGGCCGCGAACTCGGTTGAGCGCGGTGTGGGCCGCAGCGCGGTGCAGCCACGCCGGCGCGAACTGCGCGCTGGCCGAGTGCAGGCGGTGGAAGTTGATGAAAACCTCCTGGGCCACGTCCTCGGCCTCGTTCGGATCGGCCAGCACCCGGTTGGCTATGCCGGCCACCCGTGCGTATTCACTTTTGAATAGCGCTTCGAATGCCTCTTCGCGAGACTTCACCAGATGCTTTGAGGCTTCAGCGACGTTTACGCCCACTGAAGAACAAGCCCCACTGGGGCGGCATTTGTGACATCTATGCTGCTTTTGCTTTCGGTCGGAAGACTTTGATCAGCTCGCGGGCCACCGCCCGAAGAAACGGATGTCCCCAGATCCCCACCGAGAGCAGTGAGCCAAAGATGACCACGGCGTCCACGCTCGCGCGGCCGGCCTGCTCCCAGTACACGTCCCGCAGGTTGAGCCACAAAGCGAACTCGTCCA
>WNFD01008084.1_pt1 | contig 12502 bp, 19 predicted proteins | sample 5400491 | NCBI WGS metagenome assembly WNFD01 (sample SAMN13153343, study PRJNA577476) | soil metagenome | isolation source: 120 cm saprolite under Douglas fir tree site 2 hole 2 replicate 2 | place: USA:California | collected 2015-04-18 | reverse complement strand
AGACGGTGGCTCGCACAAGCAACGGCACAGTTCGCAAACTGCATGCCGACGGCACTGCGCCGCGGCGGCGCTAGATTTCAGTGGGAGTGAGACATATCAAGCGAAGTAGCTCCACGACACATCAACCGAAGGTCTATACGAGCACCAACATGTTGTGCCCCAGAGTGTCAGGACGTGCCTCAGTGGGACCTGACGTGTCAACTTCTGATCGGCGCCATATCGTCAACGAGCGGTCGACAGCTTATTTGACAGCTTACCGGTGGCGAAATAAATTCCGAAATGGAGGTAACCACGGCTCGGTCTGAACTCAGGTGCCGTGTTCCGACGCACTTGAAGTGCTCCGCACGAGACAAACAATCCCATGCTCCTCAGCCACATAAACCAACTTTGGCCTTCGTTCGCGCCATGGCGAGCGGACCTAGGGTTTGGGCTCGAGTACGATCCACCCAATACCCCGCGCAGCAACGAGACCGGACTCGCGCGGCGGAGTGACACAGTCGACCCGGACATCGCCGCCCTCCGTGCTGACTATGCGAAGGTAGGCGGCATGGAGCGCACTTATGCAGCTGACAATGCGCGCGAGCTCGCACGCCTGAGGGCGCTGGTTTCAAAGCTGAGCGACCAAGACCTCGGCTCGATGGTCAACGAATACTGGACCGTCGCTGGCGTACTGGGGCACGTGGCATTCTGGGATGGCCGCGCGCTGTTCCTCGCTGGAAAGCTGCAGCGCGACGGGGCCTTCACGCAATCCGATACCGAGCCGGAGAACGTGGACTGGATCAACGATTCCACCCGCCCGCTCATCCACGCTATCCCTCCGCGCCAGGCGGCCGAGGTCGCCTTGCACATCGCCGAGGAGACGGACGCGCTCATCGCGTCTCTGTCCCCCGAGCTCATTGCGAAGATCGACGCCAACAGCCCACTGAATCCTGTGCGCGCCCACCATCGCGGTGAGCACCTGGACGAGATCGAGGCCGCCCTTGCCGGCAGGGACGCTACTCGACGACCGACCTGATCGGGATTGCCTCCTCGCGCGGGTGCGCCAGAGCTTCCAGGGCGTCGATCGCCCAACCCTCGTAGCCGAAATCGCCGCGGTGAGGTAGCGCCGAGAGCCCGAACCACTCCGTCGCGGCCGTGTTGACCAAAGCCTTCACATCTGAGCCGGCGTCGATGCGACCCACGAGATGGAACACCAGTTGCCATGCACTTGTGCTAGCACGTTCCGCGTGACCGAGCCGAGCAGCAGAGCCGCATTTGACAGCTTGATTGACAGCGTACTCAGGGCAGTCTGTGACACGCCGGACGACAAAAGGCCTTCGGCTGATGGTTGTCACTAGTTCGGGTGATGCTTTACACCTGCTTCGGCTGATTTTTGACACTCCCTGGCATGAGGGAGATGAGCGTGGCTGAACAAGGGGTACAAAGCGGAGCTCCTGTAACGGACGCTAGCTCGACTGGCGCCCCTGACTCGGCGCACCCATCCCTGCCGCTCGAGTCGCGAGATCACATGTGATAGCCGAGAGAGCGAGCCGTTCGCGACCACAGGCAGATGCCGGCTTCTCGCTGCAGTTCGGAATCAATCGCCGGAGACAGCAATGCGCACGCCACCGACGCCGCCGGCGTGGTCTGGCAGACCAGAAGCATCGCCGAATCGGTTGCGACCGCGAGCATCTACACAATGCTCTTTGCCGTTGCGCTATCGGCATTGAAGCTGATTCAAGCCCCAGCCACAGGTCCCGAAACATCAGCTCAAGAAGCGACGCCGGTGACGAGAGAGGTCTTGACGGCAGCGCGCTGGCCGCGACTGCTTGCTGGTAGTGCTCGGCCTTGTCCTTATGGACGATTGGTGGGCGGACCTCAGTCGCCAAGGTGTCAAAGCTACTTCGGCTGATTTGTCACGCTCTCGCGCATGAGGGAGATCAGTGTGCAGAGCACAGCAACTAGGCGGTGACAAAAGTCGCGCACATCGTTGCGGAAAACGGCTGTCTCCACAACAATTATCCCACTGGCGAGGGGGCTTGCCACAAGCCCTGCCCGCCGTGCAAGACTGCGCTTCCGACAGCCCAGTTCTACGTATGAGACGAAGGAGGTGCGGCCTCGCCTTACGACCGCCGTGCCCTGGTCGACTACTACTTCGTGCTCGGCGTCCCCCCTGACGCAACGGAGACGGAGTTGCACGCCGCCTGGCGTCGCCAGCTCAAGTACTGGCACCCTGACCGCGGCAACCATCCGGACGCCCTCGAGCACGCGAAGTTGATCAACTTGGCGCACGACGTTCTGACCAACAGCAGCAAGCGCGCGGCATACGACCGGCAGCGGGCTGCCGTTGGCTGGCGCCCCTCCGCGTCGGCCCCGTCATACAGCCGCCCGGTCCAATGGAAGACGGTGAGTCGCGAGGGACCGCCCCGCGCGCCCAAGGGATTCGACCGGCACGGTTTCATCGCGCGCCTTGAGGAAATGATGAACCGGGGCCGCCTGATGATTGAGAAGCGCAAGGACCTAGCGTCGGCGTCGAAATGGGAGGCGCAGACTCAGGCCTTGCTGCGAGATGAGCTGGGCGACCATGCATACACGAAGCGTTTCGAAGTGGCACTGAGCCAGCCCCGGCCTGAAGGCCTGGTGGCGGCGTATGGGGTGCTATGGGCCGCGTATGAGGATGCACTGAAGGGTGATCTGAAGCCGGTGGTAAGGGAAAGGCGCCCGTCCTGAACTGAGCAGCCCCGGTCAAACTGGCGGCTGGATGGTCTACGTCGCTTTTCTGAGGGGCATCAACGTGGGAGGGAAGTCCATCGTCTCGATGGCGGCCATCAAGGAGGCCTTCGTCGACCTCGGCCTGTCAGGCGTGCGGACCTATATCAACTCAGGCAACGTCATGTTCTCGACCCGGGCGTCGGCCACCCAGACGCTTGGAGCCAGGATCGAGAAGGCGCTCGAGGCGCGCACCGGCATGCCGATCAAGGTGCTGGTCATGGATCACAAGGCCCTGAAGAAGCTGGTCGACGCGATCCCACGCAACTGGGTTGACGACAAGACCATGCGCACCTACGTCCTTCTATTGTGGAAGGAACTGGACGACCGCAAGATCCTCGAGTGGCTGCCGGTCAGGGCGGGGGTCGACAACGTCCGGTACGCGCCCGGGGCCGTGATCTGGCAGGTCGACCGCAAGGACATTGCGAAGAGCCGCATGAACAGGATCATCGGCACGCCCTACTACAAGCAGATCACCATCCGCAGCGCCAACACGATGCGCAAGCTCAACGAGCTGACCGCGGGACCAGGCGAGCCGGTTTTGGGAGTCCGACAACCAGTGCCTAACTGACTTTGGCGGCCAGGTCCTGATACGGAGGGACGAGCTCGTGCCACCGCGCCTCGCTGTCGCCGCGCTCACGCCCGGCGAGGTAGGCGGCGAGATTTTCGGCGTGGATCTGCCACCCGGCCCCGTAGGCCGCGATCACATCCAGTGGCATGCCCGTGACCTCGATGACCAGGACGGTCTGGGCGCCGTCAGCGGTCAGCGTGGCCTCAATCACCGCGTCGAACGGCTTCGCGCCGCGACCCTTCCGCCACGACTCGTCCGTCTCCCTGGTCGTCACAAGCAGCCGCCGCGGGGGCTCGCACGCTTCCACGCGCCCGGTGCCGTCCCATCCATCGGATTCGATGTGTAGGCGGAACTCTCCGCCGAGGCGAAGGTCTCCTTCCGCGTCGCCGTACCAGCGGGCGAGGCGGCCGGGATCGGTGAGTGCTGTCCACAGGTCTTCGATATCAGTGTCGTAGCGGTCTTCGATGCGCACGACGCCCTTGCCGTCTGCCGATCGCAGGCTGCCGAGGATGCGCGTGCCCGCACGTTCATTGCTGGTCATCTGGTTCTCCTTCGTTCGCGTTTTCCGCGTGCCACCTCGGTTCGCAGGGCATCCAGCCGCTGCTCCCACAAGCCCCGATAGCGGTCCAGCCACTCATCGACCTCGGCGAGCGGCTCGGGTCGAAGACTGTAGACCCGCCGCTGCGCCTCCTGGCGGACCTCGACAAGCCCCGCCTCCCGCAGCACCCGGAGGTGGCGCGATACCCCTGGGCGAGCAATGGGCAGCAGCGCGGCCAGCTCACCCGCGGTTGCCGGACCGCGTGTCAAGGTCTCCAGCATCGTCCGCCGGCTCTCATCCGCCAGTGCCCGCAGCGCAGCTTCCATGGCATGAATGTACCAAAGTAGTTACGTAACTGGCAAGGTACTTACGGCCAGCTGAACTTATACGCCCTCAGCCCGTGCTGAAATCGATACCCACGTTCCAACTGGACTTCTTGCCAAGCCTGATCGGCGCCGTCACATCTGCCTGGGCCCATTCGAGGACGAGCTGGGCCAGGTCCGCCTCCTGCGATTGGGGCACCGCAAAGCAAAGCGAGAGGTCCTGCGTGCGGTCACCGTTGTGGAGGACTCGCGAACCCCACGGCTCGCAGCCCTGCCGATCCGCCACGTTCTGGTACGCAGCGGGCGGGTCGGAAACGGTGAAGACGAGCGGGCTCGCGACCCTGTCCCCGGCCACCTCGTCCCAGAACCGCAGCCTCACCTGGACAGCAGTCGGGTCCAACCTGGCCACGAAATCGCCATCCGAGTTGGGTAGGACCTGTACCCACAGACCCTTCACCATCGCGCAGGGATGCTCGCACCCGGCATCGATCGCGTATGTGCCGGCCTCCATAATCCGAAACGCTCCACTTCCACCGAAGGCGACTCCCACCAGCAAGAAGAGCACACCGACCACCACCGCCGCCGGTCGCAATGCTTGCGGCAGCGTAGGCTCGAGGCCCCCGAGCTGGGTCCTCGTCATGCGGGCGCCCACGACCGCAACCCCGGCGATGATCACGCCGATGACCAGCTGCTGGCCGAAGGAGAACAACAGTCCCAACGCCCCACACGCCGCCACCAGCGAGAGGCAGCCGGCGAGGATCGCGTGTCGTGGCCGGACCCTCGTTTCGAGCCCTTCAACGCCACGTAGGAAGGACAGCACGAGCTGGAACCCCAACCACGAGAACACTCCCGAGACCAGGATCCCCGGCCACGCTCCACCCAGTCCGCGAGAGGCGAGATACGTGAGGCCCCCGAGAACCAGCGCCGAGACCCCGAGCTCCAACGTCCTGGTCGCCCACTGACTCCCGGCCATCGAGGGGAGATTGTGGCCCCGAACCACGAGGTTGAGGGCTAGCTACGCGTACAGCGCTCTTGTCCCAATGTCCTAGTCAGCCCGCAAAACCTCCAGCACCTCTTCGCCGTACTTGCGCAGCTTCGAATCCCCCACGCCAGGCACCCGGAGCAAATCGGCCAGGCTCGCCGGTTTGGCAGAGGCGATCGCATTGAGCGTTGCATCGTGGAAGACGACGTATGCAGGAACGCCGGCGGAACGCGCGGTTTCCAACCGCCATCGCTTGAGGCGGTCGACCGCTTCGACCGAAACGGCGCCGCTCGCTGTGGCATGCTGGCTGGGAGTCGCGGGCAGCGTCAGCGCCGGCGGAGTCCCGCGCCCGACCGCCTCCCGCCCTGCCGGCGTCAGCTCGACCACCGGATACTCGCCCGAGCTCTGACGAGCCGCACCTGCCCGGACGAGCTCGGCCAGCAAGAGCCTCACGCGATCGTCGCTCCATCGCGCGAGCGCCCCGTGGAACGGCAGCTCTTCGACCCATGCCTGCGCGGTCGACCATTTCGTCCGGCGACCGCCGAGAACCGCGGCCACGTTGGCGAGACCGACCCTTCCGCTGAACCGCGCGACTGCCGAAAGCGCCGCCGCCACCGCCTCCACCGGCACCGCTTCCTCGGCAGGCCGCTCCGCGAGGCAGTTGTCACACGCGCTGCACCGTCGCGGCACCCCTGCCTCGCCGAAGTAGTCTGCGATCCGAGCATGCCGGCATTCGCGCATCTCGGCGTAGGCCATCATCTGCGCCAGCCGCGCGTAGGCGTGATCCTTCAGTGGCGAGCCGTCCTCCAGCCCTGACTGCTCGATGAAAAAGGACTGCAGGTCGCGGTCCGCCGGGCTGTAGAGGAGCGTGCACTCCGCTCGGTCGCCGTCGCGCCCGGCGCGCCCGGCCTCCTGGTAGTAGGCCTCGAGGCTGCCCGGCAGGTGGTAGTGGATGACCCGGCGGATGTCGGGGATGTCCACCCCCATGCCGAAGGCCGAGGTCGCGACGACCACCCGGATGCGCCCTTGCGTGAAGTCCTCCTGGATCCGGCGGCGCACCGCCGGGTCCTGCTGCCCGTGATAGCAAACCGTGCTCAGCTCGCCGGCGATCTCCTCCGCGGCCTTGACCGTGCCGGCGTAAACGAGCGCCCGCTGCGTGCGATCCGAGAGGAGGCGGCGCAACTCTTCCCGCTTGGCCCGGTCGCCGCGGCACCGCACCACGGAGAGTGTCAGCGTGGGCCGGTTGAAGCCGGTGACCGAGATGAAGGGGTCACGCAGATCCAGCGACCGGGCGATGTCTGCCAGGACCTGCGGCGTGGCCGTGGCGGTGAATCCGGCCACCGGCGGCCGCCCGCACGCCGCGATCGCCGGTCCGAGCAGCCGGTAATCGGGCCGGAAGTCGTGCCCCCACGTGGAGATGCAGTGCGCCTCGTCGACGACCACCCGCCGCACGCGCAGCTCGGCCAGCCGCTCCATGAACCCGGGACGTCCGAGTCGCTCCGGGGCGAGGAACAGCAGCCTGAACTCGCCCGCGATCGCCCGTCGCAGGCGGTCCACCTGCTCGGGCCGCTCCACCGAAGAGTTGATGAATGTCGCTGCGACGCCCTGTTCGGTGAGGCGATCCACCTGGTCCTTCATCAGGGCGATGAGCGGCGACACGACCATCGTGAGGCCGCCTTCCACAACCGCCGGCACCCAGTAGCTGATGCTCTTGCCGGACCCGGTGGGCGCCACCGAGAGGACGTCGCGTCCCGCCAGCATCGCTCCCACGACCTCGGCCTGCCCTGGCCGAAAAGCCCCAAGGCCGAAGACCTCGCGGAGCACCACCTCCGCTTGTGTGATCACCTTATGCCGCGCTTCTAGTCCGGTCCGCGCGCGAAGGAGATCGTCGGCGCGATCGGCACGACGCGGCGGTCGTCTGTCTTGACCAGCTGCCATCCGCCTTCATGAACTTTCCAGTGATGCCGGTGGCATAACAGGACAAGGTTGTCCAGGTCGGTCGGACCACCTCGGATCCAGTGCACCACGTGATGGCCGTCGCACCACGACGCAGGCCGTTCGCAGCCAGGCCAGACGCAGTGTCCATCACGCGCGCTGAGCGCCCGCTTCGCAGGTCCGGCGATGACTCGCCTCGAGCGACCGAGGTCGATCACCACCGACTCTTCGCTCAGCAGAACGCGGGTCACGCTGCAGTCGCAGGCGATGCGCTCGATGGTCGATGACGAAAGCGGAAGCGAGAACTCCATCTCGCCTCCAGCGGCCCCGACCAACCCTTTCAACGTTTCGACCGTGGCCGTGACGTGCAGGTTCGCCGGTTTGCCCCCGCAGGCCAGCTCGACCAGCCCATCGGCATAGCGCTGTTCGAGCGGCCGGTCGTCGCCGGCCCCCGACTTGCGCGCCAGCGGCTCGAGTGCGGTCCGCACCGCCGCTCCGCCGACGGGGTCGAGGACTCCGCTGATGAGCAGGCACCCGTCTTCGGCAGTGCTCAGGGACAGCTTCCGATTCTCCACGAGCTCCGCCTGCTCGTCGCAATAAGCCTTCGCGTCGACCGCGTGCCGGTAGTGGAGGCTCTTGTAATAGAACTTGCCCGGAGACGTCTCCCTGGCCAGAGGCAGCAGGTTGGACTCGTCGAACGCGCTGCCGACGCTATCGGCCGTGCGCGCCATCACCTTGAGGTGGGCGTAGCCGATCTCTCCGTCATATACCGCCTGCTCCGACTCGGGAAGCCGATCGACCGTCTCGCCGACCATGACGCGGTCCCAGGCCACCGTGTTCGTGACGTGGCAGTTGAAGCGCATCCAGTCGCCGGCGTTGTTGTAGCCCTGGCGGTCCCAAACGCCGGACTGCGATAGCTCCGCCGCCAGTCGTGAGGCCTTGAGCTGCAGGATGCCGATCAGGTGCTCGGTCTCGATGAGCTCACGGGCGACGTCGTGGTCGGTGCGTAGACGCTCGGCGAGGATCATGACCTGAAGATACCAAACAAATGTTTCGAGAAGCAAGGGTCTTTACACAGGAAATTTCTCTGACTAAGGTCAGATAAATGGACCGCCCAGCCGTCCACGGCGTGCGCCTCTTCAACCGCGCGGTGGCGGAGAGGATCGGCGCCCTGGGCGACGGCTTTCTTGGCCGCGGGCGCCCCATGGCCGAGTCCCGGATCCTGTGGGAGATCGGTCCTGAAGGCGCCGAGGTGCGAGAGCTTCGGGCGCGGCTCGAGCTCGACTCGGGATATCTGAGCCGCATCCTGCAGTCACTCAACCGCCAGGGCTTGATCGCACTCGAGGCGAGCTCCGAGGATGGACGCGTGCGCCGGACGAGCCTCACACGAGCAGGTCGCGCGGAGCGGACGGTGCTCGACCGGCGCGCCGACCGCCTGGCGTGGGGGCTGCTCGAGCCGCTCAACCAAAACCAACGTCTGGAGCTTCTGACCGCGATGCAACGCGTCGAGCGCCTGCTGACCGCGTCGTTGGTGAGGATCAGCATCGAGGACCCCACGACATCCGACGCGCAGTGGTGCATCAATCAATACTTCGAGGAGCTCAACACGAGATTCGAGGCCGGCTTCGATCCCTCCCGCAGCATCTCCGCGGACGCGCACGAGCTGGTGCCTCCCGCCGGTGCGCTGATGATCGCTCGACTCCGGGCGCGCGCGATCGGGTGCGGCGCGCTGAAGTTCCACCACCGCGCGCCGGCAGAGCTGAAGCGGATGTGGGTCGCGCCCGAAGCGCGCGGCCTGGGGCTGGGGCGGCGCCTCCTGGTCGCCCTGGAACGCCACGCGAAGGAGTCGGGAGCTCGGATGGTCCGACTCGAGACGAACGGATCTCTTACCGAGGCCATCGCGCTGTACCGCAGCAGCGGCTACCGCCAGGTGCCCCGATTCAACGACGAGCCGTACGCGCATCACTGGTTCGAGAAGCGGCTTTGAGGCTCACGACCGAGCGACTCGTTCTGCGGCGGTGGACGCAAAGCGACCGGGCTCCGTTCGCCCGTCTGAACGCCGACCCGGTCGTGATGGAGCACTTCCCCGGCGTGCTCGCACGCGAAGAGTCCGACTCGTTTGCCGGCCGCATCGAGGCGCACTTCCAGGACAGAGGCTTCGGGCTTTGGGCAGTCGAAGTCCCAGACGAGGCGGATTTCATCGGGTTTGTCGGTCTCTCGGTGCCGAGATTCGAAGCTCACTTCATGCCTGCCGTCGAGGTCGGGTGGCGGCTGGACCGTCCCTACTGGGGTCGCGGCTTCGCCACCGAGGCGGCGCGGGCTTCGGTCGCGGATGGTTTCGATCGCGTCGGGCTCGAGGAGATCGTCTCCTTCACCACTCCCGCCAACCTGCCGTCACGCCGCGTGATGGAGCGACTCGGCATGACGCACGACGAACGCGACGACTTCGAGCATCCGCGGCTGCCCCTGGGTCACCGCATGCGACACCACGTCCTCTACCGACTGCGCCGCGACGACTGGATGGCTCGGAACTAGACCCCGGCCGCCGCCAGCGCCGCGGCGATGGCGCAGCCCGGCCGGTGCCCGCGCCCCTCAGGAGGCGCCGAGCCGGCGCATTCGGGACACGCCCCGACGGAGCTCGCCGGTGTGAGGCCTGCCCACTGGTGCTTGTTCAGCAAGCGTCGAACCTCGGCGCATTCGTCCCTCAGGCGCACCATCTCGCCTTCGTCCATCCCAGGCCCTCCTTGTTGTGACCCGTCAGCTCCCGACGCAGTAAGCGTATAGCGCGTCGCAGACGGCGCCTCCGCGCTCGAATCGCTCGGCGTCGGTCGATGCGCTGTCCCGGATTCCGTCGAACACGGCCAGGACTCCGGGAGACTCAGGCGGTGCGCCGTCCTCGTGGGGGAGATCTGCCCCGCGGATGATTCGACCCATCCGGCGGAGGGCGGGGTCGCGCAGCTCGTACTTCTCGAGCAGGTTCTCAAACGTGCATCGCCCGTTCCGGTGGCCCAGCTCCGCTCCCCGGATGTCGAACGGGATGCCGGCAAGCCTCGCGAAGTCGCGCGTCCACATGGATGCGCTCTCGAGTGACGAAGTGCACGGCCAGCTGATGCTATGTCGCGACAGCACGTCTTGCAACCTAAGTTGCACGTAATGTATGTTGCAACCGGGATGACCGCTCCGAGATGGTTGGTGCTGACGTGGCGGTTGCCCGCCGCTTCGAGCACGCCACGGGTGGCGACGTGGCGGAGCCTGCAACGGCTGGGTGCCGTGACCCTCACCCCCGGCGCCGCGATCCTGCCGTACAGCGAGCAGCTGCTGGAACAGCTCGAATGGATCGCCGAGGACATCGTCGAGCGGGGTGGCGATGCGTACGTCCTGCCAGTGACCGAGCTCTCCGAGGCGGAGGAGCGAGACATCCAGCGCCGGATGCGCGAGGACCGCAAGCAGGAGTACGAGCAGCTTCGCGAGGCCGCCGAAGTGCTCACCCGACGGCCGGCGCAGCGGCCGCAGCAGGACAGGGAGCTCTCCGCCCTGCAGCGGGGCCTTGCGCGCGCGATCGAGCGCGACTATTTCGCCTCGTCCGGACGGACTCGCGCGGAAAAGGCGATCAGGTTGGCGCGCAAGCGCAAGGAGACATAGACCGATGCGATGGGTGACCCGCAAGAACGCCGCCGTGGACCGGATCGCCTGCCCCTGGCTGGTCCGGCGTTTCATCGACCCCGACGCCGAGTTCCTCTACGTCGATCCGCAGGATGTCGCCCGGGTCGCGCGGGAGAAGGACGCGACTCCGTTCGACGTCGACGGCGCCGAGCTCGGGCACGTCGACGGCCGCTGCTCGTTCGAGTCGATCCTGGTCAGGTACCGCCTGGACGACCCTGGCCTCGCGCGCCTAGCGAGGATCGTGCACGGCGCCGACATCGAATCCGATATGGACGCGGTCCCGGAGTCGGCGGGCCTCAAGGCGGTCGCGATGGGATTTCGCCGTCTTTACGGTGAGCGGGACCAGGAGAAGCTCGAGGCGGAGATGCCGATGTACGACGCGCTCTACGAGTGGTGCAAGGCGGCCGCGACGTAACGTCTTGACAGGCTCGCTATATCGCGTCACGATATAGCGAGAGGCGATACATGGCTCTCCGCGACGATGCCGCACTCCTGATCCTGACCAGCCTTGCCGGTGGTCCCAAGCACGGCTACGCGATGATCGAGGACATCGCCTCGATCACGGGCGTCCGCCTGGGACCGGGGACGCTCTACGGCGCGATCGGCCGCCTCGAGGCCGAAGGGCTGATCGAGGCGCTGCAGAGCAGCGACCGGCGGCGGCCGTACCAGATCACGCTCGAGGGCCGGCGCCACCTGCAGGCCGAGATCGGCGGCATGAAAGGCCTGGTCGCGATCGGGCTGCGCCGCCTCAAGCGGGCATGACGATGCGCCGAACGACAGCCGCCGTTTCGCTCGTGCTGTTATGGCTGTTGACGCTCGCGGTCGCCGAGGCAAGCCTCGCCGCGCTCCTCTTGCTGTTCGCCGTGGTGCTGAAGCTCAACCTGGCGGTCCAGGTCGGAGGGTCGACGGTCGCAATGTTCGTGCCCGGGCTGTCCTACCCGAACGTCACGCTGTTCAACGCAGCCTTCGTTGGCTCATGCCTGTTCACGGCCGGGTGCGGCGCCGCGGCCGCCGCCCGCACCTACCGGCGTTGGCGGCTCGAACCATGAAGAGCTTCCTCAAGCTTTACCCGAGGTCGTGGCAGGAGCGATACGGCGTCGAGATGAAGCTCCTGCTCGACGAGTCGCCCGGCGGCGTTGGCGTCGCTCTGGACCTTCTCCTCGGCGCGGCGACCGCGTACGCGATCGTGATTCGCGGCAACCGGATCCTCAGCGCCGCCGGCACCTACGTGCATGGTGTGTGCGTGGCCGTCCTGGTACAGGCGATCGCCTTTGTCACGCTGATCCTCGTCGCCGAGCGTTCGTCCGCCACGACCGAGGTTGCGGTCGGCCCATTTCGTTTCGCACTGGTGATGATGAGCAGCTTCCTCTTAGGGCCCCGGCAAGAAAGCGCTTCGCTGCTGATGCTCAGGATGGTCGGCGAGTGGCCGGCCTTCATCCTCCTGGCGTTCCTTGTTGCGGTGCTGGCGCTGGTGATGGCGGCGCCTCGCCTGCTGAGGACGTTGCGATGAAGGCCCTCGTGATCGGCGTCCTCGCGGCGATCCTGTCCATCTTGATGACCGCAACCGTCGTGCTGGGCTACAGAAACGAGCAGCAGACCATTGACAGGTTCATGGGCACCGGCATCGCGGCAAAGGTGGATGTGTGGGGGAATCCGCCGGCTTATGTCCTCATCGAGAAAGCTGGCACGGGTGTGGAGAGCCGCACGCCGCTGTCGAAGAACGGAAGCCTGGTCGCCCGCCT
>WNFD01016670.1_pt1 | contig 12503 bp, 10 predicted proteins | sample 5400491 | NCBI WGS metagenome assembly WNFD01 (sample SAMN13153343, study PRJNA577476) | soil metagenome | isolation source: 120 cm saprolite under Douglas fir tree site 2 hole 2 replicate 2 | place: USA:California | collected 2015-04-18 | reverse complement strand
CGTTGACGGTCAACCGGGTCCCGATAACCGTGCGCTCGAGGCGCTCGCACCGCGCTGATGGCGGTTTTGTAGACCAGTCCCGGAACGACCGGCTGGAAACCCGGTCCCACACTTAAAAAGAGAGTGATGCAAATGCCCGCTGCATTGAAAAATTCCGTGCGCGAACGCTGGAACAAAGGCATCCCCACCATCAACGGCTGGCTCACCCTGCCGGTGGCGTTATCCGCCGAGATCATGGCGCGCGCCGGCTTCGATAGTTTGACAATTGATATGCAGCACGGCGCGATCGACTACGCCGGCGCACTCGACCTATTGACGGCGCTCGCCGCCACCGAGGTAACGCCGCTGGTCCGGGTGCCCAGCTCCGACCCGACGTTCATCACCCGGGTGCTGGACCTCGGCGCGTTGGGCGTCATTTGTCCAATGATCAACAGCGCCGCGGAGGCGCGGACATTCGCGGCCGGTGCGCGCTACTATCCGGTCGGAAACCGCAGCTCGGGCCCGTTGCGCGCCGCGATGCTTTACGGCGCTGACTACTTCAAGCAGGTGAATGAAGCGGTGCTGGTGCTGGGGATGGTCGAGACGCCGGGCGCAATAGCCAACCTGGATGAAATTCTCGCGCTCGAAACCATGAACGGGATTTATGTCGGTCCAAATGATCTCGGCATTGCGATGGGAATGGCCGCAGGCACCGACCGCGAGGAACCGGAGTTTATCCGGACGCTGGAGGATATTGCCAGGCGGGCCAACGCGCACGGCAAGATTCCGGGTCTCCATACTAATTCCAGCAAGTACGCGTCGCGCGCAATTGCGATGGGGTTCGGCTTTGTAACCGTCTGTGCCGATGCCGGACTGATTCGCGAAGGTGCCGCCGCGACGGTCAGGGACATAAGAGGAATGCTGCGCGCGCGCACGTCTTAGGAGCGCCGCGAATCACCACGCCGCGCATCAACAGGTTAGCTAGCTATGCGCTGCTCAGAATGCGGAACGCAAAATCCGGCCGCAAAGCGGTTCTGTTCGCAATGCGGCAGCACTCTGCCGCTCGTTTGTCCGAAGTGCGGGACCGAGAATCCGGGGACGGCGAGATTTTGCGGCGACTGCGGCAACTCACTGGCCGCCCACCTTCCGGACTCAGCTGGATCAATCGCCAGGATTGCGCCAATCAGCGGCACGCCGCAGCAGACGGACGTTCCTTCCGCTGCTGACGGCGAGCGCAAAACGATTACAGCCCTGTTCGCAGACATCAAGGGTTCGATGGAACTGATCGAGAATCTCGACCCCGAGCAGGCCCGCAATATCATCGACCCGGCGCTGCAACTCATGATGGAGGCAATTCGCCGCTATGGCGGCCATGTCGTGCAGTCCACCGGCGACGGCGTCTTCGCCATTTTCGGTGCTCCGTTGGCCCACGAGGACCATGCGCAACGCGCGCTCTATGCTGCGCTGCGGATGCAGGATGACCTTAATCGTTACTCCAGCCAGGTGGGTACCTCGGGTCGCGAGGCGGTGCAAGCCCGTATCGGGATCAACACCGGCGAGGCAGTAGTTCGTTCCCTGCACACTGGGGCGGCGCATCCCGAATACAGTCCCGTGGGACATTCGATTGGTCTGGCGGCTCGGATGGAAGCGCTTGCGCCGATTGGTTCAGTCGCGGTGACGGGCCAGACGAAAAAGTTGTGCGATGGCTACTTCAACTTCAGGCCGCTGGGCGCGGCGCGGGTCAGAGGTGTGAGCGAGCCAGTCGGCGTCTACGAAGTCACCGGGCTGGGGCCGCTGCGCACCCGCTTTCAGTTTTCGGCGGAACGAGGGTTATCAAAGTTTGTCGGCAGGCAGAGGGAAATTGAGCAGCTCAGGCGGACCCTGGAAATGGTCAAAGCAGGGCATGGCCAGATGGTCGCCGCGCTGGGCGATGCGGGCGTTGGCAAGTCTCGTCTATTCCATGAATTCAAAGTTTTGGCACAGAGCGAATGCATGGTCCTGGAAACATTCTCGCTCGCGCACGGCAAGGACTCCTCCTACTTGCCTGTAATTGAACTGCTGCGAAACTACTTCGGGATTGCGGTCGAGGATGATAAGCGCCGGCAGCGCGAGAAACGGGTGGCTAAGCTGCTGGCTGTTCACTCGGGCCGCGTGTTTTCTCCGTGGCGCAGAAGGGCGCGCGAGAAAGTGACCGGCAAAGTAATAACTCTCGACCGGCGCCTGGAGGATACCCTTCCATACCTGTTCACGTTGCTCGCGATACAAGATTCCTCCGATCCGCTCGCTCAGATGGACGGGCAGATAAAGCGCCGCCGTACACTGGATGCGATCAAGCGGATTCTGCTGCGAGAATCGCTTAATCACCCCGTGACGGTGATCTTTGAGGATCTGCACTGGCTCGACAGTGAGACTCAGGCGTTCCTCAATCTACTAGTCGAAAGCATTGCCAACGCGCAGATCTTATTGCTGGTTAATTATCGCCCGGAGTATCGGCACGAATGGGGCAACAAGAGCTACTATACCCAGCTTCGCCTCGACCCGCTGGGAGCGGAAAGTGCCGAGCGGATGCTCGATGCGCTGCTCGGCATGGCCGAGGCGCTCGTCCCGCTCAGGCGGCTTATCATCGAGAAGACCGATGGTAATCCGTTTTTCATCGAAGAACTGGTGCAGGCCTTGCTCGAGCAAGGGACGCTGCAACGCACGCCCGCGGCAGCCGCACCGACCAGTCTGCCTGGTACGCATCATCATCAAAACGGTCAACTGAAGCTGACCCAGTCATTGACTGAACTGAAGATCCCGCCCACCGTGCAGGCGGTTCTCGCCGCCCGAATTGACCGGCTTGGTTCGAAGGAGAAAGAACTGCTGCAGACGCTTGCGGTTATGGGGAGACAATTCACGCTTCCACTTATTAGACGAGTAGTAGATTCTTCCGAGGTCGAATCAGACCGCATGCTGGCCACTCTGCAGACCAACGAGTTCATCTACGAGCATCCGGCATTTCCGGAAGTCGAGTATATCTTCAAGCATGCGTTGACTCAGGAAGTGGCATACAATTCGCTCTTGCTCGAGCGGCGCAAGTTGCTGCACGAACGTACCGCTCAGGCGCTCGAGGCCCTGTTCGTTGACTCCGTCGATGACCACCTGGCGGACCTCTCCTATCATTATAGCCGCGGTGGAAACGATTCCCGCGCGATTGACTACCTCATTCGTGCGGGCGAGCAGGCGCACCAGCGTTCGGCCTACTCGCAAGCGGCGGCATACCTGGAGCAGGCTTTGACGCGGCTCAAGGAGCAACCCGCCAGTGCCGAGCGTGATCGCAAGGAAATCGTCATCCATCAAGGCTTGGCGGACGCCGCGGTAGTGACAAGCGGCTATGCCGCGCCTGAATACGAGCATCATCTAACCCGCCGCCACGAACTCGCTCGACAACTGGGAGATACCACGCAGATCTTCTACTCGCTGGTAGGGATCTCAGTGCTTTCTGCGTTTCGGCTCGAGCTGAGCAGGGCGCAAGAGATCGGCCGGAAGCTTCTGGGTATGGCGGATCACGAGCACGACCCGGATATGCAATTGAACGCGCATGGCTCGTTAGCAAACATTCTTTGGTTGGTCGGCGATTTTATCGGCTCGCGCGAGCATTCCGAAAAGGGGCTCGCCTTGTTTGCGCGCAAGCAGCAACATCTACCACCCGGCGAGGAGCACATGCGGGCCGCATGTATGTTTTATGCCAGTTTGTGTACAGGCGCTTTGGGGTTCCCAGACAAGGGGCTCCGGCAGGCACTGGAGTTTCTGGCTTGGGCGAGAGAGGGAGTACAGTTGCTGCCATTGGCATTGGCCCTCAACGGTGTTGCGACCCTGTTGGTATGGCGCAGAGAGGGTGCGGAGGCTTTAAAATACGCCGAGGCTTTGGTCGGACTCGCCGCCGAGCATGGCTTCAGCAATTGGCATTCATTTGGCCAAATCGTTCATGGGCAGGCGCTCGCGCTATTAGGCAATGCGGATGAAGCCATAGGCGAGATAAAAAATGCGCTAAACTCTTATGAGTCGACCGGAGCTGCAGTTCCCGGCTGGGCGTATGCCACCCTGGCCTTTGCTTACCTGGCCGACGGGCAGGCCGCGGAAGGGCTGAGGGTCGCCGCTAAAGGCCTCCAGGTAGCGGATAATACCGGCGACGGCGAAGCCAAACCGGAACTCCATCGCTTATACGGTGAGCTGGTGCTAAGGCGCGATCCAAAGGACGCCGCCTCAGGTGAGGCGTCGTTTCGGGCCGCTATCGAGGCGGCCCGCACGCAGTATGCGAGGCTTCCCGAATTACGCGCGACGATTAGCCTCGCGCGGCTCCTGGCGAGGCAGGGGCGTCGCGACGAGGCGCGGGGAATGCTGGGCGAAATCTACGGCTGGTTCACCGAAGGCTTCGATACCGCCGACCTCAAGGATGCGAAAGCGCTGCTGGACGAATTGCACGGTTAGCGCTCAGTTGCATGATTTCGCGGAACAAGGGTTTGGGTTCTTGATTCGGCGTGTTCGGGCTGTTCGTCGGGCGCCCGGGCGCCTTTGATCCTCCCCCTGACCAGGGGGAGGGCAGGGTGGGGGTTGCCTGACTGCCTGTAAATGCGTGGACAGAACGACTATATTGGCGAAGTTATGGCGGCATGGCCACTATGCACCGCCGACAGACTACCCCCACCTAACCTCCCCCTGGCCAGGGGGAGGGATTGGAGGCACCAGCCCTATTCCGTTGCTACAGACCGTACGCGGATTTACCCAACTAAGTACTGGCGCCATTATCGGGCGGGTCGCTGCCATTCGCCGAGTTGGCCGAGCTCCAACGCGAAGCCGCTCGCTGCCGGCTTTCGCTTCTTAGCCCGAGGAGAACTTCCGATGGCACAAACGCGAGAATTTATGGTGAGTTGCGGCGCGGGAAAAATTTCAGCCACGCTGCCAATAGACCGCCTGCGGCTCCCTCCCGGGCCGCCACTTTCGGCGCTGCCCTTGCCCGACGCCGCTGCGGCATTCCGCCAGGCCGTGGCCAACCCTGTAGGTATGCCGCCGCTGGAAAAATTAGTCAGTAAAAACTCCAAAGTCACCATCGGTATCCAGGACGGCCGCGCCATCAATTATCTTCCGGAAGATCAGGATTTGCGCATTCTCGGGCTCCCCATCCTACTTGAGTTGCTCGAACGCTATGGGGTACGCCCGGAGAATATTCAAATTAAGGTAGCCAATGCCTTGCATCGGATGTGGACGAGAAAAGAAATGGTCCACATCCTCGGTCCTCGGTTGCCTTATACTTTGGGCGGCCGGCTATCCTGCATCGATGCAACCGACAAAGAACAATTTGTCTCTCTCGGCATGACCAGGCGCGGCATGGAAGTGACGGTCCATCGCGCAGTGGTTGAATCGGACTTGTTCATTTTCATGTCAACGCCGCAAGGCTTCTTTCAGGGGGGATGGAAATCAATCCTGGTCGGGATGGGCTGCTGGGAATCCATCCGTTATCATCATCGGCCCTGGCCATTCGCCTCAGGTCATTCAGTGCAGGATCCCAAAAACAGCTCTTTTCACAAGCTACTGAATGAGATGGGAACACTGGTGGATGCCGACCTGGCGCGCCGCGGCCACCCGCCAATCATGAAAATCGAAGGGGTGCTGACTACCGGCCAGCCCCAGAAATTTGCCGCGATCGACGCCGGCTTGATCACACCGGTGCGGGAGATGCACCTTGACATGCTCCTTTCTGAGCTGGTGACCGACGTCGAGGGACAAACTGACGTGCTACTGGTTGGTATGGCCGACGGCGATGGGTACTCGCGGCTGTCGGTCTTCAATCCGATCCATTGCCGCAACAAGGCGCTCTCGGCATTGTTCAATGCCTATCATGACAATCCGCTGGTCCGCAAAGGCGGAATATTCATTGTTGCTAACCCGTTCCAGCCCAAGTTCAGTCTGCTCAATCATCCTTCTTACTACGCGCTCTACAACGAGGTGCTGCCGGCGACCAGGGATCCGGTCGAAGTATGGGATACCTACTCGGAGGAATACGCTCATCGCCCGGAGTTTGTGCACAAGTATCGCAGCGGCTTCGCTTTTCATGGTGCCCATCCTTGCATTCTATATGGCCAGGGATTGTACGCGTTAAATCATCTCAGCGCCGTGTTTGCTGCGGGAGTGGCTAAAGAGAACGAAGAGGTCGCACGGCGGATGGGATTCGAACCGTTCCCCAGCGTAGAAGCAGCATTACGGGAAGCCGAAGCTCGCTTGGGCAAAAACTGCACCATCACTTACCATCCGCATCTGGAGGAGCAAACCTATTTCACCCGTGTGCATGTGAATGGGCACTGAGCCGGGACGTTCTCATAAGGTCGTACCTAGTTGCGCAAACCCGCGTAAGGTCCCTACTGATGGAGTGGAACTGGGGCCTGGTTGGTACCTCTCGAATTCCTCCCCATGGTCGATTTTTCACGGGTCCATTGGACCCGCCAAGGTTGCACGAGAGTAGAAAGGCAAAGTCCGAAGCAAACGGCTCCTTGCGAGCGATCTCGTCTCTTAAGCTGCGTGCCCTACCGCCCAGGCAAATCGCGAAGCGGAAGTAGCGATACCGCCGACTTGTGCGACAACCTGTTTGAACCGGCAACCTCTCCAATTGACTGCCGGTCGGCGTGATTTGTAAACGGATTTGAAACGCAGAGTATTAGCGGGTCCAAATAACTTTGCTGTCTCTTTGTTCGGAGGTACAAATGTCAAGTGATGTTGTAATTGGCCGCGCTCACGACAACGATCTTCCGGCAGTGCTGCGGCTCTGGCAGGAAGCGGAGGTTATGCCGCCGGGTCCTACTGATTCGCTCATGGGCCTGACACGCTTGATTCAGGATCGGAGCGGCATCCTGCTGGTGGCCATCATCGACGGCCGGATCGTCGGTTCCGTAATTGGCGGATGGGACGGATGGCGGGGCCATGTCTACCGTCTCGCGGTGACTCCAGCATACCGCCGACGCGGCATAGCTAGGGAGTTGGCCGCGGAAATAAGCAGGGCGCTATTCGCCAAGGGCGCAGAACGCATATCGGCTCTGGCACGCGTGGGCGACGGGTTTTTGGGATTCCCTTGGCGGCATCGGCTACCAGCGCGACTCGAAATTCGTCAGATATATTGCCGATCGCGAACGCGTACGCTGATGGCTGGCGCGAGCGACAGATCTCGCCATATCCCGCGGTCAGCGGTTTGTGCTAAGGAAAAAATAAGTTCGTTAGCACGCTCTCAAATTTGAGCGAAAGGATGGTCGGCTATGGCGGAGTATGATCTGTTAATCAAGAACGGCACAATCGTGGACGGCATGCGGATGCCCGCCTTTCGAGGCGACGTCGGCATCCGGGCCGGCAAAATCGTCGCGATGGGCAACCTCAAGGAAACAGCCACGCGCACCATCGATGCGACCGGAATGATCGTCGCTCCCGGTTTCATCGATGTCCATACTCATTATGATGCGGCCCTCAGCGGCGGCACCAAGTGGGACCCCTATGCCTCACTCTCCGGATGGCACGGCGTAACCACCGTCGCAATTGGGAATTGCGGTTTTGGCTTCGCCCCGGTGAAGCCCGAGGATCGCGAGCGCGCGATGTTGCGGATGGAGCGCACCGAGTCGATCCCGTTGTCATGTATGAAGGCCGGGATGCGCTGGGACTGGGTGACGTTCCCTGAGTATCTCGACAGCCTCGAGCGGGGTCGGCTTGGAGTCAACGCCGCGTCATTGGTGCCGTATTCGCCGGTGCGCGCGTACGTGATGGGCAACGATGCCGCACGCGACCCTAAAATCAACCCCAGCACCGAAGACATTGCGGCGATGAAGCACATCGTACGCGAAGGCCTGAAGGCGGGCGGCTTCGGTTTTTCCGGCAGCTTCAGCATGGCCAACCGCGACTACGACGGCGGCTATCTGCCGACGCACGTAGCCTCACGTGAAGAGTTCCTCGAAATGGCCAAAGTCGTGCGCGAGTTCAACCGGGGCTCGATCGAGTGGACGATGGGCCATTCGCTGCAGGGACTTGGGATGGATTTCCTGCTGGAGATGGCGAAGACCAGCGGGCGGCCGCTCAACTGGAACGCGGTTATCTACGATCCGGCTAATCCCGACAATTGGAAGAAATTGCTGCAATGGACGGAGAACGCCCATCGCCAGGCGGCAATCTTCCCCGTCAACATCTGCGTGCCGATCGAGTTCGAATTCAGCCTCGAAACCATCGGCCTGTTCGATCAGTTGCCGGCGTGGAACGAGGCTACAGTCGGAACGCTGGAGGAGCGTAAAGCAAAACTTGCTGATCCGGCCCGGCGGCCAGCGTTGAAGCGCGACATGGAAGCCCCGCCGACAGTCATGCCGGGCGTTCGCGGGCGCGAAGATGGCGAGGCCGGCCAGGTATCGATGTTCAAGTGGGAGACCACCTTTATCGATGATGTTTGTCTCGAAAAAAATAAGCATCTGAAGGGCCGGACTGTCGCTGAGGTGGCGAAGGAGCAAGGCAAGCACCCGATCGATTTCATGCTGGATATTTCAGTCGAAGAGGATCTGAAGACCGAGTTCGCGCTGCTCGACTTCATCAACAACAATGAAGAAGCGCTGACGCAAATTATAAAGCATCCGCTGACGCTGATCGGTTCCTCGGACGGCGGTGCGCATACCAAGTTCCTGACCTTCGGCCGTTATCCAACTCACTTCCTCGCTCACTGGGTGCGCGACAAGCATGTGATGTCACTGGAGGAAGCCCATTGGCGCTTGTCGACGATGGTGGGTTGGGCTATCGGCATCAGGGATCGCGGCTGGCTGCGCGAGGGAATGGCGGCGGATGTTGTCATCTATGACCTTGAGAAGCTCAAAGTGAAGCCGATGGAGACGGTGCATGATCTCCCCGACGGCGATTGGCGCCGGGTGCAGAAGGCCGACGGCTATAGGTATTTGATAGTCAATGGCCAGATCACGTTCGAGGACAATGTCTGTAGCGGAGCTTTACCAGGCAAGTTGCTCCGCAGTTACGACCAGGTGCCCGGCTAAGATTGCTGATGCTCGTGAATTGAAGTAAACGGCGCCGGGCCACTTGCCCGGCGCCGTTTTCTCGGAGCCCGGCGGAGCGTCGCTGCCGTAGTTCGGTAAGTACTCATACTCGCACTGGAAGCGTCGTTTCCCAGGAGATTCTCTGATGGCCAGCATTCCCTGCGGCATAGCAATCCCGCAAGCGTTCACCAGTTCGGTCGATATCGAACTCATCCGCAAGTTTGTATCGCGGGCAGAGGCACTAGGTTTTGACAGCTTGTGGGTGCAAGAACAGATCATTTCTGATTCCGCGATCCTCGAACCGGTGACGCTGCTCACCTATGTGGCAGCGCTGACTACCAAGCCGCGCCTCGGTACCTCGGTGCTGTTGACGGTGATTCGCAATCCAGTGCAGCTCGCCAAGAGCCTGGCGACATTGGATCAGTTAAGCTATGGCCGGCTCACCGTTGGCGTCGGCATTGGTGGTGCGCACGTTCCTGAGCAGGTGTTCGGGGTCTCCGGCGAGCGCCGCTCGCGCCGCTTCGTCGAAGGGCCTTCGGGTAATGAAAGCCTTGTGGACCGAGCCGCGCGCGAGCATCAAAGGCGATTTCTGGCAATTTGAGAACGTGCCAATGGAGCCGAAGCCCAGGCAACAACCGCACCCGCCGTTATGGTTCGGGGCGCGCGATGCCATCGGGCTTCGGCGCGCGGTGCGTCACGGCCAAGGCTGGATGGGGGCAGGTTCCTCTTCTTCCGCCGACTTTGTCCAACAAATCGGATTGTTGCGCAGTTTCCTTGAGGAGCAGAAGCGGGAGCCGGCTGAATTTGCGGTCTCGAAGCGGGTCTATATCGCCGTCGACGATAATCGCAATCGTGCCGAGCGCCGTCTGCAGGAATGGTTTGGCGTTCGCTACAAGCGTGCCGAGATGGCTGCGCGCGTGTCGATCTGGGGCAGCCGGACGGAATGCATCGACAAGCTCAGCGAACTGGTGCGTGCGGGCGCGCATCATCTGATGTTGAATCCGGTGTTCGACGAAATGGAGCATTTGGAAGTTCTGGCCGACGTGATCAAGCAACTGTGAAACGCTTCACTGGCGTCTAGTGGGCTGTAACATTGAAAACGATATTGGATGTGTCGTAAACGAAGCCGGACGACCCCCACCTAACCTCCCCGTGGTCAGATATTTTATGGGTCCGTTGGACCCGCCACGTTGCACGAAAGTAGAACGCAAATCCGTAGCGAACGGCTCCTTGCGACCGGTCTCGTCTCTTTACCCCTTACCGCCCAGGCAAATCGCTCCGCGTTGATCCCTCGGCTGGGCTCGGGATGACAAATTAGGCCGCCAGTGTCACGAACCACCACTTTCATGCCAGGGGGAGGGATTTCCAGCGATACCGATTTCAATGCTACAGCCCACTAGTCCATCCATATCCGGTCCCGTCAGGCCGCCAACCAGCAAGCGCCAAAGGGTGGCAGAGCCAGCAGTGAGAGCGCGGCGAGCGCCGCCAAGGAGCACACTGGCGGCCACCGAAACCGGCCTTTGGCCGTGCGCCGCCGGATAATTGTCTGCCGAAGGCAAGGCGCAGGCCCATGCCTTATGTCACACAGATCGGAATCCAACTCGGTCGCGACGCCTGGAAATGCGCTCTTGCTCTTCAGCTCTGATACTGGAGGAAATACCAGGGCAGCCTCGCACTTAGCGGAGCGACCAGGTGACGAGTTGCTTGCCGGCGCGGTCCGCCTTGCTGTGAGAGAAGCGGTCCGGATTGGTATACAGATGCGCCGTCAGATTGCTTTCCCCACATTGCCAGCCGAACTCCCGGCCGATTGCGGCGATCAATTCGCGCACGCTTAGCCGAGGATGGCGCTTGAGAACCGCGGCGATCATATCGACGCGTTTCAAGCCGCCATTGCTGGCGGCGCGAGCCCCAGCGATAGCGGCCTTTGCGCCCCGTTGGGCACTTCGCATCACTGCGGGCGGCTGTCGCCGCGTGGGCGCTGCCTTGCGGTTGGGCGCCGACCTTTGCGAAGTGGCGGCCGATGCTCTTGCCGGTTTTCCGACGGCAAGCTCCAGACCGGGTATTCCGGTGCGCAACAACTCGGCAACCGCGGATTGCTCGGAATCGCACAGTTCGAGCGCCCGCTTGAGCCCCTCGAGCCGTCTGTTCAGAGTCTCGACCTGCTGGTTGTGCGATTCAATTTCCTGCTCGACCAGCGAGACCTCGTCTCGCAGCCGTTTCTGATAAGTCTCGACTGACGAATTCATTTCCACCTCACACGACAGTGCATCGCGGCCGGATACTAACTCTATAGCAAAGATTACCTTTCTGCGAGCCTTTTGTCACATCCTTATCCCGTCACTGTGGTCCGCAGTTGCTGTTCCTGCGGTGGAACTCGCAGCTTGCAGGACGAGAATCTCACTGGGATAAGAATTCGTTAAAGAAGCCGGCTTGTAGAATCCGCAGTTGTTGAGAATGCTCTGACTACTGCGCCATGTAGCCGCCATCAACCGGCATCGGCAGCCCGGTCACGTATGACGCGCGATCCGAACAAAGCCAAGCTACTGCCTCGCCCACTTCTTCAGGCTGACCGAGCCGTTTCATTGGCTCCGAGCGCGCATAGCGCTGCTCCATATCCGGGCGCTTCTCAAACGCACTCATCAACAGTGGAGTATAGATGGGTGCCGGACAGACCGCGTTGATGCGGATTCCGTGCCGGCCATATTCGAGTGCGGCAGACGCCGGTCAGATTAATCGAGATAACCCGATTCCATTCTTCCTCACTGTACTCATGAGTGAGGCGGCTGGCGCCACCGATGCCGGCATTATTGAACGCGCAGTCGAGCCGGCCATAGGCGGCCACCGCGCCCGCAACAGCACCGTCCACCTCAGCGGATTTCGCGACATCGGCCTTGAGAAAAATAGACTCGGCGCCGAGTTCCTTGACCATTTGCAGGGTCTCGTGGCCGCCCTTCTCGATGATATCAACCAGCACCAGGCGCGCGCCTTCACGGGCGAAAATCTTCGCCGTAGCCCGTCCGATCCCTGACCCTGCACCAGTGATTAACGCCACTTTGTTGTCCAGAATACCTGCCATTGTTTACTCCTGGCTTCTCTACTGAGTTCTGTTGTGAAAATGCGGTCAGACAAGCCCCACCTACCCTTCCCCTGGTCAGATGTTTCACGGGTCCCTTGGACCAGCCACGTTGCACGACAGTAGAAGGGAAATCCGTAGCGAACGGCTCTTGCGACCGGTTTCGTCTCTTTACCTGCTTGCCCTACCGCCCAGGCAAATCGCTGCGCGTTGATCCCTCGGCCTCGCTCGGGATGACAAAAAAACGCTGCCAGCGTCACAAACCACCACTTTCATGCCAGGGGGAGGGATTGGATTCTCCACCCATTTCTCACCCACGCCGGTGGTCTACGACCCCTACGCAACTCACCTCTTGAGTGGCACAGGCTTCCAGCCTGTGATTTCTTCTTCCGCACAGGACGCGCAAATCA
>WNFD01014693.1_pt1 | contig 12504 bp, 14 predicted proteins | sample 5400491 | NCBI WGS metagenome assembly WNFD01 (sample SAMN13153343, study PRJNA577476) | soil metagenome | isolation source: 120 cm saprolite under Douglas fir tree site 2 hole 2 replicate 2 | place: USA:California | collected 2015-04-18 | reverse complement strand
GGCCGACTTTCAGGAGCATCTTGCAAACCTGGAGGCTGCGGGCCTTCTGGTGCGGGTCGACCGCGAGGTCAACAAGGACACCGAGCTGCATCCGCTGGTGCGCTGGCAGTTCCAGGGGGGGCTCGACGAGGATCAGCGGCGCGCTTTCCTGTTCACCAACGTGGTAGGAGCCGATGGCCGTCGCTTCGACATGCCGGTTGCGGTTGGTGCGCTGTCGGCGTCGGCCCGCATCTACGCGCTCGGCATGGGCTGTTCGGTCGACGAGATCGGGAGAGCCTGGACCGCAGCCATCGGGCATCCGATCCCTCCGGTCACCGTGACGTCGCCGCCGTGCCAGGAGGTGGTCGTCGCCGGCGACGATCTGCGCGGTCCCGGCGGCGGGTTGGCCGGCCTGCCGGTGCCGGTCTCGACGCCGGGCTTCGACGCCGCGCCCTACCTGACCGCAACGCTGTGCATCACCCGGGATCCCGACACCGGCGTGCGCAACATGGGCACCTACCGGGCGCAATTGAAGGCCACCGATCGGCTGGGTGTTCGCATGGCCTCGCGGATCGGCGGCGCCGGCGGCTATCTGCATTGGCAGAAATATCGCGGCCGCAAGGAGCCCATGCCCTGCGCGATCGTGATCGGCTGCGCACCGGTGGTGGCCTTCACCGGCCCGCAGAAGCTTGCCGTGGACCATGACGAGATGGGAGTCGCGGGCGCGCTCGCCGGGTATCCGATCCGCACTGCCAAGGCCGTGACGGTCGATCTCGAAGTGCCGGCCGACGCCGAAATCGTGATCGAGGGCCTGATCGATCCCGAGCTTCTGGAGCCGGAGGGGCCGTTCGGCGAAAGCCATGGCCATGTCGCGCTCGAAGATTTCAACATGTCCATGCAGGTGACGGCGATCACGCACAAGCGAGCACCGGTGTTCGTGTCGATCATCAGCCAGGTGACGCCGAGCGAGTCGAGCGTGATCAAGCGCGTGGCCTATGAGCCGGTGTTCCTGTCGCATCTGCGCGACACCTTGTCCATCAAGGGCATCCGCAACGTCGTGCTGCATGAGCGGCTGAGCAATATCCGCCCGGTGATCTTCCTGCAGTTTGCGCCCGGCACGCCGCAAAGCGAGGTCTGGCGCGGCCTCAACGGCGCCTCCATCTTCAAGGCCGATTGCGGCAAAATCGTCATTGCGGTGAGCGAGGATGTCGATCCGCGCAACACCGATGCGGTGTTCTGGTCGCTCGCCTACCGGGCCCATATGGGCGACGATCTTCATGTGGTGCCGCATCGCTCCGGCGGGCACGGCCCGAAGACCGGCCGGCGCAGCGCGGACGCGACGCTGTTGATCGACGCCACTTTGAAAGGCCCGATGCCGCCGCTGGCGCTGCCGGCGCGGCCATTCATGGAGCGGGCACACGCCATGTGGGAAGAGCTGGGCCTGCCGGCACTCAAGCCGCAGCCGCCGTGGCATGGCTATTCGCTTGGCGAATGGGACGAAGCGTGGGAGCGCTACGCTGCGCGCGCCGTGGAGGGCCGCTGGGAGGAGAGCGGGGTGGAGACTTTCGTCCGCCGGCGCGGCGGGCTCACGCCGGAGACGCCGGTGCGGGAGGTGGAGGCGAAGGGGCGCGGGAAGGCGTGATGGAATGGGAACGCGGGAGGCAGGATTGCGCTGACAATGCGCTAGAATGTAGCAGAGATTTCGAAAAGTAAAAAATAGGAGAAGCCGTGGGAAGACTTCCGCGACTATGAAGAACGCCATCATCTTGGTGTGCGCCGTGAGCGCTGCGATCTCCGGGTTATTCGCCGCGTTTTATTGGTATCGGTCGAGCAAGGTGAATCCGTATCCAGAGTGGAGCGCGGAAAGGCCGGAGCCGATGATCCAAGAAGTCAAGAAAATGGCGATAAATGCGGCGCTGGTGGAAGCCCTCGCCAAGTCAGCAGAGCTGAATAAGATCGCAGCGCTTTTGACTGCCGTGTCTGTCTTGTTCGGCGTCGTTTCGACGATCGTCAGTCTTTTCCCGTGATTGCGATCGTCGATGCGACGGGGCACGGCGCAACGGGCAATTACGGAAGAATGGAGACGCCGAATTTTACGAGCCAGCCGCCGACGCCGAGAACAGTTCCGGTGAGCGCCAAAACACGAGCCATCCGGCTCTCAAGCAGCTTGTCGATTCGATTTACGAACGAATTCCCAGATGTTCGCAGCTTGCCTCGAAGAGCAAGGCCTATGGCGTGCCGAAAGAACTGCACTTTGCTGATCGTGGATGCATTCATTCGAATGAATTCCATAGCTTTGAAGGCCTCAGATTCTTCGTGCCCTTCCATGAACTGTCTCGGTAATTCGCCTTGAAGAATCATTAGATTCTTCAACCTGGGGTCGGCGGCATAGTTGGCGCCATACCGCTCTTTGAAGATGTCATTGAGGTTGAGACGAACCTCAATCGGTATTATCGGCGGCTCGGTCTTGGCCAACAAGCGAAATCGATGTTCCAAATGCTCAAAGCCGTATACGAGGCTGCGCATGTTCCAGTGAACCCAGTATGATTGACGATGGTCGCGGACGAAATCGAAGAAACTGGACAGCAGCTCTTTTTCGATATCATCGTACTTCGCGGAGACTTCCTCTCTCGGAATGCCAAGCCTTTCAGCGATTACGTGCAACGCGTAGCTTTGTATCTGTCGTGTTTGATAGTGCATCACGACGATGGATGTGATGCGCGGTGAAAAGCCTCCTGTGCTCTCATCGAATAGCCGCTCAGACGAGTAATGAATTAAATAGAAGCGATCTGGGTGCTTCTTAATTGTTTTGAAAAACGAATTTGCATCTATCACTCATGCCTCCCGATTCTCCATTGTTTACCGGCCGCTCCGCTCAACCCATCCCACGCGCTGTGGCGTGTCGGCTCCCCCCGTCACGCGGCGGCCCGAACGTCGATCTTGACCTTGAGTCCTGCCCGCGTCGCCAACGTCAAAAGGGTGTCGAGCGAGAACTTACTGATTTTCCCTTTCAAAAGGTCGTTGAGACGAGGCTGCGTAATGCCGAGGCGACGCGCCGCTTGCGCCTGTGTCGTGTTCCAACCGCGGATCGTTGCATTGATGATTGCCATCACGTTGGACCGCATCGTCATGGTAGCGGCATCTTCGGGACTATCTTCCAGCGCATCCCATACATTCGCGAAGGTTTGAGCTTTCATCGTTGTCTTCCCTGTTTCAGTTCCTTCAAACGGGCGGACGCTAAATCCAAGTCGCGCTGCGCAGTCTTCTGGGTCTTCTTCTGGAAGGCATGCAGCACATGGATGGCGTCGGGCAGATTAGCAATGTAAATCACGCGGTATGCTCCCGATGCGTCGCCAATCCTGATCTCGCGCACGCCCACGCCGACGGTCGGCATTGGCTTCCAGTTGGTCGGTTCTGCGCCCTTCTGTACCTCGTAAAGTTCGTGGCCGGCCTGTTGGCGCGCTTCTTGCGGAAATTCGCGCAAGCGATCGAGCGAATCCCCGTGAAAAGTAATCGGCTTGAATGCCATGGAGAAAATTATATCACTATTTATATAGCTGCAAGGTCACGAATTGTCCCCGCCGTATTGCGGGTCCGGCCATTGGTAGACATCGGCGACGAAACGCATGATGTCGTCGCCAGCAGGATCATGGGCGGCGACGGCCCGGGCTTGTCGGCGGCAGACTTCGACAAAATCAGGAGCGCGGGTGTCAGGCACCCAAATCTGAACGGGGCGCAAACCTGCGGCGCGCATCCGTTGGCGATAGTTTTTCATGCGCTTGGGCGGCGGAACTGGCCGTCGGGTCGAACGCGGCATGTGCGTCTCCATTTCGTAACGTGTTACACGAAATGGGCAGCCGAAGTCACGAGGCCCGTGTTCGCAACGCTCTGACCGGGTTCGCGCTGCGGGCCCCCATAAGGACCATGAGCGCGGGGTCAGCCCGAGCGCGGCGGCTCCTCCTCTTCGTCGGCTGTGAGGATCGCGACAATCTGGCTGGCGATGCCCTGCAGCGGAAGGCCGGGGCCAAATACGTCGCGATCGCCGGCAAGCCACATGGAAGCTTCTTCGATGTCCAGGATCGTGGGGCGAAGCGCCATGATTGGCAGCATCTTAGTTGGGTCGAGGTTGCCAAGAATTCTCGCCACATCATCAGTTGTTGCGAATCCACGCTTAGCCGCTTCCGCGGAATGGCTCTTTTGCATCTTCTTCCTTCACCGCGAACGACAGATGTGCGCCGCGACTTGAATTGTCACCACGAGTGTCGCCACGCGGTATCTCTGGCGGCGAATGAAAATCTAATTGCTGCGTCGACCGCTTTTCCAGCGAGGTCACTCATCGACCCAACGTTGTGGTTGGGCTGCGTTCGATGCGACGAAATGCCGTCAGAGCGCTGCGAGGCGGCCCCTCACGTACTCGTTTCTTGCGAGCATCTGCCGGCAAAGGCAGCGTTGACCTCGTTCAGCATCCTCTCTTCTTGCCCCGCATAGCGCGGCGAAAAATGAAACGGCTCGACGCGGCGCACTCGGGCTTCGCGCGCGATGGTTCCGGCTGCCGCAGTGGTCAGGTGCGACCGTTCGGCGGCTAATCCCGTATCCGCTTGCGCGAACGGCGCCTCAATGAACAGCAGATCGGCATTTCGAACGAGATTGACGATGGCTGTGCGATTGGCAGCCGTATCGGCGGCGTCAGTCACGTAGGCGATTTTCTGGCCGGGCGTGACCGTGACGACGCCGCTCAGGGCGCCAAGCGGCATCTCGTGCGTATGGGAGGAACCTTGCCCGGCGGGAACCCGGAGCGGATGGTCGGCCGGCCGGCCCTCCGTCACCGCCTGCTTGAGTTCGCGCAGCCAGGGTCCAACGGACAGTCCCATGTCAGCAAGCCGGCTTTTCCAGACATTGACGTGAGCGACCTCCTCAATGGCGAAACCCAAGCAGGGCGTGCGGTGTTCCAGGATCGCAGTCGAGACCCGGGTGCCGATCGGCTCTGCAGCAAAGGCGTTCCTGAGACGGAATTGCGCAATGCGGCTCTCTGAGGACGAAGCAATCTCGGTCACCACGAAGACGAGGTCCGACAGATAACGGTCGACCAGATTCCAGCGGTAGGCCTGAAGCTTATGATGCACGTGATCAATGAAGCCGTTAGGCCCATAGAGTGCGACCGTCTTCTCCCGGCCGACCAAGATCCTCAGCAGGCGATCGAAGCCGATAAAGTGATCGAGATGAGCATGCGACACGAACACACGGTCGAGGCGGTGAACCTTTCGCGGCGATAGCGGCGCGATATCGCCCAGGTCGAACAGGATTGCGCGCTCCTCGAACAGCGTTTCGATGTAAAGGGCCGGGTCGCCGGAGCGTCCATTGACCAGCGTCGGGTGGAGAAGTGGCCGCATGATGAAGTGTGTGCCTCACTCTCTTGATCCGTAAAGCCTCATCTGGCGGCGCCGGCACGGTCGAGGAAGCCAAAACCGTCGAGGGAACTGCAGATATGGCAAGCGCAGATGAACGGCAGGAGCAACGGTTATGGTGACATCGAGTTCAGTGCAGCCGGAGCCCCCGGCCGTCATTCGACTGTTCCTGTGCGGCGACGTTATGATCGGCCGGGGAATTGACCAGGTGCTGGCACATCCCTGTGATCCCGCTTTGCACGAAGGGTACGCCCATTCGGCAATGGACTACGTGAGTCTCGCGGAGGCAGCAAATGGACCAATTCCGCGGCATGCCGATCCTTGGCATGTATGGGGTGCGGCCCTCGACGAATGGAGCCGCGCGCAGCCGGACGGCCGCATTGTCAATCTCGAAACCAGCGTCACCCGCAGTGATGACTATATCCCGAAAGGCATCAATTACCGGGTGAGTCCCGATAATGCGGAGTGTTTGGCCGCGGCCGCCATCGATTGCTGCGTGCTGGCCAACAATCACGTTCTCGACTGGGGCCGTGCCGGGCTGTCAGAGACGCTCGCGACATTGGCCCATCTGGGGATCAAGACCGCGGGGGCCGGTCGAAATCTCGACGAAGCGGCGGCGCCGGCCGTGCTGGATTTTCACCGCAAGGGCCGCGTCCTGGTCCTTTCGTTCGCGCTCCCCTCGAGCGGCGTCCCACGGAGTTGGGCGGCGACGCGCGAGTCTTCCGGCGTCAATGTCCTGAGCGATCTTTCGTTGTCCGGCGTGGCGCTCATCGCCGAACAGGTGGAGCGTTTGCGCCGCCCTGGCGATGTGATCCTGGTTTCCATCCATTGGGGATCAAATTGGGGCTACGAGGTTGCGGATGCCGAGCAGCGATTTGCGCACGCGCTCATCGACGACGCTGGCGTGTCCATCGTACACGGCCACTCTTCGCATCATCCAAAGGGCATCGAGGTCTATCGCGACCGGCTCATCCTTTACGGCTGCGGCGATTTCTTGAACGACTATGAGGGTATCCGCGGCTACGAAGAATATCGAGGCGACTTGGCGTTGATGTACTTCGCGCGCGTCGATGCAGCCAGCGCGGCCGTTGTCAGCCTCGAAATCGTTCCTCTCCAGATCCGCAATTTCCGGCTGGCGCGACCGTCAAGCCGGGACGTTGAGTGCCTGCAACAGACGCTGGATCGCGAAAGCGGGAGGTTCGGCGTAAGGGTGGCGTTGGACGCAGCTGGGCGGCTCGTCTTGTCCTGATTTCTGCCCAACCTTGGGAACCCTCTCGCCGCGTCATGAGTTCTTTTGCGCGCAGCTTCCCGAACTGTCGGCGACGTCCGCCTCCCCTTGACGTGCGAGCCGGGGAAGCCCATCCAGAGGCAAGACAGTTTGGGTGAACGCGATACGCATGGTGACGGCAAGGTGATCGGCCGAGATGGCATTCGCCGCCGAATGTAGTGTGCCGGTTACGGCGACGCAGAATGGAAGGACGGGATGAGCCTCGATCCTTTGTTGCTGTCGCGGCTGCAATTCGTTTGGGTGGTCGCGTGGCACATCCTTCTGCCGGCCTTCACGGTCGGGCTCGCGTCCTTTATCGCCGTTCTGGAGGGTTTGCATTTCGCGACGGGACGCGAAATCTACTTCCGGCTCTCGACGTTCTGGATCAAGATCTTCGCCGTGTCGTTCGGCATGGGCGTGGTGTCGGGCATCGTCATGCCCTTCCAGTTCGGCACCAACTGGAGCCGGTTCTCCGACGCCACCGCCAACGTCCTGTCGCCGCTCCTCGCCTATGAGGGGTTGATGGCGTTCTTCCTGGAGTCGGCCTTCCTGGGCGTCCTGCTGTTCGGCCGCAAGCTGGTGCCGCGCTGGGCGCATTTCGTCGCGGCGCTCATGGTGGCTCTCGGCACACTGTTCTCTGTCTTTTGGATCCTTGCGACCAATAGCTGGATGCAAACGCCGGCGGGTTACGAGATGGTCGATGGGCGGTTCTTTCCAAACGACTGGCTGCAAATCATCTTCAGCCCGTCCTTTCCTTATCGCCTCGCTCATACAGTCGTCGCCTTCTACATCACCACCGGCTTCGTCGTTGTCGGCGTGGCTGCTTATTACCTCCTGCGCGGGCGCTTCGTGGACGAAGCTCGGACCATGCTGCCGATGACTTTATGGCTGCTCACGGTCCTGGTCCCGCTCCAGATATTCCTTGGCGATGCCCATGGCCTCAATACGCTCGAATATCAGCCGGCGAAGCTGGCGGCGATCGAGGCGCTTTGGGACACCAAAAGTCGCGTCGCGCTCAACCTCTTCGCGATTCCTGACGAGAAGGCGGAAACGAACCGCTACGAGCTGTCCATTCCCGACCTCGGCAGCCTGATCCTTACCCGCGATCCGAATGGAACCGTGCGCGGCCTCAAAGATTGGCCCCCCGGCGATCGTCCCCCGGTTGCCATTCCGTTTTTTGCTTTCCGGATCATGGTGGGGATTGGCTTGCTGATGCTCGCATTGATCGCCACCAGCTGGTGGTTGCGGACACACGGACGCCTGTTCGATGCAAGTTGGTTCCTGTGGAGCTGCATGCTCGCGTCCCCGCTCGGTTTTCTCGCGGTGCTGGCCGGCTGGGCTACGACCGAGGTTGGCCGCCAGCCCTGGACGGTGTACGGGCTCATGCGCACGGCGGATTCGGTGTCTCCCTCTCTGACGGGCTTCGACGTGGTCCTCTCGCTCGCCGGCTATGGCGCCGTCTATCTGATCATGTTCCCGGCGGGCATTGCGCTGATGGCGAGGATTGTGAGGAATGGCCCGGCGGAGCCCGCCATGGAGCCGGAGCCGGTTGAGAGCGGCCGGCCGCTGCAGCCCGTGCAAGCGCTGCCACACCCCGAAGGGGGGGCGGGATCATGACCCCGGCCGTGCTCGACTTCGTGCCCTTGTGGACGGTCATTCTCGGGTTTGGCGTGTTTCTCTATGTCTTGCTCGACGGATTCGATCTCGGGGTTGGCATTCTTTATGGCTTCGCGCCGGATCTGCCGTCGCGTAACCTTGTCATGAACTCCGTGGCGCCGATCTGGGACGGCAACGAGACGTGGCTCGTGCTGGGCGGCATCGGACTTTTGGCAGCGTTTCCGCTCGCCTTCGCGATCATCCTGCCCGCAGTCTACTTTCCCGTGCTGGTTATGCTGCTCGCGCTCGTCTTTCGCGGCGTCGCGTTCGAATTCCGTTACCGGGACGCCGAGCATCGAACCTTCTGGGATCATGCGTTCTGCTATGGCTCTGCCCTCGCCACCTTTGCGCAAGGAATTGTGCTTGGTGCATTTATTCAAGGCTTTCAAACCGCGGGACGTCAGTTCGCCGGCAGTTCGTTCGATTGCTTCACGCCCTTCTCGATCTTTACAGGCATCGCCCTGATCTTCGGCTACAGCCTGCTCGGCGCCGGCTGGCTGGTGCTGAAGACGCAAGGCACACTCCAGGACTGGGCGAGACGGTTGGGACGGTGGTGTCTGTTCGGCGTTCTGGCTGCAATCGCGGTGGTGAGCTTGTGGACGCCGTTGATGGTGCCGGATATTGCCCGGCGCTGGTTTTCGTGGCCCAATATCGCCTTTCTCTCGCCGGTTCCGATCATCACCGGGCTCTTGGCTTTCTGGGAGTGGCACTCACTCAGAAACCGCTCGGAGGTGGCGCCGTTCGCGGGTGCGATCGGCCTCTTCGTCATGTCCTACATCGGCATTGCCATTAGTCTGTGGCCGATGATCGTGCCGTATCAGTTTACGCTGTGGCAGGCCGCGTCGTCGGCCAGCACGCAAGCTTTTCTTCTGGTCGGGACGCTCTTTCTGCTGCCGATCATCCTCATGTACACGGGGTGGTCCTACTGGGTGTTTCGCGGAAAGGTCCGCGCTGACATCGGTTACCACTGAGGTCGCGTTCAAAACTCGAATCCAAATCGCAGCTTGGCTTGGTGCCGCTCGAAGTTTGCCAAGTCGAGTGCTCCGGGGGCGGCGATTGCTCGGCCGTGGATTTGAATATCCCATGCCGCCGAGACAAAAGCCTTGCGACCGAGCCGTGCGTAGAGGGTTGGGCCAACGTAGACCGCCTGACCTGAGAAGACGTTCAGTGCGGCGCCGCTGTAATCGCGCAGATACCGCGCTTCGCCCCCCAGCCACAGGCCGGGCATAACCTGCGCCGCCAGAGCGGCGCCGGCCCCGAGGAGGGATTCTTGCTCGATACCATCGGATGCAAGCAGGCGCGCCCGATCGTTCGCAAAGAGGAGGTTGACCGCACCGACCAGCCGGTCCGGCGCAAGCTCGCGGTCCGCGAACAGCTGGATTTCGGTGCCGAAGTGATCAGTTCGGACGCCGCTGGTTTCGTCGACCAGGCCCCAATGCGGCGCAACGCTCAAGGTCAGGCCGACGGGCGCCTGTGAGCGATCAAGCACCCGGAACCGTGCGTCAAAGGACAGCGATTGTATGGCTGCGCGCCGGGCATCGCTTATTCCGGCGACTCCGGCGATATCGTAATAGGCAAGTGCTGCTGCGGCCGAAATGCGGAAGTTTTCGAACGCCGTGTACTTGAACTCGAGTTCCGATGCCGTGTTGGCGAAGGAGCCGGTACTTTTGCCGGCGCGCAACGTCGTGTCGATCACGATCTCTCCTTCACCCTTGCGGCCGATATCGGCGCCTTCAATGAATCCGAACAGGTGCTCGGTATCCACCGGGTCCGTTCGCGTCTTAGCGCTGTCGGCGCGGATCGGCGATGTGGCAATTGCAATCATAACCGTCGCTGCGGTGGCCGTACCGATCACCGAGAGGAAAACAGGGCGGAACCGCCTCCCGCGATGCGGGGAGGCGTCACGCCGCCAAAGATGCGCGCGCATGAAAACTCCGTCGTTGCCGAATCCAAGCGGGCGCCCGGCCGATGGGCCGGGCGCTGCGCGTTTCAGGTCGACAACGGGAGCTTCGGTGGACGTTCCGGCGGACCGGGCCTGGTGCTGACGAGTGCTCGCGGCGGGACCGCGGTGACCTGTGCTGTCAAACCGCGCCGCCTTGCGCTGCTCGCGATCGGGACCACACCAGCCAGATGGTGGTGCAAGGTACAGCATTGATCGCCGGGGTCACTGCTGCCGTGCTCGTGCTGACCATCATGACGGGCGTGATGATGGTGCGCGTGATTGCCGCCGCCCTCGGACAGGTCAGCCGCAACATCCCGTTCGCTCTCGAAGGCATGTTGGATGTGGACGCTGATCAATGGCACTATGCCGGCAGCTTGGGACCAAAGAAATAGCCCCAGGAGGAACGGACCGAGGCGCCGCAGCTGAGCCAACGAGAAAATTCGAGGCCTTGCCGGCACCCTCTCTGGGGTCACCAACCTGACCGCTTGGCGCTCGCCAAGCCTATTTCTCTCACCGGCTCGAGCGCGAGGCCACACGGTCAGAGACCTCGCGCGATGCGCAATCCATCAGTATAGAACTGATCGCGCTTGTCGCCTCCGGTGCGAGCGGCCGAGCGATGCTCGACTTCGGAATCCTCCCACGATCCGCCGCGCACCACGCGGCCATTGCAGTTGCCGTCGACCCAGGCAGAGCCGTCGGTCGGGGCCATCGCGGTGTACTCATCGTGCCAGCAGTCTTCGACCCATTCCGCGACATTACCATGCATGTCGTGAAGGCCGAACCCATTAGGCGCAAAGCTCCCGACCGCCACCGTGCGCTGCCGGTTCACCTCGGACGGGCCTGACCCGTCGACGCTGCCGTCGTAGTTCGCCTGGTTTGGAGACAAGTTGTCTCCGTGCGAAAATCGCGTCGTGGTCCCCGCCCGCGCCGCGTATTCCCATTCGGATTCCGACAGCAGCCGGTACGGCTTACCGGTTTTCCGGCGGAGCCAATCTGCGTAGGATTTGGCGTTTTCCCAGGAAATATTGATCGCGGGTTGATTTCCACGTCCCCAGCCTTGGTCGTCCGGCCAATAGCCGCCGCAACCGCCGTCGGTCGCGCAGGCGTCCCATTCGCTAAACGTAATTTCGAATTTGCTGACCGCGAAGGGAGCAGCGATCGTGACGCGGTGCTGGGCCTCCGCGGCCTGTTCCGAGGGTGGCGAACCCATCGTGAACTCGCCAGCCGGGATCACGACCATCTGCGGGCAGTCCGCGCAGTCCGTGAATTGCGTGAGAGCCCCCGGCACCCTCCAGACGGCGGGAGGCTCGGACAGCCGCTGTTGCGGAGAGAGTGCGTCGAGACGCGTTCGCGCGGATGCAACGAGCTCTGCCGTTTTGGCCTTTAGCTCTGCGAACTGCGCCTCCAAATCAGGCTGGTCAGGGCGGGCGACCTCGTTTCCTCGGGCTTGGGATGCGATGTAAATCATAGCGCAGACAACAATCAACAATCCGGGGACCGACGCCACAGCGGCGACCCAGCCGGAGCCGATGAACAACCGGCGACGACCGGCGAGCCGGATGGGTACCTGTTTCCGGCTCAGCAGATTTGCGCTTTCGCCTGACTGCACGCTACTTCCCTCGCATTGGGTTTTTCCAGCCTCGCACGAATACACGAAATATCGTCCAGGGCCAAACACTCATCGCAATCGCCTCAGTTGTAGTATCCTGGGGGATAGGATATGTTCTCCGCTCTCACGGAGATATTGCAGCGCACCGCTTATTTATTTGCCGACGAGTGTCCCTTGGCGGAACCCTACCCACAGGATAGGATGAAAACAATGAAGGTAGAAACGCACATCCATGAAAGCCATCCGGATATAGTCAAGCGGCTCAAGCGGGCCGAGGGGCACATCCGGCGAGTCATATCGATGTTCGAGGAAGGCCGCACATGCCTTGACCTTGCCCAGCAACTTCACGCCGTTGAGAAGGCCATTGCGGAGGCAAAACGGCAACTGATCCATGACCACGTGGATCATTGCCTCGACGTTGCCGCCAACGGGCGGGGCAGGCCGACGCGTGCGCTGGTGAGCGAGTTCAAGGCCATCTCTCGATATCTTTAGTTCTTTTTGCCGGCGCGGTGCGCCTGTTCGCTGCTCGGATTTGGGTGGCCAATGAGAGCAAGTGGCATGATCGGTCGTCTGTCTGTTTTGATCGGAGCCCTCGCGGCCGGGTTTGCCCTGGCAAGTTTTTTCCCGGAATGGCCGCAGCGGATAC
>WNFD01005654.1_pt1 | contig 12504 bp, 10 predicted proteins | sample 5400491 | NCBI WGS metagenome assembly WNFD01 (sample SAMN13153343, study PRJNA577476) | soil metagenome | isolation source: 120 cm saprolite under Douglas fir tree site 2 hole 2 replicate 2 | place: USA:California | collected 2015-04-18 | reverse complement strand
GTGAGTCCGCCGGTCGAGCCCACCGTGAACCCGCTGATGTTTCCCGCGCCGCCGGTGTTCAGCACATAGACGACATTCCGGGAGACCGTGACGCTCGTCGGCAACGTCCCACCCGAGGGTGTGCGACTCAGCAGTGACAGGCCCTGTGGATCGACCCGGAACACGGACACGTCGTTCGAACCCGCATTGACCGCGAACAGGAGTCGTCCGTCGTTGCTCAACGTCACCGCGCCCTGCGAGCCGAGGCCGGCGCCCGTGCCTGCGCCACCGGTGGAGAAGCTGCCGGCGGGCGTGAGCGTACCGTCCGCCGCGCGCGCGAAGACCGCGACCGCATTGCCGCCGACCTGGTTGGTGATGGTGTAAACGGCACGTGGGCCGCCATCACCGTCGCGCTGATCATCGTTCTGCGGTCCGATCAGCGACGCCCGGACCGCGGCGCGCGGCTCCGTGACACCGGCATTCGGTTCACACGCCGCAAACGCCGCGAGGGCGAGTGCCACAACAGAGAGATGCTTGGTCATGTCTACCTCCCGAGTGAGAAAAGTTGAACGGCTGCTGCTCGGGAGAATGAACGCGGGACGGCTCGAAAGCGGAGGACCCTGCGCGCCTTATGAGAGAGTTCTCATACTGCTATCATTACGCGCATGCGCCTTGCGCCTTTTGCCGCGGTCGCTCTAATCGTTTTGCAGGGTCCGGCCGCATCGGTTCGCGACGACGGGCAATGGACGATGCCCGGCAAAGATTATGCGGCGACGCGCTACAGCGGCCTGTCGCAGATCACGCCACGCAACGCCGCTCGGCTGCGCCCGATCTGGAGCTTTTCGACCGGCGTCCTCGGCGGCCATGAAGGCCAGCCGCTCGTCGTCGGCAACACGATGTACGTCGTCACACCGTTCCCCAATGTCCTCTACGCCTTCGATCTCACGCGCGAAGGCTATCCGCTCAAATGGAAATACCGGCCCGACGTCAATCCCACATCCGTCGGCATTGCCTGTTGCGACGCGATCAATCGCGGCGCGGTGTACGCTGACGGCAAGATCATCTACAACCTGTTGGACGGACACACCGTCGCGGTCGACGCCAAGAGCGGCCAGGAGCTCTGGAAGACGCAGATCGCCGATATGAATCAGGGTGAGACGACACCGATGGCGCCGTTCGTCGCCGGCAATCGCGTGATCGTCGGGCCATCGGGCGGCGAGTTCGGGATCTACGGCTGGGTGAAGGGGCTGGACCTCGCGACTGGGAAAGTCGTCTGGACCGCGCACAACATGGGGCCCGACACCCTGATGCTCGTGCGCCCCGAGACGTTCGGCGGCGGCGCTGGGATTGGAACGTCGACGTGGACTGGCGATTCGTGGCGGCGGGGCGGCGGGCCCGTGTGGGGATGGATCACGTACGACCCGCAGCTCGACCTGATTTACTTCGGCGTCGGCAACCCAGGCCCCTATAACCCCGAACAACGGCCCGGCGAGAACAAGTGGACCAACAGCGTGCTCGCCCGCCGCCCCCGCGATGGCGCGTTGGTTTGGGCGTATCAGTTCACGCCCCACGACAGCTGGGACTACGACTCGAACGCCGAGATGATCCTCGCCGATTTCGTCGTCGGGGGACGACTCCGCAAAGTGCTGGTCCACTTCGACAAGAACGGTTTCGCCTATACGCTCGACCGCGCCACGGGCGAGGTTCTGGTTGCCGAAGCGTTCGCGCACGTCACGTGGGCGAATCGCATCGATCGGACGACTGGTCTTCCCGTCGTCGATACGACCAAGACCACGGGAGCATCAAAGGGCAACGTGCAGGGCATCTGCCCGTCGCTCGAAGGGGGCAAGAGTCCCGCATCGCCGGCGGCGTATTCGCCGCATACCGGTCTTTTCTACACGGCGACGAACAATCTCTGCATGAGCTACCAGGCGGTCCCGGTGACCCGCATTCGGGGGACGCCGTACATCGGCGCGAATACGCCGTACACTGCCGGCCCGGGCGGCAACATGGGCTCGTTCATCGCGTGGGACGCCGCGCGCGGACGCAAAGTCTGGGAGATCAAGGAAAAGTTTCCCGTCTGGAGCGGCAGCGTCGTCACCGCGGGTGACGTGGTGTTTTACGGCACGCTCGACGGCTGGTTCAAAGCAGCGGACGCGCGGAGCGGCCGACAACTCTGGAAGTTCAAGGTCGGCTCGGGTGTTGTCGGCGCGCCGATTGCGTTCCGCGGCGTGGACGGCAAGCAGTACGTCGCGATCTACGCCGGGATCGGCGGCGATTGGCTCCTGCTCTCCGGCGACGTGCGATCCGACGATCCGGCTGACGTCCGACCGCCCGCCGACTTCGCGCCCGATCTGGCTCGCCATACGAGTCAGGGAGGAATCGTCTGGGTTTTCGGACTCTAGTCTTCCTCGCGCTGCTCGCCGGTGCGTGCGAACGGAGCGAGCAACTCCCGCCCTCCGTGCGCTATCCGCAGCACGTAAATGCGGGCGGCAATCCTCCGCCGGCTGGTGAAATGTCGAACCCGCTCGCCCGCGATTCGGGATCTGTCTCCGATGGCGAGAAAATCTTCAGCTCGATGAATTGCGACGGCTGCCACGGAGGCGGGGCGACCGGCTGGGTGGGGCCAAGCCTGGTCGACGGGCGGTGGCGCTACGGCGGCAGCGATGGGGCGGTGTACCAGTCCATTTTCTACGGCCGGCCGAAGGGGATGCCGGCGTACGGGGGCATCCTGTCGTCGAGCGCTATCTGGAAGATTATCAGCTACATACGCGCGCAACCCAAGCCCGTGACGGTGCCCACAGAGACATTCAAATAACGGAAAGCATTATGTTGGGACCCCGAAAACTCCTCGCTGCGAGGTCCCAATGCGCGTCCTTCGCGTTCTGATTTGTTACTTCATCGTGCTGGCGGTTTTCGGCTGCGGTGGAGGCTACCACCCAGCCCGGCAGCGCGTGCTCCTTCCTCCGACGCTGAATCTCGTGCCGCATCACAACATCGGCCTGTTCCAGTTCTCGGTGGAGAACGCGAAGGGCAACCTCCACGAGTTCGCCACGCGACGGTTCGAGGAATACGTGCTCGCCGCGCAGAGCGGCATCGAGATGCGCGAGTTCATGTCGTCCGATTCGACACGCGTTTTCGGGTCCGCTGATTCGACCGCCTGCCCGGTTGCCTTCTTCGGCCATCTCAAGATCTCGAACGTGAAGCCGAGCGGCGGGCTGACCGCTGGTCTCGCGCCGATCGTCGAGGCGACGGTCACGGTGGAGCTGTCGGTGTGGCTCGTGAACACACGCACCGGTGGCGTCATGTGGCGCCGCAGCTCCGCTCAGACCGAGAAGGTCGGGGGTCTGTCGTTCATCGGGGGCACGCCATCGTTCTCCGCGCGCGATCCGAATGATGCGTACGGACACATCATCAATCAGCTGGTTTATAACGTCACGTATGATGTACGGAGCACTTGGGTAGATCAGTAGCTGTCGAGATACGGGACACGGCTAGCATCCGTGTCCCCACATCTCGACCGCGTCGACAAACGCCGCCGCTCTCTCCGTCAGCTCTTTGTCCGTCATCTTCAGGCGACCGCTTTTTGCGATCGCGGTGTCCAACGCGGACCAGAGGCTGCGCCGCGTGGGATCGAGCTGTAGAGCGCGGGCCAGCGGACCGATCGCGGCTTCGTACCAGCCATTGCTCGCGTGCACGTCCGCCAGTTTCTGCATCGCGTGGACGTCGCTCGGCTGATCCTGAAGGCGCTCCATCAGCGAATCTTCCAGCTGGCCGACCACGGCAAGCGCTGCGACCTGCTGCACGGGCTCCCGCTGCGTCTCCCGGGGGGGTTCGGTCGCCAGCAACGGACATCCCATGATCCAGATGAGGTCGATGGCGACGGCTACACCCAAGCCTTTCCAGTAGCTCATGGCGTCCTCCTTTGCCGCTCGGAGAACGCACGAGGCGCGCCAGGCGAAAATCAGCCGTGGCGCGCCTCGATTTGTGTTCTAGAGAACACTACTCCGACGCGGGAGGCGTGTCCTCCTTGCCACGAGGCTTCTTATTGAAGTACCAGAAGGCCAGCATCACCAAACCAATGACGAAGGCGATTTTTATGACGAGGAAGATGAGAGGAAGGAGAAAGGCGCCCGCCAGTTTCCAGAGGAGGACGCCCACGAACCCAACGGCGGCGAGCTGCAGGACAGGCTTTACCATAACGGGACTCGGTTCAAGGGAGTGGAGGCCCTACGGTGGCCGGGCCAGAAAGGTGTCGCCAAAACATGACGAGATTCGTTGCGTGCCAGTTGATCGACGGCGATCAGGCGAAGAGCTGAGAGGATTGGGAGCTAGAAGGTGGTGGCGGTCGCATGCCCGCCAGCGCCCGGCCGGCGTCAGACCAGCGCGAGCGCATCCATTCGGTGAGCCAGAGCGGCAACGCGCGCGAGCGCTCGAGCGGCTCTTCGCCGATCGTCGGCTTCTTGCCGGTGAGCATTTCGCGCGCGAGCGATTGCACGGCCGCCATGTCGTTGCGCGGCGTCGCCGGCCTGCCGAGCGCGCCCGCAATACCGGTGTCGGCGACGAGCACTCCTTCATCGCCGACCAGGATGTTCTCCGCTTTCAATTCACCGTGTGCGATTTCGGCGGCGTGCGCGTGCGCGAGCCCGTTCAACACACCCCGCAGTATCTCCACCGTGCGCGACAACGGTACGGGCCCGTTGTTGCCGATCCAGGCGCGTAGAGTCGTGCCGGGCACGAAGGACCGCGTGTGATAAACGAACGAGCCCGCGCGACCAGCGCCGCGGGGGCGCACGAGATTCGGATGCTTGAGCTGCTCGGCGAGCAATAGCACGGCGCGTTCAAACTGCAGATCGTTGATGCCGAGCGAGAGCGCGGCGGGGAGAACCTTGACCAACAACTCGAAGCTGGTTTCCGATTGTGTGGCGACAAACAGCCGGTATTCGCCTACCGGCCGTACTTCACGCTCGATCCGATACAGAGGGCCGAGGGCTTCCGCTAGGGCGGCGCGGAGGTCGGACATGCCCGGAACTTACCCCGGGTCTTGGGAATGGGAAGGGATTACTCCCCCGTTTCCCTTCTAATCCCCTGATACAACGCTCGGGCCCGCTCGCGCTCCGCCTCAGTGCCGAAAATCTTGTCACCGTCGAAGCGCCCGTTCTCGATGAAAATCTCCGAGATCTTGAAGCCGGCCGTCACGCTGCCCGCCACGTAGAGGCCCGGGACCGACGTTTGCAGCGTCTCGGGATCGACCGCGGGTCGCCCCGATTCCGGATCGAACGAGACCCCAATCCGCTTGAACAGCTCGAGATCTGGATGAAAGCCGATCAGTGGATAGACGCGGTCGGCGGCGATCTGCTCTTCCCCCTGTGGCCCACGAATTCTCACCCACCGCGGCGTGATCTCGATCACCTTGCTCGCCATGCGCGCGGCGATCTCACCGGCCTTGATGCGATTCTCGAGGTCGGGTCGCAGCCAGTACTTCACACTCTTGGGCCACTCTTTGCCGCGGTAGATGATCGTGGTGCGCGCACCGGCGCGGAACAGCTGGAGCGCGGCTTCGACGGCTGAGTTCTTCCCGCCGATCACGACGACGTCGCGCCCGTAGGAGAGATGCGACTCATCGAAGTAATGGCGGACGTGCGGCAGCTCTTCCCCTGGGACGCCGAGATGGTTGGGATGGTCGAAGTAACCTGTGGCGAGGACCAGGCGATCCCACGTAATCGACTCTCGGCCGAGCGGCGTCTCCACCTGGTGGGCGTTGGCCAATTTCGTGAAGGTTTGCACACGGATGTTCTCCGCGCGCGCGACGCCGCGATAATACTTGAGCGCCTCCTCACGCGTCGCTTTGGCGCCGGCGCAGACGAGTGGGTGACCGCCGATTTCCAGCCGCTCCGGCGTGGTGAAGAACGTCATGCCGATCGGATAGCGGACGATGGAATTGGCGAGCGCGCCGGCATCGATGACCAGCGGATCGATGCCTCGCCGCTTCGCCGAAATGGCGCACGCCAGGCCGATGGGGCCGGCGCCCGCGATGATGGCGGCTTCATGCGGCATAGCCGTGAATCTATACCCCTTGCCAGCCAGACCGCGCAACAATATTGTTGCGTATATGGCCAGACGCGTTCGCGCCAATAAATCGCTGATCAAGCAGCGCTATCACGCGGCCAAGGTCGCCTTTCCGGACGATGCCGACCTGGCGCGCAGCCTGGGCGTGCACCGCAGCGCCGTGGTGCGCTGGAAGCGGGGTGAGAGCCCGGCGCCCGAAAACTGGGAGCAGCTCGTGGGCCTGGACACCGTCGTCTCGCTGCTCGAGGGTTTCCTCGACACCGGCAGCATCGCCAAGTGGCTGCGCGGCCTCAACGCGCACTTGGGAGACCGCCGGCCGATCGACGTGATTCGCCAGGGACGGCTCTCCGAGGTGATCGCGGCGATCGAAGCTGAAAAGGCCGGCGCCTTCGCCTAATGCCCTGGCGGGTGTTTCCCTGGGAAAAGGCCGCCAAGTCGGGCGAGCCTTTCTCTTCCTCATATGTCTATCCCAATCAAGGCAGCGGCCGCTTCGACCTGCGCGATGTGCCGGTTCTGTACCTCGCCGAGACGGCCGTGCATGCCGTCGCCGAGAAGTTGCAGCGGTTCAGGGGGCAACGAATCGATCGGCACGACCTCAAGGAATCAGGCTGGCCCCTCGCGCTCGTCGAGTGCCGGCTGGCGCTGCATAAAATCGCCGATCTCTGCGATCCGGATGTGCTCGCGAAACATCACATCGCGCCGGATAGCTTGGCGAGCCGCGACTTCGCGAAGACGCAGGGCGTCGCGAGGATGCTATATAAGGAAGGGTATAGAGGATTGCGCTGGTGGTCGGCGCTGTCAGGCGACTGGCACACGATCGTGCTGTTCCTGGACCGCCTCTCGGCGGAAGACCTCGAGTACGGCAAGCCGGAGCAATTGACCGTACAGCATGCCGCCGTCAAGGAAGCGTGTACTGCTCTGGGCGTCCGCGGATGATCTCGAGGCGCAGTTCGATCCAGCCGTCCGTCTGACTGTATTCCACCCGCAAATTGTGCTGGCCCGCCGGCATTTCCACGTAATCGACTTTCGACTCGTGCGGGGCCCACGCATCGATCACGAGCTTGTCGTCGAGGTACAGCCGCATGGCGTTGTTGCTGATGGCGCGGAGCGTGTAGGAGCCCGCCGCCAAGGTCACAGTCCCCGCCGCTTGCAGGGACCAGTGGCCGGGCCGGTAGCTGAAGAAATCGACTCTCCGCAGTGACTTGGAATCTGCGGTCCAATTAATCGTAGGCTCGAAGCGTCCGTACGAGAACTGCTGTCCTTTATAGTCGAGCGTGACTTCCCAATCGCCGCTGGAGTCCTTCGCCGGCGTCACGGCGAGGGTATCTCCGATGCGGCCGGATGTCTTGGACAGCGTGGCAATCCCGCGCTGCGACACGACGCGCCAGGTGCCCGGCGGTGTGGGGCCAAGCACCGCAAGCCTGAGCGGCACCGCCCGGGTCGAGTCGACCGGCCACAGCTTGGGCGACTGCCAATCGTACGGTCCCCACTCGTCGACGATGATCGCGGAACGGTCGCGCCGAGCAAAGTCCGACGCGGGCACCGAGATGTGGTGCGGGCGAGATGTATCGGCCTTGGAGGAATCGACGGGGCTCAGCCCGCTCGTGTTGCGAGCGTCCAGTGCGACGCGATTGTCCACGAACACGTTGTCGCTGATGCGATAGTCGCGGCTGCGCGTGTCGTGGTGCTTCGGGTAGCCCCACTCGGAACGCTGGATCGAGTCGGCCCAGAGCTTGATGGCGATGGAATCTTGGAGGAAGCGATTTCCGCTGATGACGTTGTCCTGCCCATGCTCGATCGCGACGCCGGTGCGATTATTTCGGAAATCGTTGCCCGTGATCTTCGTTTCGAAGCTGTAGCCGCCCCACACGCCGTATTCGTTTCCCCACGCGCGATTGTTGGTAATGGTGTTGCGACTGAAGGTGGCCTCGACACCGTTGGCCGTCGCATAGCTGACGTCGTTTCCGTCGATCAGGTTGTCGTTGGCACCGCCCGTTCCTGAATCCATCGTCGTCTGACCGGCCCAGAGGAACACACCATCGCCGCCGTGCGTGAGCGAGTTGTGCGCGACGACGTTGTGTGAGCTCTGCTCGTAGATCAGCAGGTCTGCCGAATCCTGACCGCGCGAGTAGAACCCGTGACTGTAGCCGCGGACGTTGAAGTCGATCCAGTTGTGCAGGATGGTGTCGTACGAGGAGCGATACAGACCGACGCCAACCCCTGAGTTGAAAGAAAAGTTGTTGCCCCGAATCGACAGGCCGTTGCTCCGCACCATCAGTAAACCGTTCATGCCTTGCACGGCACCGTTTTCAACGATCTTGCCGCCCGCGACGTCAGCGAGATAAATCGCCGCGCCAAACCGCAGCCACTCGTCCTTCTCGTTGTGGTGAAATGACAGCCAATCCACCAGGCTCTCGTGCTCCACGAGACTGAACAACCGTGGCTTCCAGTTATAGCTGAGGTCATTGTCTTCGAGCGTGAGATTGCGCGTGCCGCGCGCCAGGATCCCTACCTTGTAGCCCCGCGCACGCGCTTGGATGATGCGCACGTTCTTGCCGCCGTCGATGCGAATCGCGGTGTCGGCAGGCGTGCCTTGGAGCGTCGCGCCCGCAAAGTCCACCGTGATGTTGTCTCCGCGGATCACCACACCGGAGATCCGGTACGTACGACGAAGGACGCGCGCGGACCGAGTGATGACTTGGCCGGAGTGCAGCGCGATCGGGGCGCTCGGGCCTTGCGTAAGCAGGAGGGCGAGTAGCAGCATGGTGCCAACTTATGCATCACACGCAACTCCCGCTGCTCACCGTCCTGCCCTTCGTGGCATTGCTGCTCGTGATTGCCCTGGCGCCGCTGGTCCTGCCCCGCTGGTGGCACCACAACACCAACAAGGCGCTCGTCGTGTTCCTCATCTCGATTCCGGTGCTGGTCTATCTGGGCCGGACCGAAATCGGCCGGCTGCTGCTGCTCGAGAAGGCACACGAGTATATCGGCTTCATCGTCGTCATCGGCGCGCTGTTCATGATCACGGGCGGCATTCACATCGAGGGATCGCTGGCCGGCACCCCGCTGGTCAATACGGCGATGCTCGCGATTGGAGCGGTGCTCTCCAATTTGCTGGGCACGACCGGCGCCTCGGTCCTGCTGATCCGCCCGCTGCTCCGCGCCAACCAGCGCCGCAAGCGCGTCGCGCACATCGTCGTCTTTTTCATCTTCATCGTCGCGAACTGCGGCGGACTATTGACGCCGATCGGCGACCCCCCGCTGCTCCTCGGCTTCCTGAAGGGCGTGCCATTTACGTGGACGCTCAGGCTCTGGCCGCAATGGCTGGCGCTGAACGGCATCTTGCTGGTCCTCTTCAATATTTGGGACCGATGGGCGAATCGCGACGAAGTGGAGGTGCCGAGTCATGAGCCGTTGCGGGTGCGCGGTGCGATCGAGCTCGCCGCGCTGGCGGGGGTCATGGCGACGATCATCACGGGCGGCTCACCGCTCGTGATCCTCATCTTCGCGTTACTGGCCTACTTCCTCGGATCGGAGGAGCGCCGCACCCTCAACGTCTTCACGTTCGTGCCATTGGTGGAAGTCGCCGTGCTGTTCGCGGCAATCTTCATTACCATGACGCCGGTCCTCGAGATTCTGAATGCGCGCGCCACAGACCTTGGCCTGACGACTCCGCGGCAGTTCTTCTGGGCCTCCGGGACCCTGTCGAGTGTGCTCGACAACGCACCCACCTATCTCGCCTTCGCGGCGAGCGCCGCTGGACTGCAAGGAATACCACCGCACGGCCCCTATATCGGCGCGCTGGCGCTCGATCCGCAGGCGGCGAAGCTGCTCGCGGCGATCTCGACGGGCTCGGTGTTCATGGGCGCCAACACCTACATCGGCAACGCGCCGAATTTCATGGTGAAAGCAATAGCCGAAGGAAGCGGCGTGCGGATGCCGTCGTTCTTCGGCTATATGGCCTACAGTCTAGGCCTGTTGGTGCCGCTGTTTGTGCTGGTGTCGGTCGTGTTCTTCCGGTGAGTGTGAATACTCGGGCGACGCACTATCATAGACTTCCCGTGGAGCTCACCCCTCTTCCCCAGCAGCGTCGCGCGATCGAAGCGCCGCTCGGCCCCGTCCTCGTGGTCGCGGGTCCCGGCGCGGGCAAGACGTATTGTCTCATTGCGCGCATCGAACATCTCATCGCGCGGGGATTCGATCCGCACCGGATCTGTGCCGTCACATTCACCAACCGGGCAGCTGGCGAGATCGCCACGCGGCTGCAGCACACGCTCGGCGCCAAGGCCGAGGCCGTTACGCGCGGCACCATCCATGCTTTTTGTCTGGCGCTCCTGCGTGAGCACGCCGAGGCTGCGGGGCTGCGGAAAGGCTTCGGCGTCGCCGACGACGATTACCAGCGCGTCATTCTCAGCCGGCTGCGCGTACCGGCCGATCGCCGCGGGCAGCTGCTGAATCTCTTTGGACGCCATCGCTTTCAGGGATATCGACTGACCGCGAACGACGCGCGCCTCTTTTCCGAGTACTCGAGCTGGCTCGCCCACCGCAACATGGTGGATTTCGACGACCTCATCGTGAAGGCCGAGCCGCTCGCCGACCGGATCGCCGATCGCTGGGACTACTTGCTGGTCGATGAATTTCAGGACGTGAACGACGTGCAGTACGACTTGCTGAAGCGCCTCGCCGCCCCGCACGGCAACATCTTTGCCGTCGGGGACGATGAGCAGTCGATCTTCACCTGGACCGGCGCGAACCCGATGGTGCTGGTGCGATTCCAGCGCGACTACGACATCGCCGAGCCGATCATTCTCGACAAGAACTGCCGCTGCTCGCGGCAGATCTTCGAGACCGCCCGGCGCGTGCTCGCCCAAAACCCGCAGCTCTTTCAGAAGCAGCTGTCGGCGGACCGCGAATCGGCGCACGAGGTGTCGGCCTACACGTTCCGCGATGAACATGAGGAGGCGACCTGGCTCGTCGACCACCTCGGCGCCGAGCGCGACGCGGCAATCCTGTATCGGAAGCACCGAGTCGGTGAGTATCTCGAGGGACGGTTACTCCGCGCCCGGATTCCCTGCCGGCTCGCGCGCGGCCGGTCGCTCATGGAGGACGACGTCATCAAGTACGTCGTCACCGCGCTGCGCGTCGTTCGCTTTCCGTCGGACCCCGTCGCGCTCGAGGCGTTCGCGCGCTGCGTCTTGTCGGAGCACTTCCTGCAAGAGGTCGAGGCGGCGCTCGATCAATCAAGCGAGGATTTTCTCGGCTCGGTGCGCACGCTCGCGCGCCGCCGTCCCGCGCAGGATCCCGACACGAAGAAGCTGTGGCGCCTCGTGTATCAGGTCGAGAATCTGCGCGCGCTGCCACGTTCGCACGGCACGTTGCAGGCGGTCGTGGACGAGCTGTTGTCGCAGAGCATTGGCCCGTATCGGAACGCGCTGGAGGAACGGCACGACGAGCTGACGGATCCGGCGGCGATGCCGGAGGCAGTGCGGCTTGCGGAGAAGCTCGAACGGGCGATTGCGAGCGAGCAAAGCGTCGCAGTCGAATCCGGTGGCGGTGTTGAGATTGCCTTGCGAGGCATGCTTGCAGCCGCGGGACTACGACGGACACCATCCGGACCAGATGGTGACGTCGTGGTACGAAACGCGGACGGCCTGACGCTCTTCAAGGCCCTCCAGCTCGTGCATGCCCGCGAGCTCGACGCGCGGTTGCCGAGCTACGTGACGTTCGACTTCGAGACGACCGATACCGATGTCGCAACATGCGGAGTGGTGGAGATCGGGGCGGCGCGGATCGTAAATGGCGAGATTGTCGATCGCTTTCACTCGCTGGTCAATCCCTACCGGCCGATTTCGCCGCGAGCGACGGAGATTCACGGCTACACCGATGCCGACGTAGCAACCGCCGCGCCGTTCACCGCCGTCTTGGCGCAGTTTCGCGCTTTTGTCGGTTCCGACATCCTCGTCGCCCATAACGGTCAGAAGTTCGACATCCCCGTGTTGCGCCGGCTCGCGGCGGGACAGGGTGGCGTGGACACGCTCGTGTTCTACGACACGCTGCCGCTGGTGCGCTCGCTCTCGCAGGACTCGGGGAAGCTCGAAGACGTCGCGCGGCGCTGCGGGATCGATTGCGGCCGCGCGCACCATGCGCTCGATGACGCGTGCACGCTGGCGCTGGTGTATCGCGAGCTCGAGAAGCAGCGGGTGGTGAGGGCGAGGAAGGCCGTCTTGAACAACGTCCTGGATTATCTCGGGTTGGCGATGGCTTTGGAAAAGCGGGGAATGGGGACTGGGGAATGGGATACGCTGTTCAACATCGCGCGATTCCGCACGCTCGGCCCCTACAGCGATGCGCTCGAGTTTTACGCGATGGAGCGCGAGCGCACGGGCGCAACCGCACCAAGCGTGGAGGACGTAATTCAGAAACTGGGCGGTCCGAAGCTGATGGCGCGGTTGCGCG
>WNFD01017451.1_pt1 | contig 12506 bp, 9 predicted proteins | sample 5400491 | NCBI WGS metagenome assembly WNFD01 (sample SAMN13153343, study PRJNA577476) | soil metagenome | isolation source: 120 cm saprolite under Douglas fir tree site 2 hole 2 replicate 2 | place: USA:California | collected 2015-04-18 | reverse complement strand
GAGAAGAAATTCGAGCTGTAGACGAATGGCCGGCAATGGCGCGTTACGTCACCATGGGTTCAGAGGCTTTTTTGCAATATACAGCGGCTAACGTGGTGTACAAATTGTATTTCGCTTCATTGACAGAATGTCAAAGCAAAGAGGCAGCGCTATTCTCGGAGGTACGTCTTCCGTTGGGATGCTTTCGGCAGGCTGCCGCCACTGGGAGTCCATATCTCCTATTAACCCGGTATCCGGCCACCAATTGAATTCAGGACAGGGCAGGCGCATCTCAGGACAGGGCAGGCGCATCTGACCTGCAGGGTCCAAGCTTCCACGCAGATTTAAACACACGACCCATACGCATACAACTGTACGAAATCCGGAAAAAGCGAACATTGCCCGGCCATCAGGACAGAACAAAAGTTAACGAAAACTAACGCGGAGCGCGTAAAAGAAGTGTTCCTGTCCTAAACTGGAACGCGAATTCCAAAATGAAAAGTTAAAGCCTCGAAGAAAATCGAAAAATGACAGATGCGTCGGATTATGTCCACGCATGGAGTATTTTAGTACTAATTTGCTCGGCATTGACGGTCGAACCAGTTGTATGGAAAGGAAGAGGGAATGAGTGTTCAGCGGGAACCAGTACGGGCCGCGCTTTATATTTACAGTATGCATCCTTTGGCTTTCCAGAGGATCCGGAATCTGATTCTCGAAAATGGAATTTCTTATCAGGCCGTAAGATCAATCACACTTGAAGAAGTCGCACCGGAACCGGCCGTTGACCCTTCCATTCTTCTCATCGACACCCGCTCAGTATCAAAATGGGCGGAATGTGCCTTGCGGTGGCAAGCCTCCGGAGGCCGCACGCTCCTGCTGGTCATGCCTCAGCACTGGAAACAGAGTGACAACCTGCGCATCTTATTCCTGGGCATATCCGGCGTTGTTCCCATTACCGATCACATCGAAGAAGACCTTCCCTGCGCAATTGATTCGATCGACAGAGGAGGGCTCTGGGTCGACTCCGCGGCATTGTACGTCTATGCAAAGAAGAAAATGGGGCCGGCGACGTGGCGGCCGCAGTCAGCGATCATGGGGCTGACGTCGCGCGAAGAGGAAATTGCCATTTGGGTCGCCAATGGGTTTTCGAATAAGGAGATCGCCGGAACCCTTGAAATCTCGGAACGGACAGTAAAATTCCACGTTTCCAACATTCTGCAAAAATATCATGCACAGAATCGCAGGCATCTGATCGCGATGATCGTGAGCGATATACGAACCCCATCTGGCCCTGGAGCGCGTAAGCAGGCGGGCTTGCGGGATGAAGAAAACGTAGAGAGCAAGCCTGAACCCGGTGGCGGAAAAGCTGCTTTCCGAACAAACTAAAAGTGGACAAAGTGTGGCAGTTTTTTGTCGGCAACGTAAGCTGTGCGGTCCGCAGTTCTATGTCTGGCGCAAGCGGCTGCAGGAAATCGGTCCCACAGCCGCCCGCCTTCTTTCTCCCCAAAACGTTGGACGACAGTTTTCCGAGTATGCGCGTTCAAGTTATCCATGACCAAGCGAGCGGAGGAGGCAAAGCTGACGATCTACCGCGCATTCGTCGAAGGCGATCCAGATGCTCCGAAATACCTTGCCCGGAGAGTACACCAGCTCTATTTCAATCTGAACCACGAGGAGTTCCAGGTGCGAACCATGTGGAGCCTATCAAATACCTTTACCAGTGCTTTTAAGGAACTTAACCCGATTCAGCAGTTCGAGGCCACGGCCAAACCAGAAGCCATCTCATAAATGGCCCCGAGCGTCGATAAGTCCCTGTTTTTCAATGGATCAGAACCATTTATGAGATGGCTTCCAGGTGGGTTCCTGGAGTCGAGATTCTCCGAGTCGCACTAACTTGCGAGGCGCATCGGCTGGGCGGCGATCGCCAGGTATGGCGTTTGCCTCTTCGGGTGAAGCAATGATTGTACAACGAACGGGAGGCATCCCCGGACTTTCGCCATGCTTCTAATTTGCCTGACGAGGAAGCCGCTTGCCCAACGTGAAACCGATCCGATGGACGAACGATGGTGCCGTGATGCGCGATCAGCGGCAACGGCCCGCTGCAATCGCCGGTCACACCTTCTTTGAGGTTGCGCCTGCGCGCCTGATTACCTTCATCATCACCGGGCACAATGTGGCCAGTGCTCTCTACACCGATTCGTTGCGGAAGGTTTCCGCAGCAGTAGCGGCAAGAACGGTTCCGGAAGAGATCTGACGCTTGCCTTTTCATTCCTGAAGTTGTCGAGCAATCTGGGTGAGGTTAGGATGTCTTTTACCAAGGGTACAAGGTTCATCGCCGGGTATCTGCTCTTTGTGGGAATGCCGGTTGCGGGTCTCGTGGCCTGTATCAAGTACGGGAATGCCCTGAAGGCCCCGGTTTCCATGGACGGTCTCTGGCATGTGCGCAGCGGTTCCATGCCGTTGGCCGACCTGCCCTGCATGGCGGAAGCAGTTGCGGCGCGCGAACCTGCGGTTTCCGTTTCCCAATCGGGAAAATTTCTTTCTCTCAGCGCCACCTTCGGCCCGAAAATTGCGGTGACCGGAACGATCGAGGAGAGGACCATCACTCTCTCCGCCGCCTCTCCCGCAATCGGGTTTCAGGGGACCGGCTGCGAACCCTACCGCCATTTCAACATTACAGCCACGCTGGGGCCGGGCTCTCAGCCCAAGTCGCTGGCCGGTATTCTGTCAGCCGATGGGTGCGCATCCTGCGCCCCGGTCCCGTTTGAGGCGGTTCGGCAGGCCCAGTCCGGCGGCGGAGGGACCGACTGATGCTTCTTCTTATACTGGTGCTGCAGGTGGCCGTGATTCTGGCCACCTGCCGCGGGGTCGCTGCATTGTTCCGGCGCATGGGGCAGCCCAGTGTAGTGGGCGAGATGTTTGCCGGCATTCTGCTCGGGCCTTCGATTCTCGGAGCGCTCGCGCCCCGGCTTGAGGCCTTCCTGTTTCCTGCATCGAGCCTCTCGAATCTGAATGCGCTGAGCCAGATCGGGCTGATCATCTTCATGTTTCTCGTGGGACTGGAAATGAATCCCAACGAGCTCAAAAGCCATGGCCATGCGACTTTGCTCACCAGTCATGCCAGCATTACCCTGCCCTTCGCGCTGGCCTGTCTGCTCTCCCTTTACCTGTATCCCCGGCTTTCCGACAACAGTGTTTCCTTCACCAGCTTCAGCCTTTTTATGGGCGCGGCCATGAGCATCACGGCATTCCCGGTGCTGGCTCGCATCCTGAGCGAGCGCAATATGCTGCAAGGCCGCCTTGGAACCGTGGCCATTGCCTGCGCCGCGGTGGATGACGTCACCGGCTGGTGCATTCTGGCTTATATCGTTGTGCTGATCCGGGCGCGCGACTCGGCGGCTTCCGTGTGGCTCACGCTGGCAGGCACGATTGCCTTTGCCTTGCTCATGATCTACGTTGTCCGCCGCCTGGTGAGCCGCTTCGGAACCCTTTATCGGGAACGCGGCGCGCTGCACGAAAACTCCTGGGCGCTCATGCTGTTGCTGGTTTTTGTGTCGGCGCTTTGCACTGAGTGGCTGGGAATCCACCTGCTCTTCGGCGCTTTTCTCATGGGCGTCATCATGCCCAAGAACGAGAATTTTGTCAGGTATGTCAACGACCGGTTCGAGATTCTCTCGGTGGTCCTGCTGCTGCCCCTGTTTTTCGCCTTTACCGGCCTGCGGACCAGCATCGCGCTGGTGAAAGGGCCGGAGATGTGGGGCTACTGCGCCCTGATCATCTGCGTCGCTATCGCCGGCAAACTGGGCGGCTCCATGGCGGCTTCCAGGATCATGGGTCTGCCTCTGCGGGAGTCCATCGGGCTGGGCATCCTCATGAACACCCGTGGCCTGATGGAGCTTGTCATCCTGAACATTGGCCTCGATCTCAAGGTCATCTCTCCCGCGCTGTTCTCCATGATGGTCCTGATGGCGCTGGTCACCACCTTCATGACCACGCCTCTGCTGCGGTTGATGTACAGGGAAAGCCCGGCCAGAGCCGCGCTGGCGGAAGTGGACGGCGCTGCCCCATCGGGGGATGGGATTTCAGCGGCCTGAAGTGTGCCGATCCGACGCATGGCGTCGACCTGGAAACTGAGATTTGCTATGTCGAGTGATTTGATCAACTGCTGGTTAACAAGAAGTTCTGCAACCAATATAACCGTGACGAACTTGAGTTGAGAGACGATACGCATCCACACATGGACAGTGGCGGAAGCAAAAGTTTCTGGCTTGGGTGGTCGATCCCGCCCTTATACGCAGGCGAATAGGGGTAACGAGCCGGTTCTAAGCCGGTCTCTCAGCCGCTTTCTGACGGAGGCCTCGAATGAGCCCACAGCTTCAGACCGAACCGATCCGACCCAGAACACATCCGCTCGTGAAAAGACGTCGATGTCTATTCCTCTTGCTGGTTGTGCTTGTGGTGCTGGCCACAGAACTGGTTGCGCAGCAAGCGCCGAAACATGTCGTGGTACACGCCGGGCACCTGCTCGATGTGAAGACTGGCAAGCTGCTCTCAGATCAGACGATCGTTATCGAAGACGGAAGAATTGCGCGGGTCGGTTCATCCGCGGAAATAAAGGCCCCGGCGGACGCGATGCTCGTCGATCTTTCGAACGCGACGGTTTTGCCTGGATTGATCGACGCGCACGTTCATCTTACCGCCGATCCCGACTTCATCTCCGAGCAACTCGGAATTTCCATCCCACGCGAAGCCCTCATTGGCGCCAAGAATGCGCGCATAACTTTGCAGGCTGGATTTACGACGGTGCGCAACGTCGGTGCGGACGCCTATGCCGATGTCGCGTTGCGCGATGCGATCAATGCCGGGGACGTGCCTGGACCAAGAATGCTGGTAAGCGGGCCGGCGATGGGTATCACCGGCGGGCACTGCGACAACAATCTGCTTTCATACGAGTATCACGTTACCAGCGACGGAGTGGCCGACGGCATCGCGGCCGTGCAGCAGAAGGTGCGCCAGAACATTAAGTACGGCTCCGATCTGATCAAAGTCTGCGCGACCGGCGGAGTGGTCAGCAAGGGCGATGACCCGCAAGCCTCGCAGTACACCCTGGAAGAGCTGAAAGCCATCGTGGCCGACGCCCACCGTCTGGGCCGAAAAGTTGCCGCGCACGCGCATGGAGCGCAGGGCATCCTGTGGGCATCGCAAGCCGGCGTCGACTCTATTGAGCACGGCTCTTATATTGACGATGCGGGCATCGCGGAGATGAAGAAGAACGGCACTTATCTTGTGCCCACGCTTTATGGGAGAAACTGGCGTCTGGCCAATGCTGAGAAAAATCACGTTCCCGATTTCATTCTCGTGAAGACCCGAGCAGTCATACCCGCTGCCCGCCGGAATATTGCACACGCGTTCACCAGCGGAGTGAAGGTGGCGTTCGGCACCGACGCCGCGGGTTTTCCGCATGGCCTCAACGCGCGTGAATTCGCGGCGCTGGTGAATCTCGGGCTCTCTCCGTTACAGGCGATCCAGGCCGCGACGGTGAATGCCGCGGACTTGCTGGGCTGGACCGGGAAAGTCGGCAGCCTGGAACCTGGCGCGTGGGCGGACATCGTCGCGGTGGAAGGCGACCCGCTTAAAGATGTAACAACACTGGAACGGGTGAAGTTTGTGATGAAGGGCGGCGAGGTGGTGAAGAACGAATACGGGAAGTGAGCAGCGGCGCACTGACCTTCAGGCCGCGTTTTTTTGGCCGCAGCGCACCTTCAATGGTCCGCAGAGCTGATCTCTTCTGAAATCAGGTCGGAACGTTGCCGGTTTTCTGCAGGCGCGGATATCAGTCTGCGTTGATTGCTGAAATGCCTTTTAACTGACTCATCCTTCACGCAAGGCCACCATGGGGCTTACCCTGGCAGCCCGGCGTGCGGGAATATAGCTGGCCGCGAAGGAAACTCCTAACAAAATGAGCGGAACCGCAAAAAATACAAGTGGATCGATAGCGCGAATCCCATAGAGCAGAGCCGCGATCATCGGCGCAGCTACCGCCGCCAAAATGAGTCCAATGCAAACACCGACGCCGGCGAGCCTCCCCCCCTGAGTCAGGACCATCCTGAGAATATCACTTCGCTGCGCTCCCAAGGCGATACGCACGCCGATCTCCTGAGAGCGTTGTCCCACCAGGTACGCCAGCAATCCATAAATCCCAACGGAAGCCAGCAGGAGCGCCATCGCCGCAAAGCTTCCCACCAACTCAGCGGAGAAACGCTGCGCAGCCATGGAACCTTCCGTGACGGTATTCAGAGACCGAACGCCGAACACAGGCAGGTTTGGATCGACCGCCTGGACGGCACTGCGAATTTGCGGTTCGAGGAGAGAGGGATCCACCGGCGTACGCAGCATCAGGCTGAAAGTCCTGCTCCTGCGCTGGTAAATCGACGTATAGATATGAGGAACTCCAATGTCAAGGTCAACGTATTTGATGTTCCTTACAACGCCGACCACCGTCACCCACGGCTGGTTCGAGACACAACCGGCCAGTTGTTCCGCGTTGCTCACGTTACCGCACTCCTGACCGAACTTAAGCCGTCTGCCGACAGCGTCGCGACCTGGCCAATACCGCTGAGCGGTGGTTTCGTCGACTATCGCAACAACTACCTTCCCAGCCTCATCGCTTTCACTAAAAAAACGGCCCCGCACCAGGGGGGTTTGAATCACCCTGAAATAATCAGGGCTTACCTGGATTACTTTTGCAGCAAGCTTTGCCGAAACGTCAGGAGACAAATCTTCGATGGTGAGAAGGGTCCCACGGGTATCCGCCACAGGAGTGGCAGGCAAATCTGAGGTGACTGCCGCCAGTTCGACGCCGTGGTATGTGCGATGTCGAAATAGGGATCAAGTTTTGGATCATTGGGTACCGGAAGCCGGGTGCTCGAAACCACGACATTCGCGGAATTGAACCCGCGGTCCTCCTGCAGCAGGCGCCAGAAGGTCCGCATCAGCAGACCAGCCCCGATCATAAGCACCACGGTAAACGCCAGTTCGGAAACGATGAGCAAGCCACGCAAGCGGTGGGTCCTGGTGCTGTAACCAGAGCCTCGGGCGCCTTCCCGAAGAGAGCCAATGAGGTCAGCTTTGGTGGACTGGATGGCCGGCGCAAGGCCAAACACCAGGCCGGTAACGAAAGAGATAAGGACCGCAAAGCCAAGCACAACCCAGTCGATGCTGATTTCATTTGCCCGCGGAATGTTGAACGGCACAAAGCGAAGAAGAAAACGCAGACAGCCTTCGGCGGTGAGAATGCCGACCACACCGGCAACCAGGGAGAGCAGCACCGACTCGGTGAGCATTTGGCGAATCATCCGCGGCCGGCTTGCTCCCAGGGCCAGCCGCATGGAAATCTCGCGCTGTCTTCCGGAAGCACGGGCGAGAAGAATATTCGCGAGATTGACCGAGGCTATGAGAACAACCAGGATTACCGCTCCCATAAGAAGGAGCAGAGCGGGCCGAACGTTGCCCACCAGCGATTCCTGCAGGGGGCTAATCTGGGCCTTCCGGGTGGACCCAGGAGGATAATCGGACGCAAAATCCCTTATTTGCTGCGCCGACATGACATCCAGTTTGGCCTGGGCTTCCCGCAGAGTTACCCCCGATTTAAGTCTGGCAATTGCCGACGATAAAATTCGCGCCCGGCGGACAGGCTTGGGCCAGGGGTCTGCGCTAAACCCGGAAGTCAGCCATACCTCGACCTCCGTCAGGCCGCGTCTGCCTGGATGGCGAAACCCAGGAGGGAGAACGCCAATAATCGTGTACGGATCATTGTCGAGTCGAACACTTCTCCCGATAACATCAGGATCCGCTCCATAGGCGCGACGCCAGAGGCCATCGCTGATGACAACCCCGTCGGCAAATCCCGGGACATAATCCTGGGGACCAAACAATCGGCCTAACTGGGGAACAGCACCCAGCATGGAAAAATAACTGGTGCAGGGGACAAGCATTTCAAGACGTTCCGGGCGCTGGGCACCGGTCAGGTTCGCGCTCCCTGGATACACGGCACAGACGTCCTCAAAAACGCCGGGCTTTGATCTCATGTCCTCTAATTCCGGAACCGAGAATGCCAGGCCATGCAAACCCAGAGCGGGGTCGTCAAACGTTACCTGGACCAGGCCGGCAGGATCGCGAAACGGCAGAGAATGCAATAAAACAGAATTGATAACACTGAAAATGACCGTGTTGGCGCCAATTCCCAAAGCCAGGGTCAGAATGGCGACTGCCGCAAAAGCAGGACTCTTAACCAATAACCGGAATGCGAAACGAACATCCTGAAGAAAGCTCTCCATCCCAAGGTTCTCCACTCGTGAACAAGTTCGTCTCTAAGAACAAGCGAATTACAGATGGCAAATACGACTCATTTTGAGAATGCACTGGCGAGCAGGCCAGTGTCAACCAATAGATCGTGAAATTATAATGCAAAACACTCCGTCTAAAAAGGACTTCTTTTCGCAGCACGCGCTGACTTTCGACTGTCTGTCAACTCACCGCGACTCATTGTTGAGGCACCCATCTTTGAAAGTCCGTTACCGACCAGAAAGATGTTGACAGCGCCCGCAAATATAAAGCTAAGTTCGATGGGATTGGCCCGTGCCGTCCGGATGGATTTGCGAAGTGCCTCTCTGCATCAAAGCGCAAAACCTGAAGAGGAATTTCGCAACGTCAGGATTCGCCAGGACGGTCTCCAGGGCTGGTGCCACTCGCCCCCGAACTCGAATGCTTTGTCGCTTCCGATGTTGTTACATCTGCAGAATATTCGTAACCGGATTCGCGGTGAGGCGTGAATCTCAAATGGCCCGGACTGTCATCCGGGCTTCTTCATTTTCATGGCCGAACATAGCACAATCAAAAACCCCGGCGCATGGCCGGGGTTTCACGTCCTTGTCCTTTATCTCTGGCGTTATAGCAGATGACCTACCATCGGCCGAAGGGGAACTCCTGGATCCAGTGGAAACCTCTTGAGACCAGCACAAACGAATTCCGGTCGACCCACTGAAGCTCCATATGAACCTGATGATCGTCCATCCGGCCATCCAGAACGAGCTGATCCCCGGCACGCTGCCGGAAGGTGAAGCTCGCCCTCCAGTTCTTGTCGCCACTCTTCGTGAGGGCGAGAGTTTTCTCCGGGAGATTCACGGAGACGCCATAAGGAGCGAATGTATCGTCCGTGCGCTGAAAAGCCATGCGGCCGGGATAATCGAAGATGGCGCGTCGCCAACGGGCAGAGTCGGTGAGCAGGGGCGGGCGTAGTTGTTCATCGATCGACATCTGCTTCACCTCCCAGATGCCATAGAGCGGCGGGAGCGGTCTGCCCCCGCCCCGGGTATTCCAGGCACCCCAGGCGTAGTTGCCGGCCACGCCTACAATCCACAGACCCAATAGGATTTGCGCGGCAAGTGCGATCCGGTTGGTCCGGATGCCACGGAAGAGTTGCTCTTGTGTGGAAAGCACCGATCTGACCAGGCGTGGAACCTCGGGGGCCAGGAGAAAGCAGGGGAGCAGCAGAGTGTGGAAGGCAAACCGCTTTGCCGGCACATCGTATGACATGTTCAGCGTAAACACCTGGATCATGGCAGCGAGGCTGACCAGGGCGCCGACGATGGCCGTGCGAGGGACGATCAGCAGCAATCCACCCGCAAGTTCGGCGAAGCCGGTGAAGGTTTCATAAGCCGGGGTCGCGCCCATGGAGCCCCAGAGAGCCCCCATCGGAGAGAGCGTGCCGAAAGGCTGCAGCAGCCTGATCAATGAAGGATACGGCATCTGTACCGGGATGACTTTCGACATACCGTAGATAATCATCTGTCCGGCAAGCGCGAAGCGAACGAAAAGACTAAACCACTTATGCAGCCCAGCGTAATTCTCCCGGCGGCGGTCGAGAAGCGACCAGACGACGGTCGCGGCAGTGGCAATCACAAGCACGCAGAAGGTCATGACCCAGCCGAACATGCAGTCGAGGGTGCCGCTGTTGCCGCCGAAGGTCGGGGATGGGGACGCATTCACGTGGAAAATATGGGCGCCGACCCAGGAGATCACGGGGCGCAGCGGCCAGACAGTGGCCGGATCGGGCAAGTCGCTTGCCATCTCGGTAGCGTTGAACAGGCTGATGATGATTTGCGTGGCAAAACAATACAGCCCCAGATATATCATCCAGAATCGAAAGGCAATCTTGAGGAACGGGTTCCACCTCGGAATGTTGAGCTGGGGCTGGATCGGTTCGGTCTGGGGCTGTGCGATCATCTGAAGCTGTGGGTTCATCTGAGACCTCCGTCAGAAAGCGGCTGAGATAGTTTCGTTGTACGCGATCCCGGTACGGGCTTCCCGGGGCAATTCCCGGTCGCACCGCTGGAGAAAATGTTGATTCCAATCACGGCTGCGGAAGCAATTTAAACTCCTGTACCCAGTGGAAACCTCTTGAAACCAGCAGAAACGAATTCCGGTCGGTCGACTGAAGCTCCATATGAACCTGATGATTGTCCATCCGGCCGTCCAGAATGAGCTGATCTCCGGCAGGCTGCCGGAATGTGAAGCTCGCCGTCCAGTTCTTGTCGTCACTCTTCGTGAGGGCGAGAGTTCTCTCCGGGAGATTGACGGAGGCGCCATAATTAGCGAACGTACTGTCCGTGCGCTGAAAGGCCATGCGTCCGGGGTAATCGAAGATGGCGCGCCGCCAGCGGGCAGAGTCGGTGAGCAGCGGCGGGCGTAGTTGTTCATCGATCGACATCTGCTTCACCTCCCAGATGCCATAGAGCGGCGGGTGCGGTCTGCCCGCGCCCCGGGTAATCCAGGCGCCCCAGGCGAATTGGCAGGACACGCCTACGAGCCACAGACCAAATATGATTTGCGCGGCAAGTGCGATCCGGTTGGTTCGGACGGCACGGAACAGTGGCGCTCGCGTGGAAAGCGCTAATGTGACCAGGCGTGGAAGCTCGGGGGCCAGGAGAAAGCAGGAGAGCAGGATAAGGTGGAAGGCAAGCAGCTTTGCCGGCACATCGTACGTCATGGCCAGCAGAAACACCTGGATCGCGTCGGCGAGGCTGATCAGGGCGCCCAGGGTGGTCGTGCGAGGGACGATCAGCAGCACTCCGCCCGCGAACATAGCGAAGCCGGTGAAGATTTCATAAGCCGGGGCCGCGCCTATGGAGCTCATGAGAACCCCGTAGGGAGAGAACGTGCCGAAAGGCTGCAGCAGCCTGGTCAGTGAGGGATACGGCATCTGTACCGGGATGACTTTCGAAAGACCGTAGATAATCATCTGTCCGGCAAGCACGAAGCGAACGAAAAGCCGAAACCATTTATGCAGCTCCGCGTAATTCGCCCGGCGGCGGTCGAGAAGTGACCAGACAACAGTCGCTGCGGCGGCAATCATCAGCAGGCAGAAGACCGTGACCCAACCGAACTTGCCGTCGTAGCTGCCGCTGCCGCCGCCGAAGGACAGGGGCGCATTCACGTGGAAAATATGGGCTCCGGTCCAAGAGATCACGGGGCGCAGCGGCCAGACCGTGGCCAGATCGGGAATATCGGCTCCCGTGAGACTGGTGATGACTTGCGTGGCAAGACAATACAGCCCCAGATATGCCATCCAGAATCGAAAGGCAATCCGGAGAGCCGGGTTCCACCCCGGAATGTTCTGCCGGGGCTGGATCGGTTCAGTCTGGGGCAGTGGAATCGTCTGAAGCTGTGCGTTCATTTTGAGACCTCCGTCAGAAAGCGGCTGAGAACAGGCCATCAACTATGACTGCAGGAAAAGAGGCCCAGGTTGTAACAGTCCCCGCAGTCTTACAGCACCTTTATGAAGTTTGTTTATGAAGTCTGTTGTGGATTTCAGGGACTCTCCGGGTGATTTTGCGGAAGCGAACCAAAAACCAGGATAAGCAACCAAAGTATGGAAGGCACGTTCCCGCTCAGTGAGATGTGACAGTATAGGCCGCAACCTGGGCCATTTCGCTGAGGGATGAATCCCTTCAGTCATACTGACCTGGCATCAATAACGGCCGAAGGGGGCCTCCTGGCTCCAGTGGAAACCTCTTGAGACCAGCGTAAACGAATTCCGGTCGGTCAACTGAAGCTCCATATGGACCTGATGATTGTCCATCCGGCCATCCAGAATGAGATGGTCCCCGGCAGGCTGCTGAAAGGTGAAGCTCGCCGTCCAGCCCTTATCGTCACTCTTCGTGAGGGCGAGAGTTCTCTCCGGGAGATTGACGGAGGCGCCATAAGGAGCGAACGAATCGTCCATGCGCTGAAAGGCCATGCGGTCGGGGTAATCGAAGATGGCGCGCCGCCAGCGGGCAGAGTCGGTGAGCAGCGGCGGGCGTGGTTGTTCGTCGATCGACATCTGCTTCACCTCCCAGATGCCATAGAGCGGCGGGAGCGGTCTGCCCCCGCCCCGGGTATTCCAGATACCCCAGGCGTAGTTGAAGTTAAAAGCTACGAGCCACAGACCAAATATGACTTGCGCGGCAAGTGCGATCCGGTTGGCC
>WNFD01014136.1_pt1 | contig 12507 bp, 11 predicted proteins | sample 5400491 | NCBI WGS metagenome assembly WNFD01 (sample SAMN13153343, study PRJNA577476) | soil metagenome | isolation source: 120 cm saprolite under Douglas fir tree site 2 hole 2 replicate 2 | place: USA:California | collected 2015-04-18 | reverse complement strand
TCTTGTTACCCGGTTCGATTACTAAAGAAACCTGACCCGAACTCACGGCGAACATTTGCAGCGCGTTACAGATCCTTGGCCCATTCTCCATTTCGGCACGTTTGCCGGAAGTTTGTCAATTCCCGTCACCTGCCTGGCCAGAAAGCGTCTCCGGCGCCACCTCCTCTATGCGCCCGCGTTGCAATCGCAGCACCCGGTGGCAGCGACGTGCGAAGGCAAGATTGTGGGTGGCAATGAGAGAGGTTAGCTGGTAGTCGCGATGTAACCGGGCAATCAATTCAAAAACCGAGTCCGCCGTCCGGCTGTCGAGATCTCCGGTTGGCTCATCCGCCAGCAAAAGCTTGGGCTGGGTGATGAGCGCCCGGGCCAGGGCCACTCGCTGCTGTTCGCCGCCGGAAAGTTCACCCGCGCGGTGATGCGAGCGCTTCTCCAGACCCACCTCGTACAGCCATCGCGAAGCTTCTCCCTCCGCTTTCTGCTGGGGAAGACCCCGGAGCAGAAGCGGCATGGCCACGTTTTCCAGTGCCGTAAATTCCGGCAGCAGGTAGTGGAACTGCCAGACGAAACCGAGCTCATGGTTTCGGAACCCGGCCGCGTCGTCTTCTGAAAGCGAACTCAATCGCAATTGGGCGCAGTATACGTCACCTGCGGAAGCACGATCAAGAGCGCCCAGGATGTGTAACAAGGTACTCTTGCCCGAGCCCGACTCTCCCACGATCGCCAGCAACTCTCCCCTGGCCACCTGGAATGACAAGTTTTCAAAGAGCACCAGATCCGATTCGCCGGAACGGAAAACCTTCTTGAGGCCTTCCACGCGAAGAATCATTTCCCGCTCTGTTAGATGCAAAACCCCGGCTCCTCGGCTCAAGTGAGGGCGCTTTTGGCCTTCAGTTCCTAGCTTTCAGCTAGCGCCTATCAGCTTCCGCAAACCCGATCCCTCAAGGCTCAAGGCCGTTTAGGATAACAATTCATCCAGGTATGCAACCCCCATTAAAACATGAACCCCGAGCCGGATACCGTTGCTTCCTTATGAGAACTTCATCGGCAACTCTAAGCCTAATCTAAAGTAAATACGATATGACCTTGGTCACAACTGGCAATCGGATGGAACGATGGAACGCTGATGCTGTAGAGTGCCCCCGCTCCCAGGGTCATTCATAGCGCAACGCTTCAGCGGGAAGAATACGCGCCGCCGACCAGGATGGGTAAAGTGTAGCAACCAGAGAAATTCCGATGGCTACTAACGCCACCAGCGCGCCATCGCTCGCGCGCGGAGCAAAGGGCACGTAGTCAATTGAATAGACTTCGGGCGCAAGCGACAGTAGGTGGTAATGTCCGCCAGCCCACGAAAGCGTGTAGCCGAGCACTAGCCCGATGGCGGTGCCGACCAAGCCGATCAGTAACCCTTGCGTGATAAACAGGCGGCGTATCTGGGATTTGCGCGTGCCCATGGACATGAGGACGGCGATGTCGCGCGTTTTTTCCATGACCATCATGGTGAGCGAGATCAGAATATTCAGCGCCGCCACGAAAACGATCAGGCCGATGGTAATGAAAGTTACCAGCCTTTCCAGTCGAAGGGCGCGAAACAGAGCCTTGTTCTGCTCCATCCAGTTGGTGGCCATGAAGCCTTTGCCGGCGGCCTTTTCGAGCTCCTGCGAAATCTGGCCCGCCTGATAAATGTCATCCACCTTGAACTCAAGCACCGTAATCTGATCGCCCAAGCCTTCCAGTTGTTGCGTGTCGGCAAGACGAGTAAATGCCCACGAACTGTCGTAGTCAAAAAACCCGGAGTTAAAAATCCCCACCACGCGGAAGCGGATGTATTTCGGAACCAATCCAAACGGCGTAAGTTCGCCCTGCGGACTGGTAACCAGGACAACCGAATTCAGGGTAGCTCCCAGATCCTCGGCAATGTCTTTGCCAAGAACAATGGGCGGCATCGAAGCCACACGTTCCTGAACCGAATTCATCGCGTCGGGAGATTCGGCGCCCGTGTGGGGGACCATCGAACCGATCTTCACTGTATTCAACAAATCGCTGACCTTGTGCTCGTAGGCAGGAATCATCCCTTTCAACACAGCTCCGCGTGCCCGCGGTCCGCGCGAAATCAATACCTGCTCGTAAATCGCCGGCGCGGTAGCAACTACGTGAGGTTGCCTTGACAAACGGTCCATTAGCGGACGCCAGTCCTTGATCCCATCGCTCTCAATGCGCAGAAGATTGATGTGCGAGGTCGAGCCTAGCAAGCGATTCTGCAGATCCTGGCGAAATCCGTTATTGATGGCAAGGGCGACAACCAGCGAGGCCACCCCGGCAGCAACTCCCGCGATCGAGATCCCGGTGATGACTCCAATCACAGCCTGCCGCCGTTTGGCGCGGAGGTAGCGAGTCGCGATGAAGAGTTCAAATTTCAACAGCAGATCCCTCGCGGCGCCCGGCATTTCGGCGCGCGGCTCGGACGCCGCGCAACCGCCTCAAGTTCAAAGCGCATGAAAGAAGTATCAGCTTTCGGCCGTCAGCTGTCAGCCGAAATTCGATTATAGCGATGACATCGGGAAAGCTAGGCGCTGGAGGTTATTGGCGTTGCGACTCCGTTTCAGCGAGACGCCGGGCGAGAAAGCGCCGTTCAGTCTCGTTGGAGACGAGTGCAAGCGCCTGGCGATAGGCGTCGGAAGCCGTGCTCCACTGGCAGAGACGCCGGGCCAGGTCTCCCCGTGCCGCGGACAGCAGGTGGTAACCGCGAAGTTCTCCGCGCATCTCCAGTTCGTCGAGCAAGCGAAGTCCTTCCGCTGGGCCCTCGGCCATGGCCACAGCCACGGCGCGATTCAATTCGATCACCGGCGACGGCTGCAGGCGAAGAAGAACGTCGTAAAGCCCGGCAATCTGCGCCCAGTCCGTGTTTTCGGCACGCTCGGCCCGTGCGTGGACGGCAGCAATCGCTGCCTGCACCGAGTAGACGCCCGGGGGTGCACTCCGCAAAGCTGATTCCACGAGCGCAAGCCCCTCGCGAATCTGTTCCCGATTCCATTGGCTACGATCCTGTTCTTCCAGCAGCAGCATCTCCCCATTCGCGCCGGCGCGTGTATCGCGGCGTGAATCGTGGAGCAGCATGAGCGCCAGCAGGCCGCGAGCTTCGGCTTCTTGCGGCAGCAGTTCGCAGAGCAGCCGTCCCAGACGGATAGCCTCGGCACAAAGCTCCCGGCGGACCAGGGCGTCACCGGAGGCGGCGTTGTAGCCCTCGTTGAATACCAGGTACACGACCAGCATGACCGCGGCCAGCCGCTCCGCCAACTCATCCATCGGTGGAACACGGTAGGGAATGCGCGCGTCCCGTATCTTCTGCTTGGCCCGCACCAGACGCTGGGCCGTAGTCGGGAGTGGCGACAGGAAAGCCCGGGCAATTTCCTCCGTCGTGAGCCCGCAGAGTGTCCGCAGCGTAAGGGCCACCTGCGCTTCGATTTTGAGAGCTGGATGGCAGCAGGTGAAGATCAGCCGCAAGCGGTCATCGCTCTGCAGAACATGACTGAGCATCACATCTTCCGACTCGGCATCCCGGCCATTCTCAACCTGCAACTCCGCCAAGCGTTGCAGTTCCTCCTGCTTGCCCTGAAAACGGGTCCGCCGGCGGATAACGTCCAAAGCTTTATGCCGCGCCGTGGAGACCAACCAGGCACTCGGCTTTGTTGGAATGCCTTGCTGCGGCCACTGCTCGAGTGCGGTGGCGAAGGCTTCTTGCGCCGCCTCCTCGGCCAAATCAAAATCGCCGAGGAGGCGAATCAGAGTGGCGAGGACCCTTCCCGACTCCTCGCGGTAGATTTTCTCGAAATCCTCTCGCTCGAGATTCACCGGGCACCCCACAGCAGGGTAGCGTAGCACCGGTGAGGCGGTCACAAGCTAGCTGGACATCACAGGAAGAATCGGCCTCACTTCGATCGAACCCCAACGGGCTCCGGGAACCTTTGCCGCTAATGCGATGGCCTCATCCAGATCTTTGGCTTCGATCAGGAAGTAGCCTCCGAGCTGTTCCTTCGTCTCCGCGAAGGGACCGTCAGTTACCACTCGCTTGCCGTCCCGCACGCGTATGGTTGTGGCCTTGGAGGTAGCGTCCAGACGGTTGCCGCCTTTGTAGTGCCCGCTGGCAGTGATACCTTTGCTGAATTCCATGTACTCGCCGAAAACCTTGCCAAGTTCGGCTTCACTCATCCGGCCCCATTGACTCTCGTTCGAGTAGATAAGCAGTAGATATTGCATTTCTTCAGGCCTCCTTGCCTGCCATACCAGTTAGTCGAACGGAAAGTGAATTATCGACAGGTCCTGAATAAATTTTCTGCCTGGCTGAATTGAGGGTGATTTCGGGCTCAAACCCTGGGCAGCACGGCTGGCACCTTCCGCCGGTACTCCCGGTAGGCTTCGCCGAACCTCTGCTCGAGTTCCCTGTCTTCCAGCCGGATCATGATCGCACCTGTGACAAGAGCGAACGCAGTCAGCCCGTAACAGACAGCCAGTCCCGTACCGACGCTCCAGGTCAGCATCTCGCACAAATGTCCCAAATAAACCGGGTGGCGAATGTGAGCGCGGATGCCCGACGTAACCAGCCGCTGTTCGCGATGTCCGGGCATGATTTCGGGAAAGCCTCCGAGTTGTGCCGGACTAAAGTCTGCTCCAGAGCGCTTGTAGATCCAGAGTCCCGCGGCGAAAAGCACCGCTGCCGGTGCCCATGTCCATGCGGTCCTGTAGAGCAACGGGTTTCGCCACGGGGCCGTGATAACGCCGAGTGCGACCCACATTCCGACCCAAATCGGTATCAGCAGACGGTACGGAGAACGCCGCCTCAAGCGCCAATACTCCGCACGCGGGTGGATGGCCAGCCAGAACGACGGGATGGTGGCGTAGATGACGCAAGCGAGCCATCCTGTCCCACGAAGAAGCATCAGCACGTTGCGATGAAAGGTTCGATTGATTATAAACGGCGGACCATAGGGGCAGGGTTCGTGCCGGCGCCTGCTAACCACGATTTTGTGGCACATTAGATATGGATGGAAGAATCCGTCGAACCTAGATTCTCGGGCCGTATTGCGTTCACCTACCCTGACTTCACGCTTTACCAGGCAGCTCGATTTTTTATCGTCGCAGCGCTGGAGATGCAATCGGTTGCGGTGGGATGGCAGGTGTACGAGATCACCAGGCGGCCGCTGGATCTCGGCCTGATTGGCCTCGCCCAATTCTTGCCGGGCGTGCTTCTGTTTCTGGTCTCCGGACATTTCGCGGATCGCTTCGACCGGCGCAAGCTGGTCACGCTGTGCTATTGCGGGTTCGCTCTGAGCTCAGGCTTGCTTTGGATCATCGCGTGGCGTGCAAGCCGATCGGTTCATCTGATTTACGGAGTCGTGGTACTGGTCGGCGTGGTCCGGGCATTCAATGCCCCGGTGAGCCGGGCGCTTCTGCCGCAACTGGTTCCGGGAGAGCATTTTCCCAATGCGGTGGCATGGAACGCCAGCATCTTCCAGGCTGCGACGATCCTGGGCCCGTCCATCGGCGGATTCCTATACGCATTCTCACATGGCCCTTCAGCTGTCTATGTGACGGCGATGGTCACCGCAATAGCAGCCGTATTTTCGACTCTGCGGATCACACTACAGACCCAGGCGCGGTCGCGCGAGCCCGTCAATTGGACAACCGTTCTGGCGGGTTTCCACTACATCTGGGACCATAAGCTGGTCCTGGGCTCAATCTCGCTGGATATGTTTGCGGTTCTGCTGGGTGGGGCGGTGGCTCTGCTTCCCGTCTATGCCAGCGAAATTCTCAAGACCGGACCGTGGGGCCTGGGGCTGCTGCGCAGCGCTCCAGGCGTCGGAGCGGCAGCCATGGCGATTCTGGTGGCGCATCGTCCCCTGCGGCGCCGCGCCGGGCTGACCATGTTGTGGTGTGTGGCCGGATTTGGCGTATGCACGATTATTTTCGGACTCTCGCGCAGCCTGGTACTGTCCCTGGCATCGCTGCTATTGCTAGGTGCCTCGGACATGGTCAGTGTCATCGTCAGGTCCATCCTGGTTCAGCTGGCAACGCCGGACGAAATGCGCGGACGCGTCAACGCGGTGGATATGATTTTCATAGGGGTCTCCAACGAGCTGGGGCAATTTGAGTCAGGTCTGACCGCGCACTGGTTCGGGACCGTGCCCGCCGTGGTACTTGGCGGGGTTGGGACGCTGATAGTAATTGGCCTATGGGCGTGGATCTTCCCGGAACTGCGGAAGGCTGATCAGATCAGTGGGTAGACAACGAACTACGTAGGGACATCTGTCCTTACGTGGTTCTTACCTTCCCAGGATCACCGTCTTCGCCGAACTCATGTTGTCGAAGCGATCATAGACTCTGACCACAACCACGTGTTCAGCAGGTATTTTCGTCGCTTCCGGCAGATGCGTTGGATTCGCGCCCGAAGGCACCGCCACCTGGAAGTCATAGCTCGCGGTCTTTGAATCTGCCAGCTGGCCAACCGGTTCCACATACTGCCAATCGCCGGCATCCACGGAATATTCGGCGCGCTTAATGTTGGAAAACCCATCGGCGGCGTGGAAGATCACATGAATCTGCTCGCCTTCGGTGGATGCCTTGAGATCGTCAATGCGCGGCGGCGTAGTGTCCACCTCGAATCGCGCGCTGTCCCTCATCGACCTAAGCGCCTGGCCGGGAGAGTGTGAAGGCGCATCCGAAGCCACGACTTCGATGGTGTATCCACCATCCGGCAGCAGGGAGGCATCGAAGGAGTAGAACTTGTCGGTCAGGTTATCTTTCAGCAACAGCCAGCGGGTTTCGCCGTCGCCGCGATAGTAAACCGAGTAGACCATCTGGTCGTCATTGTCGTCGCGCACCGTCCACTTCACTCCGATGGAATCGCGGTCGCGCGTACTGGGAGGTGGTGCGTCAAAACGGATGACACTTCCCGCGGTTGCGCTCGCGTCCGGAACACCAACCGCTTTGGGCAGAGGCTGGTAGCGCACGCCCACCTGCACGGTAACGTCATCGAAATCCGGGGCGACGTTCTTGGGAAGGTAGTTCAGCAACACGCCGTCCACGCTCGGCGCAGCGCCTCCGGCATGCAGCACCGCCTTCCATTGAACGAAACGCGCCGGCGGGACGTTCAATACGGGATCTTTCTGCAGATCAACCGGCTTCCATGGGCTCCAGTTGCGGTCGGGATTGTCTACGTTGCCGCTGCGCGCCAAAAGCTCGACATTGCCCGAGCCACGGAACTCAGCCCGGCCCCAGCGGGAGAAGACCTTGGCGTCAAACACATCGCTCTCGTAGCTGCCTTCGGATTCCGGAGTCCCGCCCAGCAAGAATAGTTTGCCGAGATTGCTGGTTGAGACATAGAGTCCGCCGCCCGGTGCTTCGGCGAACGCTGTGATGTGCGATGCGCTGGCTTTAAGCAAATCGATGAACTGATCCTCTCCCGTGACGGCGAAAATGTGGCCGCGGTTTCCCGTTCCCGCCAGCAAGCGTCCAGACCGATCGAACGCGAGGGCGTAAACCAGATCCTGAGCCGAACTCCAGATGCGGCTAGGAGAACCGTCCGGCGCGATGCGATAGATTTCCGAGCCGCCGGTGGAGCCGGCCCCCGGAAATGGGATGCCGCCGCTGAGGCCGGCCCCGGCAGGAGTTACATTCAACATCACCATGCCGGATTGCGCCGGACCGGAGGCAGGGGTGGGCGTGGGAGTGGGGGCGAGAGATGGGAAGATTGGCGTCGTCCCCGGCCGCTTCTCTCCGCCGGCCGCGGCGTAGATGTTTCCCGCTTTATCAATCGCCAGCGCGGTAATTTCTTTCTTGGGCGCGCTGTAGAGCACAAAGCCCTCGCCATCGGGCTTGATCTGGTACACCAGTCCGCTGCCATCCGAGCCGGCGATCAGATTGCCTTTCGCATCCACCGCTAACGCGCGAATATGCGCTTCGTCGCTCTTGAAAAAGACGGAGTGCTCGCCCTTGAGAGTGACCCTGAAGATTTCGCCGTGATCGCCGGTCGCCACATACAGATTGCCTGCACTGTCGAAGACCAGGTCCCAGATGTACTTCGTGCCGGGATCGAAAAAGACCGAGGCGGAGAATTCGCTGGCCGATTTCGTTTTATCCGGCTCAGTTTTTCCCTTGCCAGACGGAGCATTGCTCGCCGAAATGTTGGCAACACGTTCAATGCGATACACCTTGCCATCCGGATTGGTGGCAGCATAGAGAATGCCGTTTTTGTCCACGGCCAGCGCCTGCACCTGCAATTCCTGAGGCTCAAAAATGGTGGTGGATTGGCCCTGCGGCGTAATGCGATAGACACGTGCGGGCGCGCCGGTAGCGGCGTAAAGATTTCCGCTCTGATCCGCGGCGATCGACCAGATATAGGTGGACGGCGTGGTGGACAGCGCCTTGACGGCGGGGGCGAGTTCGAGACCCCCGACGCTGCGAATGGCCACGCCTGCAGCCGTTCCCTTGCTCAGGTCGTCGAATTTGGATTGTTCCCAGGTGCGAGTACCTTCGCCGAAAGCGAAATGAACCACAGCGAGTATGAAGATGTAAATGAGGAAGGATCGTTCACGCGGACGGATTGCCAATTTCATACCTCGTAGCCGGTCTTTTGGCGGGGAATTCAGATTATCACGGAGCGACGGGCTACTTCCGCTTTGGAACGCCACGTCTGCAGAGGACGACGCGAGAGATCCCTCAGCCTGGCTAGAATCCTGCCACCAGAGCACGAGCGAGGACGCTCGCGCTTACATTACTTGACTGTGATGGTCAGCACCTGCGCGCCTGCCACGACGTAATCCAGCGGGCCGGTAGCAGCTTCATTCACCGAGGATTCGTTCTGCACCACCATTTCCTGCGTGCCACGCATGCCGTCCATTACGTTCATGATGGAGAGTGGCAGCGTCGGCATAACCTTGTCGGCAACCGTGGCTTCAGGATCGGCCTCAAGCAGTGACACGAAAACCCGGTTGTTAACATGCTGTTTGTTCAGCATTGCGATGGTGGAAGCCAGGTCCAGTTTGCGGCCCAGGGCGGGCATGGCGTGGCGAACCCGGTCGAGAGTTTCGCCATCGCTGACCAAGATGCGCAGCGGCCCCTTGGAAGTGGAAGTCGGAATGTGAATCGGAATCTGTTGCAGGATCAACTCGCCGCGGTACGGACGCAACAAAGTTTCGATGGTGATCTCGTCTCCCGGGCGGGCTTCGGTCACATCGGTGCGGGCGCCTTCCAGACGGGCCCAGCGCCGTTCGCGCACCAGATCGAAGTCCAACTGCACCCCACGTATGCTGGGCACGTTGTATGGATTGTCGTAGATACGGCTGAAGCGTTCACCGAGCGAGAGCGCCGCCATCACCGCGGCAGGCTGCCCGCCGTCCGATGGGGCAAACATGTTCTGCACTCCAACGTCGGGATATCCGACCACGCTGATCCGTCCGTTCATACGATAGGTCGTGTCTTCTCCATACTCGTTCACACCATGCAGCGCATTGAATACCGTGGCCATCATGGCCAGCGGGCTCAGGTTCGCGTTGTTCAGCACTTCGTAGTGAAACTGCTTGTTCCCCGCTCCGCTGTGAATGTTCAACGTAACCGGAATCATTTCCGGTTTTCCCCGCTCCGCTGTGAATGTTCAACGTAACCGGAATCATTTCCGGTTCCTTGCCAAACTCTCCCAGAATGCCGGTATGACGGTCCTGTACGAACGCACCCACAGGCTCGGTGGCATTTACGATTTTGAAAGCGTTCAGCGGGGAAGGCAGGGTGGCCAAAACCTCCGCTTTCGTCATGGGCAGATCTACCATGCCGAACTGAAGCAGCGGATGTCCGCAGGCCAGCAAGTGTTGCGCATCCATGTAGGTCACGGTGCAGGTCGCGGCGATATCCATATCGCCCCGCACCAGGATCGCGCTGATAGCGGAGCCCGGCTCCAGAACTGCAGGCTGTTTGACATCGCTGACCGAGCCCACGCCCATGACAGGAACAATCCCGGCCTTCGCGAACTGCGGAGCGAAGCGCTGCATGGCCTCCTGCGAGAAGCCGCTAAACACCAGAGGAGCCTCGATTGGCTTCAGGTAGTTGGCGTAGTCTGGGGAAGCGGTTGCATCGGACGGAACGTCGGCCAAGCCGGGCCCCGAAGTCTTGCTGGGAGTGTTAACGCCTGATTTGGCGTTCACAGTGCCATTCCCCGGACTTCGATCCATCGCATTGATCTCCAGCATCTCGGCGATGGGAGTCACGCCGGCAATCGGTTCCTTGGAAAATTCGCCGATGCGGAAGGCCAGCGCCCCGGCCAGTTTGCCGTCCAGATACACAGGACTGCCACTCATGCCTGCGACCACGCCGGTGTACTCCGCCTTTTCACCCGACAGCCGCACCAGGATGATGTCTCCCTAGGGGCCGTTCGCGTTCTTCAGAATCCCGAGAACTTCCACGCCCATCGATTCGGGCTTGGTTCCCTGAAACACGGTATAGGCAACGCCATGCATGCCGGCGTGGATAGAGCTCACTGGAATGGTTTCGACTGGCTTGGAAACCTGGGCGTGAATTACCGCAGTTAGAGACAGAAAGAAAGCTATGGCACCGCAGAAAAGCATACGTCTCATGAATTTGACCTGAGGCTTCGAAAGTTCCGCCTGATTGCAGCTCGGCCCTTTGGATGTGATGTGCCGGGTGGGAGAGGAACAACGCCAAAGCCAAGGCCGGGCAAACATCCCAATCGCGAAGCCGTGCGTCTATACTAGCACAAGGGTTTCTCGAGGAATTTCATGCTTCCGATTCGTTGGATTAGAAATTTGAGGCCGTCGCGCCGACAAGCTGTCACTATCCCATTGATGATATTGGCTTTGGTATCCCTGACAGTCGGGACGCCTCTGATCATGGCTCAGGATCAGTCCCAGCCAGCGAGCAATGGGCAAAAGCAGGAAGCGCCGCCTGAAGCGGGCGGGCCCCAAACCGACGTAGGGCCGTACGCTATCCCGAAGAAGAAGGAAGAGCCGCCCCCACCTCCGCCCCCGGCGAAACCGAAGAAAGTCGAGGGCATGCCGGACTACTCCATCAAGGTGGACGTGCCCCTGGTGAACGTGGATGTTTTGGTCACCACTAAAGACGGACAGTTCATCCCCGGTCTGAAGAAAGACAACTTCCGTGTGATCGAGGATGGTGTGCAGCAATCGGTCACCAACTTTGAGATTTCGCAAGCGCCGATTACCGCCGTATTGCTGGTGGAATTTGCTTCCACCAACTACTACTTCATGGTGGAAGCGCTGAATGCCAGCTACTCTTTCGCGAACACGCTCAAGAAAAATGACTGGGTGGCGGTGATTTCCTACGACATGAAGCCGCACATCCTGGCGGACTTCACCCAGGATAAACAGGAGGTATACGGCGCCCTGAACCAGTTGCGGATGCCAGGGTTCGCCGAAACCAATCTGTTTGACGCGCTGTATGACACGCTTGACCGCGTGGATCAGATCGAAGGCCGCAAGTACGTCATCCTGGTGACTACGGGTGTGGACACATTCAGCAAGCTGAATCTCGACCAGATCACGAAGAAGATCAAGGCAACACACGATGTAACCATTTTCCCCATCAGCGTCGGGTTTGCGGTACGCAATTACTGCGAATCCCATTCCTGCGGCTACACGCACGGTATGGGCATTCCCGTTGGTGAAATGGATTACCTGCAGGGCGACAACGAAATGAACACTTTTGCGCGCCTGACCGGAGGACGCGCTTACTTCCCGCGATTCCAACAGGATCTTCCAGGGATCTTTCACGATATCACCGGCGATATTCGGAACCAGTACAACCTGTCCTATCACCCCACCAACCCCAAACTGGATGGCACCTACCGCAAACTAAAAGTCGAAGTGATCGCTCCGGACGGAGGTCCTCTGAAGGTCAAAGATCAAAAGGGCAAAGACGTGAAGTACCAGGTAGTGGCTCGAGAGGGTTATACGGCGAAGCATACGGTGGAGTAGTTGCCGTGACCAGCCGGTGTGGGGCGGACACTCTTGTCGGCCACCTTTGACTTGGACTTCTCCGTCATTTACCTCTGCTGATCACATCAGAACCGCAAGATTCCCCAAGCCCTAAAATCAAAGTCAAGGGCGGCGGACAAGAGCGTCCGCCCCACACTAGCTAGTGGACGTGCGCAAAGCTATCCAACAGAAAAAGCAGCCCCACCCCTAGAAAAACCACCAGAGCCATTCTCACGCCGGGCTCACGATTGACTTCCGGCATCAGGTCCGAAGCCGCCACGTAGATCGTTACTCCTGCTGACAGAGGCAAGCCGAAACTCACCTGGTGACGGAAGACCGCCATAGTTAGCACGCCGGCCAGCGTCGATGCGCCTAGCAGGATGGAGGCACCCCAGGCGATGCCTCGGCTGCGCCCGCTCGCCAGCATGACCGACGCAATAGTGAATCCTTCGGGAATCTTGTGCAGAAAAATAGCCACAAAAATGACCCACCCTAGCCAGCGGGAAACGAT
>WNFD01007087.1_pt1 | contig 12508 bp, 12 predicted proteins | sample 5400491 | NCBI WGS metagenome assembly WNFD01 (sample SAMN13153343, study PRJNA577476) | soil metagenome | isolation source: 120 cm saprolite under Douglas fir tree site 2 hole 2 replicate 2 | place: USA:California | collected 2015-04-18 | reverse complement strand
CTCGTCCAGCTTGTACGCTCGTTCGACGACCGGCTTCACCCTTCCCGAGGTTAGCAGTGGCAGGATGGTGGCCCAGGCGGCCGCTTTGATCGCATGCGATTGCGCGAACAGCGAAAAGCCACTCATGCTCGCGCGCTTCCATATCAAGTCCGTGACATCGATCGTCGTCTTGCGCCCTGCGGAGTATCCCAGCGAGGTCAGAACGCCACCGAGGGCAAGCGTGGCGAGTGCGTGGCCCGTCAGGGCACCGCCCACGCTGTCGATGACGACATCCACCCCGCGGCCTCCCGTGAGGCGAGCGACGCCATCAGTGAGACTCTCCGCAGAGAGATCGATGACATTGTCGAAGCCCAGGGCCCGTGCCTGCTCGGCTTTGGCCGTGTTGGTCGTCGTCGAAATCGCTTTCGCCGCGCCCTGCGCGAGGGCCAACTGGGTGACGGCGTTACCGACCGCGCCACCGATTGCCGGCGCCAGGACGGTCTTGCCTGGCTCGAAGCCCGCTTGCGTGAGCGTAATCTGCGCTGTCAGATAGGCGACCGGCATGCCGCCGGCGGTTACATCATTGATGATGTCCGGGATGATGCACAGATCTTCGTCACGCACCGCGATCCACTCACTGTAGGTGCCGTCTTCGGCGACACCGTACGGGCCGGTGAACATTACCCGGGCGCCTTCTGCGAACACCGAGTCGCCAGGATCTTCCACGACACCTGCACCCTCATTCCCCAGTATCAAAGGCGCCGTCGCTCGTGGGAACTCGCCCGACAGGATGGTGTGGTCCAGCGGGGTGACGCCGGCTGCGGTGATCCGGACAAGCACCCTCCCATCATGCCGACGAGGTCTTGGTACCTCCACGAGCTTCAGCCCTCCGTACTCCGTGAACGACTCGGCGCGCATCGCCCTCATCATGACTCCTCCGTTTCTGGCTTTCGCGACCGCAGAGGTCTCACCGGCGTCTTGGCAACGGTCGGTCAGCGTACGCCGGCTCGAGATTTCCGGTGGGAGACGTGGGCACGTTGAGCCAGGCCGCGGCCGAAGGAAATGTTCTCGCCGGGCGTCTCGTAGAGCGTGATGAGGAGATCGTCTGGAGAGATTCCGGCCGCTGATACTGCGCCGTCGTTCAACAGTCCCGCTCTTTTCTCCTTGGGGCGGCCGGAGATGAACGTGACCTCCAACACGATCAGGTCGTCCGAATAGGTCAGACCCAGGAACGATGGCGTATGGAGAAATCGACTCCGCGGCAGGACGTGAATGACCTGGAAGAAGTCTTCCGGGGGAATCCCCAAGGCCGCGGCGGGAACGCCTTCTGCACCGTGAACAGAAGGCCCTTCTCCCGTTTGATCCGTGCGAAGAGGCGATCCTTCCTTGACGAACTGCTTCGCCGTCGCAAGGCCGATGCCGCTATTGCCACCGGTAACGAGCGCAATCTTGCCCTCAAGCTTGTCCATGCGTGTCTCCTTAGGCTCGGCCTGCGCGGTCCGCCGATGCGGGTGCACCAATCCGGTATCTGGGCGCTGGTGCGGCATTGCCGAACCGTTTCGAGAGAGCACGGCGCGCGGCCTCGAAACGCGTCCATTCGTCGGCATCGTGGAGGCTGGGGATCGTCACCAGCTCGCCCTGGTCGAGCCCGACCAGCGCCGCGTCGACCATGTCCTCTGGCGACATGACGATTGATGCAGGCAAGTTCTTGACGGGCAATCCGGCCTTATCCCAGATCTCGGTCGCGGTCGCGCCCGGCAGCACGGCCTGGATTCGGACGCCCTTTGCCCCGAGTTCGTGCTGCAGCGAATGGCTTAGCGCAAGAACGTAGGCTTTGCTTGCGCCGTAGACACCGTTGAGCGTCTCGGGGGAGATGCCCACCACCGAGGCGAGGTTGATTATCGTTCCCGCGCCACGCGACACGAATGCAGGCGCTGCGGCATAGGTCAGGTGCGTGAGCGCGGTGATGTTGAGGGCGATGATATCGTCCATCTTCTCGACGTCGGCACTGAGCAGCGGCGCGACTGCGCCGATGCCAGCATTGTTGACGAGCATGGCGATGGTCTGATCATCCCGCAGGATGGCTTCCACTTTGGCGAGACCCGACTTGTCGCTGAGGTCCGCCGGCAGCGCAGTGACCGAGCGCCCCGTTTCGCGCGTCAGACGCGTGCCGAGCGCCTTGAGCCGCGCCTCGTTGCGGGCCACCAGGATGAGGTCGTAGTTCCGCTTTGCGAGGCGGTCGGCATAGACGGCGCCGATGCCCGTGGAGGCGCCGGTGATGAGGGCAGTGCCCTGTGAGGGGGAATTGCTCATGCTCTTCTCCTTCGTGATGGGGATGTCGACCCGACTGGCCGACTCCTCATGGTCAGAAACGGCGGCAATCTGGATCAGGATGGCGGCTCGGGGCTTATGACGCCCGATCGACAAGTTCGGTTATATTGGTCTCTTCGCCGCGCTGCGTCGGGCGGCGCCGTACCACGAGATTCGCGATGATGATCTGAACGGCCTCGTCGTGTTGGTTGAGCGTCGTCGTTCGCACCTTGATCAATCCCTGATCTGGACGTGACCTCGAGGGTCGCACCTCCAGGACCTCGCTCTCGATGCGCAACTCATCCCCCGCTCGTACGGGTCGTGGCCAGCGGAACTCGTCCGCCCCTGCGCCCACGATGCCGCCGGCGGGTTTGAGGTCGCTCTCGACCAGGAGCCGCATGGTGACCGCGGCCGTGTGCCAACCGCTAGCGGCCAGCCCACCGAATATTGTGTCGCGCGCTGCGTCCTCATCGAGATGGAAGGGCTGCGGATCGAACTCGGCGCCAAACGTCTTGATTCGCTCCTTGTCGATCTGCAGCCGGCCAGAGCGAAACGTCTGGCCGACGGCAAAGTCTTCGAGATAGCGGCCAGTCAGTTTCATTGATCTCCCTCGTGCGCGAGAACGCGCGGCCGTGACCAGACGATCGGGCCGAACCAGGCACCGGTCGCGACAGCCGCGGCGGTGATCAGCCCGAACGCGGCGAGCGCCGCGCCGAGCGCCGCGAAGACGACCGAGACGTCGGCGCTCCAGTGCAGCGCCAGCCAGCCACCGCCGGCGGCAATCCCAAGCCGCACCAGGTTGGCGAGCAGTGGCCACAGGAGCCGTCCCGCGCCCTGCGACGCGAAGTACAGCGCCAGGCCAAGTCCGAAGAGACCGTAGAACGGCCCGACCGCACGGAGATAGCGCGAGCCGGTGTCGAGCATCGCCGGGTTGGTGTCGAACAGCGAGAGCCAGGCGTGCGGGAACGCGGCCGCAGAGAGCCCGATGATCTCGGTGAGACCCGCGGCGATCCCAGCCCCGATCCAGGCAGCGCGCAGCGCCCGGTCACGCTGGCCGGCACCGATGTTGGTGCCCACCATGGCGACGAGCGGGCCGCCGAGCCCGAACACGAGAGGGATCAGAAGGTACTCGAGCCGGGAGCCTGTCCCGTAACCTGCGATCGCCGCGGGTCCGAAGCGGCCGACGAAGCCGGTGGCGATCGCGATCGTGAGGTTCGTCTGGATGGTGACCAGGGCGGCGACCGCGCCCACACGCAGGATGTCGCGGAAGAGCGGCCAGCGGAAGCGGACGCCACTGAAAAGAAGATGGACCACGCTACGTCTCGCGCGAAGATACGCGATCAGCGCGATGCTTCCGACGACGTAGTAGGCGATCACCGCGACGGCGCCACCGGCGACGCCGAGTGGCGGGACCGGTCCCGAGCCGAAGATGAGGCAGGGAGATAGCGGGATCAGCACCGCGGCGCCCACAACGGTGACCACGGCCGGGAACGCCATGTTGCCGGTGCCGCGGATCACGCTTGCCAACGAGTTGAAGACCCAGATCAGAATGGCGCCGGAGAAGACCACATTCGAGTAGGTCTGCGCCGCCGTGAGGGACGCGCCGCTCCCGCCCATGACGCTGTAGAGCCAGTGGCCGCCTCCCAACACGGCCAGCGTGAAGAGCAGCCCGAAACCAACCGCGATGGCGAGCGCGTGCATCGCCAGCGCATCGGCGTCGTTGCGACGTCCGGCGCCGAGCGCGCGGGCGATCGCGGCCGAGATCCCGCCGCCCATGGCCCCCGCCGACATCATCTGCATCAGCATGAGCACGGGGAAGACGAGCGCGACGCCGGCCAGAGCGTCGGTGCCAAGTTTGGCGACGAAATACGTCTCGATGAGGCCGACCGCGGCCTGCACGAACATGACCAGCACGTTTGGCGTCGCCAGCCGCAGGAGCGTGCTCACGATCGGCCCCTCGAGCAGGACGCGGGTTCTCGGGTCGAACCGCGGCTTCACGGCGTCAATACTTGGAGCCTGGGCTTCCATGGATTGAGCTTTCTTCCAAGCGCGCGGGCTATCGCTTTCAAACCTGCGTTGCCGAGCGCGCGGTGTGCGGCGTTGCCGATGTGGATGGCTGATGAACCGACAGACATGCGGCGATCGCCCGATGGACCGGTGTCGGGACCCCGAGCTTCAGGCCTCGCCGAACGACCGCTCCGCTCAGCGCCTCGATCTCGAGCCGACGGCCGTCGGCGAGGTCTCGGGCCATCGACGATCGCCATTGCGGGGGCAACGCTGCGGCCCGCTTGATGACGCGATCCACGGCGTCCGCCGGAAACGGAACCCCTTCCGCCAGCGCGATTGCCGCGATCTCCTCGCATGCGCTCGTGAGGAGCCCGCGACTCTCGGGGCTCGCGAGGAGCGGGCCGATGCCCGAGCGCGCGAGCGCCGTCACGCCACCGACGCCTGCGATGAACAGGAACTTTTCCCAGAGCACGCGAGTGATGTCGGGCGAGACCTCGTGAGGAATGCGGCTCTGCTCGAATGCGCTGGCAATTCGCTGAACGCGTTCGGTCATGGCCCCGCTGATCTCACCGAAGACGATCCTGCCTGGGCCGCCGGTGCGAAGGACGACACCGGGACTGGCGAGCTGGAGCGCGATGTAGACCGCACCGGAGAGCACCGCGCCGGAGCGCACGATGGAGGCGATCGTTTCGACGTTGTCGATACCGTTCTGGAGGGTGACCACGGCGGTGTCCCGGGCCATCAGCGGCGGCAACGCCTGAGCCGCAGGCACCGTATCGTACGACTTCACGCAGAAGAGGACGAGATCGACGGGAGCGAGGCTCTTGGTGTCGGCGACCGCATTGACGGGGATCGTGGACTCTCCCTCCGGGGTGCGCACCGTGAGGCCGCGTTGTTGCAGCGCCTCCAGGTGCTCCCCTCGCGCGATGAATGCGACGTCGTGTCCCCCGTTTGCGAGGAGCGCCCCGTAGTATCCGCCGATCCCACCCGATCCGAACACTGCGAGTCGCATGCTAGGAGCCTCCGTGTTTTGTAGCCTCGAGGGCGTTGGCCGCACGGCGACTGAACACAAGACTGGTGACACCGCCTGCCACCGTCCGCCGCGTGATGGCCGTGTGCCGGGCGAGCAAACGGAGCGCGCGGCGATTGTCCGTCAGCACGTCGGCGCTGAACTGATGGTTGCCGCGCTGCTCTCCCGCATGAAGGATCTCCTGGAGGAGGAGCGAGCCCAGGCCAAGTCCTTGCCAGTCGTCCACCACGACGAGACCGATGTCAGCTGTCCCTTCGTCGGAAATGCCGTATCGCGCCACTCCGACCAGCTCGGGCTCCTGTCGGTCGTCGACTTCGGCGACGACCGCCATCCGCCGTTGATAGTCGACGTTGGCGAAGGCGTGCGCCTCCTCGGGAAGGAGTCGACGGAAGGAAAAGAATCGCTGGTACAGCGTATGTGAGCTCAACCTACGGCACAGCGCCATCAGACGAAACTCGTCGTCGGGGCGGATCGCGCGGACGCGCACGCAGGCGCCGTTGCGCAGGATCACGCCTTGTTCGGGGCCGGCCAGGTCTCGTGGGATCTCGACAGCCATGCCGAGGCTGTTTCAGGCTCGCGCGTTCACGACGCTCTGCAGCACGGCCCTGGGCGCCGCACCGAGGACCCGGTCTACGACCGCCCCCTGCTTGAAGAACAGGATCGTCGGGATCGACTGGATCCCGTAGCGAGCCGCCAACCCGTGATTCTCGTCGACGTTGACTTTCATCAACGCCACTCGGCCTTCAGAGGCCGCGGCCAGCTCCTCGAGGACCGGCCCGATCGCACGGCATGGGCCGCACCACTCGGCCCAGAAGTCGACCATCACGAGGCCCTCGGTCGCGGCCAGCATCTGGTCGAAGTTCGTGTCGGTCAGGTGGATCGTCTCGACCACCTCGCGATTCGGGCTCGGACTCATCTCGATTCCTCCTGTCTCTAAGACGTCAGTCCGAACCGGCAGGATTCGCCAGTATGATGTAGATGCATGTATAATGTGCGCATGTCGTCTATGACGCGAGGAGGGACCAGGCTGACGACCGGACGGGACCGTGGACGGCTGTCGCCCTGCGTGTGCAACACGCTCCGCATGGTCACCCGCGTGGTGACGCAGCTCTACGACGATTGCCTGCGGCCGAGCGGTCTCCGGGTGACGCAGTTCAGTATTCTTGCGGCGATCGCACGCCTACGTGAGGCGAGCCTGAAGCAGCTGGAGGACGAGCTCGCCATCGACCAGACGACGCTGACGCGGTCGCTGTAAGGAAGCGACGACTGGGCCACGAGAGAAGGCGCTCATCGCTGCGTAAAGTTTGATTGTGCGCTTCGCGTTCCCGCTGTTCCTTCTGAGAAGGCTGCTTCGTGCTCAGATGGCGCGCCGGAGCACCGACGGGCGGGACGAGTCGCGATACGGCGCCAGGCGCGAGCGGCCGTAGGCGACGAACGCAGCGAGGAGCGCGACGACCAGGTTCATCAGCGCCACCGCGACCATACCGCCAGCCCACATGACGACCGTCGCTCCGATCATGATGATCACCAGCCCCACCGCGGCCAGCGGGGTCAGGACCGGCCGGACGCGCAGAAGCCCGGGAAGCACCAGGCCGAGCGCGCCGAGCACCTCGGCCACACCGATGAACCTCAAGAACCAGACGGGCAGCGCAACCGGTCCCGCCATCTGGTCGGCCGACATGACCAGCTTCGCGCCACCGGCAAGCAGGAAGAGGGCCGCGAGCAGGCCCTGGATGATCCACAGCGCTACGTTCATCGTCGATCTCTCGCGCCCGATATCCATATGTGACCTCACCCCTCTGATTCTGGAGCTCACGACTGTACATACGCGTCAGCGTTGCCGACTCTCGTTCGGCCTCTTGCCGCCTCGTACGCGGACATCGTTAGTGTCCTTACGAGGATGCTGCCTACAGAAGGGTTTCTCACAATCCGCAGACCGCTCCAACGCAGAGCGGCGCCGGAGTCTCGGGATGCGGCTCGGCCAACTATTCAGGCGAGCGGGCCACCACGATGGCGCCAGCCAAGTTGCCAGCCAGTGATGGGAGTCGCCCGGTCCACGTTATCGCCGGAACAAGATCTTCGCCTGGCTTGTCCGGCGGATGCCACCGGTCTCCTATCTCGCTCCAGCGCCTGAAGCAGTTCAGCCACTAACGAAGCGCATCGAGGAGTGCGTTCGCGGCTAGCAGATCGGCGGTCATGAACCCTTCTGTGAACCGCCGGTAGACGGGGGCCAACACCTTGCGCGCCTGGGTGGTCCGGCCCTGCCGACGGTAGAGCCGGGCAAGGCTCGTCGCGCTCCGCAGCTCCCACGAGAGAGCGTCCTGGCGTCGCCCCCACTCGAGCGCCTGTTTGAAGCATTCCTCGGCGTTGGCGACGTCGTTCGGGGCAGCCCGCACGAGGAGCAGCTCGCCGTTCTTGCGCAGCAACTCCGCAAAGCACCATCCTTCTTCAATCCGCTTGGCGCGAGCCAGCGCGCGCTCCATCACCACAAATCCCTCCGCAAGGTGCCCGGCACCGCTGAGACCCTCCGCCAGTTCCGCAAGAAATAGATTCGTGTGGTAATGAAAGGCCTCGGGGACTCCCTCGAGCCCCGCCCGCAGCAGTCGCGAGCCAGCGCCGCTATCGCCGCGTTTGATGAGGAGCACCCCCTCGAAGCATTGCCCCCACGCATTCCAGCGCTCCAGCGCATGCTTCATCGCGAGATCAATCATCAACTTCACGAACTGGCCCGCGGTCGTCAGCTCACCGGCATAAAGCGCGATCGGAACCGCGTGGAAGAGCGCGTACACGAGTGAGGCAGGGTGGTCCTTGATGCGGGCGTAATCGACGATGCCGTCCACAATTCGCATGGCCTGATCGGCGAATCCCTGTAGCCACACAATGCGCGCGTAGTAGCAATGGTTCACGACTCGCTGGTCCCATTGATAGCGGATGATGTGGGAGCGGCGTGCGGACGAGAAGTCGGCACCGATGATCGGCTCGAGGTGTCGGCGCGCACCGGGCTGGTCTCCCAGAATGTGCAAGACGACGCCGACCAGTCGGTCGCCGATGAGGGCATCAGTAGGGTCGGTCGTCTTGGCCGCGACGGTGCGGAACTTCTGGGCGATCGCAAGCGCGCCCCGATAGTCACCTGTCATGAGGCGATACACATACAGCACAAACATCGCCCGCAAGCGGTACTCGCTGTTGTCCTGGCTCTCTGCAAGGTCGAGGGCTTTCGTCAACGCGGCGATCATCTCCGGGCTGCCGATACCCTCTGTATGCAAGATGACGAGTCCCAGCGCGAGAAACAGTTGCATGTCGCGGCCCGGGTTGGAGGGCACGTGCGGTCCGAGATGTGCAATCGCTTGTTCGACCCGTACGCGGCATTCCGTCATCAACGATAAGTGCATCCACGCTGGCACGGTCGCCACCGTGAGCGTGACGCCAATGGAGGCATCGCCTCTCGGCGAGAACGCCCAGTCCAGGGCGCGCCGGACGTTGTCGACCTGACGGCCGTACACGGCCAGCCAGTCGGCGGGCGGGCTCGTCTTCCATTCCAGCTCAGTGCGCTCGCAGAGCTTGCTGTAGTATTCGGCGTGGCGGCGCGCGAACTGATCGAACTCTCCGCTTGCGGTCACTTTCTCGAGTGCGTAGGCGCGCGTCGTCTCGAGAAGGCGATACTGCGCGACCGTACCGGCGACATCCGCCGAGACGAGGGACTTCGTCACCAAGCCGGCGACGGCATCGACGACGTCCTCGGCCGACACATCGACGCTCGCAGCGACTTCGCTTGCGGCTTCGAGTACAAAACTCCCTGCAAAGACAGCCAGCCGCTGAAGGACTACGCGTTCGCGGTCTGAGAGAAGCTCGTAACTCCAGTCGAGCGTCGCGCGCAGCGTCTGGTGCCGCGGGAGCGCCGTGCGGTGGCCGCCCGTGAGCAGCCGGAATCGGTCGTCGAGACGGACGGCGAGCTCTTCCAGCCCGAGCGTGGCGGTGCGGGCCGCCGCCAGCTCGATCGCGAGCGGGATGCCATCGAGGCGCCGACAGACCGCGCCCGCGATCACCGCGCTGCGCGCGTCCGGCGAGAAGCGCAGGTCCGCCGCTCGCGCGCGCGCCACAAACAACTTGACGGCGGCGGCTTCCAGCAGATCTTCGCGATCCTGGGCGCCCTCCGCCGGCAACTCGAGCGAGAGCACTCGATAGACGTACTCCCCCGGCGCGCGGAGCGGCTCGCGGCTGGTCGCCATGACGCGGGCGTGCGGATTGGCGTTCAGCAGCGCCGCGGCCATGCGGGCCGCCGCCTCGATCACGTGCTCGCAATTGTCGAGCACGAGCAGGACGCGCTTGGCGCCGAGCGCCGCCGCCACCCATTCGGGTGACCCTGCGCCGGCGGGAAGCGTGAGCCCGAGCGCGACCGCGACGGTGACCGGCACCAGCCCGGGATCGGAGAGCGGCGCGAGCTCGGCGACCCACACCCCGTCGGCGAAGCCCGGCAACAGCTCCCGCGCGACGTCCAGGCCCAGCCGCGTCTTGCCGATGCCGCCGGCGCCGATCAGGGTGACGAGTCGGTGGACTCCCAGGAGCTCCGTCACCTGCGCGAGCGCAGCCGCCCGGCCGATCAGCTCCGAGGTTGGCGCCGGGAGATTCGTCGGCGGCGGGGACTCCGGCTGCGCCGCTGTCGCGGTGGACAGGAGATCGGCGACCGGGCCCGGCCCGGCTTCCCGGCTAACGGGGTGGGACACCTCGGCCCGGTCTAGGCGAGTGGCTCGCGAGCGCAGGATTTCTTGGTAAAGCTGGTTGGTTTCCGCCTCGGGCTGTGTGCTGAGCTCCCGCTTCACTGCGTCCACGCAAAGCTGGTACTGGCGCAGCGCAGCCTCGCGGCGCCCGAGCCGCGCGTAAAGCCGCATGACCGCTCGGTGGACTGGCTCCTGCAGCGGGTCCAGCGCGAGGAGACGGAGACCAGTCTGGACAGCCGGCTCGGCGGCGCCGGCCTTCTGCTGATGGATGAGGAGGTGGCCCAAGCCCTGGATTGCCAGCTCGTGCAGACGCTCCCGCTCGGACATGAGCCACTCCTCGAACGGGCGCTCGGCCAACACCAACCCGGCCAGCAGGTCGCCGCGGTAGAGGCCGGCGATCTGCTCGAGCGCCTCGGGGCGGCCATCGGCGACCAGTCGTTCGAGCCGCGCCACATCCACGTCGACGACCGCAGGGTCTAGGGCCACGCCTGGGCCGTCGAGGATCAAGCCGGCCCGGGCGCTCAGGGGCAGGGCCTTTCGGATTTTCGAGAGAGCATAGCGAAGGTTTCCCCGGGCCTGGGCATCCTGCATGTCTCCCCACAGAAGGGTCGCGAGCTTCTCGCGCGGGTGGGGCTGGCCGAGCGGGACAGCCAGGTAGGCCAGGAGGGCCTGGGCCTTCTTGGTGGGGAGGACGAGCGCGCCGCCGGCTTCGGGTTGTGCTTGAAATCCCCCCAGAAGCGTGAGTTTCAGGCCTACCGCCAGCTTCAATGCTCCTCCAGAGTTCCGGCAAGAGGCGTTGCTGAGTATGGCATACGCCCCCACCGCCCCTCCACCCTGCTCCCGTCCGCTCACGCGATTTCTCACGCTGCCGACCACGATTCGCACACGGAGGCCCGCGTACAACGGGACACGAGGCAATAGGCATGGGTAATGGGAGCGGGGGCACGGAGCCGACAGAGCATCCTGGCGAGTACACGACCCTCATCGTTCGCATCTGGCAAGACGACGCTGGACGAGTGAGCGGGGTCGTGGAACGCGCGAGGACGGGAGAGAAGGTCCGGTTCCACGGCCTGGAGACCCTGAGCCGCGCCGTAGCCTCTCTGCTCTCGACCACCGAAAGGAGCTGACGATGATGACGACATTGGGCGCCGAGTTCGCTGACGTGGTCGACATTAGTCCCAACCACTTTGCGCGCCTCTTCACGGGCAGCGCCGGGCCGGCCGCGAAGGAGGGTGAGATGGATCGCACTGCGAACGTAGTGGAACGAACCTATCAGGAGTCCGGGGTGGGCGAGCGGCCGCCGCGTTTCCCTCGAAAATCCATCGATCCGGACGCCGCTCTCGTGGCGCAGCTACGAGGAACGGACGCGGGGGCGGCGGAGGCCCTCGTTGGCGCCTATGGGGATCGCGTCTACCGCCTGGCCATTCGCATCACAGGTAACGCGTCGGACGCCGAGGAGGTCGTCCAGGACGCCTTTTGGAGCGTGCTCAGGAACATCGGGACGTTCCGTGGCGATGCGTCACTCGGATCCTGGATCTACCGGATCGTCGCCAACGCTGCGTATCAGAACGTGCGCCGCCGCCGACATCGCCGCGACGAGATCTGTCTAGAGGACGTTCTGCCCTCGTTTCAAGAAGACGGTCGGCACGCCGAACATATCAGCGACTGGTCGGCGCGGATCGACGACCCGGACCCGGCGGTTCAGACAGAGTTACGTGCCGCACTGAACGCGGCGATCGACGACCTCCCGCCCGCGTACCGAGTCGCGATCGTTCTGCGCGATGTGGAAGGTTCTTCGATGCGCGAAGTGGCGGACGCACTGGACATCAGCATGGCGAACGCCAAGTCTCGCGTGCACCGAGGACGACTGTTCCTCCGCAAGCGCCTCGCGATGTTCCTTGACGGCGCAACCACAGCCGACAGCGCCTCATCTCAACAAGCAGATTCGGGCAAGCTCTTCGACGACCAGGAATAACTCGACACTCTCTTCTCAAGGGGACAGTAGAGCGATGGCAAGCTTAGCTCGCGCCGGCCGATCCATTTGGCGCAAACAGGAAGAGGGATGACACATGAAGAACGCAAAAGAACTGCTAGAGGAGTTCACCGCTGCATCGTTTCGGGATCCGAAGAAGGCGGCGGAGATGTTCACCGAAGATGGCGCCTTTGAAATGCCCTATCTCGAGAGCGTCGGCGTTCCGGGGCGGTACGAAGGTCGTGAAGCCATCGAGGGGTTCTTCCGCTTCGTTCGCGAAGTCTATCCCGACATGGACCTCGAACATGTCAAAGTCATGATCGACACGCCTGAGCAGGTCTTTGCTGAGTACGAGTTCACCGCGCAATCGAGCAAGACCGGACGCACCATCCACGAACTGTTTTTCGGGCGTCTGGTCGCAGAGAACGGTAAGATCAAGCTTCTTCGCGAATCAGTCAACCTCGTTGAGGTTGCGCTCGGCGTCTTCCCCAA
>WNFD01010814.1_pt1 | contig 12512 bp, 9 predicted proteins | sample 5400491 | NCBI WGS metagenome assembly WNFD01 (sample SAMN13153343, study PRJNA577476) | soil metagenome | isolation source: 120 cm saprolite under Douglas fir tree site 2 hole 2 replicate 2 | place: USA:California | collected 2015-04-18 | reverse complement strand
AAATGTGCTAGTGTCAGAAATACCATAAATTCGCCACTACTGACTTTTAACTTCGCCAGGAAATTGAATACTACAAGCATTTAGGACTTTAGCGGCACAAATGGCTGTTCCACAAGTATCTGGAGTTTTCGATAGAGCTTGCTATGAGGTGCGATAAAGTGGATCAACACTGGTGAGTGGGAGGCCGATGCCTGTCGGTTCCGCCCATCAAAAATGCAATTTACTATTTGGAAGTAAATTGCATTTTTGTTTTGCCTTGACGTAGACTCATAAACCCATCATCAGGCGTTGGACCCACCAGATCTTGTTTCCTCGATTACTTGGGACTGATACACAATATGGGGGAAACCATCGTTGCAATCGACAATATACTTTGATACCACATCGTTTGTGTTGGCTGTCCCCGAAATGGTATGATACCCCCGTGATGCATATTTGCGGCTTGTGAACATCTTGCCAGATGGGATGATGTAAATAATCTCACCGGTATAGAGACGCTCACGCTCCCTTATTGTTACTGTATCACCAAGGTGATGCTCCCCTTCATTTACTGGTCCGAAGAGCTTGGCGAGCTGCTGCCCATCGTCTCCATCAAACCGATAGTGTTCATAGACGCGCTGTCCATTTCTAATGGATTCAACGATAGGGATGCGCTCGTCCGTTTCAAGTGTAATGACCCAGAGGCTCAAAAACGCTTGTGGCTGCACCACATCGACAGGGCTCCACATTAAAGCTTTGAGACATTGTCGAGATTGAAGGGTTTCGAGAGCAGCATGTTCGAACAGTTTGATCTGTACTTGACGGACAATATCATCACTATCTCGTTGCCTGAGGTCCAGAAGAGAAGCTATCTCGATATCGTTCACTTTCACCGGTGCCCACATGCCGAATTGTTGCCAATCAATAGGATCAAGCGTGATATGAAATTGCCCGCATATTTCTGTGATCTGCCTGGCTTTCTGGTATGCCTCTTGTTGCTCATCAGCACTGTTTCGGCGTGAGTAGGTCATGATACATAACTCCTCTCGAGGCAGTTTTGAGCCTGCCATCTTCCTGGTTAACTATTCCGTGATAAACGTGAGAGGAATGCATCTCACCGGAGTTTCGAGAAACACGAATAATGTTGGGATTGCAACTACAGTATCTTCTTTTTCTACTCTTATGATGCTCTCTACAGGAACAGTCATGTTTCCGAAGGACGTGATCAAGTCCCCTGGCAAAGACAAAGAAATCAGTGCAGATCATGAGAGGAGAAATGTCTGATCATATCTTTTCACTTACTATTGAGTCACATTCTGTGGGGTGTTGTCAACTGGAGTGACCATGAGATCAGTGTAAGAATACGTTATAATATAGAACAGCCGTCCGGGTTGCTAAACCTGAGGGATTTAACCAGTGAGCGCGACAATACATACCTTGAGAGGCACGAGGAGGTTCAACATGCGTGATTTACCGGCGGGAACAATCACGTTGCTCTTTACAGATATCGAGGGATCCACCCATCTACTCCAACAGCTAGGTGAGCGTTACGCTGAGCTGTTGACGGAGTGCCGCAATCTGCTGAGCGCTGCTTTCCATACGTATAACGGTCACGAGGTCGACACACAAGGGGATGCCATGTTCTTCGTCTTTACTCATGCCAACGATGCTCTTTTAGCGGCGGTGGACGCGCAACGCGAACTCGCCAGTCATTCCTGGCCGGATGACGTGGCGGTACGTGTACGCATGGGGCTGCACACAGGCGAACCCTCCCGCCTGGCTGAGGGATACGTGGGCCTGGACGTACATTACGCAGCGCGTATTATGAGTACAGCTTATGGTGGGCAGGTGCTCCTTTCCAACACCACCCGCGATCTGGTGGAGCACGATTTACCAGAAGGAGTGGGCCTGCGTGATCTCGGAGAACACTATCTCAAGGATTTGGAGCGGCCTATCCCTCTCTCCCAGTTGGTAATCGCGGGTCTGTCTGCCGATTTTCCACCGCTCAAGAACCTCGATAATCGCTTTGACAGCTTACCTGTGCAGCCGACTCCGCTCATTGGACGGGAGCACGAGGTGGCGACCCTTGGACAACTCTTGCGCCGCGAGGATGTACACCTCGTTACGTTAACAGGTCCGGGTGGCACGGGAAAAACCCGCCTGGCTATTCAGGCCGCATCAGAGCTGCGTGACGTGTTCGTCGATGGGATATGTTTAGTCTCGCTCGCTCCCATCAACGATCCCATGCTGGTCATGCCTACCATTGCGCGAGCGTTTGGTATTCGGGATAGCGTGGGACAACCTATCTCAGCACGTCTTGCAGAGGTGTTGCTAATGAAGCGGATGCTCCTCCTCCTGGACAACTTCGAACAGGTTGTTGGGGCAGCATCACAGGTGGCCGACTTGCTCACTTCCTGCCCGCAGCTCAAGCTGCTTGTCACAAGTCGGGAGATATTGCATGTGCGCGCTGAGCACGAGTTCACGGTGAACCCCCTGGCTTTGCCCGATCTCGCACATCTTCCCGGACTTGCAGCACTTGCGTACATTCCGTCAGTGGCGCTCTTTCTTCAGCGGGCGCAGGCAGCGAGGTCAGAGTTCCAGTTGACCTCTATTAACGCCAGAGCAGTTGCGGAGATCTGTGTCCGTCTAGATGGGCTTCCACTGGCAATCGAACTGGCAGCGGCGCGTATGAATCTGTTATCACCAAAGGTTCTACTCGCGCGTCTGAGCCGACGACTGGCTATATTGACAGGCGGGGCGAGAGATGTGCCAACACGGCAGCAGACCCTGCGCAACACCATCGAGTGGAGTTATCAGCTGCTCTCTTTTGAGGAACAGCGCCTCTTCCGATGGCTCTCCATCTTCGTTAGCGGCTGCACCCTCCTGGCAGCGGAAATCGTCTGCGACGGATCCGACGTCGCATCGGGACAAGTGTTGAATGGCGTAGCCTCGCTGATCGACAAGAGTTTACTACAACAAGTGGAGCAAACGGGGGAAGTAAATGAGGAGCCGCGCCTCCAGATGTTGGAAACGATCCGTGAGTACGGCCTGGAGGTACTTCCTACCGATGGGGAAGGAGAAGTCGCCAGGCAAGCACATGCCAACTACTTTTTGTCATTCGCGGAGGAGGCGGAACCGGCGCTGAAAGGACCATTGCTTGTCGTGTGGTTAGAGCGGTTAGAACGTGAGCATGACAACTTACGAGCAGCATTGCAATGGGCTGTAGAAAGTGGTAGGACTGAAATGGCCTTACGCTTTGGTATCGCTCTGGAGCGCTTCTGGGTGGTGCGCGGTCACCGCAATGAGGGATTGGCTTTCCTGGAGCGAGCGTTGGTAGGAAGTGCAGGAATTGCAACGGATGTGCGAGCGAAAGCGCTACTTGCCGCCGCACGACTCGCCTTTATCCAGAGCAACTACGACCAGGGAGAGGCACTGGCCCAGGAGAGTCTGGCGTTGTTCCGGAAGCTTGAAGATAGACGAGGCATTGCTCTCTCCCTTGATCGACTGGGAATGGCATCCTGGAGACGAGGCGATTTCCCAGCAGCACGTGTCCTGCTGGAGGAGGATCTCCCGCTCTTTAAAGAGATAGGTGACAAAGATCGTGTCGCCTGGTCGCTCTTCACCCTGGGATTGCTCAACAATAAGCAGGGGGAATACTCCAGAGCTTATGCCCTGTTTGAGGAGAGCCTGACGCTTTTCAGAGCATTAGGAAACAAGAGGGGCATAGCCGCTTCACTGACACAGTTGGCAGGCACGCTCTTTGTTTCCCAGGGTAACCAGACTATGATTTATCCACTGCTCGAGGAAGGGCTCTCGCTCGATCAGGAAGTAGGTGATAAGGAAGGGATGGCCGTCGCATCTCTCCTGTTGGGATGGGTAGCGCTCAAACAGGGAGACGTTGCTACTGCACGTTCACGTGTGGAGGAGAGCCTGGTGCTCTACAGGGAGATGGAGCATCGAGAAGGTATAGCGGAAGCGCTCTCCCTCTTAGGGAAAACAGAGGCCACCCTTGGTGACTATGCCTTTGCCCGCACCCTTTACGAAGACAGCCTGGCCATGGCGCAAGAGATAGGAGACAAAGAATTGATCGCTTCTGGCCTGGAAGGGCTAGCGAGTGTCGTAGCAATGCAAGGAGAACAGGCCTGGGCAACTCGCCTGTGGGGCACTGCTGAAGCGCTGAGGGAAGCTATTGATGCACCCTTACAGCCTGTTGAACGGGCTGACTACGACCATGCGGTGACGGCTGTCCGTGACGATCTCGGGGAGGAAGCCTTCGTCTCCGCATGGACCGAGGGACGTAGTATGACAGCGGAGCAGGTGCTTACTACAGGAACATGAGTGATTCAATCACATCAATCTCAACAGAACTATCATCTACTCGCTCCCTCCAATTTACTGAAGGGAGCATCCCCTACTCCTTGTACGTCACAATTCTCCCTTGCGTACATAGGTTAAAAGTTCGGTCAACTGCTGTACTTCAAGGGTCTCCAGGCGTGCCACAGCTTCTATAATGCCCATTCGTAGCTCCTCGTCGGTAAATGGCTTTGCAAGCCGCTCAAATTTCTCGCTAGCCTTCTCCCAGGACATGGGCTGCGTGTAAAAGCCCTCGTAGTCCTCCTTCTCAATGCTGAGAATACGGCCATTTTTGAGAAAGACCTGGATCTGACAGGGTATTGCTTCAGGAAAAAGTTCACTCATCTCCTCGTTGGGACGAACCTCCACTTTGCGCAGGAGCGTCTGCACGTCGTGGCGCTCAATGCGCTTCGGCGCGTACTGCCTCGGCGTCACTTCGCCATCCAAAAGCGCCACGGCTACCATGTACGGCAGGCTATGATCGGCTTCTTCTTTGGTCTGGATATGGAGTTTATTGCCCTCCTCGCCGCCACCGATGATGTGATAGGCCACGTCAAATATCTCAACCTCGATGCGCTCGATTTCATCCGCGCGCAAGTGGTGAACTTCGCGCAGTTCGAGCACACCCTCCAGGGCAGACTGAGCATGGAACTCAGCGTTGTATTTCTTGATATTCGTACGCCTGACGATCTCAAGATTCTCGCCTAGCCAGTCGATCTCAAAATGTCCGGCAATGGCATCCATGAAGCCTTTAGTGCCTTCGAAGACCTCCAGCGGGCCAGTAATGCCATGCATGGCAAGGAAGGTATCAGAAGTAGCAGCGAACGCGGTATGGGGGTAAGCCAGACCTTTCCAATTGGTGAGGCTTCCCGTACGCGTCACACGCAAGGCATTGTTGGCCGTGCCACTGATCGCAATCGCATTGGCGGTTTTCTTCTGGCCGAGACCAAGCGCCTTCGCTACTCCGGCAGCGACTGCATAGGCTCCCTGGGTTGTGTGATCGAAGCCTTTGGCGCGTACAGGCGCAACGTCAGAGAGCCGGCATTGGACCTGGTAGGCTATAGCAAGGGCTGTGAGTAAATCTTTGCCGCTTTTCCCAGCATACTCACTCGCAGCAAGTACCGCCCCCAGGTTGTCGCTTGGATGGCAGGTTTCATACTTTGCAAGGTAGCTATCGTTAAAGTCTAAATAGCGTACAAGCGCGGCATTGTACAAGGCTGCACGATCGGGTGCAGTTTTGCCGCCGCCAATGAGGGTCACGAGCGGATTGCCCCCGAAGTCTTCGAGCTGGGCCTCGAGCATTTTGATGGGTGGCCCTTTGAGAGCGCCAATGGCACAACCCAGGGTATCGAGCACGTGAATCTTGAGTTCCCGTCGTGCTACTTCTGAGAGGTCTTCGTACGTGGCACGAACCACAAAGGCTGCAAGTTGTTCAACTTGAGTCATTTCTGTTTCTTTCCTCTCGACCAGGGAAATTCAGGCATCCGGAAGTCGAGTAGCCTCACCGGACGCTCATATTGGTTCCTAATGCCAGATTACTCGACCTCTAAGACGATGAGATCTTGATCGCTTACCAGTTCAGTCACCTCTCCTATACGCCAGAATGTGACGTCTTTCTGCTCTGAGAGTGCCGGCCACAGTGCCGGATCAATGGCAGCAAAAAGTCCACCTGAGGTTTGAGGATCGAAGAGGATCGCTTGATCAATCTGACCCAGGCGGTCGTCAAAGTGAACGTGGGCCTGAAGCGAGTGTTTATTGCGCCCTGTCCCTCCTGGAATACACCCAAGCTCAGCATAATGCCGGATATTTGGAAGGAGTGGGAGTGCAGCATAGTCAAAGCGCATATTTGTCAAACTCTGGGCGGCCATCTCCCAGGCATGTCCAAGAATACCAAATCCCGTAATATCAGTTGCCGCGTGAACTCCCGGTCCCGCCTGGACAAGCACTTCACTTGCTCTGCGATTGAGCCGTGTCATGGATTGGACGGCAGTAGCCATATCCTCTTCACGCACCTTCCCTTGCTTTTGTGCTGTAGTCATGAGACCTGTTCCCAGCGGCTTACTGAGGATGAGGATATCACCTGGCCTTGCGCCTCCCTTTGTCAGAATATGATCAGGATGAACCATGCCAGTCACCGCGAGTCCATACTTCGGCTCGTCATCAGAGATGGAATGTCCTCCTGCAATCACACCTCCTGCCTGCTCAACAATCTTCATTCCTCCACGCAGCACCTCACTGAGAATACTCGTATCCAGGTTTTCGGGCCAGGCAACCAGGTTAATCGCCATCAACACCTGGCCTCCCATCGCATAGACATCGCTGAGAGCATTGGCGGCAGCAATCGCACCATAGGTATACGGATCATCCACCACCGGAGGGAAAAAATCAGCAGTGCTAATAATGGCTTGTTGGTCATTGACACGATACACCGCTGCATCGTCGATCGCTGCCAACCCAACCAGCAACTGGGGAGGAACATTACTCTGTCGAAGCGGACCCACAACCTGAGCCAGAATATCAGCGCCAATTTTTGCAGCGCAGCCTGCACAACTGGCAAGTTCGGTTAGTCGGATAGGTTGAGTGACACTCATTGAGAAGCCTTTCTTTTGCTGTGTAGATAGGGATAGCTATTCTCTATTAAACCACAAAAAAGCGTGTGTTGGTCTCCTGTTCCTATCATACCCAAATGCAAGGAAGTATGAGAGAGTTATACAATAACGAGGAGAATTCTGTTCAGCATCTTACAGAAGAGTGGTGCTAAAATAATTCAATGAAGGCGTATATGCATATGAACGTCTTTAGAGCTGTCTTGACTATCACTCCCGGGCTGAAATAGCATCACTGGAACCAGAGAGGAAAAGCATGAAAACACAACCACTCCCTCGGATTACTGGTGAGCTTGCCCTAACAAGTGAACTAAAACCACCCCAGGCTTCACTTTCATCACAGACACAGCGAATGCTCTACCTCCTTGCAGCCTGTATTGCACTGACCATGACTGGCTATGGCATTGTCATGCCTGTCTTTGCCAAACGTATTGGTGAACTCGGCTCGGGAGTACAAGCTTTGGGCTTGATGACGATGAGCTTCGCCTTCGCGCAATTTCTGCTCTCACCTTTCATGGGATCGTTCGCCGACCGCTTTGGAAGACGCCCGCTGATCCTCATTGCACTTGCTGGAGAGGTTATAGCTAATGGTGCGTATCTTTACGCGCAGTCAGTTCCGCTCTACATCGCCATACGTTTCTTCCAGGGCGCTATTTCAGCGGGCCTGCTGCCAGCGACCCTGGGAGTGGTTGGGGATAGAGTTCCCGAAGAACAACATGCACAATGGACTGGCGTCATTATGGCTAGTTATGCCGCAGGGTTCATTTTTGGTCCAGTACTCGGAGGATTTCTCTTTGATCGCTGGGGTTACGCCGCCCCCTTTGCCGTCTCTGGAATCCTGGCATTTCTTGCGCTGTTGCTCGCCCTTGTGATGGTTCCCGAGACGAAACCTGCCTCCTTACGTGTTCAAAAGCTGAATCCAATCGAGGGACAGACGAAGTGGAGAGAAATTTGGGCTTCCTTGCCTCGACCGATATACCTGTTCACCACATTACTGCTCATCGATTTCATTGCCACCTTTGCCTTTGCTTTCATCGAACCGCAGATGGCCCTCTACTTCTACAACCAACTCTCCCTGACCCCGACGCAACTGGGCTTCATTGTGGGTGGGTATGGACTGGCTATGCTCCTGGGGCAGGCCTTCCTTGGAAAGTTGAGCGACCGTTACGGGAGAAAGCCAGTGATGATACTTGGCCTGCTTCTAAACGGAACCTTATACCTTGGTCTGATCTTCGTCAAATCGTTCGGCTTGCTCTTCCCTATTGCTATACTCGCCGGCTTAGGCGACGCACTTTTTATTCCGGCTATAGCTGCCTGGTATCTAGATATTGCAAAGCCAGAGCATCGATCACGGGTGATAGGGATAAAGGGGTCAGTGGCTGCACTTGCAGGAGTTGTAGGCCCATTGCTGGTAGTCATAGTCAGTGCATGGACGACACCGGCGAGCATTTTTGCCATTTCGGCAGGAGCGACGCTAGTTGCAATCTTGCTTGCTTTGGTCGTGCTGAAAGGGCGCCCCAACATCGAAGGCAGTAAAGAGCAAATCCAGCCTATCACCTCATCGCAGTGAAAGTGACACGGGCCATTCGCTTCTCGATGCACGATACACCCGTGATGGTTGCGCTGAACAAGTACCGGGAGGCTGCTTACACGGAGAATAACGGGCATCAATCGGTCACAGGTATCTTCACACCACGGGCGAAAAGGTAGTTTAAGCTAAGACAGAAATTCTTGCAAGGCACTATATGTCTCATTTGGGACTTCCTCTGGAAGAAAATGTCCTCCTGGGAGAGCTCCGCCGTGTACATCGCCGGCACGTTCACGCCATGTCTCCAGGACAGCGTACTTATGCCCCACAAACCCTTTCTCACTCCACAGGGCGCTGGATTGCTGAAGCAACGGAGATATTCTTCAACCACTTCGGGGGTAAAAGCGCCAGCATCTGCACTCCATCTCGTTAAACATTTACGCAGGTAGTACTCGGGCTGAGCGCCGATCAAGCGCTCTGGTAAGTCATAGGGCTGGATGAGAAAGAACCAGTGGTAATAGGCAGTCGCAAATGCTTTATCCGCAGTCATATACATTTTGTAAGTAGGAGCAATATCAAGCACCGCCAGCTTCTTTACTCGCTGGGGATGGTCGAGAGTCATACGATGACCTACACGCGCGCCTCGATCGTGACCAACTACAAAGAATTCTTCAAAGCCCAACTGGATCATCACTTCTACCATGTCTTGAGCCATAGCCCTTTTCGAATAATTGTAGTGGTCAGCCCCACCTTCTGGTTTCGAGCTGTCACCATACCCACGCAGATCGGGTGCAATTACGGTGAACTCTTCAGCCAGACGAGGAGCAATTTTGTGCCACATCAGGTGGGTCTCAGGATAGCCATGCAGCAGCAGCAGAGGAAAACCATTCCCTCCTTTAACAAGATGGATAGTAGCCCCACTTGTGTTGATCTGAGTTTGCTCAAAGCTATCAAACATATCTGCTTTCACTTTTTCTTTGTGATTTAGCGGACTACTTGTGTTAAGGTTCTACTCTGTCTTCTGAGAACATTATGTTCTCGTAAACTGAAGCGATAGGAAAACGCAAGTTGAGACTTTTCAGTTCTATTTCGTCATCAGGCCTGAATGGATGGAATGTCCACAACTTCTCAGTTTGGCGTCGGTAGAGATCCACAGCCTGTTGTTGCGTGTCTACAAGCACGTACTCCTGGAGCATTTGACATGCACGATAGAAATCAAATTTTCTGCCTCGATCATAAGCTTCTGTGCTGGAAGAGAGTACCTCAATCACCACACAAGGGCAGTAAATAATATCACTGTCGCCTTGCTCCTGATCTCGTGGATCGCAACTTACTGAGATATCTGGATATACATAACGTGTTGCAGAAATACTCATGCGCATATCAGAGTTGTAGACCATGCAAGGCTTGCCACGTAACGCACCATCGAGGAGGATGAGGAGATTGATGCTAATACGGGAATGGTTAGCGGTGCCACCCGCTAACATGGTAACTACGCCATCGATGAACTCATAACGTGCTTCCAGGCTATTGCGGTCGAGAGTCAGGTATTCTTCCACGCTCATAACGAGTCGGTGAGGATCTGCTGCCATCTTTTTGATACTCCTTCAGCGAGTGGTCTTCTGTTGTTATTTTCGCACAAACTGGTTATGAAAGCTACCTTATCAGAAGTTCAGAGCATTCATGTTTGCCTTGACACGCTGGCTGCATATATCTAGAATCTCTTGTATACTATATAAGCCATTAGAAATGGTATTGCTACGAGATAAGAGTATAAACGTCAATTCTGGAGTAAAGAGGACCCTGGTTGGGTATAACTCCAAAGATACTCTCCTTAGCAACAGGTAACAGAGGTGTACTTCAAGGAGCTATACGACGATGTCAGACCGTATAGGTCAGCAACTTGCTAACTACCGCCTGATTCGTATACTCGGACAGGGAGGTTTCGCTGATGTATACCTTGGCGAGCATGTATATCTCAACACACCGGCTGCAATTAAAGTACTCCAGATGCGACTGACTGATGATGATAAACAAAACTTCCTTGCTGAAGCACGTACCATTGCCCGCCTGAAGCATCCCTCAATCGTGCGAATTCTGGAATATGACGTGGTAGATAGCATTCCATTTCTCATCATGGAGTATGCTCCAAATGGTACCTTGCGCCAATGTCACCCAAAGAGTACGATTTTGCCTCCAGATAGCATTATTCCGTATGTTCGACAAGTTGCAGCTGCTTTACAGTATGCGCATGATCGAAAACTCATCCACAGGGACGTGAAACCAGAAAATATGTTATTGGGATACAGGAATGCGGTTCTTCTGAGTGATTTTGGACTGGCGGTAATTGCCCAGAGTTCCCGCGAACGGCTCCAAACTGTTGCGGGCACCGTAACCTACATGGCACCTGAACAACTGCAAGGCAAAGCATGCCCAGCCAGCGACCAATATGCGCTGGCTGCCGTCATCTATGAATGGTTGAGCGGGGAGCGCCTCTTTTCAGGATCCTTCATAGAAGTGGCTACGCAGCATGTTCTTGTTCCTCCACCCTCTTTACGCAATAAACTTCCGGCATTTCCGCTTGCTATTGACCAGGTAATACAAAAAGCACTTGCCAAAAATCCAGAAGAGCGCTTCGCAAGCGTGCTTGAATTTGCCAGAGCTTTCGAACAGATATGCCATGCGGAGGCATCAAAACAGTACGCGAGTGCACCCGTCCCTTTGGGAAAACTCTTTACCACTTATCGAAAACATTCTGCAGCTGTGCTACACATTGCATGGTCTCCCGATAGTAAGAAGATTGCCTCTGCCAGCGCTGATAAAACGGTTCATATCTGGAATGCCACCAGCAAAACCCCTACACTGATTTACCGCAACCATACTAAACCAGTGAGCGCGGTGGCCTGGTCGCCTGATGGCTCACGCATCGTCTCTGGCTCATGGGATACGACGGTACAGATTTGGAATGTGCAGACCGGGCGGAAGCATATGACCTTTCGAGGCTTCTCACAAGAGGTGAGCAGCGTGGCGTGGTCACCTGATGGAAAGAATATCGCGTGCGGTTCATGGGATACGACGGTACAGGTTCGGCAGGCTAATTCAGGAAGCAGGCTCTTCATTTATTCAGGTCATACCGGTCCTGTCCACGCGTTGGCATGGTCTCCTTCCATCTCTTCATCTCCCTCTGAAGGTGGCTGGCGCATTGCTTCCGCAAGTGGTGCAGCCGGAAACGCTGATGTTGATAATACTGTACAAATCTGGAATGCATTCACCGGAGACAATCCTTTGATCTATCGAGACCACTTCTATTTTGTGAATGCGGTTGCATGGTCCCCTAACGGCAAGATGATTGCGTCTGCGAGTGCAGACACCAACGTGCAGGTATGGAATGTGGACACAGTGAGCAACGTCCTGACCTATCGAGGACATTCCAACAAAGTGAATGCTGTAATGTGGTCTCCCGACGGCACACGCATCGCGTCGGCAAGCGATGATCGAACAGTACAGATCTGGGATGCCACCACGGGCGAGCTTATTTTCGCCTATCAGGGTCACACTAAAGAGGTAAGCAGCGTAGCGTGGTCTCCCAATGGCAAGCGCATCGCGTCGGCTGGCCATGATGGAACGGTGCATGTCTGGAATATCGAGTAATGTCTCTTACCCGTCTTGCCAACGCTGCATGCGGACTTGAAATGCGTTCTGACAACGCTGCTACGCAGCTAGTGCTACGCACTCAGTCAGAACGAAATGAGGCAGCTACCTACGGTCAGGCAAGACGACAGGAGTAATGTTTGATAAGGGAGCGTTTAGATGGAGTACAGGAAACGGAACTTCTCCAGGCCTCGTATTGGCCAGCAGCTTGGAAACTACCGCCTGGTCCACTTGCTCGGTCGAGGAAGCTTTGCTGATGTTTATCTCGGCGAACACATTCATCTCAATACCCAGGCTGCCATCAAAGTGCTCGATATGCGGCTGACTAACGATGACATGAGCGATTTTCTCAAAGAGGCACGCACTATCGCCCACTTGAAGCATCCCTCTATCAT
>WNFD01011092.1_pt1 | contig 12513 bp, 5 predicted proteins | sample 5400491 | NCBI WGS metagenome assembly WNFD01 (sample SAMN13153343, study PRJNA577476) | soil metagenome | isolation source: 120 cm saprolite under Douglas fir tree site 2 hole 2 replicate 2 | place: USA:California | collected 2015-04-18 | reverse complement strand
GTCTTCGTCTGCGGGATGGGAACTGGAGGGACGATCACTGGAACAGGACGTTTTCTGAAGGAGAAGAAGAAGAGCTTGAAAATTGTTGGCGCGGACCCAGAGGGGTCAATCTTCCACCCCCGCTTCCACCGACAAAAGGAAGAGCCCCACCAGTATAAGGTGGAAGGGATAGGCGAAGATTTCATGCCCGGGACAATGGACATGTCGATTGTGGACGATGTAATCCAGGTTTCTGACAGGGATGCATTTCGCGTGGCCAGACGACTGGCGCGAGAGGAAGGAATACTGGTCGGAGGATCCGGGGGGACAGCGGTGCATGCGGCACTGAAGGTTGCAGAGCATTTGGCCGAAAACAAAACGATCGTAACGTTGCTTCCAGACACAGGACGGAATTACCTGAGCAAATTATTCTCAGACCAATGGATGAGAGAGCAAGGCTTCCTGTAGATTTGAGGAGTGATTTCGAGTTGAGGGACAGAGACGTGATGAATCTTCTAGACCAGCTGGAATTGTACGCGTTGCGAGTTGGAGAGGGAAGTGTGAGCCAGAAAGACTACTGGCTGTTCGTGTACAAAAGCATGAAAAGTGGCCTGCTAATGACGAAGGCTATGGAGAAGTATCTGAGGTACAAGCTACAAGGACTTGGAGCCAGGCTCTAGGACTAGACAAGGAAGGATCTATCGATCGAGATGTATTTTGGGCGAATTCGTGCCTCCATCTGCCCATAGCTTAGCCGTTTACAACTCGGCCTGACTTGAGCAGAATATTGGACTGGGCCTCGTGGACGATGTCGAGGTTGTGCGTGGCAACGATGCACGTTGCCCCTTCCACCTGAATCATCTCGGTGACTAGTTGCATGAGTTCTTGGGAATTTTCTTGGTCGAGATTTCCAGTAGGTTCATCCATCAAGACCAGTTTTGGTCTGTTGGCTATCGCTCTTGCTACGGCTGTTCGTTGTTGTTCTCCTGCGCTCAGCTGGGATGGCCTGCGCCGTTCCTTACCTGCAACTCCTACGCGTTCGAGCAAATGTTTGGCACGGTCCGTCATCTCTCGTTCGGACCTTCCTTCGAAGGTCATCGTGAGCATGACATTCTCCAGAACAGTCAGTTCATCGACAAGGTTGTAGTTCTGAAACACAAACCCGAACGAATTTCTCCTGAGCTTGGAGAGTTTGCGCTCACTCATACTTGTGACTTCGACCCCATCGAAGTAAATCTTGCCCGATGTCGGTTTGTCAAGTCCGCCGAGAAGGAAAAGTAACGTTGTTTTGCCTGAGCCTGATGGCCCATAGACCGCCAGCAGTTTCCCCCTGGGGATCTGCAGGTTTACATTGTCTAGCGCGGTTGTCTTTTCGAGACCATTCCCGTAGCTCTTGCTGAGTCCCTCTGTTCTTAGAATGATATTGTTATCCAAACCGGAAGACCTCTTGAGGCCGGACCCGTGCGATCCTAAGTGCGGGATAGATCGCGGCCGCCAGCGAGACTGATATTGCAAGCAGGGTGGCGTAGATGAAGGTCGATGGCACTAAGATAATCGCGACATTGACCGTTTCAGCTACGGGTATTGATACGAGGTTGAGAACGGCATAGGATATTCCCAAACCTAGGAGGGTTCCAAGAATTCCAATCAGGAGAGACTCGTACAAGACGAGCCTGATGATCTGGCTGGAGGAAGCTCCCGTGGCTTTGAAGATGGCGAAGGTTCGCATTCTCTCCCGAAGGTTGTTGAGGCTCGAATTCATTATCCCCAGAACAGCGCTGAGAGACACGATGATAGTAATGTCGGTCGCGATCGCTTCGAGGGACGCGAAGATAGGTGAGATCTTGGAGGGGGATTCGCTGGTTCTGAATGCATCTGTGGTCGGTAATAGAGTTCGGATCTGCCCGATTATAGCATCCACACTTCGTGGGTCTTGGGTCGTGACCACGATCATAGACGTCTGGTTCACCCATCCGATCAATTGCTGTGCGACGGAATGTGGGATGATGAGTGAATAGTCCATCCAGGCATTCGTCTGATAGACTCCGACGATGCTATAGTTGTATCCATCGAGAAGGAGAGTTTGTCCCGAGCTCTTTCCGACCGTCGCAGCCAGAGCCTTGCCAATTGCTAGTATTCCTGACTGGTTGGACGTGATCATTGTGCCTGCGACCATTGTGTAGGTGAGCATGCGAGGCAGCTCAGACGGAACTACACCTGCAACGACCGCCTGGTTATTGTCAACGGTCATCTGTGCTAGAGCTACTGGGGCGGCCAAGTTTACCCCGGGAATGCCCTGGACTGTGTTGGCGTAGGATACCGGGACCCTGCTGAAAAGTGGGAACGAGGTTCCCTTGCTCCAGACATCGATTTCGCCTCCCAGGGAGGACACACTTCCTGAGACATTAATCTCAAGGGTTGAAACGAGCGATTGAACGCTCACATAGGTTAGGATGAGCGCGGCCAGTCCAATGATCGTCAGAGTAGTTCGAACTGGCCGGCGTCTGAGTCCTCGGGCTGTAAATCGGACGAGGCTGAACACGGGCAAACCGGTCGACTAGGGCCTGGGGACTCCTGAAGAAAGAGATGGGCCAGGGAACAGGAGGCTTCCAGCAGGTGGAAGAGGTGTTGATGGAGCGGTCTCGAAGCTGCGCGCCTGATTGAGCTTCTTGATCCTGGTCCTGTAGAACAATCCCCCGACAGTAGCGATGACTACCAATGCAACAACTATTCCTACGATCAACCATGGGGACTGTGCAGCAGGGGCTGTTATCGGCGGGGGCTGTGCCGGTGTTGGTGAACTGGCAAAAACGGCAAAAAGGCTGAAGTGGGTTACCGTTCCCTCCACCCACATCTCGCTAGTGTTCACCACCACATTGTTTAGGGCTACCCAGCTTGTCCCGTCCCAGTAGTATGGCGCGATGCTACTGGCGTTGAGACCTTGAACTTGGCTGCCGGTGTAATAGAGTCGTATGCGTGCCGCCAGGGACACGGACACGTTGGCGTTGATCTGGAGATAAATTCCTAGGGCCGATGTGCCAGAGGGCGGGCCAGCGCCGGGGTTCGACGGGAGCTGTGTCACTTGTATGGCGATGGGTGTGGACACGTTAAGGGTGATGGTTGCTCTTAGTGTCGGAATGGATTGAGACACATTCAGCAATATGTTCGTTCCGGGTTTTTGCTGGATGACTACGTTGTTAGACCCTCCTTGAACTGTGTAGGAGAAGTCGACACCGCCGAGGTCTTGTAGAGCAAGGTTTCCCAGACGGTCGAAAGCCATGATGCGGTAGGACACGACGGTGCCGCTACTCTGAGCCGGTATTGTAGCATTGTAGATATCTCCCAAGTTGGATTGTAGTTGGAGGATCCCCTGTCCGTTCAAGTAGGAGCCGATCAGCGGCGTCATTGAGATCGGAGTCCATGTCTTCTTGTCCGTGGAATATTCGAGTTTGACCGGGCCTATTCCACTGGAGTCGGAGACTTGGGTCCAGACATTCTCTGGATCATTGGACGTAGGCGCGAAGGGAGTAGACCACGGGATAGTTACTGCGGGTCCAGTTGTATCGGTAGCGGTTATCACAGCTGCACTGGACCCTGTGACGTACCCGCGTCCCGTGTTAGGGCTTCCTGGTATGATGAAGTCATAGTTCGCATAGCTGAAAACGATGTATGTCCCGCCAGCTCTAGTCTGGATCCCTATTCTGAACTTGAGGCTCTGGTTCGGACTGAGGGTCCCAGGCCAGCTACCGTAGTAGGCTCCATATCACGGTTACCACTGCAATGTCTGTGGCCCCCGCGGAAACAGGGGTTGTGGCTGAAACGTCTATTCTCACGTTGGGATTAAGCCCAACGATCTTTGAATTATAGATCGAAAACTCCTGGGAGAAGTATTGGCTGAATCCAATGATGGAAGACTGGTTGTAGTAGAGGTATCCGGTGAAGGAGCCGACCGTCCAATTCCCATTTACATTTCCATTGTAGCTCACTAGGAAATTGATTGTTTGTGACGCACCTGGAGCGAGATCCGGAACCGTTCCAACCTTACGATCAAGTGTCAAGCCGGGGTCGATGTACTGGATAGTGACGTTGATGGAGTGGTAGGTGACGTTTCCAGCGTTGTAAAAGTGGAACGTGACCGTCGACGATGTGCCGTTGGCGATAATGGCCGGGTCAGTTGTAACATAGTTTTCGAGGAGTCCTTCTTGCTGGGGTGGGCTGAGCGAAAGTGGGGAGTAGACTTCGAGAAGCGGACTGCTGAAGAAGAAACTGAACTTGCTCCCATTCGGCGCTAGGGCAGTATCGTTAGTGGAACTCTCAAAGACGTTCGTGCTATTCGCTTTGACAATATACCAGGCAGACGCCTCCTGTCCGTAGGACAGAGAAGCGACCGAGAACGATACCGTTCCCCTGCTGTTGTCAATTGTAACGTTGCCGGGATTAGCAATTGGCAACCATTGTCCCTGCGAGTAATATGAGTTGTAAACGGGTCGTGGAATGAATGCGGTGACATTGACCTTCGATGCTGTTAGCGGTTCAGTGTTCGTCACTCGGATTGTAATCTTCACCTGGCTTTGGTTCTGGGCCACGTAGACGAAGCTGAGCTTCTGGGTGTCCATCGTTGTATCAACGACTGGAAAGATAGGAGGAGGTGACACAGTCACGGTCACTGGTGAAGATTGGGTCTCATATTCTCCAATCAAAGACAGGACATCGCCTGCTATCGTCACATTGGATCGTGTACTGTAGGAAATCCTCTCAGGCTCTATGGTTAGAGGGCCTGTGATGTTGAAGAAGTAAAGGTATGACATTGTAATAGTCTTTCCCGGTCCAATGGTGGTCGGCTCGGCGACGTAGAACGGGATGGATTGGCTTCGGGGGCTGTGTGTCGAGCCTGGGTAGAATGCCGTGAACTCGTAGCTGCCAAGAGCCAACTGGTTCTCGCTTGCCCAGCTGAAGGAGAATTGTCCTTGAGCATCAGTGACAATTGTGCCGAGGGAGATGGGGCTTGGGAGGCTGTTGGAGTTGGACGCGTACGACAGTTGCAGAGTTTCGCCGGGCAATGGCGCACCGGTCGCGTTCACTAGAGTTCCTGAGAAGGGAGGCGACCAGTATCCCTTGCCAACAGGGCAGAGGGGACAGTTTAGACTGAGATACGAGGCTTTCGGGTCTCCTAGGAAGAAGGACGAAATGGGTCCAGAGAAGATCTGGGAAGACGAAGTTAATGGCCCATAGTTCTGAAATGTCACCTGCACTGTTATTGGATCGGCGGACTTGTGCGAGGCGTTGGCGGGGTAGCTGAACAACGGGTTCCACACGTCATTCGCCTCAAGGGGAATGTTGCCCTGGAGGGGAACTGGGTACAAGTTTGTCTGATTACCAACCAAGACCTGAGTCACCGTGGTAGAACCACAATAACTGTAAGTGTAGATTTCGAAGGTAAATTGTGTGGTGTTGGCTTGAAGATTATAGATATAGGGGCAGGGGCCGTTCGTTGAAACTTGGCCCCCTAGTCCGTTGGGGTATAGGTAGGGAAACGCTTCCGGTGTGAGGTCGATCATGTTCCAGAATGTCGCCGATGGGTCGTTGTTGGTAATGTTGAACGTGATAATCCCACTCTGTCCATAGGCCGGATTTGTTGGACTCACACTCTTGGTTACGGTCAGTGGCCCGGTTTTCACATCGGGGGCAATAGAGAAGGCGGTGTTCCAGGAGTAAGCGAAGCTATTGTCGTCCAAGTATGATGCGCTTACGGCAAATCCGGCGTCTGGTGAGAGGGCCAAGAAATTGAAATTGTGAGTGTCGACACCCCCGATAGTAATTGAGCTAACGTCATACGATATCGTACCACTTCTGCTGCCATAGTAGCTGGGATGGTTCCAGGAATACACTTCGGAGTAAAACAGACCGAAATGGAGTTTCTGAGCGTTCATCGCGCCTGTATTTGCAATGGTTAGTGAGAGGGTGAAGTTCTGACCCACATAGAAAAGCGTGGGTGATGTTGTCCAGGATGCGTTGAGAACAGGTGAATTGAAGGCGGGATAGTGGAAGGTCACAGACACCTCTGGCAACGTTCTCTCCGCTGAACCTACCCACGGGAATAGACCTAGGACGAGGGTAGCCATGGGACTGGACTGGATCACCATGGTAGATGGGCTAAAACCGGTCACTTGAGCGCCTCCGGGGAGGACTGTGACGAAGGTTTCGTTGGTGGTGGATTTCAGCGCGGTTGTTAGCCCTAAGAGGGACGCGAAGCTCAGCGTGTGGTCAGTGGCTTGTGAAAAGTCCAAGTGGTTTTTTTGCAGTACAATAACTCCCGTCGAATTGACCCCCAAGGCTATCTCGAATGATGTGCCGAAGAGCGCTTGGTTCAATGATGTTGGGTTAACCAGTGTATCGAGTGGATAGGTTAGGGATTCTACGCTGTTGAAAATTATTCCTGAGTCAGACTGCTCCAATAATGAGGCGGAGTATTTTCCGATAACCAACGATTTGTTACCTGTCCCTTGTACAAGCTTGTTAACGAAGTTTGAGTAGAGGGTCGACGTTAGTCCGGCCCCGAAAACTGACAGCGGGAGGCTGACCGGGTTCGAGGTAAGGGCGACAAATGAACCGGAGGGCATTCCGAAAACCTGGGCTACGTCTGAGGCTATCTGTGGTGCGTTTAGTTGCACACCTTGGATGATTAGAATGGCCTTGAAAGGAAGGAGAGAGGGAAGGGAGGTAGGTACGTTTATCCCGATAGTACTTGCAAGCGTCGTGGTGTTAGAGTTACTGACGATCAGAGTCACTCCAACATATCTGTAGATCGAATTAGTAAGATCCCAGGGAATTACGCTCGAGTCCATGGCATAGAAGCTACCCGCGGCCACGTCTCCATGCGGGCTAACGGCCATCGCATTAACTTCGAAGTTCTTAGGAATCAAGTTCGCCAGCGTTGGTCCCGCGTTGACCGCTGGAACACTCCAAAATACGGCCATAGAGAGGAGGACAAGGGCAAATGAGCGATAACTAACAGAGTGCAAGAAGTTCTACTAGCATCACTCATTTCCATTCACTATTAACTATTATTTCCACATCAAGGCTGTTCGGGTTGACGTTTCGAAGAACCTGCCTGCTTTCAAGTTACAGTTTCATTTGGAAAACCGTAGAACCCACAATCAATGATTGCTCAAGACATCCCCAGATACATTTCAGACGCTAGGCTTGTACAGCAGAAGATCGATACGAAGGTCTCCAGGACGCACCTATCACCGTCTTTCCATAGACGGAATGCGCTAAGGGTCAGTATGGCTGTTAGGTAAACTAGGCCATTGGCGATACCGGCTTGTCTCTCGAAAGAGAATCAGGGAGTCGCCGGGTTTCCAGAAGCGATGGAAGGGGTGGAAGGAGAAGTTGGAAGAACGTTTGTTGCTCCTCGTTTCCGTCTCTTGGCTACGATTATTCCTCCTATGAGGGCGACTGCTGCTATGGCAACGATTCCGATGATGAGCCAAGGAAGTTGAGATGATGGAATTGTAGTAGGTGGTTGTGTCGACGCTTGTTTGCCGAATACTGCGAAGAGGCTGAAGTGGGTGACTGTTCCCTCAACATAGTTCTGGTTCGTGTCCACCGCAACATTGCTCAGGGGAATCCAGCTTGCTCCATTCCAGTAATACGGAGCGATGGTGCTAGTGTTCAGACCCTGAATCTGGCTAGGTGTATAGTAGAATCGCATCCGGGCATTCAAGGTGACGGATATGTTGGCGTTGACCTGGGTGTAGATTCCTAGAGCCGACAATCCAGCCGGTGGAGCTCCGCCCGGATTTGATGGGAGCTGAATCACCTGAACTGCAATCGGCGTTGACACGTTGAGGAAGAGGGATGTCTTGATTCCTGAAACGTACTGGGTCCCATTCAAGAGCATGTTCGTTCCCGGTGCCTGGTTGGGAAAGAGCCAGCTGTTTCCTCCCTGGATGAAGTAGACGTAGTCGTTTCCGTTGTTATCTTGTAGTCCCATGTTCCCGAGGTTGTCTGTGGATCTTACTCTGTAGAATACTGCGGCGCCTGGGCCGATCGGAGGGATGGTAACATTATAGATGTCTCCAAAGAAGGGTTGCTGGACAGGTAATCCGTGTCCTTTCAAGATCGACCCGAACAATGGGATCATTGGAACGCTAGTCCAGCCTAGCCTGTCAGTCGAATATTCTAGATTCACGGTGTTTACTCCGCTGCCGTCGTAGACTTGAGTCCAAACATGGACTTGGTCGCTGGAAGTTGGAGCGAACGGGCTCGACCATGGGGTACTAATCGCCGGAGGGGTGGTATCGATGGCCGTTATGAGCGCCGCGCTAGATGCGGAGACCGATTCACCATAGCTGCTGCCTGTCGAACCAGGAGGATTGTGGAAGTAATTGATGTATGACCCGAAGACTGGGTAGACCCCGCCCGCTCTGGTCTGTATTCCAATCCTGAAGCTGATGCTCTGGCCGGCTCCGATGCCGTATAGCCATGATGACCCGTAGCCTCCATAACTCGTCTCTGGGCTCGAGGGTCCAACCGGGCTGAACAATGGACTGTATGCTTGAACCAATGACGAGAAGTCGGTGACGTTTGAGGTCCCAGTGTTTGTTACGGTCAGAGTAACGAACGCTGTTGCACCTGCTGATAGCTGGTTCGTAAGAGGCGAGATGATGACCCGCAGGCTAGGGTTGAACCCTACTATTGTAGGGTCGTAGATCGGGACATTCGCACGGAAGTTCGTCAGGAAGTTCTTGGTACTAGACTGGTTGTATGATACGCTCCCCGAGAGAGAATCGCTCCACACTCCATTGTTGAAATAGATTGTTTTAACTTGAGCCGTGGCGGTAAAGTTTACCGTCTGAGTGCTTCCTGGTGCCATGCTTGTTGCGGTCTTGGAAAGAATGGGGAAGTTGAGTCCGCTTCCCGTGAAGCTTGGGACTGTGGCGATGATGTTGGTGTATGTTACGTTCGCGGCGTTGTAGAGATGAATGCTGACTGTGGTTGCGGTCTGATTTGCCACAACTGAGGGGTCGACGGTAACATAGGCCTGCAAGAGGCCTGTTTGGGGTACTGGAGCTGACTTGGTGGAGGGGTACACTTCGAGGAGGGGTGCGGTGTAGTAGAACTTGTACTGGTTGGATCCGGACTGGGCAGTGACGTTCAACGCGCTCTGATAGAGACCTGTCGTATTCGCTCTTACAATGTAATAGTAGATGTTTGATGGTTGTCCAGAAGCAAGGGAAGCGATGGTGAAGCTCACCGTCTTCAGGTTGCTTGCTTCAGACATTCCAGTCCCGAGACTGACGACAGGTAACCAGTAGGGTATCGATGGTCCACCGCTCGAGTTGGATCTGGACCCCTGTGGGATCAAGGCCGATACGACAATGTTGTTGGCGAGTTGGGGTCCGGTGTTCGTCACCCGAAGGTTGACTTGCACCAGACTCTGGTTCTGAGCAATGTAGAAGATGCTGATCTTGGTTGTGTTCATCATCATGTCAGTCACTGGAACGATCACTGGGGCGCCAACTGTGACTGGCACTGCGGTCGACTGGGCGACGTATTCTCCGATCAATTGTTGCCCTGTCCCAGTGGCGTTGACTTGGCTACTGTATGCGATTCGCTCAGGAGTTATCAAGATCGAGCCTGTCGAGTTGAAGAAGTACGGATAGTTGAGGGTCACTGTACCAGCCGGGCCAATACTTGTCGGGGTAACAACGTAGAACGGAAGGTACACTCCCTCCGCATTGTTCTGTACGGAGCCGGTGTAGTTCGCGATTAGTCGATAGTTTCCGAGTGGTGGGGTGGAAACGCCGAGCCAGTTTGTCGAGAATCCTCCTGTTGCATTTGTTACGACCGTTGTTATCGGTCTCACGGTGTTGTTTGAGAACTTGTATGAGAGAACAACCGCACTAGCTGCGAGAGGTTTGCCAGTCGCATTGACAAGTGCACCGGTAATAGTGGTTGATCCACCACGTGGGATCGAGCAGGGTACACAATAGAGTCCAAGATAGGAAGTTCTCGGATTTTCGAGCTGGGGGAGAAGTCCCGGGTAGACAGTACCGAAACCTGTGACGTTTGCGGCATTCTGGAAAGTCAGTCTGAGGTTAAGCGACTCATAGAGTCCTGCCGGGCCGCCTGGGATCAGGTATGGGTTCAGCGGACTCCATGTTTCTCCCCCGCCGAGAAGCATGTTCGGAGACGAAACGAGCTGGTATGGCTGACCGAAACGTTGGAGAAGGACTCGAGTAAGAACTGTGGACGCGCATCCCTGACCGTCTTGGACTTGGAAAGTAAAGTGTGTCGTGTTTGCGACAACCGTGTTGTAAGAGCCTACGAGGCTGAGGCAAGGCCGGGGTTGGGGTGGAGTGTTGCCTGCTCCTTGTGGGTACAGGAAGATCTGGGCGTCTGGGTTGAGGTCTTCGATGTTGAAGTAGGTAGCGGTGAGATTGTTGTTGTGGATTGTGACCGTGACATTTCCTATTGCTCCGTAGGAGGGATTGTTTGGACTGACGCTCTTTGTGACGGTTAGTCCGCCGTTCTGTCTGATGGTTGGGGAGGGGGAATACTGGGTGCTCCATTGGTAGACATAGTTTGAGGAGTCTAGGAAGTCTGCGCTAAGCGTGAACTGGGCATTCGAGTTGTACGATTGGAAGTTGTACAGGCGGTTGATCGTTGCTCCTTTGAGCAAGGAGGCCACGTTGAACTGTATGGAAGTGATGCTCTGTTGACCCAGGAGAACTACTCCGGTAAACGCCAGGTTGAAGTGCAAATTGCTTGCGTCCATTGCGCCCGTGTTGGTTATTCCTAGGGTGAGGTTGAACGGCTTTCCAACATTGAACGTTGAGGGAATAGCTGCCCATGTGGCGCTTAGATAGGGCGAGTCGAAGGCAGGATAGTGAAACGTGACTGTGACGTCTGGCAATAGTCGTTGAGCTGTTCCGACCCATGGGAACTCTCCTATGACCACTGTCGATCCGGTGCTCGACTGAACAAGCATGTTGACTGGACTGAAACTCTTGATCTGTGCTCCGCTTGGCATCGATGCAGCAAAGGTCTCATTTGTAGTCGAATAGATTCCACCGGTGATCCCGACAAGAGAGCCGAAACCGATCGTGTAGTCCTGCGGTAATGTAAAAGTGAGGAACTTCTTGTGGAGAACGACGACTCCTGTTGAGTTGAGACCGAAGGCGGGAGCTATTGCTGCTCCTATCGATCCGATGTTGAGGACCTGTGATGCGATGCTTGACGCGCTAAAGACCGGTGATACGGGATATGTTAGAGATTCTATGCTATTGAATATTATCGCGGAGCTCGAGGTTTGTAGGAGAAGGCTCGTGTACTTCCCGATCATTGCGGCCTTATTGCTGGTAGTTGAGACGAATCTGTTGACGAAGTTCGAGTATGGATTGTAAGTGAGGTTGGCACCGAAAACCGAGACCGGTAATGTTAGAGGGTTTGAGATGAGCGCTTGGAATGATCCGGGTTGCATGCTGAAAACAGATTGGATGTCAGAAACGATCGAGAGAGTATTGCGTTGGACTCCTTCGATGACGAGAATTACGCGGTAGGGGGCGAGACTGTCGGTACTGGTCAGGTTTATTCCGGTGCTGCCGGAAGAGCTCGAAGAGTTGAAATTGCTGACTATCAGGGTCACGCCGACGTATTTGTAAATCGGATTCGTGAGATCCCAAGGAATGACTGTTGGATCTAGCGCGTAAAAGCTGCCAGCGGCCACGTCTCCCTGTGGGCTGACGGCCATACCGTTTACTTCGAAACTTGGAGGAAACAGGTTTCCGAGACTAGAAGTCCCCTTGATTCCAGGAACACTCCAGAGAATCGCTAGCGAGAGAAAAACAAGGATTACGGGACGCCAATTAAATAGTCGCATTCGAATTCTGCGACATCCGCATTTCTTTGGTTACTATGCTCCTTGTTACCGAAATTGTTCATCGAGAGTTCTTGAATCAAGGACTCGTTCCCTCGCGTTGCCCGCGGTCGGTTTCAAGTCTCCCACATCTGGAGACAATTCGAAAACCGCTTTTTCCGATGCATACCTCAGGTTTCAGAAGGATACGTTAAATCAGCGTCCACCGGTTGGCGTTTTATCATGAGGTTCTCAACCAAAGCCATTCACGCTGGACAAAATCCAGACCCTGCAACAGGCTCGGTCACTGTTCCCGTTTATCTCACTTCAACGTATATGCAACTCAAACCAGGTCGTGAAGGCAAGTACGTTTATTCGCGAACGGCAAATCCCACTCGTAACGCTCTAGAAGAGAGTCTAGCGTCCCTTGAAGATGGCAAGGCTGGCCTCGCCTTCAGCTCAGGTCTCGCCGCAACGACCACCGTGCTGATGCTTCTGCGAAAAGGGGACCATGTAATCGCTGGGGACGACATCTATGGTGGAACATATCGATTATTCGATCAAGTTCTCCGAAACTACGGCCTACAATTCACTTACGTGGACCCGAGGCAACCTGACAAGGTCGAGAAGGCGGTTCGAAAGAACACCAAGATGATCTGGATCGAAACCCC
>WNFD01006459.1_pt1 | contig 12513 bp, 12 predicted proteins | sample 5400491 | NCBI WGS metagenome assembly WNFD01 (sample SAMN13153343, study PRJNA577476) | soil metagenome | isolation source: 120 cm saprolite under Douglas fir tree site 2 hole 2 replicate 2 | place: USA:California | collected 2015-04-18 | reverse complement strand
GGAGAGAAGAAGCTTCGCCAGGCGCCAGTCGGGACGAATGCTGGAAAAAATCTGCTTATGCTTCACCTGTCCAGCCATGACGGCGCGAGTAACGCCTTCACGGCGGAAAGTTTCGATGAGCTTGGAAAGCTCTCCCAGCGAAAGCCAGTGCACGGTTGCGCCGCGGGATTCGATCTCCGGGGAGGTTTCCTCCTTGATCGCAGCGACCACAACTTCGTAGCCCTGCGCGCGTGCAGCATCGAGCACCAGGAACGGGAAGCGTCCGTTGCCCGCGATGATGCCGAGTTTGGGATGCGAGGGCACTTTCGGAAGAACGGGGGTGGACTCCTGAATAGCTATGGAGTGCCAGAGAACAATGAAGCCAGCAGCGGTCTCCGATCAAAAGTGGTTTCAGGATGCCCGCCTGTCACAACCAGCTCGCGACCGTCCTGGATGACGGCCCATTGTTTGACAAAAACACCTCCCGTAATGGATCCCGCAGCATCGCGTAATCCGGACATGTGCTTGGTGATCACCAGCGTCTTCCCGTCGAGCCTCGCGTGATATGTAATCCTGATAGGGTCGATGGATAACCAAAGGTGCTCAGCGCCGTCGCACTGAATAAGAATGGTTGATATTCCTCCTTTGTCGAACCAGCGTTCCCTAAACTGATTGCCTTTCGCGCGAATCGTGATTTCGTCGGGGAGGGTTCGGTCTCCGCTTCTTTTGACCCACGTCCCGTTGAGGCCTGACCGAGAGCCTAATATCACGAGCGCCATCGCGACCACAAGCGCCAGTAAAAAACCCAATTCGCCGAAGTTGAACGCTCCACCTTACTTAATCACTCCCCGCTCCGACGCCTCAATAAACCGGATCAGCATTTCCACATCTTCGCCTCGGTCCGGCTCCGACTTTAACTTTTCGAGTGCCTGGGTGGTGTTGAGCTTCGACGCCAGCAGGACCTTGTAGGCGTGGTGAATCTTGCGGATTCGGTCTTTGGTGAAACCGCGGCGCTCGAGGCCGGTGGCATTCAGTCCGTAGGCATGGGTGTCGCGGGCAGCAACGGTTTTGGAAAACGGAAGCACGTCGCGGGTGATGGTGGTGCCGCCTCCGATAAATGAGTGAGCGCCGATCCGAACAAAATGGTGCACCGGACAAAGCGCGCCCACCGTGGCCCATTCTTCCACAATGACATGGCCTCCCAAGGTTGCGGCATTCGCGAGGATGACGTGGTCGCCGATGACGCAGTCATGAGCGACATGGGAGTAGGCCATGATGAGGGTGTGATTGCCGATGCGGGTCAGGCCTCCGCCTTTGGTGGTGCCGCGATTGATGGTGACAAATTCGCGGACGGTGTTGTCGTCACCGATTTCCAGGCGCGTCGGTTCGTTCTTGTAGCTCAGGTCTTGCGGGGCTAATCCGATCGATGAGAACGGGAAGAAGCGATTGTGGGCGCCAATTTTCGAGGGGCCTTCGATGGCGACGTGCGAGATGAGTTCGCAGCCTTTGCCTAGCTCGACTCCGGGTCCTACCGTGCAATAAGGACCGATTTTGCAGGATGCGGGGACCTTTGCGGCGGGGTCGAGGATTGCGGTGGGGTGGACGGTCATCGAAATCGAGTCTGACAAATGTGGGGACAGCCGTCCCCGGCTGTCCCCACACGATCTCATGCGGGCGCCGAGCCGGTTTCATTGGACGGACTGCGCATACGCGCTCTCGCCACTAGGCGGCAACTGATCGTCGCCTCGGCTACTTTTTTGCCCTCCACGTAGGCGATACCCTCCATGCGGCCTCCGTCTGGGCGCCATACCTTCACGTTGACTTCGATCCGCAACGTGTCGCCGGGTACCACGGGGCGGCGGAAGCGGGCGCGCTCGATTCCGGTGAAGACTACAAGTTTTTCGTGGCGGTCGTCGAACTCGCTGAGCAGCAAGACGCCGCCGGCCTGTGCCATGGCCTCGACGATGAGCACTCCCGGCATGATGGGAAGGTTGGGGAAGTGTCCGGCAAAAAAGTGCTCGTTGATGGTGACGTTCTTGATGGCCACGACGCGTTTCCGGCGGCTCAACTCGACGATCCGGTCAATCAGCAGGAACGGATAGCGGTGCGGCAGAATCTTGAAAATTTCCTGAAGGTCGAGATGGACGGGCTGGGGTGCGAGGGGCTCGGCCGCGGGAGTCTCGGTGGGTTGTGGATTTTCGGTGGCTACGGTGTCTGTCATTCCGGTTTAGTCAGGCGCGAAGATTATACTTTATCGGAGGCAGTACCAAGCCGCTAAGGAGAGATTATCCCCACTGACGTTTACCAACTATGAGTATTCCGAGCCCCGCCGAGCAACTCCGCTATTTTCGCAAGCAACAGGCACAGATTGTCGAGACGATTCAGCAGTTGGTCGAGATCGAATCGCCCAGCGACGTGAAGGCGTCGGTGGACCGACTGGGCGCGGTGCTGGCGTCGAGATTCGAAGAAATCGGCGGCCTTGTCAGCGTTCATCCGGCGGAAAAATCCGGCAATCAACTGCAGGTAGATTTCAAAGCTTCGGGCTCCGGCAAACAGAAACCTGTGCTGCTGCTTGGGCACATGGACACGGTTTATCCGATCGGGACGATTTCCAAAATGCCGTGCCGCGTCGCCAAAGGGCGTGTGTGGGGTCCCGGCGTGCTCGACATGAAGTCGGGGATTGCGCTGGCTCTGCATGTCATGGAGGCACTCTTGAAGTGGGGGCTGTCCAGGCCGGTGAGCATGCTGCTGGTTTCCGACGAAGAAGTCGGCAGCAAGGCTTCGCGCGCGATCACGGAGAAACTGGCGAAAGGCGCTGCGGCCGTGCTGGTGCTGGAACCAGCGTACGGGCTTCACGGCGCGGTCAAGACGGCCCGCAAGGGAGTGGCTGACTATACAGTCAAGGTCACTGGAAAGGCAGCTCATTCAGGACTGGACTTCGAGCAAGGTCAAAGCGCGGTGCTGGAGCTGGCGAGACAGATTTGCGAAATCTCAAAGCTGGTGGATTTGAAGCGCGGAATCACGCTGAACGTGGGGAGAGTTAGCGGGGGGACGCGGGTGAATGTCGTTCCTGCAGAGGCGACGGCGCTTTTGGACTTGCGGGTTGCGACGGTAAGAGATGGCGTGAGAATTGAGCGCAAACTGCTTGGGCTGAAGCCGTTCAATCGCAAATGCAAAGTTGAGGTGAGTGGCGGGTTCAATCGGCCGCCGATGGAGCGGACGGCTGGAGTCGCGGGCCTGTATGCCGCGGCGCTAGAGATTGCTGCGGAGTTGGGATTGAATCTGAAAGAGGCGGCTGTGGGCGGAGGGTCGGATGGGAACTTCACAGCGGCCCTGGGGATTCGAACTTTGGACGGGCTGGGAGGAGTCGGAGAAGGCGCGCACGCGGAGCATGAATCCATTGTGATTTCGGAGCTGCCGCGCCGGGCGGCGTTGCTCGCGGGGATGATTCAGCGAGGGTGATGGCAATGGTGAAGTTGAGAGAATCGGGTGGTGCAGGCAAAAAGCAGGTTCCTCGGCTTCGCTCCTAATGACATAGATCGTAAGTCCAATAGAATCAATGGGGCAGTCTTGAAGGATCGCAAAAAATGGCTGCCTGAACAAAGCTTATGTCATTCTCCTTTTAACCCGTGTCCTAAGCGGGTCTGTTGCTCGGAATGACAGTGCTCAAGACGGCGCTCAAAATGGGTCGGCGCCGCCTAAGTTGAACTTCACCCCTTAGAAGCCTAGAATTTGGAGAGCGGAGCCGAGGGTGCGCCCGCCGGAACGGAGCGACCATGGAGTTGTTATCGCCACTGCATATTCTGCTGATTGTGGGTATTGCCCTCCTGCTGTTCGGGCCTAGCAAGTTCGCCCAATTGGGCAAGGGCTTGGGAGAGGGTATCCGCAACTTCAAGTCGGAGTTGAAAAAGAACGACGACGAGCCCAAGAAGTCCTAGGGCTCACTGCACGCCGTGCTCGCGGAGCATTCGCCATACCAGGTCAACGGGTAGTCCCACCACGTTGAAGTAGTCGCCTTCAATTTTAGAAATCCAGCGCGATGCTCTGCCTTGAATCGCGTAGGCGCCGGCTTTATCCATAGGTTCGCCGGTAGAGACATAGTCGCGAATTTCAGCCTCGGGGAGCGGGGCAAAGTGGACTACGGTTTTTTCCGATCGTATATCTTCAAAATCAGCGTCTTCAAAGCCAGTTCCGATCAGGCAGACGCCAGTGATCACAAAATGTTGACGGTCAGCCAGCAAGCGCAACATGCGCGCGGCGTCTTCCGCGTCGGAAGGCTTGCCCAGGACTTGATCGCCAGCGACGACCACGGTGTCGGCGCCGAGAATCACGCTGCCACAAGCGGAGTCTAGAACCGCTCTTGCTTTATCCCTGGCCAACCTTTCCGCGAAGGCAACAGGGTCTTCTCCAACGCGCTGGATCTCCTCAATATTCGCGGGTCGGACTACGAAGTTGATACCCGCGTTCTTCAGAAGTTCTTGTCTGCGAGGAGAAGCTGAGGCGAGCACGATAGGCATTGGCGGTTACGGCTCCAGCAGGATGTTATCGATCAGGCGGGTCTGCCCGACAAACGCGGCCACGGCTACCAAGGTGCGTTTGGTCACGGCGGTTTCGGGTTCGAGAGTTTCGGGATCGACGATTTCAATGTAGTCCAATCGGACGGCAGGTGCGCTTGCGAACTCGTGCTTCGCGGCAGAAATCAGGCTCGCGGAGTCCCGTTCACCGCTCTCGAATAGTTTCTGAACTCGCATGAGCGACCGGTGCAAGACCAATGCAGACTTACGTTCCTGGGCGCTGAGATAGGCATTGCGAGAGCTGATCGCCAGCCCGTCAGGTTCGCGCACGATGGGGCAGACTTCAATGGTGACCGGCATATTCAAATCGCGCACCATGCGCCGGATGATGGCAACTTGCGCCGCGTCTTTCTGTCCGAAGAAGGCCAGGTCTGGTTCCACGATGTGAAACAGTTTGGCCACTACCGTAGTGACTCCTCGAAAATGTCCCGGCCGCGACTTGCCGCACAGGTGCTCGCTGAGTCCTTCGACAACCACCCAGGTAACTACCCCTTGGGGATACATTTCTTCCACCGAAGGCGCGAATACGAACTCGACGCCTTCCCGCTCGAGAAGCGCGCAGTCGCTTTCCAGGGCGCGCGGGTACTTGGCGAAGTCTTCGTTGGGCCCGAACTGCGTGGGATTGACGAAAATGGAAGCTGCGACTAAATCCGATCTCTCGCGTGCGGCCCTTACCAGTGACAAGTGTCCCTCATGCAAAGCGCCCATGGTGGGCACGAGTCCGAGGTGGGCCCCGCGTGAGCGTGCGGGGCGGGACAGAGCGTTCATTTCCGAGATGCTGCGGACAAGTTTCATCAAGCTGTTAGCTGACTACGATCAGGCACGTTTTGACGGTACAACCGAAGGCCCAGCCTGAAGAGGATACCGCACTGCGGACGGCTCACGTGGACTTCCAACCGACCGAGCTCCATTCCCCGATCGTCAGTGCATTCTTGACACTCCGGTCAGCGGCTTTTATTCTTAAGTTTAGCTCCCTGGACTACTTACGCCTCAGTGCGTGCTTCCGCGACCTGCGCGGTACCAGGAGGGGGCGCGGGGGTAGCAATGCTCATCGAAATTCACGAACTGGAAACTCATGCGGTAGATTTCACCGAGCAGTTCGAGCCGGGCGTCATAGACTTGGGTGCGGAGGTTCACCAGAGCGGGGTTCTTAAGACCTCTGGGAGGGCCCAGCTGGTGCGCGAGCATCACGGTAAGCACGTACTTATCAATGACATACGGATTGCTGGAGACCTGGCCACGAAGATAGAAGTGATCTGCGCACGGTGCCTGGAGCCGGTAATTCAGGACGTGGCCAAGAAGTTTGATCTGCTTTACCGGCCACAGGGCGCCGACGCTGGCAGGGCAGAGCTTTCCGTCACCGCCGCCGAGGCCGAAGTAGGGTACTATCGCGGAGAGGGTTTGCTGCTGGAAGATGTTCTGCGCGAGCAGGTGTTGCTGGATCTGCCACTGAAAGCAATCTGTCGCGAAGATTGCAAGGGACTATGTCCCCACTGCGGGCGGAACTTGAATCAGGAGCAATGCGGTTGCACCGAGCCAGCAGAAGATCCCCGATGGTCGGCGTTGAAAGATCTGCGAGAGAAGTTGAATTAAAAGCAGCGCTTAGCCTTTAGCTCTTAGCGTTTTAGCCTGTTCGAATCCGGTTTAACTAAAGGCTAAGAGCTAACAGCTAAGAGCTTTGCACAAGGAAGGATTTTCATGCCTAATCCAAAACGGCGGCATTCGCAAAGGCGCACCAGCACGCGGCGCGCTCACGATGCCTTGACCACCCAGTCACTATCTGAGTGCCCGAACTGTCACGAACGCAAATTACCGCATCGTGCATGCCCCAAGTGCGGTTACTATAAGGGGCGCGAAGTATTGGAAGTAAAGGAATCCAGCTAAAACCTCCATGTCTGGCGTCATAGCCCTGGACGCAATGGGTTCTGACCGCGCTCCCAAGCCTGAGGTCGAAGGCGCCATCCAGGCAGCGCGGCGATTCGGTATTCATGTCGCATTGGTCGGTCCGGAGGAAAAAATTCGGGCCGAACTTTGGCGGCATCCGCTTGCCCGCCTGTTGCCGATTTCAATTGTTCATGCGAGCGAAGTCATCCTCATGGATGACAAAGCTCTGCAGGCAGTGCGCGCCAAGCGGGATTCCTCGATGCGCGTGGGTTTGCGCCTGGTCCGTGAGGGACGCGCGGCTGCGTTTATTACCGCCGGCAACACTGGTGCCGCCATGGCCACCGCCAAGATGGTGCTGGGCGGACTGCCAGGCGTAGACCGTCCAGCACTGGTCGCCATCATGCCGACCGCGACTAGGACCGTCACCGCACTGCTCGATGTGGGCGCCAATGTGGATTGCAAGCCTCACAACCTCGAGCAGTTCGCGGTCATGGGCGACATCTACTTCCGCAGCATGTTCGGCACGGAAAGGCCACGCGTTGGCCTGCTCTCCATCGGAGAAGAAGAAGGCAAGGGCAACGAGCTAACCCGCGAGGCTTTCCAGCTTCTGAAGCAGCTTCCGCTGAATTTTGTCGGCAATGTCGAAGGACGAGATATCTACGGCGGAAAAGTGGATGTGATCGTCGCGGACGGTTTTGTGGGCAACGTTGCGCTGAAGACATCCGAGGGAGTAGTAAATCTTGTCCGCGCTACTTTGAAAGAAACGTTGCGGGCCACCATCACCCGGCAAGTGGGATTTCTCCTCTCGCGCAGCGCTTTTTCGGATTTCAAGAAGCGGTTGGACCATACCGAATACGGCGGCGCGCCTTTGCTGGGAGTGAAAGGCGCGTGTTTCATCACCCACGGGTCATCGAACGTAAATGCCATCAAGAATGCGATTCGGGTGGCCTCTGAGTTCGTCGAGCGCGACATCAACAGAAAGATCGAAAGCGAAGTGGCGAAGACTCGCCCAGTTAGTCTGATGACCACTCCAGTCTGATGTTTGGCATAAGCAATCCATAGACGAATGACGACAATTGCAGAAGGCGGAGTCCCGCAGACGGCGTTCCTTTTCCCCGGCCAAGGGTCGCAGGTGGTGGGCATGGGAAAGGATCTCGCCCAACGCCATCCGGTTGCGCGCGGGACTTTCGAAGAAGCGGACGATGCTCTCGGGATAAAAATTTCTCAGCTTTGCTTTGAAGGGCCAGAAGACGAACTGCGCCTGACCGAGAACACGCAGCCGGCAATTCTCACGGTTTCAGTTGCGGCGTGGCGCGTGCTTCAGGAAAAAGGAATCAAGCCTGCGTTCGTTGCCGGACACAGCCTGGGAGAATATTCCGCGCACGTGGCTGCGGGAACTATGACCTTCGCTGACGCTGTCCGCACCGTCCGCAATCGCGGCAAGTACATGCAGGAAGCGGTTCCGGTAGGGACCGGCTCAATGGCGGCGATTCTTGGGATGTCCCCGGAAGCGGTGGCCGGTGTTTGCAGCGATGCCGCGCAAGGCGAAGTCTGTGAGGCAGCAAACATCAATTCCCCGGAGCAGGTCGTCATTTCTGGCCATGTCGCGGCCGTCGAACGCGCCGTCAAGCTGGCGGATGAACGCGGCGCGAAACGGGCGAAAGTGCTCCCCGTCAGCGCGCCATTCCATTGTTCGCTGATGAAGCCGGCGCAGGAGAGACTGGCGGCGGTTCTGCAGGGTTTGCAATTCGCGACGCCGCAATTTCCGGTGATGTCCAACGTGGATGCCAGGCCGGTCGAAGATCCAGAAAGCGCGCGGGGGGCTTTGGTGCGTCAGGTGACAGGATCGGTTCGATGGAGCCAGTCCATGCAATGGCTGGTTGCTCAGGGCGCGCAGACTTTTGTCGAGGTTGGTCCGGGGAAAGTGCTGTGCGGGCTGATGCGCCAGATTGACCGCTCGAAGAAGTGCGTGAACGTGGAAGACGAGTCTTCGTTGGGCAAGACGCTGGAGTTCTTCTCCGCCGGCGCGGCTTAGCTGAGGCGAAGTCTTTCCGCTACTCCGAGACCCAGCCCCACCAGTTTCCGCAGTCAATTTCGTTGGGCGAGAAGTGCAGAGTCTTGTCCGATTTTTCCACCCACACATAGGCGTGCTGGGTGCGATGGTTGATCGTGACCTGCACAATGACGCCACTCCCCGAGGAATACGAGCAGTCCACCGAGTAAGACTTGATGGTCCCCCACTCGCTCGATGGCCCCCAGTCCTGGGAGAAATCGCCGAAGCCGTACTTCGAGTACTTTTCCGGGTGCTGCTTCCACTGCGGGTCCTGATACCAGATGGCAAACGCGCCTTCAAGGTTCTGCTGCTCAAGTGCGGTGAACAGCTTGCGCACCGTATGGCGCTCCCCATGGTCGCGGAAGTGATAAACCACCCAGGCCAGGATTAACGCGGCGAAGACTGCGATGATGATTGAGTTTCTGCGGCGGCGGGCGGGCGCCTCATCGTACTGCTTGGCATCCATCAGGGTCATGGCGTACTAAGCATAATTGAATCCGAGGCAATAAAAAAAGTTCCCGAGGGCTACTGTTCTGCCGCTGTGTGATTGGCGGATCATTGTGACTTCAGGTTGGAGGAACAATCTCGCGCCACCTACCGTATATTGCCCGTATGCGACGCCGCCCCCTTCTCGCCCTCCTTGTGCTTTCAACATTCCTCTTGGGCCCATCCAGCTTTGCCTCTGACCTCACTCTCGTTCACGCGAAGATCTATCCCTCGCCCAATGAGCCACCCATTGAAGATGGAACAATCTTGCTGCATAACGGGCGCATACGGGCCGTTGGATCGAGCAGCAAGGTGAAGGTGACGCGATTCTCCCGCGCTACGACTGTTCTCGATTGCCATGGTCTCGTCGTGACTGCGGGTTTCTGGAACAGCCATGTACATATCCTTACACCGGCCCTACTCCATGCGGACGGACTGTCGTCCGAACAGATCACTTCACAACTTCAGGAAATGTTCACACGCTGGGGTTTCACTACGGTCTTTGACATCGCGTCGGTGCTGAAAAACACGACTCTTATCCGCCATCGCATCGAGATTGGCGAAGTGAAGGGGCCGAGGATTCTTACGGTCGGGGAGCCGTTCTGGGGCAAGGGTGGAACGCCCGTTTACGTCAGGGGGTTCCTGGAGGCCAATCACATCAGCATTCCCGACGTCGAATCAAGTGCGCAGGCCACAGGGCGAGTGCGCCAGCAGGCCCGCGACGGCGCCAACGGCATCAAGATTTTTGCGAATTCCATCGAGGCCGACGGCATCCTGACCATGCCTTTGGACTTGGCCCAGGCAATCGTTGCCGAGGCGCACCGAGCCGGCAAACCTGTCTTTGCACATGTCTCCAACGATCAAGGGATCGAAGTCGCCGTTAAAAGCGGGGTCGATATCCTGGCCCACACCACTCCCAAGGGCGATCTCTGGAGTCCGTCTTTTGCCGAGCGCCTGGCGGCGGCGCACGTGGCGCTCACTCCGACGACTGACACTGTGGGATGTCGAAAGCAAGAAGGGCAACGCCTCACCTGACGAAATCGAGAAAGGAATGGGCAGAGCGGTCCAGCAGTTGAGGGCGTTCTCTGAAGCCGGGGGGCAAATCCTGTTCGGCACCGACGTCGGCTACATCGAACAGGTTGACACTTCAGAGGAATTCGCTTGGATGTCGAGCGCTGGAGTGAGTTTCCAGCAAATCCTTGCTTCGCTTACCACGAATCCTGCGCAGCGCTTCGGCCACTCGACTCACAGCGGGCGTATCGCGAAAGGAATGGACGCTGATCTGGTGGTACTGGATGGCGATCCCGGCAGAGATATTGCCGCCTTTTCCAAAGTCCACCAAGTAGTCCAGGGCGGGAAGTTGATTTATCCAGCCCATTAGCGCGGAAGGTTACTGCTACAGAGTGCGCTTGAACAGCGGCACGGCAATTGAAAAAGTGATGATTGCGAAAATTGACAGGTAAAGGATGTCGGTCCGAATTGCTCCCACTCCCGTCTCTTTCAGCAGAAGCGACTTGAAGCCGTGCACCGCAAAAGAGAAGGGATCCACCTTGGCGATAGCCTGTAGCCAGCGCGGGAAAGCCTGAATGGGATAGACCGCACCGCTGGGGAAAAACAGCAGAGTATTCAAGATGCCGAACATGGCCCGCGGCACCAGCGGGTCTTCCACCCGCACCATGAGCAGGAACATCATGGTGTTGAACGCCAGCGAGGTCAGCAGGATCATCAAAGCTAGCCCCAGTATGGTCCCGGGATTGAAAATAGTGCTCACCCCTGCCAGCAGCGATCCAATTACGGTAATGACGATGCCAGTCATCACCGCCTTGATTGCGCCGGCTGCAATCAGGCCTGACACCAGTTCCGCCTTGGTGATCGGCGTGACCAGATAGCCTTCGTGAACGCCGCGCGCTTTGTCGTCAATGTACAGCATGCCCCCGCCAATCATTACGGAAACAAACATGGCCAGCGCGATCGAGCCCGGCAGCAGGAATTTCATGTATTCGATATACGGATACAGTTCGACAATCTGCAGCGCCGTCTGCTGCAGGATGCGAGGCTGCACGGTTGGGTTGTTGAGCGATACGGTAAGGTCTGCGAGTTCACCCTCAATGGTCGCGGTGATGAAGTTGTCGCTGTTATCCACCAGCAGAGCAATCTGTGGCTGATCTTTCTCGTACACCCGGCGCGAGTATTGCGGGGGGATAATGAGCGCACCCTGGATCTTTCCGTTGCGCACATCATTCTTTGCGGTGACTTCATCGTGATAATAGATCGGCTCAAAGGTCCGGATATTCGCTCGCACCGAATCGAAAGCCTCGCGAATTCGCAGCGATTGGGTTCCACCGTCTTCGTCAACCAAGCCTAGTTTGAGGTCGCGGATTTTCCCACCGAAAGCATTGCCCAAAATGATGAGCTGCACTAAGGGAAAAATCATTGCCACCAGCATGAGCGCGGGGGAGCGAAAGAATTTGCGCATTTCGCGCTCGACAATCGCCATCATTCGATTCATGGCTGTAACCTCATGGCGTTAGCTTCATGGTTGTAAACCAGGCCGCTGCGGCATGGTGAAGGCGTGTGCTTTTACCAGTTCGTCACGAAGCTGACGTCCAGTGTAGTGAACAAAAACATCGTCCAGGGTTGTGTTCTGGACAGAGAGCGACTTCACTACAACGCCCGACTGCACTGCGGTCTCCACCAGTTCGGTAGTGGTTCGCGACCCATCGCCGGTCAGGACGCGGTACATACCCGCGCCTTCATGTTGGACCGAAGTGACAGCGGTCAGGTTGTGCAGCCTCTGTTCCCAGTCGGCAGGCGCATTTTCGAACTGGGCCTCGATCACGTTCGATCCCGGCACGCTGGCTTTCAGTGCCGGTGGCGTGTCGAGCGCGACCAGCTTGCCGTGGTCCACAATGGCAATGCGGTCGCAGAGCCGGTCGGCTTCGTCCATGTAGTGGGTAGTAATCAGAATGGTGAGCTGGCGATGGCTCTTGATATTCATCAGCATTTCCCAAACCGCAACCCGAGAAACCGGATCCAGGCCGGTAGTCGGTTCATCCAGAAAGAAAATCTTCGGACTGTGCACTAATCCGCGGGCAATCTCCAGTCGGCGGCGCATGCCTCCGGAAAGCGTTTTGGTCTGGGCGCTGCGCCATTTCGTTAGATCCACCAGCTCCAGCAATTCGCTGATCGCCTGTTTGCGTTTTTTCGCGGGGACGTCATATAGCTTGGCGTAGATGCTCATATTCTCTTCGACGGTGAGATCAATGTCGCTGGTCAGGGCCTGGGGAATTACGCCAATCGATCGCCGTGCGTCGTCGGGGTCGGTCTTCACGTCATGACCGGCAATGGTCGCGCGTCCGGACGTAATCGGGATGAGCGTCGTCATCATGCGGATGAGGGTGGATTTGCCCGCGCCATTCGGCCCCAGCAGTCCGAAGATTTCGCCTTCCTTCACATAGAAAGAAACATCTTCCACCGCCGTGAAGTCGCCAAATTTCTTGACGATGTGATCCACTTCAATCGCGTTGGGCGTGTCCG
>WNFD01016446.1_pt1 | contig 12514 bp, 9 predicted proteins | sample 5400491 | NCBI WGS metagenome assembly WNFD01 (sample SAMN13153343, study PRJNA577476) | soil metagenome | isolation source: 120 cm saprolite under Douglas fir tree site 2 hole 2 replicate 2 | place: USA:California | collected 2015-04-18 | reverse complement strand
CAAGGCCACGCCGAAGCCTGTCATCGACAAGCTCAATGCAGCGGTCACCGATGCCTTGGCTGATCCGGGGGTGCAAAAACGGCTGGCCGATCTGGGCCTCGAAATTCCCCCGCATGACCAGCAGACGCCCGAAGCTCTCATGATTCTGCAACGCGCCGAGATCGAGAAGTGGTGGCCGATAATCAAGGCAGCAAACATCAAGGGCGAGTGACGATTGGCCCCGGCGCAAATAGCCGCCGACTTACCGCACTGCCAAAGTCGGCAGAGGCGAGCCAGAAGCGAACTTGCGCGCAGCAGAAATACTGGAGACGCTGATCGTGCTTCCGGACCAGAAATCGCCTATCATTGCTGTCCGTCTGGGGTTCATTTGGCGAATGCCAGAATAAGAAGTGCGCAGCCGGATCGGGACGGGCAATGCTCATGAACGGGAGATTACCGATGTATATGCAGCGGGAGTTCCGTCTATTTGTAGCAGTGGCAACGGCGGCTGCGATGCCCGCCATGGCGCAAACGCCTTCCGGGGTCGGGCCGGCCGGCAGCGAAGCGCACCGCGCCGCATCGTTTCCGGACTTTTCCCGCGTATGGACTCATCCCGCCTTTCCTTGGTTCGAGCCGCCCGCATCGGGCCCTGGCCCGATAACGAACTTGTCGCGCTGGCCGGAGCAGCGGCCCCAAACTGAGGGCGGTTCGGCCGCTTTGCCTGCCAGCAAGGTTGGTGTCAGCAACTACGACCAACTGGTCGGGGATTACAAAAGTCCGATCTTGCAGCCCTGGGCGGCAGCGGTGGTAAAGCGATTCGGCGAGATGTCGCTTGCCGGCATTACTTTTCCGAATCCTTCGAACCAGTGTTGGCCCTCGCCGATGCCGTTCATTTACAAGTTGGGTACGATACAGATGATGCAGCAGCCGGACAGGATCACGATCTTGTACGGTGGCTATAATAACGAAGTGCGCCGGGTGCGCCTGAACGAGCCCCATCCGTCGCCGCTAAAGCCATCCTGGTACGGAGATTCCGTCGGCCATTATGAGGGCGACACGCTTGTGATCGACACCGTCGCCATCAAGACCGATCGCAAGTATGCCATGATCGACTTGTTTGGTACGCCCTATACTGACAAATTGCACATCGTGGAACGCTATCGGCTGCGCGATTACGACGACGTAAAAGACGCACTGGAAAGGAACAATAAAGAGAATTGGCTGGTTAACGGCGATGTCTGGAGCGGGCACCGCAGCGACAAGTTCTTGCAGCTGCATGTGACGGTCGAGGATGAAGGTGTGTTCACGGCGCCCTGGACCGCGACCCTGACCTATGCGCCGGGGGGAGACCGAGTAGCGGAAAACGTCTGTGCCGAAAATCGGAACGAGTACTACAACAACAAGGAGTCGGACGTTCCGAAAGCCGAGAAGCTGGACTTCTGAAGGGTAGCGGACGGGGGTTCGGTCTATTGTGACCGCTATGGGTTAAGGGCTGCCTGCCGGGCCACCGACTCACGCGGCTGCTCGGGCCGATTGTGCTCATTGGCCGACGTTCGCAGCAACGACTCGTGCGAGCACTAGACGTCAAAACATTGCGTCAATCTCGGCAGCATTCGTAGCTGGTGAAACGGTTACTATCTCGTGGCTAAACGTAACTGTGATACATGGCCGTGCCGCGCAGATCGATAGTGCCCGCCGTCCATATTGAGGCGATTTCCGACACGGAAAGCAGCCTATTCCAAATAGCGAGATGCGAGATCGCCCCCTTGTAACCTGTCGTTTGCGTCCCGCCGACGGTGACAAGACCCGACCCGTCTTGAGGATGTACATTAAAGTCGGCATACTTATCGGCAACTACGCGCTTCGCCTCGATCGCTTGCTTCCATAAGATGCAGCCCTTGGTGCGGTCGGTCGCCGAAATCCAGGGCTCCGCTTGCCCCACGACGAACACCCATTTGCCTAGCTCGATCGGCGTCTCGTCATTGGCGGAGACGCCGTATTCCATATAGGAACCGTTGCCTTGGCCTGCAGGAGAGCCCAAGTTGAAGGTGTAAAAAGAAAGCCGCGAATGACGATTTGGATTTGTCTGATTGTAGAGCCGCAGGACCCACTCGACATCAGCTGAAGGACTGACCGCCTTCTCTGCGAAATGAACGAACTGGTCGGTCTTTCCTGCAGTTTGCGCGTTGTCGAGTGTCAGCGGACAAATCCATGCGGCGACGGTTAATGCGTTCGCATAGGCGTGTGAGTATTTTGGATCGCTGTCGATCGTCAAATAGCTTCCCAATTCCCCATCGAAATAAGGAGCTTGCGACTTGCCGAACGGAATAACCGCGAGACTAACGCCTTGGGCAGGCACTGAGGCGTCATGAAGACTTAACTCGTCGTGGCACCAAGAGCCAACCAGATCGTCGAGCGGCCAGTAACTTGTTGGATTTGAGCTTAAAATCGCGACCTTTATGCTCATTATTTCCTCCAATAACTTTGTGAGAGGCCAGCGGCCGACGAGCATCCAGATCTGGACAACGTTGATGTGACTCGGCGTTCGACTTTGACACGCCATAATCGGGAGCGGGGGTAGTTTGAGGCTGCCCCTGGCACAGTCGCTGGTCCCAGCGCGGGATGATGGGCTACTTGATGCGGACGTCAAGACCAGCGGACCTCCGTTGCGGCGACGCACCGAAACGGACAGAGGCAGCATGCGCTTCCGCGCGCTTTGGCAAGGTGGTAGCGTGCGTACCGATCGCTGGTCAACAAGCGAACTGAGTTCAACACAGGGAGGCATCCATGAAACCACTGTTTCCAGCTTTATTGCTCGCCTCGACACTCGCAGCCGGGACGGCGTACGCCCAACCGTTCCCGTTCAATGAGGCAGGCGTGACCATGGGCCACTGGCATCTCGCCTCGCAAAATGCGGAAGCCAACAAGAAGATCTTTCTCGGCATGGGCGGCGAACTGATCAAGCGCGGCGACGCCGAGTCCGTCCGGTTCCCCGGCGTTCTGATCAATTTGACGCTCGGGAATGCGGCAGGGAACGGCGGCTCTCAAGGCTCGGTGGTTAACCACGTCGGCTTCATCGTCAATAACGTCCAGGACCAGGTGACCAAGTGGAAGGCCAATGGCATCGCGGTGCTGCCCGGTAGCAACGGCCGGCTTGATCAAGCCTATGTCGAGACGCCGGACGGTCTGCGCATCGAAATCCTTGAAGACAAGAACCAGGCGATGCCGATCCGCAATGAACACGTGCATCTGTTCCTACCAGAGGCCGAGATCGCGAAGGCGCAGGCTTGGTACGCGAAGACCTTCGGCGGCATGGCGGGCACCCGCAATAACCAGCCGGTCGTGGATATCCCAGGCGTGCAAATCCGGTTTGCCAAGGCCGACACGGCGCAGGCGTCGACCAAAGGCCGAGTGCTCGACCACTACGGCTTCGACGTGAAGGACCACGCGGCCTTCGTGAAGAAGATCGAAGCGGAGGGTATCAAGCTTGACGAACCGCCGCGCAAGAACCCCGCGACCGGCTCCACGATCACCTACATCACCGACCCGTGGGGCGCTCGCATCGAACTGGTTCAACGGGCGCCGTTCACTCAGTAGGCTTAAGCTTTCGGCGAGCGGAGCGTGCGCGTGTGCCGCTCACGAGTTGACCGATGTCGCGAAGGAGACTTTGTCCACAGGACCGGCAGACCTCGCAGTTGCTCGCCAGTCCCGCGCCCTAAAATGTGACTTTGCTAATCCCTCGTCTTGATCAGCGTGGCTGTCGTTCATGTGATTGCATATGCATACGTAAGCGAAATGTGAGGCACTTCACACTTTTTCCCCCAAAACCGTTACAAGCTGAAAACAACGCGCGCTCGAATACGGCTTCGGGTTCGCGAAGAGCAGGAGGGGAGCCATGGGGGAATGCCATCAAGACATCTCGCGCGTCGTAGCGATTGCGATTGCGGTCGGCATCCTCGCAAGCGTTGCAGGACTCGCGCGGGCGCAGCCCACCTCACTCGTGGTCGTGTACTCCGATCAGGGATGGTCGGCCGCCGACCGCGACACGTTCTATACAACCAGCCAGGGCTCCCGCATGATGCCCTACGCTTGGTTCAAGGCTTTGCGCCGCGCCGACAGCAATGAACTGTTCGCCGCCGACCAGCTGCAGCGCTATGGCTATCTCCCGAACGACCGCTCGAAGAGCAATCCGGAAGGTTTGCCGATCGGCTTCGTGATCGATGACAACGCGGCGACCGGCGACATCGGCATGACCTGCGCCGCTTGCCATACCGCGCAACTCGAATATCAAAAGGACGGCAAGACCTACGCCCTGCGTCTCGACGGGGCGCCCGCCAACGCAGATTTCCAGCAATTTCTCGCCGACCTCACGGCCGCCGCGCGAGCTACCTCGATGCAGCCGGACCGCTTCAATGCGTTCGCGATGGTGGTGCTTGGCAACGGCTATTCAACTGCAAGGGCGGCCAAGCTCAAGACCAGCTTCGATACGTGGGTGAAGCAGTTCGGCGAGTTTATGGATAAGAGCCTTCCCCCGTCCCCCTGGGGGCCGGGGCGGCTCGATGCCTTCGGCATGATCTTCAACCGCGTCGCCGGCCGCGATCTCAGCCTTGATGCGAACTTCAAGGTCGCCGACGCACCGGTCAGCTACCCCTTCCTGTGGAATGCGCCCCAGCAGGATCACACGCAATGGAATGGCGGCGTGCCAAACGGGCTCTATATTCAGGGGCTCGGGCGCAATACCGGGGAGGTCTACGGGGTCTTCGCCGACTTCAAACCGAAAAAGGGCCTCCTCGGTATCGACTACCGCAAGAATTCCGCAGACTTCGCGGGTCTGCAAACACTTGAAGAAAAAATCGTGGCGCTCAAACCGCCAAAATGGCCGAGCGGCATCTGGCCCATCAAAAGCGAATTGCTCGCCCGCGGCAAGGAATTGTATGACGCCAACTGCGGTAACTGCCATGGTATCACCAATTCCACCGAGGTGCCCGGCGCGTGGATGACGCCAATCAAGGCGGTCGGCACCGACCCGAAGACGGTCAACAATGCCGAGCGCATGTCGGACTCCGGCTTGCTGGCCGGATCACCGATGCCGCCCCCGCCGCTCGGCGCCACCCTGGCCAACCCGGCCAAGACCCACGACATCCTCGCCAACGCGGTGGTAGGCAGCCTCTTCGACGAAGCGTTCAGCATTCCGATCACGCCCAACAAGATCGCGCACAGCGGCGTCTGGATTGCGGTGCGCAAGGACATCGATCGCCTCTTCCCAGGCGAGAATATCGGCAACCTGTTCAAAACCAAGCTCACCATCGCCAAAGCCATTGAAATCCAAGCCTTCGTGGCGGCACGGCTGCGCGGCAAGATGCTGGAACGGTTCAACGGCATGTTCCGCAAGCCGACCTCAGCCGATCCGGGCGCCGCCTATGAGTCGCGGGTGTTGAGCGGAATCTGGGCGACCGCGCCATATCTCCACAACGGCTCGGTGCCGAACCTGTGGGAGTTGCTCACGCCGGCGAAGCAGCGCAAGGGGACCTTCATGGTCGGCAGCCGCACGTTCGACCCTCAGAAGGTCGGCTACGATACCGAACATTCGCCGTCCAAGAACGCCATCTTCGTCGCCGATCTCGCAAACGCCAACGGCAACGGAAATGGCGGCCACGAATACGGCACCGACCTCTCCGAGGCCGATCGCTGGGCCATCATCGAATATATGAAGACCATGTAAGCGCTGTTGATTGTCGCTCGGACGAAGTGCTTGCGGATCACAGACGCCGACAAGAGAGCTGGAGTCGAGGACTCCTACCGCAAGACGGTTGCGCAAGTTTAAGCGGCGCCGCCATTGCCCGGACGAAACTGATGCAATCGGGTAGGCGCGGAGCAGACGCTATCTACCCCGCACCCACAACCGACCTACACGCCGGAGATCTTTTATGCCTTCTTGATAGCCGGCACCGGCATTCCGGCTATCCTGAGGTTCACGGAGCCAAGGAAGTTCCAGTTGGTGAAATAGAGGGTCTTCCAATCCGGACCGCCGAAGGCGAGGTTGGTTGTCTGCGGCTGGCCGTGGACGATGCGTCCGAGCTTCTTGCCCTTCGGATCCAGAATCCAGATGCCACCCGAGCCGCCACAATAGACATTCCCAGCACCGTCCACCTTCATCCCGTCCGGGACACCGGGTTCGGTACCGCGGAGATCTGCGAACACGCGATCCGTCTGCCGGGCCAACGTACCATTTGGCGCCAAATCGAACGCGCGTATGTGCCCACGCCGCGTGTCGTTGATATAGAGGATGCTTTCGTCCGGCGAGAACGCGAGGCCGTTGGGAACGATGAAATCATCGACGAGCAGCGTCAGCGTACCAAGGTCAGCAGAGACCCGGTAGACGCCCTGATACGAGAGGTCGGTCTGGTCCGGGACCGCGTTTCCCCTCGGATCCGTGAAGTAGATCGCGCCGTCGGACTTCACCACGACGTCGTTGGGACGGTTCAAGCGCCGGCCCTGGAAGCTTGAGGCAATCACCGTGATGGTGCCGTCGTGCTCTTCACGGATCACGCGACGGCCGGCACCCTCGCACGCGACGAGGCGGCCCTGGATGTCCCGCGTGAGCCCGTTAGCCCCGTTGGTCGGCTTCTTGAATTCCACCGTCCCCTGACCTGGCGTGTATTTCATTCGCCGGTTGCCATTGATGTCACTGAACAGAAGGTAGACGCCCTCCTTCCACCACAGCGGGCCTTCAGCCGGGCCGTTGTCGCCGCCGACGCCGTCGGCAAGCTGGCTGATTGGCTCGCCGGTGCCGATGATCTTGTCAAGTTCCGGCTCGAACTGTTCGATCCGTTTCACACTCTGTGCAGATGTGACACCGCAGAGGCTGGTGCCGAAGGCGGCGCCACTGGCCGCCGCTGATGCGAGCATGTGTCTGCGCGTCAGGCGAAAAGTCATGGGTGTTTTCCACGCCATAGCTTTCGAGACGCTTCACAACCCAGGCCGCCGCCTGCCGGAACACCGGCGACGCAGCGAGTCGCCGGCCGTAAGCGTCGGCGAGGTACCCCAAGGTATCCATCACCTGGGAGCGTCGAAAGCTTCGGTCTTGATCCGGCTAACGATTGTGAGTTCGGCGCCCGTCGGAGCGGGCCTCCTGGCCGAACAACGGCGTCAACAACAATAAGGCTGACAGCACGTAACGCTTAGCTTAGATTGTGCCGCGCCGGGAAGGCAAAGGCCAGCGGGTTACCGTTCCCGCTGGCAGCCGCCGCGGCCAGCGCCCTTTTTTGAGAAACTGGCTTGTTCGGGAGGATTCCATGTCGATTCGTACCGTGCCCGCCATCCTGGCGGCAGCTGTGTTCATGGCCTTCGGTTTTCCGCCGGCCAACGCCCAACAGAAGCCGCAGCCCCCGCAATCGCTGCGTCTCTATGTTCTCGACTGCGGCAAAATCACCCCTGCCAGCGTCGAGGCGTACGGCTTGAAGCCGAACGAAGTGGCCGACACAAGAATGGTCACGCCCTGCTTCCTGATCGTCCACCCGCGCGGATCCCTGATCTGGGATACCGGCGAAATTCCCGACAGCGCCTTCAAGGACGGCGTCTCGCCTCAGAAGCTGCGTGCCTTCACGGTCGATCGCCCGCTGCTCCCGCAACTCGCCGTGATCGGTTACACCCCGGCCGACATCACTTATATGGCGCTCTCCCACTACCATGGCGATCACGTCGCCAACGCCAGCCTGTTCGCCGGTTCCACCTGGATCGTGCAGAAGGGCGACCGCGACCCGATCCTCGCCCCGCGGCCGGCCGTACCACCGGCGGCAGGCGCCGTGCCGGACCCGAAATTTTTCGAGGGCCTCGCCAATAGCAAAACGGTTCTGCTGAACGGCGAGGATCATGATGTGTTCGGCGATGGCACCGTGGTCATCAAGGCCACGCCGGGACATACGCCCGGGCACCAAGCCCTGTATCTCAAGCTCGCTAAAACCGGGAACGTCCTGTTATCCGGCGATCTCTATCACTATCCGGAAGAGATCACGTACAAGAAAATTCCCTCCTTCGACGTGAATAAGGAGCAGACCGCGAAGAGCCGCGAGAAGATCGAAGAATTCGTGAAACAGAACCAGGCGCAGCTGTGGATCCAGCACGACTACACCACCGGGATTAAGCGGAAGATCGCTCCCGAGTATTATGACTGAGCGAGTCTTATTGGAATGGGACCGAAATCCCGCTACCGGCGAAGAAGAGCAGACCCAAGTCTGCGGCGCTGCGCCTCGGCCGCTGCTCTCGTCGCGATCGTTGTGGTTTTTGCGACTTGCCCTTCTGCGCTCACGCAAGCTTCGGCGCAGGAGCAAGGATCTGTTGAAAACAAGGTGCCTCATCTGGCGTCGGCCCAGTTCGCCTGGCTCGCCCTGGGCGTCGATTGGCTGGACCCGCCGGCCGGATTGGGCCGCGGCCCGATCCGGCAGGACCCCGCCTATCCTTTCCATGGCAACCGGGATGGCCCCGGCCAGGTGACGCCTCACATCGGCAACACCAAGGACCCGGTGCTTAAGCCCTGGGCGGCGAAGCAGATGCAGGACTCAAACGACGAGGTGCTGAGCGGCAAGCGCGGACTTCCGTTTTCCGCCCAATCGACCTGCCATCCGGGCGGCGTTCCGGGGCAATTGCTGACGCCGGCGCAGCCGTTCTATTTCATCCAGACGCCCAAGGAAGTGTGGATGATCTGGGAAAGCGATCACATGGTGCGCCGTATCTACATGACTGACCAGCATTCAGAGACCGTGAGGCTGTCATGGTTCGGCGAGTCGATCGGTCATTACGAAGGCGGCGACACACTTGTGGTCGACACCATCGGGCTTCAGGTCCACAACAGCTTTCTTGATTGGTTCCGCACACCGCATAGTGAGAAGCTGCATGTCGCCGAGCGCTTCAAGTTGTCCGCCGATGGCGGAACGCTGGAAGCCCTGGTCGAGGTCGACGACCCGGACACTCTCAATGAACCGCTGCATATGATGCGACGCTGGCGCAAGGTGCCGAATGCGCTCTTGGAGATGGTCTGCGCCGAAAACAACGGCGATCATTTCGGCAAGAACCTGTTCCCGATTCCGCAGGCCGAAAGACCCGATTTCTGAATGCCGGATGCGAGTCAAAAATCCTTTGGCTAGAAGGATTACGAATGCAACGACGTGAGTTCGTTGCCCTCCTCGGCGCCGTGGCGGCGGCATGGCCGCTGCCGACGGTGGCGCAGCAAGCCGAGCGCATGCAGCGGATTGGCGTCTTATGGCCATACACCGAAGTTGACCCCGATAGTCAATCCCGGATTGCCTCGCTCCGCCAAGCCTTGCTGAACTTGGGCTGGTCCGAAGGCCGCAATCTGCGGTTCGACTACCGTTGGGGGGCGAGCGCGGACAACCCTGACCGCATTCGCAGTTATGCGATTGAATTAGTGGCGCTCGCGCCAGACGTGATAGTCGCCGGTTCTGGTGGGATCGCGATTGAATTGAAACGGACGAGCCGCAACGTACCGATTGTCTTTCCAACGGCCAACGACCCGATTGGCACCGGTCTTGTCGAAAGTCTGGAGCGGCCGGGTGGTAACGCGACCGGTTTTTCCGGCTTTGAATTCGGGCAGACCGAAAAATTTCTGGAGCTGCTCAAGCAGATTGCGCCCGGCGTGATGCGAGTGGCTGTTATTCGCAATCCTACCAGACGCGGTGGGAATGCAAATTTTGACGCAATCCAGGCCGCGGCATTGCCGCTCGGGGTGGAGGTGAGTCCAGTCGATTTGCGCGATGTCGATGCGATCGAGCGTGGACTCGCTGTCTTCGCCGGAGAGCCAAATGGCGGGTTGGTCGTGCCGCCGGCCGCGTTGGCGACGACTCATCGTGATCTGCTCATCAAGCTTGCAGCTCGTTACCGGTTGCCCGCAGTATATCCCCTGCGCGTATTCGTCACCGACGGCGGTTTGATGTCTTACGGGCCTGTCACGACTGATCTATACCCGCGGGTGGCCAGCTACATCGATCGCATTCTCAAAGGTGAGAAGCCCGGCGACCTGCCGGTGCAGTTTCCGACCAGGTTCGAATTGTTCGTCAACCTCAAGACCGCAAGAGCCCTCGGCCTCGAAGTGCCTCCCACGCTGCTCGCAATCGCCGGCGAGGTGATCGAATAAGGTACCTTGTGAAATTCGGAATCAAAAACGCACCAGCAACTTATTGATTCTAGCGCGTTTTTTATTTGAAGTTCCTAAACGCATGCGCCGCGATATGATAAGAACTTCAAATTCGCCGCACTCGTCACACGCAACACGTTGCGAGGCAAAGGGAGATCGTCATGGGTAACCGCTTCTCAGGCGTGATCGTAACTGCCGCCATCGCCGCCGCGGCCAGCGCCGCCATTTCGGTGTCAGTCACCCAAACCTCTGCTCAGGCTCCGGCTGTTTCCGGCGCGGCCCTGAAAGCCCCTCCGGTGAAAACGGCTTGGGGCGAACCCGATCTACAGGGGATTTGGACAGACGAATTTGAGACGCCCTTACAGCGCCCTGCCAAATATGCGAACCAGGAATTTTTCACCGAGGCGCAACGCGCTGAGTTGGACCAGGTGCGATCGGGCATACTCAACCGACGCGCGACCGAGCGCGACGCCAATAACGGCTATAATGGCGCGGTGTTCTTTTCCACGAAGCGCACCGGCGCGCGCACGTCGAAGATTGCCGATCCGCCCAATGGCCGGCTTCCTCCTTTTACGCCGGAGGCTCAGAAGGCGGCGGCGACCGATCGGGAATTTCGCCTCGCCTTGGTGCAATCGACCAATACGTGCAAGAACAAGTTGCCGGGCTGCGCAGGCTGGAAATACGATCCGGCGACCTCGCCGCGCCGCGCGGAAACTCCTCCTCGCTACATCACCGCACGTATAAATCGCAACGATGGTCCGGAGGACAGTTCGTTGGGGGAGCGCTGCCTGACCGGCGGACTGCCTGAGTTTGGCGGCAACACCGGCAGTTTCCGCCGGATCGTGCAGACGCCGGGCGGCATCTCGATCTTCTACGACGTGGGTCAGGGGCAAGGGTGGCAGCGCAACATCGTCATGAACGGCAGCCCCCACTTGCCGGCCAACATCCGCCAGTGGTACGGCGACTCGCGCGGCCATTGGGAGGGCGACACACTGGTGGTCGACGTGACCAACTTCAGTCCGAAAACTGATGCCTTTGGGTCGCGCGAGAACTTGCATCTCGTTGAGCGCTGGACGCGCACGGGGCCAATGACCCTCGCCTACGAGGTCACGATCGAAGATCCGACCGTGTGGACCAGGCCCTGGACCGTCAAGCAGGAGTTCTCGCGACAGAGTGACGAAGAGAACAGACTCTACACCGAGCCGCGCTGCATCGAAGGCAATCAGGGCCTTCCCGGTTTGCTCCACGGACGGAGGGTCGAAGACCTTGCGTTTGCGGAGCGTCGCGGTCCCGATCCCGCGACCGCGGACAGCACGGCGGATTTTGCATCGACCGCGGTTCTAGAGGACCCGTTGCAGCAGTAACACATTCATGGACGGTTCTGATTTGGCAGCGCTGGGCCGATTTTGTTGCAAACGTCAGTGAAGTAGGAAGAAGGGACGGAGCCGCGGGCTTCCTGCCTCTCCATCAGGAGGCCCCCGTCCTGTGTTCCTCCTGATGTACTTACGTTGCAGATGGGGACGGTTGCTGAAGGCGGTCAAGTGACCGTCTTCGCACGCCCGGCGGCTGGTGACAGAGCATCCGCGTCGTGGAATCCTGAAGCGCTCTAGCGTTCCGAAGCCGAGGCGCTGGGAAGGTTATACTTCCGCGAGCGCGCGTTGAGTTCTTCGACCCGCTCAACCTTGCGCGAAGTCTCCCGGCTCAGAGCGCCTTTTTGCGCTTCCGTCATTCGTCCTGTGCCTTTCAATTCGGCCAGGGCTTTGTCGACGGCGCCCAACGCAATGTTTACCATGGGCGGAGTCTGGCCCACGGCGATTCGGGCTGCCTTCATGGCGGCTGGAGATGCCGGGAGATTTGCGCCACCGATCACAGCCATGAGCGGCTTCTTGATCATGTCGGCTGCCATTACGTAGTCCTGCGCGGTTGGCAATCCAATCCACACGGCGTCAGCACCGGCTTCGGCGTAGGCGGCAGCCCGATCGAGCATCTCTGTGTACGAATTGTTCGGAGTCGGAGCAAGGCAGCGCGCGATAAGAACCATATCCGTCCGCGCGTCGGCCGCAGCATGGATATTATCGATCATCCGGGCCTTGGGAAAGACACCCGGAACGGAATAGGCGGTAGCGCGGTTGAGGGGCATTCGGTCGTCAAAAGCCGCGCAGGCGATGCCGCCTCTTTCAGCCTGCCTCGCAAAGCGGTAAACATTCAGGGGAGTGGCGCCGAAATCGTCCACATCTGCGAGCACTGGAATATCTACGTTCGCGGCGATGACACTGTCATACTCAATAATCTCGGACACCGTGACGACCGCCTGGTCCGGCAGCGCGAGTAATTCCAGATTGGTGGCGCTGCTGCCGACAAACACGCCTTTGAATCCGTGAACTT
>WNFD01011074.1_pt1 | contig 12517 bp, 8 predicted proteins | sample 5400491 | NCBI WGS metagenome assembly WNFD01 (sample SAMN13153343, study PRJNA577476) | soil metagenome | isolation source: 120 cm saprolite under Douglas fir tree site 2 hole 2 replicate 2 | place: USA:California | collected 2015-04-18 | reverse complement strand
CGCACGACACCCTGGCTCGCTGAAAGCGAAAGTGGCTTCAGCACGCAGGGGTAAGTGATGCGCAGAAGCACGGGCTCGGGCGCGGGATCTACGGGCAGGTTCCGAAACCACGGAACGCGCAGCCCCGCGTCTCGGAAGACTTCCCGCATGCGCAGCTTGCTCCGGCAGGCCTCCACCGCTGCGGGATGGTTGTAACGGACTCCCAGGCTGCGCGCGGCATAAGCGGCTGCGGCAGCGGGCCGGTCACCGAGAGCAAGAATTCCGCTGATATCCTGACCACGAAGCGCTTCCATCACGGTGTAGGCAGCCACTTCCGGGTTCTCGAAATGCACGGCGATAGCCCGATCGCCCCAAGGATCGTCCAGTTGATGGCATCGATCGGTGACGTAAACAAGCTGGACACCGAGATGGCGCGCGGCATCTTCAAAACTACGCGTTTGGTAACCGAGCTTCGCGGTAAAAAGCAGCAATCGTTTGGATGAATGCGTCATGCGTGGCGCGTATTCCCGCTGGGTTCAAACAAAGCTATCAGCGCTTGCGGCGGCATTTTTCGCCAGTGGCTTCGGGGCGCCGATGGAGACCAACTGTTCGCGGGTTGGCTCGGCGCAGCAGTACCAGGGTTCGCTGAGAAACGGAACGCCCGCCTGGGATCGTGCTGAAATATCGATTCGTGGAGCGGGCCGTCCGGCGGCAGCGTGAGCCACTTTCCAGATGCGTTCGAACGTAACAGGCCGCGATTCCTTTTGCTGTTCGGCAGCGGCGGCGATGTCCTGCACGGTTTCGCTGAGAGCGTCCAGGCGCGGATCGGCGTTTTTCCAGGGATAAGCCAATGACTGAGGATCGAACGGCCCGACGACCCGGCGGACGTCGTCCAGTTCCAGCATTCGCGAACCTTCTGGAATGAGCAAACGAATGCCGAGCTGAATGGGCGCGACATTTTCAATCACGCCTTGCCACTCGATCACTTGCAGCAAATCCAGGTAACCATCCACCGTGGTCCAGGGCGTGAAGGGCACAAATGTCGGATGCAAGGTCAGGCCAAGTTCGCGGAACGATTTGACGACACGCCGAAAATCCTCGCGGCTGTGTCCCTTTTCGAGGAAGCCCAGTACGGCATCATCCACCGATTCGACCGCGCTGATCACAAATCGGCAGCCGGTATCGCGAAGAGCGGGCAAGTGCCGCTCATATTTGAGCAAGTGTTCGATCTTGATGGTCACATCATAGGTCACGTCGGGAAATTCGCGGTGAAACTCCTCGACGAGTTCCATGGCATGACGAATGCCATTAAAAAAATCCGGATCGCCAAAAGTAATGTGTTGCGCTCCCGCGGCCACCTGCCGGCGAATGTCTTCGAGCACGACGTCGCGGCTGACGATTCGAAAGACTCCTTTGTAGACCGGCACGATGGGGCAATGCCGGCAAAGGTGCTTGCAACCGCGGCTTGCTTCCGTTGAACCAACGATGCGGTAGCCATCGCCCGGAAGGACGAGGTGAGCATATTTCTCCATCGCAGGCATTCCGGAGCGATCGGGAACTTCAAATTGCAATCGGGCCATGGAGATTAGGGAATCCGCGGGCTGCTCGAATGCCTGCTCCCCCTCTATCGCCAAGCGCTCCGCTAGATGCACGAGCCCTTCTTCGAATTCGCCGCCAAGAATCGTGGATACGCCGAGCGCGCGAAGATAATCAACATTCATAGGAGCGTACAGGCCGTAACAACAGAGATGCGCGTTGGGGTTCTGTTTTCGCAGTCGGGGAATGAGTTGCGCCGCCAACCGGGTGGCCGTATGCATGGGCAAATAGATTGCGATGAGCTCGGCATCACAGATCGCGGCCTCGTCCAACGATTGGCGGGCGAGGTCTAACGCGAGCAAGGCTGCGCATCACAGCGAAAGGACTGTCAGGATGGCCATTAACGCGGGCAATTCTTTCCGCACACGCGACAAGCTGAACGTGGGCGCTCAGACGTTCGACATTCACCGCCTGGAGTTTCTGGAAAAGCAGGGCGTCGCCGATCTCGCCAAGCTCCCTTTTTCACTGCGCATTCTTCTCGAAAACCTGGTGCGCTGTGAAGATGGCCGCACCGTCCATGCGGAGGATATTATCGCGCTAGGGAAATGGCGGCCCGGCGCTCCGGAAAAAGAGATTGCTTTTATGCCCGCGCGCGTGCTGCTGCAGGACTTCACCGGGGTTCCCGCGGTCGTCGATCTGGCCACCATGCGTGAAGCCGTCCGGCGCATGGGTGGCGATCCAAGACGAATCAATCCCCTCTTCCCTGCCGAGCTGGTCATCGACCACTCCGTGCAGGTGGACAGCTTTGGCAATGGCAAAGCCTTCGACTTGAATGCAGAGCTGGAGTTTCAGCGGAACGTCGAGCGCTATGCTTTTCTGCGGTGGGGGCAGACGGCGTTTCAGAATTTCAAAGTCGTTCCGCCGGACACGGGCATCTGCCACCAGGTGAACCTGGAATACCTCGCGCGGGTCGTCTGCGCAATGCCCTACGGCAACAGGTTTGAAGCGTATCCCGATTCGGTTGTGGGAACGGATTCGCACACGACTATGGTCAATTCCCTGGGAGTGTTCGGCTGGGGTGTCGGCGGGATCGAGGCGGAAGCGGCGATGCTCGGTCAGCCTTCGTCGATGCTCATTCCGGAAGTTGTGGGCTTCCGTCTGCACGGGCGATTGAACGAGGGCGCGACGGCGACGGATCTGGTTTTGACGGTCACGGAAATGTTGCGCAAGAAAGGGGTCGTCGGAAAATTCGTGGAGTTCTACGGTTCCGGCCTTTCCACGCTGAGCGTTCCCGACCGCGCCACGATTGCCAACATGTCTCCCGAATATGGCGCGACAATGGGATTTTTTCCGGTTGACGCGGAGACGCTCGCCTATCTGCAATTTACTTCGCGTTCGGCGGAGCAGGTCGCGCTTGTCGAAGCCTATTGCAAAGAGCAGATGCTCTTTCGGACCGACCAGACGCCAGCGCCGCTCTTCAACGACACGCTGGAACTGGATCTCGGAACGGTTGAGCCTACTGTCGCCGGCCCCAAGCGTCCGCAGGATCGCGTAGCGCTGCGGCAGGCCAAGTCTTCTTTCACGAAAGTCGTGGAAGGAACGCCGGCAAAGCGCGTTGCCGTGCGAAACAACGGGGATTCCTTTGACCTGTCGAGCGGCGCAGTGGTCATTGCCGCCATCACCAGTTGTACCAATACTTCAAACCCTTCACTCATGCTGGGCGCTGGACTACTTGCAAAGAAGGCCGTTGAGCGCGGCTTGCGCGTCAAGCCCTGGGTCAAGACCAGCCTTGCGCCGGGTTCGAAAGTCGTGACCGATTACCTGCAAAGCGCGGGCCTGATGCCTTTTCTCGAGAAACTGAATTTTCACCTGGTCGGTTATGGATGCACGACTTGCATTGGCAACAGCGGTCCGCTGCCGGACGCTATCGGTGCAGCTATCAAGGATAACAATCTGATCGCCGTTGCGGTCCTCAGCGGCAATCGCAATTTTGAGGGACGCATTCATCCGCTGGTGCGCGCCAATTATCTGGCCTCGCCACCGCTGGTCGTGGCGTATGCACTGGCAGGCCGGATGGATTTGGACCTGACCACGGAATCCCTTGGCAACGACACCGCTGGCAAACCTGTTTATCTGAAAGACATCTGGCCGACGCCGCAGGAAATTGAATCCACGGTGCGTTCCGCGGTTTCGAGCGAGCAATACAGCAAACAGTACAGTGAATGAAGTGTTTGAAGGCGACGCGCATTGGAAGTCCATGCCCATTCCGCAAGGTGATCTCTACAAGTGGGACCCGAAATCGACCTACATCAAGCTGCCACCGTTTTTCGAGAATATGCCGAAGCTGCCTCAGGCGCTCGCGGACATTCACGGCGCGAAGGTGCTGGCGATTCTTGGGGACAGCGTCACCACCGATCATATTTCGCCGGCCGGCTCGATTCCCGTCGATTCGCCGGCGGGGAAATATCTGATCGCCAATGGTGTGAAGCCGCATGAATTCAATTCCTACGGCGCGCGGCGCGGAAACCATGAGGTGATGATGCGCGGCACGTTTGGGAATATTCGCCTGCGCAACCAACTAGCTCCGGGCACGGAAGGCGGCTGGACGCTTTTCCTCCCGGATGGCGAGAAGATGTCAATCTACGACGCCGCCGTGAAATATCGCGAGGCGGGCGTGCCGCTGGTGGTTATCGCCGGAAAAGAATATGGCTCTGGATCTTCGCGAGATTGGGCGGCCAAAGGCACGCGGCTGCTGGGCGTGCGCGCCGTGATTGCGGAGAGTTACGAGCGCATTCACCGCAGCAACCTCGTCGGCATGGGTGTGCTCCCTCTGGAATTCAAGGCAGGAGAAAACCGCGAATCGCTTGGGCTGACGGGGCACGAAATATTCGAAGTCGAAGGCGTCGCGTCGCTTGAGCCTAAGAAAGCCATCACCGTGCGCGCTAAATCGGCAGATGGACGCGTGAAGACCATCTCGGTGATCGCGCGCGCGGATACGCCGGAGGAAGTTTCCTACTACCGTCACGGCGGGATTCTGCAATACGTTTTGCGGCAAATGCTCTAGAACTCGCAAATACTCCTAGCGCACAAGACCCCGGATGTCCCCATCCGGGGATTTGTTTTTCGCAAGAGCTTTATGTTTCGCAAAATTGAAGTAAGCGCTGGCGCGGAGTATGATGCGCAGGCGCAATCTACATAACACGGCATAAACTCTGGCATGCAATTCGCACGCGCGAAAGGATTTCTGTGCTTAAGCGAGTCGCCTCACTTCTTTTCTTCATGATTGTTTTCGCAACGACTGCCCCGGCACAGCAAACGCCGCCTTCTTCGCAAGTCACCTTAATTCGCGCTGGAAAGCTCGTGGACGTGGACGCGGGCCGAGTGCTTGCGAATCAGATGATTCTGGTGCGCGGTGGAAAGATCGAGGCCATCGGCGAACATTTGGCGGTTCCTGCTGGGGCCACACTTGTCGATCTCTCCAAAATGACCGTGTTGCCAGGACTGATCGATTGCCACACGCACCTCGCCGACACGGGGGACGGCGAGCCTCTCCATGTCCTGCAAAGGACCTCTGCCGAAACTGCCTACGCTGCTATCCCAAACGCCCGCTTGACACTTCTTGCCGGCTTCACCACCGTGCGCGACGTCGGCGTCTATCGCGCTTTCAACGATGTGGCCATGCGTGACGCTATCGCGCGCGGTGACATCATCGGCCCGCGCATGTTTGTCGCGGGCGCCTACATCACCATCAGCCAGGGCGCAGGAGCGATGACCGGGCTGGCGTGGGACATTCCGCTCCCTTTGGATCTTCGCTATGGTGAAGCCAATAGCCCTTGGGAAGTCAGGCAGAAAGTCCGTGAGCTGGCGCACCGCGGCGCCGACCACATCAAAATTCTTTCCACGGGCGCCGTGCTCACTCACGGCAGTAATCCGAAATCAGTCGAGTTCACGCCGGAGGAGCTTCAGGCCGCAGTGGAGGAAGCTCACAACTTCGGACTTCGCGTTGAGGCTCACGCTCACGCCACTGAGGGCATCAAGAACGCCATCCGCGCCGGCGTTGCTTCCATAGAGCACGCCACCATGATTGACGACGAAGGAATCGCTCTCGCGAAAGAGCACGGCACTTATCTCGACATGGATATCTACGACGAGGAGTGCATTCAGCACACCGGCAAGGCCAACAAGACGCCCGCGGATTTTGTGGAGCACGACCGCGACCTGGGCGAGATTCAACGGCGCAATTTCACGAAGGTTCTGCGCGCTGGAGTAAAGATGTCGTTCGGTACGGACGCGGGCGTCTGCCCGCATGGCATCAATGCACGGCAGTTTGCGTTCATGGTGAAGTACGGCATGACGCCCATGCAAGCAATTCAGTCTGCCACGACGAACGCCGCCGATCTCCTCGGCAAGCCGGACCTCCTTGGCTCCCTGCGACCGGGGAAGTACGCTGACATCATCGCGGTCTCAGGCGACCCTCTCGAAAACATCCGTCTTCTCGAAAATGTGAAGTTTGTGATGAAGGAAGGAAAGATTTATAAGCAGGAGCCGTAGGCGGGCGCCTGACTGTCTGCAAAGGGAGAGTGCATGAAGACTCGGCTTTTGTGTTCCTGGCTGGCGATGTTTGCGGTATTTGCGCAGCCATCCCCGGGACAAAATAATCCTGCGCCGCAAGTGATAGTCATCAAAGCGGGAAAAGTGATCGACCCGGAAACTGGAAAAACTTCCGTTAATCAGATTATTTTGGTGGAAGGAAAAAAGATCAAGGAAATTGGCGGCAACGTAGTAATCCCCCAGGAGGCGAAGATCGTCGATCTCTCGAAAGCCACGGTTTCTCCCGGACTGTTTGACGCGCACACGCATCTTTGCTTGTCCGTAATTCCCAGCCGCGACCACGGAAATTACTATTTCACGACGCTGCTGGATACGACCGGGTACCGCGCGATCGAAGGCGTGGCGAACGGCATGGCCATGCTGCAATCCGGATTTACCACGGTGCGCGATATCGGCAACGCTGGAAATTATGCGGACACCGACCTTCGTCGCGCGATCGAAGCAGGCTGGGTGCAGGGCCCCACGGTCGTGAACGCCGGCATCATCATCGCCCCTTACGGCGGACAGTTCCATTTGCAGCCGGAAAAGAAAGATTTGGCGACGCCCGAATATCTATTCGCGGACACGCGCGACGAGATGCGCAAAGCCATTCGCCAGAACATTCACTTTGGCGCGAAATTCATCAAGATCGTGGTCGACGATCAGCCGTACATCTATTCCGTCGACGATATCCGGTTTATGGTGGAGGAAGCTCATGCCGCGGGTGTGAAACTGGCGGCGCATTGCTGGACGCACGCGGGCGCGCACAATGCCGCCGAAGCCGGCGTCGACTCGATCGAGCACGGCTACAAGATGACAGACGAGGACTTGCAGCTTGCCAAAAAGAATAACGTGATGCTGGTGGGCACGGAATTCACCGAAAAGATAAATGATGCGGAGGATCACAAGATTTGGGTGGACCGGCTCAGGCGGGCCTACAAGATCGGGGTGAACATGGCTTTCGGCACCGATGTGGATCTGGCGATGCCCGGCGAAACACGCGGAACGCTGGCGATCGACTACATCCAGAGTTGGGTAGAAGCCGGTGTGCCCGCGACGGATACGCTGCGGGCCATGACGGCAAACGCCGCGCGGCTGCTTGGCGTGGATAAGGAACGCGGTTTCCTAAAGCCCGGAATGGCTGCGGACATCATCGCCACGCCGGAAAATCCCGCCGAGAATATTCAGACCTTAAGGAAGGTGTCCTTCGTCATGAAAGACGGAGCGATCATCAAGCAGTGAAGCCGCTTTCAGACAAGCAGACCTCCGAGCAACCTGCCGGATCTTATGCCGATTCCGATTGTGAGTTTGACCTGTTCTTGATACGCAAGAGCAAGATTATGCCTGTCACCAGCGAAAGCAGACTGGCGGTTTGCGCGTTTGACATTCCGAGGAAGGAGCGCGGGTTGATGCGAATGAATTCAATCAAGAATCGCGCGACGCCGGTCAGGATCAGGTAGGCGCAGAAGATCTCTCCTCTAGTCCCTGCGCCGCTCAGCGCCTTCTTGCCCATCTGCCAAAGAATCGCGGCGATCAGTAGCCAGATTACAAACTCGTAGAGCGGCGTCGGATGCACGCGCTCCATCGTCGGGACGACGCCATTAGGAAAACTCATGCCCCATGGCAGTGTTGTCGGCACGCCGTAATCGCCATCGCCAGACAGCAAGCAGCCAATCCGCCCGATGGCGTAACCAACCGCTGCCGCCGGTGAGCACAAGTCCATGAAGATGAGTGTCGGAATCTCGAAGCGGCGCGCCAGATACGCTAGCGCCACAAATCCACCCAGCAATCCGCCGAACCACGCAAATCCGAACCGGCTAATAAGCATCGAGGGATCGGCAATTAACTCGCGGGGAGTTTCCAGAACGTGATACAGACGCGCGCCCACTATGCCGGCGATTCCGGCGACCCCGATAATGAAAAAACCTTCGTCGTGATGGCTCGGTTCGCTATCACTCTTGAGGTAGCCGCTTTTCACGAATTGCGCGCGTCGACGGTCAAAATCGGCCTGCAAGACGTAGGCGGCAACCAAAAGGCCGGTGGCGACCATAAGGCCAAACGTGGGAATCGCGAGCGGCCCAATGTGGAGGAAAGGAATCATCGATGGCGGAGTGCTCCGCCTTCAAAAGTATACACGACGGTTCGCTCTCGCCCGGCGGCTACTCTCTCTTTCATACTTTGGCTGCTCCGAGACGCAGCGGAAGTCTCTTCATGCGTTCGCCACCTGACTTCGTGAACGCAAAACCAGTCCAAGAGCGACCCAGGTGCCAAATGCTATCCATTCGGCGGGCGAAAAATGACCGGGAAAGATTGGCAGAACTTTCATCAAACAAAGCAGCAAGGAGACCGCCATCCCAAGAGAGCTAACGACACGCATCCATACTCGCTTCTCCACGATCCAGAACGACAGGCAAGCTGCGAACCAGCCCAGGGCTGACGCCATCGAGCCTACCTCGGTGACGGGAACAAGCAGCGCATCTCCCAGAAACAGACCTGCGAGCGTTCCTGCCGTAATTCCCATCACGGCCACGGAAGGTGTGAGAAACTTTTCGTGCACCGTGCCGAAACGCGGATCAATCGTCCGCCTGCGGCCGTACGCGAACAGCAAACGGCTGGAGGCGACGAAGTTGCCGTTGAAACATTGAAAGAGCCCAAACATGGCCATGATTAATATCAAGCGGACTGGCCAACGAGCTCCCAACGCCTGCTCGAACGCGATCGCCGTTGCGAATCGCTTTCCAATCAATCCTTGCCAAGGAGCAATGTAAGCAACCGCAGCGACGGCAAGCACGTAAAAACCGGCGCCAACGAAAAGCGCCATCACGATCGCTCGAAAAAATCCTGTCGAATGAAATCCCGGATGGGCCTCCTCCGCGACTTTCGGCGCGGATTCGAATCCGGTCATGAAGTACGGCACGATCTGAAGAGTGAGCAGTATCGATACGAACGGGGTCGCGCGAAACGCCGGGTGAAAATTGGCGGGGGCCCCGCGCACGGCACTGATTCCAAGCAGGGCGACGAAGAGGAGAAGCACTGTCGCTGTCGTCCAGTTCTGAAAGCTGGCGCTCAAGCGAATGCCTCGGTAATTCAGCGTTGCGAGAAAAACGGTCAGCAGGATGCCGAGTAGCAGCCGCGGCAGGAAAACGGGCTGCCCCGCGACCCGGTACAACTCAAACGAATTCAACGACGGAAAGATGTACGCCGCAAGTTTGCCAACCGCAACCGCCTCCCACGGGCACACGATGAAGTACGCGAGCAGCATCATCCAGCCGGTGAAATAACTCACAATCGGCGGAAATACCTGAGCGGTGTAGGCGGCTTCTCCTGCAGCATCCGGAAGACGCTGCACCCATTGGCCATAAACGTAGCCAACGGGCAGCAACAGAATTCCACCCAAAGCAAAACCGAGAATCGCGCCAAGCGGCCCGCCGCGCCCAAGCCAGTCGTCCATGAGTACTAGCCAGCCGACTCCGACCATCGTGCCAAATGCGAGCGCGAAGTAATCAGCCAGGCGGAGTTGGCGCGCGAGCGTGGTCATCTATAGGACGCAGAGCAACTCGAAGAGAAGATTTGCGGCCAGCAGCGAAGTAATCTCGCCAGTGTCATACGGAGGTGAGACTTCCACAAGATCGCAACCAACAATGCTCAGTCCGCGCAAAGCGCGAACCAGCTCGAGGATTTGCACGCTCGTCAATCCGCCCACTTGCGGTGTTCCCGTTCCGGGGGCGAACGCCGGATCAACGGCGTCAATGTCGAGCGTGACGTACACCGGCTTGCGCCGAAACGCGCGCAGATGGTTCCGGACGGCAGTCATTCCCCTCTTGTGAAATTCCTCCGCCGTCACCATTCGCACTTTGTGCTCGCGCGCGAAATCAAAATCGCTCTCGCCGTAGACTTGGCCGCGCAAACCTACCTGCAACACGCCGCCGTCTTGCAGCAAACCTTCTTCGAAGGCGCGCCGGAACGGCGTTCCGTGCGAATACTTGCTGCCAAAGTACTCGTCCCACAAGTCGTTATGCGCGTCAAATTGAATCAGCGAGACAGGTCCGTGCTTTTTCGCCACGGCGCGTAGGATTGGCAGGCTGATCGAGTGATCTCCACCCACACAGACGCAGCGCACCCCGGCCTCCAGAAGAGGCGCAATTCCCCTCTCGATGCGGCCGAAGGTATCCTCGATCGAAAGAGGATTAACAGGAAGATCGCCGAAATCGCCAGTGCGGTGCTTGGCGAAGGGGTTCACGTGCAACACCGGATTCCACGGCCGGATAATCGCTGATTGTGCGCGCACGTGCCGCGGTCCGAAGCGCGGCCCAGGCCGATAAGTCGTTCCGCCATCGAACGGCACGCCAACCAGAGCAACCTCTAACTCTTCGGGCTGCGTGATCTGTGGCAAGCGCATGAACGTGGGAACGCCCGTAAACCGCGCATAGGTCAGCGCGTCGGTAGGTTCGGGATGGGGCAGACGGAACTTCCGCCGGGAGGGAGGCATGGCTGGGCATCATAGTTTCCAGCCGTGGCTAAAGTCAAAGCCGACGGTGCCCCCGGTTCTATACAGCTTCTCCATTGCGTCATGAGTTTTGACACGCCGTTAATCTACCGATAACAAAACAGGCTTAGAAGTTCTTGCGTAGGAAAAAAAGGCCTCCGGCGCCCTCGAGTCTGTGTGTCCCCGTGAGTGCGTCGGCCCCGGTGTTTCCAATTACGGTTCAATACTGAGATTCCAAGGAGAGACATTCTATGCATCACTGCCTTACTAAGGCTTTGGCGGGAGTGGCCGCTTCGGCCATGACGCTGTTGCCCGTCTACCCAGCACACGCGCAACAAAGTAGCGATTCCTCGACAAAGACGCCGATCAAGCACGTCGTAGTCGTCTTTCAGGAGAACGTTTCGTTCGATCATTACTTCGGAACCTATCCCCACGCCTTTAACCTACCGGGGGAGACGCCCTTCCAAGCCAAGGAAGACACGCCGGAATCCAACACCCTTTTGTCCTCCGGGCTGATCACCAACAACCCGAACAAGACAAATCCATTCCGCATTCCCCCAAGCGTGCCGGTGACCTGCGACGAGGATCACAATTACAACGATGAACAGGCAGCTGCGGACGGCGGCTTGATGGACAAGTTTGTGGAGAAACTGAGTTGCAACGATAAAGTGCTCGGACCTGCCAGCACCATGGGCTACTACGACGGCAACACCGTTACAGCGATGTGGAATTACGCGCAACAATTCGCAATGAGTGACAATTCCTGGGGAACCACATTTGGACCTTCCACCCCGGGAGCGCTCAACTTAACTGTAGGCAATACCTTTCCTGGAACTCTGTTTCCTACGCGGCCGAACGGAAAACCGGCCAGTGCGTCGGGCAACATCGCCAACGGGGCGGCGACCGGCGCGGTGGTCGGCCATCCGCGCCCGTTGCTCGACGATTGCGTGGCGTCGAATCCCAAATTCCAAAATGTCAGCCAAATCTCCATGTCGGGCAAGAATGTGGGCGACTTGCTGAACGCCAAAGGTATCACTTGGGGCTGGTTCCAAGGCGGCTTCGCACCGACGGGCGTGGACGCTCAAGGACGCGCAGTGTGCGGCCAGCATCACGCGGGTCTCGCCGGCGATGATGCGGTCGTAAATGCTGGCGACTACATCCCGCACCACGAGCCTTTCATGTATTTCCCGCAAACCACAAACATACATCACACACGGCCGAGCAGTCCTCTCCTCGTTGGAACTTCGCAGGACGGCGCAAATCATCAGTATGACCTGACGGACTTCTTTACAGCGTTGAACCTGCACCGCTTGCCCGCCGTCAGCTACCTGAAGGCCGGCGCTTACCAAGATGGTCATGCCGGCTACTCTGATCCGATCGACGAACAGATTTTCGTTGTCGGGGTGATCAATGCTCTCATGCATAGCCCGGAGTGGAACGAAACCGCTGTTATCATCGCCTGGGATGATTCCGATGGTTGGTACGACCACCAGATGGGGACCATCGTAAACCAGTCGAATGTCTCGGACGATCAATTGCTCGGCCCAGGCAATTGCGGCTCGCCAAAGGCCAATGACGTGAGCGGCGGAACGCAGAATGGCCGTTGCGGCTTTGGCCCGCGGTTGCCGTTGCTGGTGATTTCGCCCTGGGCAAAACAGAACTTCATCGACGACTCGATAACGGACCAATCTTCGATTTTGCGGTTCATCGAAGACAATTGGAACCTCGGCCGGATCGGAAGCGGCTCGACGGATGCGACTACAGGCACGTTGAACAACATGTTTGACTTCAGTGGCGGCCCGAAAGCGGGAAAGCTCATTCTCGATCCCGCTACCGGAATAGTCGTTTCTCAATAGCGAATCCGCACGCGAATAGTTTCCGCGCCATTTGTTTTCATTCAAATCCCCCGGATCGTCTCAGTTCGTA
>WNFD01005638.1_pt1 | contig 12517 bp, 12 predicted proteins | sample 5400491 | NCBI WGS metagenome assembly WNFD01 (sample SAMN13153343, study PRJNA577476) | soil metagenome | isolation source: 120 cm saprolite under Douglas fir tree site 2 hole 2 replicate 2 | place: USA:California | collected 2015-04-18 | reverse complement strand
GGTTGCGGTCGGTGATCACGACCGTCTTGCCGGAGGCCGCCAGACGGACGTATTCGCTGAGCTTGTTCTTTAACGCCTTCAGACCCACGGTGCGCATGAATGCACCGTAGCCTCTGGAGGCTACTTCGTCAAGGATCCCCATCCCCGGCGATAAAGCCGGGGCTGAGGGCCTGACAGCTTAGTCAAGTAGCTCCATGCAAGTGGCAATATTCGACGGTCGGCAAAGGGACGCGGCGGCGGAGCGTCGATTTCCCGCCTCTTGCTATTGCGAGCGGAGCGCAGCAATCCCAACCCGCTCGGCTGCGACCCGCCGGGATTGCCGCAGTGCCTGACGGCGCCTCGCGATGACGAGCCTGTCTCAGACGAGAGTGGCACCCTGTTCGGCGGTGTAGGCCAATTCGGGGACCGGGTTGCCGGCCGGCTTTGCCGCCTCGGAGAGCGCGCAAGGCAGGAAGGCGCCGCTGCCGCGCCCGGCGACGAGCTTGCCGTCGTCGACGACAATCCTGCCGCGGCTCAAGACCGTCACCGGCCAGCCGCGCAGCCGGCGTCCCTCGTAGGGTGTGTAGCCGACATTGTCGTGCAGGATCCCGGCGGTGACAGTGGTCTCGCGCTCGGGATCCCAGATTGCAATGTCGGCATCGCTGCCGACCGCGATCGTGCCCTTTCTCGGATAGAGCCCGTAGAGCTTGGCGTGGTTGGTCGCAGTCAAGGCGACAAAGGCGTTGAGGTCGAGGCGCCCCTGTCCCACCCCTTCGGAAAACAGCAGCGGCAGCCGCAGTTCGATCCCCGGCACCCCGTTGGCGATCTCCTTGAAGGTGGTTCTGTCGCCATGCGGCAGCTTGCCGGAGACGTCGAACCGGTAGGGGGCGTGGTCCGAGGAGAATACCTGGAAGGTTCCGTTCCTGAGGCCGGTCCACACCGCCTCTTGCGCCGCCTTGTCGCGCGGCGGCGGGCTGCAGCAGTATTTGGCGCCTTCGATGCCGGGCCGGGCGAGGTCGTCGGCGGTCAGAAACAGGTATTGCGGACAGGTCTCGCCATAGATTTTCAGGCCCCGGGTCTGGGCGTTGCGGATGACCTCGATCGCCTCGCCGGCCGAGACGTGAACCAGGAGGATCGGCACATCCAGCAATTGCGCCAATGTCACGGCGCGGTTTGTCGCCTCGCCCTCGGCGAGCCGGGCGTGACTGACCGCATGGTAGCGCGGCGCCCCGAGGCCGCGCTCCAACAGCCGGCTCGTCAGCCATTTGATCATCTCGTGGTTTTCGGCGTGCACCATGACGAACGCGCCCTCGCGTCGCGCGACCGCCAGGATGTCGAGCATCTGCCCGTCGTCGAGCGCCAAGAGATCGTAAGTCATATAGACCTTGAACGAGGTGTAGCCGTCGCGGATCAGCGCCGGCAATTCCTGGCCCATGACCTGCTCGGAAGGGTCGGTTATGATCAGGTGGAACGCATAGTCGATGACCGCCTTGGGGCGGGCGGCGTCGCCGTACTCCTCGACGACCCGGCGCAGCGACTGGCCGCGATGCTGGGCGGCGAACGGGATCACCGTGGTGGTCCCGCCGAACGCCGCCGCCACGGTGGCGCTATAGAAATCATCGGCGCAGACGACCCCGGCTGACGAGCGCTGCTCGATATGGCAATGGCTGTCGATGCCGCCCGGGAGGACCAATCGCCCGGTCGCATCGATCTCGCGCACCCCCGGTGCGAGATCCCTGCCGAGAGTGGTGACGACCCCGTCCTTGATGCCGATGTCGCAATTCGCGGTATCGGCCGCGGTCGCCACCGTGCCGTTGCGGATCACCAGATCGAAGTCGCTCATGCCCCGTCCCTCCATGCCGTTCTAAAACGCCGCTTCTATCCGCGGCCGGTCAAGCGCTACTGTGGCGTAGAGAGAACACCAGGCAAAGGGCTCGCCATGACCGCCTCATCTTCGCATCGGCCGACCATCGCCGTGACCCAGCACGCGATCTCGGCGGGCCACTATCTCGCGGCGACCGCCGGCTTCGATATCCTGCAGGCGGGCGGCAACGCAATCGATGCGGGGTGCGCCGCCGGGATCGCGCTCGGCGTCCTGCAGAGCGACCTCGTCGATGTCGCCGGCGTCGCCCCGATCATGATCTATCTTGCTGACAAGCAAGAGGTCGTGACGATCGCCGGCCTTGGCCCCTGGCCAAAGGCGCTCGACCCCGAGCTCTTCCTGCGCGAGCACGGCGGCAAGATCCCAAAGGGCGTATTGCGAACCGTGGTGCCCGCCGCCCCCGACGCCTGGATTACCGCGCTCAGGCGCTACGGCACGATGAGCTTTGGCGAGGTCGCTGCCGCCGCGACGCGCCTCGCCCGCGACGGCTTCCCGATGTATCCGCTGATGGCCGCGAGCCTGAAGCGGCACGAGGCGGATCACCGCGCCTGGCCGTCGACCGCGGCGATCTTTCTGCCGAACGGGCGCCTGCCAGAGACCGGCGAAGTGTTTCGCCAGACCGACCTTGCCGCGTCCCTGCAATATATGGCCGACGAGGAGCGCGCGGCTGCCTCCCGGGGCCGCGAGGCCGGGCTCGAAGCGGCGCGCGACGCGTTCTACCGCGGCGACATCGCCCGCAAGATCGTCGCGTTCATGAAAGAAGAGGGTGGCCTCTTATCGGCGGAGGACCTGGCCGAATATCGCTCACCAGTCGGCCCGCCCGAACGGCGCCGGTTCGGCGATCTCGAAGTCTTCACCTGTGGTGCGTGGTGCCAGGGTCCGGTGCTCCTGCAAACGCTGGCGTTGCTCGAGGGCACCGATCTCGCGAGCCTCAGTCAGAACAGCCCGGACTACATTCACCATCTGACAGAGGCGCTGAAGCTCGCCTTCGCCGACCGCGAGGCCTATTACGGCGACCCGGCGATGGTCCAGGTGCCGCTGGCGACTTTGATCTCGGCGGAATACGCGGCCGAGCGGAGAAAATTGATCCGCCCCGACCGCGCCTCGCCCGAGATGCCGCCGCCCGGGGATCTCGGCCGGGAAGGCGCTCGCTTCCGCGCGGGCTTCGGCGATCCGAACCCGGAGCCCGATACCTCCTATGTGTGCGTCGCTGACCGCCATGGAAATCTGTTCTCGGCGACACCGAGCGACGGTTCCTACGGTTCGCCAGTGGTACCCGGGACCGGGCTCATCCCGTCGAACCGCGGCTCGCAATCGCGACCCGACCCGCGCCATCCTGCCGGAGTGGCACCGGGCAAGCGCCCGCGCCTGACGCCGAACCCGGCCTTGGCGATCAAGGGCCGCGATCAATTCCTGCCGTTCGGCACGCCGGGCGGCGACGTCCAGACCCAGGCGATGCTACAGGTGCTGCTGAACCTCTTCGTCTTTGGCCAGGACGTGCAGTCGGCGATCGAAGCACCGCGTTTTGCGACCTACAGCTTCCCGTCCTCCTTCGCACCTTTCGACTATTACCCCGGCCGGCTGGCGGTCGAGGGGCGCATCCCCGACGCGGTCACGGCCGAGCTGGCGCGGCGCGGGCACGAGATCCAGCGCTGGCCCGACTGGATCTGGACCGCGGGTGCAGTCTGCGCGATCCTCGCCGACCGCCGCCGCGGCGTGCTCGAAGCCGGCGCCGACCCGCGCCGCGCCGCCTATGCCATCGGCTGGTAGCGGCTCTGGTCCAGTCTTATGCCGCCCTGGCCTATGCCGCCCTGGCGCATGCCGCCCTGGCCCTACGCCGCCTTGGCCTCGAATGACGCGGCTACCGTCTTTGCCATCTCGAGGAACTGGTGCCGAACCTTCTGGTCGGAGATGGCGTAATAGAGGCGGATGAACTCGATCGTCTCGGGCCGCTGCAGGTGCTCGCGCCACTGGCGGTCCTCGGGGCTGAGATCGGTGTCGTCCGGCTGCAGATCGCCAAAGAAGTAGGAGATCGGCACGGTGAGGATCTCGGCCATCGCCGACAGCCGGGATGCGCTAACCCGATTGGCGCCGCCCTCGTATTTCTGCACCTGCTGGAAAGTGAGCCCGAGCGCATTCGCCAGCGTTTCCTGGTTCATGCCCAGCAGCAGGCGGCGCATCCGGATCCGGCCGCCGACATGCACGTCGATCGGGTTGGGTATGCCGGTGCCGCGCCCGTATTTCGGCGGCGGCTTCGGCTCTTCCAATTGGGTTGATGACCTCTTCAACGGACCTTTCCTCTTCCGCACTACACGCCGCAAGGTTGCAACGGGTTTGCTCGGAGCGCAAGGCCCAATCGCAAATCGCCACGCAAAGCAGGCAACGGTCAGACCCAATTTACGCGTAGGTTGAACGCCAATCGCTTGGTATGGTTAATTTTTTTCCGTAAGACCGGCGCCGCCGCCACGCCTTCAGCGATTCCTCCGGGCGGCTTCATCGTAGCCGCGCCGGCTGCTGATGAAGACCAGCGCCATCAGGCCGATTCCCAACGCCAGCGTAACGACGATCCCGAAACCCATCGCAAGCCAGCCGGCGACGCTGATTTCCGAATCGCCGAGCCCGCTCAGAAACTCGGCGACCACGACGCCGACCGCCAGCACGGCGGCTAAGGCGATCACGACGGCGATCCAAGTAGCGGTCGAACCCTTGGAACCCCTGCGGATCATGTCACAATCGCCTCGACTTAGCGCAAATCGGCGGCAGGTAGCGGAGCCGGGCCACGACGTTTTTCACCGCCAGCTGGGGCAAGGCAGGCCACCTGCCTATTTTGCCGTGAAAGCCGCCTACCGCCCAAGCCTTGATCATGGCAAAGTGCAGGTCTTGGCACCATCCCCGACGGAGATCTAAATGCCGACCAAAAGCCAGCATCCGGAAACACTCGTGCTCCATGCGGGGTACCGGAGCGACCCGGCGACGACCGCCGTCGCGGTGCCGATCTACCAGACGACAAGCTACCAGTTCCGCGACAGCCAGCACGCTGCAAATCTGTTCGGCTTGGCCGAGCTCGGCAACATCTACTCGCGGATCATGAACCCGACCAACGCCGTGCTCGAGGAGCGGGTCGCCGCGCTCGAAGGCGGGGTCGCAGCACTGGCATTGGCTTCGGGCCAGGCCGCTTCGCTCTTTGCGGTCCAGAACATCTGCCAGGCGGGGGATAATTTCGTCAGCTCCACCGACCTCTACGGCGGCACGTGGAACCTGTTTCTCAACACGATGATGAAGACAATGGGGATGGAGGTTCGCTTTGTCGATCCGGCCGATCCCGAAGGCTTCCGCCGCGCGACCGATGCGCGGACCCGCTGTTATTACGCCGAAACCCTGCCCAATCCGAAGCTCGAAGTGTTTCCGATTGGCGAAGTGGCTCGCATCGGGCGCGAGCTCGGCGTGCCGCTGATCGTCGACAACACCGCGGCCCCGGTGCTGTGCCGGCCGATCGAGCACGGCGCTGCCATAGTCGTGCATTCGACGACCAAATACATCGGCGGTCACGGCACTTCGATCGGCGGCATCGTCGTCGACGGCGGTAATTTCGACTGGGAAAAGCACGCCGACCGCTTCCCTCTGCTGAACCAGCCGGATCCAAGCTATCACGGTGCCGTGTGGACCCAGGCGGTGAAACCGCTGGGCCCGATCGCCTACATCCTCAAAATGCGCGTGACCCTGCTGCGCGACATGGGCGCGCCGATGAGCCCGTTCAACGCGTTCATGTTCATTCAGGGGCTCGAGACGTTGCCGTTGCGGATGCGCGCTCATTGCGCCAATACGATGGCCGTCACGAAGTTCCTCGCCGAGCACCCCAAGGTCACCCGCGTCATCCATCCGAGCCTGATGACCGGCGAGGCTCGGCGCCGCGCCGACACATATATGAAGGGCGGCTATGGCGGGCTTGTCGGCTTCGAGCTCAAGGGTGGCGTCGAGGCCGGCCGCCGTTTTATCGACTCGCTGCAGATGTTCTACCACGTCGCCAATATCGGCGACGCTCGCAGCTTGGCGATCCATCCGGCGTCGACGACCCATTCGCAGCTGTCGCCCGAGGAGCAGCTGCAGACCGGGGTCACTGAAAATTACGTCCGGTTGTCGATCGGAATCGAGCACGAGGAAGACATCCTCGCCGATCTGTCGCACGCTCTCGACGCTGCCTGATCCCCGCTTGCGGCAACGGTGCCGCGGGTGAGTGCCGGCGAGACGGTCCTGCCCCTCTGCTGGCCGATCGACCTTGGGCTGACGGTTGCCAGCCATGGCTGGGCCCATCTGGCGCCATGGTGCTGGGATCCCGAGGCCGGTCGGCTCGGGCGGCGCGAACGGATCGGCGATCGGCTGGGGACGATCGAGGTTGCTCAGCGCGGTCCCGAGGCGATGATTCTGCGCTGGGAGGGGTTCACCGCGGGGGCATTGCCCGAGATCCGAAAACGCGTACGCCGCTGGCTCTCCGCCGACTGGGAGCCGGCATCGGCGATGAGTGTACTGTGCGAAGACGCGGCCCTGATCGAGCGAGGCGGCGGCCGCATATTGCGATGCTCGTCCTTCTACGAGGATTTCGTGAAGACCGTGCTGACCATCAATACCAGCTGGTCGTCGACCTGCCGCATGGCCGCCGCCCTCGTCGCCGAGCCGGGTGCGGGCGCCTTTCCGGGCCCCGACGCGCTGCTCGATTACGGTGAGCAGCGCCTGCGCGAGCATGCCAAGCTCGGCTTTCGCGCGGCGACATTGGTCTCGGCGACCCGTCGCCTGCGCGACGACAGCGCGATCGACGATCAGGGCGAGGGACAGCCCGAGTACCTCGGTCACGACTATCTCGTCAGCCTCAAGGGCATCGGCCCCTATGCGGCAGCGCATTGCCGGCTACTGCTGCACGATTTTACGCGCATTCCAGTCGATTCCGGGGTCATCGCCTATTTGCGGGAGCGGCACGGATGCGGCCCCGTCGAATTCGCCGCAAGCCGTTCGGCCTGGGATCCCTATCTCGCACTCGGCTACAAGCTCGCCCGGTTGCGCGAAAAGCTCGACGCAACCGTGACAGGCCAACTCTAGGAGAATGTGGTGACGCGATTGACCGATCTGCCGCCGGCACAGGCCAAGCGGCTCGCCGAGCTCGAATGCCCGGAGTTCGCGACGACGCCCTGGGTCACCGGACCGCCGCTGTCGCAGCGCCGGGTCGCGATCGTCTCCTCGGCCGGGCTCGTCGTGCGCGGCGAAACGCCGTTTCGGGGGCGCGATCCCGACTATCGCGCCATTCCGGCCGGCACCAAGCCGGATGAACTATTGGTCAGCCACATCTCGATCAACTTCGACCGTACCGGGTTTCAGGAAGACTGGAACGTCGTCTTCCCGCTCGACCGGCTGAACGAGCTCGCAGCGGAGAATGCGATCGGATCGGTCGCAGCGACCCATTACTCCTTCATGGGCGCCACCGATCCGGTGCAGATGGAGCCCTATGCGCGCGAGCTCGCCGGTTGCCTGCACCGCGACAAGGTCGAGGCCGTCCTCCTCTCCCCGGTTTGACCGCTCTGCACGCGCGCCGTGAGCGCGCTGGGGCATTACCTGGAAGAAGAGGGGATCGCGACGGTCGCGATCAGTCTGATTCGGCCGCAGACCGAGAACACCAAGCCGCCGCGGGCGCTCTGGGTTCCGTTCGAGCTCGGAAGGCCCTTCGGTCCGCCGAGCAATCCCGCGTTCCAAAAGCGGGTTGTTCTCGCAGCCTTGCAGCTGTTGGAACGGCAGAGCGGGCCGGTGATCATCGAGGATTTCCCGGAGGACGATCCACGCGCGCAACCCGACCCCGCCTGGTACCCGTCCGCGCTTCCCGCCCTATCCGCCAACGCTTCGGCCGCGGTGCTGGCCGCGTATCTCCAGACAGAGATCGGGCTGTTGCGGGATGCTCACCAGCGCTGGATCGCACAGCATGGCCGCACGACGGTCGGGCTCAGCGGCTTGTCGCTCACGGATTGCGGCCGTAGTCTGGCCGATTGGCTTTGCGGCACGCCGCCGGCCAGCCCGCGCGAGGGGTTCTCGCCGCCGTTGATGCTGCGCTTTGCGGTCGACGACATCAAGGCCTACTACCTCGAGGCCGGCGCCGCCGGGAATGCCGAGCCGTCGAGCCGCCAGCTCGGCGACTGGTTCTGGAACGAGACTGCGGCCGGTGCCGCGATCCACGCCCTGCGCGCGACGTACCAAGCGAGCGGGGACGAGCGGCTCAAACTGATCGCCGGGAATTTCCTGGTCCCGGCCCTACGGGTGCGCAGCACGGGCTGAGCCGGGCGGCCATCGCCGACACGCGGCAGCCCCTTCGGTCAGCCCTCGCCGAAACCGGGGCTCGTGAGGCATCGTCTGAAGGTTACGGACACGAGGCTGAAGGAGAAGGTCGGACGAGCGGCCCAACCCGCATCCCCGTTGAATCAGCGGATCCTCCGCCCCCTTGAGCCGCCTCGTAGCTCAACAAATAGTTGTCTGTAGGATCGACAGCCGTTGCACCTGCAGCGAGTCTGCAGCGGACCTCTCCTTAAGGTTGAAATATCCATATTGACGCGGCAGCAGGCGGTCTTTGCCGAAGGCACCTCAGCCGCCGGGGCTTGCTCCCTAAGCCGCATCGATAGCAGCTCTACAATAAGAGTCGGTCAATTTTTGATGGTCATTATCGCAATGGCCTAGCGCATTCCGCTATGACGCGGGTTCCGCCATCGCATCCCCGTGAGGGATAATCGCAAAAGGGAGCGCCTGTGATCGAAAGAAAAGCGGCGGAATGCGCTGCGCTTTTCCGCCCTACGCCCCTGAGGCCAGGAGGACGGCCCTCTAACGTGATCTAACCGCGCCGGGACGGGTCTCCCCGGTCTGAGCGTGCGGCGGTTCTCAACTGCCGTCGGCGATTACGCGGTTGCCGCCGCCCCCCTTGGCCTTGTAGAGCGCGGCGTCGGCCCGCTGGAGCGTTGCGTCCAGCTCCTCCTCCACCTCGGGCCTCGACGCGGCGGCGCCGATGCTGATCGTGACGGCGACGCCTTCGATCGCCGTGTCGCCGATGCGACTGCGCAGACGTTCGGCGATCTGAAGCGCGGCGTCGAGATCCGTTTCCGGCATCACGACCACAAACTCATCGCCGCCCATCCGCGCGACCAGGTCCGACGGGCGCACGGCGGACGTGACGCGGTTGACAATCTGCTTCAGCACATAATTGCCGGCGGCGTGGCCGTGCGCGTCGTTGACCCCCTTCAAATCGTCGACATCGATCATGAGAACAGTGAGCGACTCGCGTGCCACGCGGCAGCGCGCGGCGAGCCTCGGCGCTTGCGCGTCGAAGTACCGCCGGTTGAACGCGCCCGTCAGAGGATCAACCAAGGCCTGCTCGCGGATGTGCTCGTAATGCCGTTTCCGCCGTAGCTGCAAGTGCACGCGCGCCATGAGGGCGAGGAAGTCGAACGGCTTGGTAACGAAATCGTCGGCGCCGGCCTCGAAGCCTCTCACGAGGTCATCGACGTCCGAGAGGGCAGTAACCATGATGACTGGGATGTCCGCCATCGTCGGATCGGCCTTTATCCGCCGGCAGACCTCGAAGCCGTCGAGCCTCGGCATCATCACGTCGAGCAGAACGAGGTCGGGCTTTTCGGCCGCGATCTTCGCCAGCGCCTCGAAGCCGTCCCTGGCTGTGCTCACAACGTAATGTTCGGACGCGAGCATCGCGACCAATAGCTCGAGGTTCAGCTCATTGTCATCGACGACAAGAATGTGGGCCGACATGCGGGCGGCTCCTCAGTTCGCGGCTTTCGCTTCCAGTTGCCCCCGTGCCTCAACCAAGAGCGAGGGGTCGTGGTCGGAAACACGGCTTCAATCTCTCGATCGCGGCCGTGGCGTGTTCTTTCCGGTCCGCCTCGCGCGTACATCGCGGAGCCATTGCGTGGTAACACGCCACGCCTGAGGTGCCTGCACGACGATGCCACAGAGTGCCAGTATGGCAAACAAGATCAGGACAAAAGTCACCACGGCTTCACCCTCGTTCGTTGTCGTTGTACCCGAACCATCGCACTCGTGCCATCGAACAAGGGCGCGGCCCGGATGCTTTTACTTAAAATCCGTGTTGCTTTTATTTAAAATCCTTGAGAAATTCGAACCCTCTAACCCCGACCCCTTCGGCCCCCGACTCCTCAATCTGTGCTTCGACCAAGCGGCGACCGGCCAAATACGTTTACCGAAAATTCTCCCGAGAAGTCTCGCCATCGCGATAGGGCTTCGGCGACCGCCAAAGGCCGCTAGGATCGCCCCCGTTTTTACAAGGATAACGGCCGAGCGCTGACTGTCGCCGAAGGCATTACGCCGCCCTGGATTGCGCGGCCATGTTCTAACCTTCGTCGGTTTGGGGCGGCGCTGCGTGCTGCACGGATGGCGCGCCACACCCGCTCGGGGGTCGCCGGCATCTCGATGTGGCGCACGCCGAGCTCGGTGAGCGCATCGACGATGTCGTTGACGCCCGCGGCGAGTGCGGGGGTGGTGCCGCCTTCGCCGCCGGAGCGGACACCGAGGCGGTTCGTCGGCGACGGCACCTCGCTCAGCGCAGTCCTCAGCTCCGGGAAGGTGTCGGCGCGCGGCATCGCGTAGTCCATAAAGCTCGCCGCCAGCAACTGCCCGCTCTCGGGGTCGTAATGGCTGTGTTCGAGCAGGGCCTGGCCCACTCCCTGGGCGATGCCGCCATGTGTCTGGCCGTGCAGGATCAGCGGGTTGACGGCACGGCCGACATCATCGACCGCGGCATAGCCGACGATCTCGACGGCACCCGTATCGGCATCGACCTCGACCTCGCAGATTTGCGTGCCGTAGGGAAAGCTCGCGACCGGGAGGGTCTGGTCGGAAATGCCGGCAAGCGGCCCCTGCGATTCCCGCGGCAGGTCGGTGGCGCGTCGCCGCAGGCCGCGGATGTGCTCCTTGTCCAGGAAGCCTCATCGTTGTCTTTAATCAGCCGCGGAAGTTAGCGCGTTCGGACGAAAGACAAAGAAATCGATGAGCTCGATCACCGGCTCGTTCGGTAGAGCAATCGCAGCGTGTTCGCGAAGAGCCGCCAGCCCCTCGGCAAATTCTTGATCGCCAAGTTGCGCGAGGATCGAATCAGCTCGGAAGGCAATCTTCTCGGCATAAGCATCCCAGCTCCCTGCCACTTCGCTGGGAACGAGTTGGTAGCGAACGAGCTGAAATCCGGCGTTCGCGAAAGCCGTCTCGATAAATGCCTGAGACTGCAAGACCTTGTTAAGGATCGCACCGCTTCGGGTGAAGAACCGGACATACGGATAATTTCCGATCCGATCGACGGTACCGGCACGCAAGCAAACGGTGCCGCCCCGGCGTAATACGCGGCGGCATTCCTCAAGGGCTCGGTCAGGGTCGTCAAAATGATGAAGGACCATCGACATGAAGACCATGTCCACGGACGCATCGGGGAGCGGGAGCGATTCTGCGGATGCCCGCGCATAGCACACCCGCCGTGTTGACTTCCTTCGAGCTTCCGCCAGCATCTTTTCCGAAGGATCGAAGGCGACTACGCGCGCGTCGAAATGGGCCGCCAGAGCCGCAGAGTACCGGCCCGTTCCACAACCGATATCGAGAATCTCGGAGACGGCGCCTTTGGATACTGCCCGCGAAATAACCTCGAGCCAGAGGGTGAGCACCGCCGCGCTGTAGCCGCGGCCGGCATCATAAGCGGCCGGCATGTTCGTCTTATCGTAATCCATGCTCTGCTTCCCAGCGACAAGCTCTGGAGCACGACATCACCGGGGGCACCAGCTAAGCCGGCTTGGTGCCCACCGCGCAGTGATGCGGCGACGCGATGAAGAACGTTCCGTCCGCCTTGGCCGGCGCGGCGGCTTCCTGCCACTCGCTTGCCTCCGCCGCCGTCAAGGTAGCGAGAATTTGCTGTTCCATACCGGCCACGACCATCGGGGTGACGGCGACGAGCTGGGGGAAGAAGTTCAACTCGGTCAGACCCGCCGCCTGAAAGCGGTTGTATAGGCTGGCATCGGCGCACCCGGCCGCGGCCGCGCCTGCTCCGATCAATCCCGGCCGATCCGCCTTGGATCGCAACGCGCCGCTCAGGGGGAGATTCGCCCACCAGGGCATGTCGAGCGCGCGTACGATGGCGCCAACCCGGCCACCCGGCCTGGTCACCCGCACCAGCTCACCCAGCATCCGATCGGCGTCCCCCTCCTCCATGACCGTGCACGAGAGTGCGACATCGACACTGTTTGCGGCGAGCGGGAGTGCCTCGGCATGCCCCTCCTGGAGGGTGATCCTGTCGGCAAGTCCTTCCCGCGCAGCGAGCTTCATCGCCTCGCCGAGGAGGAACGGGTTGATGTCCATGCCGATAATGGGGTTGGCTCCCGCAGTGCGACGTGCGATCTCGCGGAGGACCACCCCTGAGCCGCAGCCGACCTCGAGGATCACCTGTCCGGGCTGTATTCGAACCATGTCCAAAACGGTCCGTACCACGCCCAGATAAACCGATCGCCCCCGGCCTTCGAGGAGAGAGACGACGCCGAGGGCGGGCCCGCTCAAGGTGATCGTGCAATACCGCGTGCTGACCTGCGGGATCAGGGGCTCCCATGCGCCGGCGCCAAATCGAGC
>WNFD01023347.1_pt1 | contig 12518 bp, 11 predicted proteins | sample 5400491 | NCBI WGS metagenome assembly WNFD01 (sample SAMN13153343, study PRJNA577476) | soil metagenome | isolation source: 120 cm saprolite under Douglas fir tree site 2 hole 2 replicate 2 | place: USA:California | collected 2015-04-18 | reverse complement strand
CAGCGTCCCACCTGGCCGTAGCCAGCGGTATGCGGCCGACACCACCCGGTTCTTGTCAGAGTCACGCAGGTGATGTAGCGCATAGCTCGTGACCACGAGGTCGAAGCTCTGGGCTGGCAACGACAGGTTCTCGACAGGTAGGGCGATCCCCTCTACTCCTGCGAGCGAGCGATCGCGGGCGTTCACCTCAAGTCGGGCGATCATGGCCGGACTGACGTCGACGGCCAGGACGCAGGCACCGCGCCCGGCGAGCGGCAGGCTGAGCTGACCGGTCCCGCAGCCAAGATCGACGACCTGGTCGCCCGGTCGCGGGTCGGCGGCGGCGAGCACCGCCTTCGAGACCTTCTCGAGCCCGTCTGGCGTGTGGTGGTCCCACGTGGTGACCCGGCGTGACCACACCCGCCGCTGGCGGCGGGCTGCGTTGGCAGTTGCCAGCCGCGCCAGAGCGCCGGCTGAGGCGATTCCAGCCTGGCCCTCCTGCCCGTCCGGGCGAGCGGGCGGGCGGCTGACTTCTTTACCGTCGCCGACATTGTTATCGGAAGTGTTTCTGAGCTCTGGGTCTCCCACCTCGTCACGCTAACAACAAGAATCCCAAGAACACGTCTTTCCGTAGTTCGGATCCAGTTAAGAAAGCGCGTACTGACCCTCCGAATGCTTCGGGCCCGATTCGTACAGCATTTTGGTGCACCGGGGTGAGCTTCAGGAGGACGTCTTCACGCCTCACACCGACACGCAGAACCACTTACTATCCCGCGTCTGGTGTGCTGGTATTGACCCCGGTTCGGCGGCAGCGTCCGCTCCGGGAGATGGCCGGTCGAGAAGCCGTCCCGGAACGAGCCATCGAAGCGCCGATGCTTCAGACCGCCTGGCTACCTTGCGTTACATCGGCCTGGTATCGGTGGCCTGAGACACTGTCGCGCTCGCGGCCGCTCGGTATGGTTAGCGGCACGGACAGAACGACTTCGATGGACATCACCAGGCGCCGTGAGCTTGCCAGCCGGCTGCTGGACGGTTATGTGCATGGCCCGGCCGCTGCGACCGAGGCCACTGCCAGAGCGCTGGCGAAGATGGCAGCCGCACAGACCGTCGTGCTCGTCGAGGGCATCAGCGACCAGATCGCGGTCGAGACGCTTGCTGCCCGCCGCGGCCGGGACCTCGGCGCGGAACGCGTGGTGGTCCTGCCGATCGGCGGCGCGCACGCGATAACGCGCTACCTGACGCAGTTTGGTCCCGCTGGAGCTGGCCTGAGACTGGCGGGCCTGTGCGACCTCGGCGAGGAGAATGTCTTCCGGCGCGGTCTGGCCAGCGCCGGCATTGGCTCGCCCGGGACGCGGGCCGACATGGAGTGCCTGGGCTTCTACGTCTGCGTCGAGGATCTGGAAGATGAGCTGATCCGCGCGATCGGCGCCGCCCGGGTTGAGGCGCTCATTGACTCGCAGGGAGATCTGGGCTCGTTCCGCAGCCTGCAGCGGCAGCCCGAGTGGCGCAATCAGCCCACCGGGGCACAGCTACGGCGGTTCCTGGGCAGCGGCGCCAGGCGCAAGCTCCGGTACGCGCGCCTGCTCGCCAGCTCGGTGGACCTGGACCGGCTACCGCATCCGCTCGAAGCGGTGCTCACCTGCGCATAGCCCGCCGCGCAAGTGGAGTCCCACGCGATTCCCTCGCGACCGGAAAGTCTCAAAACACCGGCGGGCAGGCACCAGAAGGACCGTTCGGGTTCGGCCCAGACGGACTGATAAGGTGCCCAGCCTGCCTTGACGTCCCCCATCGCGTAGACGCCGGGGACGCTAGTTTCCAGGTACTCGTCGACCTCGATGAAGCCGCGGTCGTTGAGGCGGATGCCGGCCGCCTCGGGGGTGAGCGCCTCCGTGTTCGGGATGCGGCCGATAACGGACAGCAGGTGCGAGCCTTCGCGCTGCTGCTCACCGTCCGGCGTGCGAACGGTCAGCCGCACGCGGCCGCCGTCCGGCGGCTTCACCCGGACCGGCGTCGACGAGGTCAGGACCGTGATCCCGTCATCGCGCAAGATCGCGGCGACCTCGTCCGAGACGTCCTCGTCCTCGATCATCATCAGGCGAGGGGCGCTTTGGACGATGGTGACCTCGCTGCCGAACCGGCGGAAAATCTGCCCGAACTCCGGCCCGATGTAGCCGCCGCCGGGGATGATCAGGTGCTCGGGGAGCTCGTCCAGCTCCATGATCGACGTTGAATCGAGCACGCGGACGTCGCCCAAGCCGGTGATCGCCAGCGGCTTGGGCCGGGTGCCCGCGTCGATGACGATCACCGGCTCGCGTAGTTCTGCCGCGAGCCGGCGACCATGGCCCGCTTGCGCTCGCGCACCGCGGCCAGGTCCACCGACACCGGACCAATGCGCACGCCGTACTCCGCGCAGCGGCGCGCCTGGTAGGCCAGGCGTCTTGGTCGGTGTGCACCCCGTGTTGACGCAGACGCCGCCAAGCTGGCCACGCTCGACGAGCGCCACCTTCTTGCCCGCCTTCGCCAAATCGACGGGAAGGAACCGGCCGCCCTGGCTGGTCCCGATCACGATTACGTCAATAGTTCTCGTCAGCCACAGGGCGATCGTTACCCTCTGGCATTGTCGCCACACTGGGAGTGCAGCCCGCCGTATTCCCAGGTCTTCTCCGGCCCACGGGAATCCAGCGGCGCCTTGATCCGGTGGCCATCGGGTGACCAGCCCAGGGCGGGCGGGAAGGTGCGCGGGATCACCGGCCCCAGTTCATCGGCGCCGTTCGTCCGGCGTCACCGCACTGCGTGAAGGTGCGGCCTAGCCGCTGCAGCCACAGGAGCACTCGCTTGGGCATCCACAAGCTCGCTCGCCCGGCTTGGCAATCGGAACGACGAGCAGAGGCTCCGCGTCTGGAATCGGCCTCACATACGGCAGTCCCGAAGTCGTGTCGTGTGCCAGACCCTTGAGGATGCGGCCTGTGCCTTCAGGGAAGACAAACATCACGTGCGGCCCGGCGTGATACCAATCCTTGCCCTCAGGGGGTTGCTTGTACTCGGGATGATCGAAGTCTGCGCCGACTTCTCCCATCAGCATGTAGGAGATCCCTATCCGATCGATCGTCGGTGTTTTCCCCTGTGCGACCTGCATGAACCACTGAATCATTGTCGGGTCGCCACACATCGGAGCCGGCTGGGGCTTACCGGGAGGGGTTGGCACACAGATCCAGTCGGGTGACCCTTCTCGGAGGACTGTCGTCATATCCCAGTCGACGACCGTCGCCGAGTCAGCTATATGGGCCGGAGCGGCCCGAAGTGCATCCGCGATCTTTTCTTCCCTCGTGGGTTCGCCGCTATCCGCCATGATGGCTGCACTCCTGCCATCTCCTCGATTACGTCAAGACGTTTGTGTTTCAGACGTCGGAGTGGCACCCAGCTCTGCCGGCCTGCGCAGGCGATGGCAGCCGCCGACTGAACCGGCCGCAGCGCAAACCAAGATTCCGCACCATGGATCAGACGCCGCCTGACACGTGACCAACCGTGTCATACCGCCTAGGGCGTGTGAAGGATCAAGTGGAGCTAGGCAGTGAGGCCAGCCAGGACAACCACGTCAATGGCCACACTGAACGAGACTGCCCGGATGCACCCGGCCGTAGTCCCGGAGTGTGACCACTCAGGGCCAGCCAGCACGGTTAGCGTCGCCGCACACTGCGAGCGCCTCTGGTCGGCTAGCCGACAGCATGGACGACTGGGCTCCCAGCCTGGTCGTCGCCGTTGTCTCTGCACCTGTGCTCGCTCCGTCGCGAGATCGATGGTCAGCCGGCAGGCCCGGTAGTGGTCGTCAGTTTGTGGCATAGAAGTCGAACCAGACCTGCCGTGCCCTTGCCGCCGGGCGGGTGCGGCCAATTTCGCTCTTGCTGACCTCGCCGCCTCCGGTGTCGTATGCGCCGGCATAGGCGAAATCCTCGGCGAGGACATCGGCGCCGTACTCGCCAATGCTGAGTGTTGGTTGCTAATACTCCGTTGATCGGTATATAACATTGGCATGACCAAGCAGGCCATGCAGGAGCCAACGTTCCTCATCCTCACGGCACTGGCGGCCGGTCCGCAGCACGGCTACGGGATCATGACCAACGTCGCCCGCATCTCCGAGAACCGGGTCCGGCTGCGGGCGGGCACGCTCTACGCGGCACTGGACCGCCTGCGCAGCGAGCAGCTGATCGATGCCGGCCGCGACGAGATCGTGGACGGCCCGCTCCGCCGCTGCTTCCGGCTGACACCGCCCGGCGCCGCCGCGTTTGCCGAGGAGATCGCCCGGATGCGGTCGAACGCCGCCGTCGCAACCAGACGGCTGCGGATGCTCGGGATGGGGAACGCGTGAACGACTCCGCGGCCCTCGAACGCCGCTATCGCCGCCTGCTGGCCGCGTTCCCAGCGGGCCACCGCCGCGAGTACGGCGAGGAGATGATCGGCGTGCTGCTCGCTTCCACACCGGAGGGACGCCGCCGCCCCAGGCCGGCCGACGCAGTCGATCTGATCGCGGGCGGGCTGCGAGCAAGACTGCGACCGCCCCGAACCGGGCTCTCCGACGCGAACTGGCCAGACGCGCTCGCCGTCTGCAGCATCGCCATCCCGGTCACGCTGCTGGCCGCGCTCGCGGTCAACTACCTGTGGAACCTTGCGCCGGGCTACGCGTCGCGGCTGGGCGATTTCTACCCGCCGTCGCTGGCACTCGCGCTGCCCCCGCTGATCGCACTGCGGTACCGGCGCACGGCCGCCGTCGTCGCGCTCGCAGCGGCTGCGTGGTTCTGGTTCCTGCTGCTCCGCTCGCTCACCGTCTGGATCGACGGGCTCGAAGCCAGCTACTGCCTGGCGCTGCTGGTCCAGGTCATCGCCGTGGCGGGCTCGCCAGGACCGCGCCGAGCGGCCGCGATCCTCACCTGGAAGACCTGGCTGGTGCTGTGCGCCGCGGGCATCGCGATGGGGCTGGCCTCGATCTACCACCCGTGGGTGCTGCCTACCTGGCAGGCGGCCGGCCTGGTCGTTGCCTTCCTCGCCGCGGTGGTGGCCGGGCTGGTCCTGTCCCTTCCGAAGCCGGTCGCGTTCAGGCTGCTGCTGCTCCTGGCGATACCGGCCGTCCCGGGTACGGTCTGGGTCCTCCAGTTCGCGGCCGCGATGGCCGGCAACACCGCGAGAGCGCCATTCCCCCAACTGGCCATCCTGCTGATCCTGCTGCTCGCGTGCGTCAGCGCGGTCGCGGCGTGGCGGGCAAGACACGGCCGCGGGACGGCCTAATCTACGCCAGCCTCCCCGGCGGCGGGCCCATGCGGCGGGCTGTCACCGGACTGACCCGCCCTTCCCGCATCCCGCTTCGCTGGATCGGTGCACTCCAGGCCCAGGTCAAGCGCGCCCTGCCGGCGACCAGCCGCTGCTGCGCCGAGGCCTTCAAGATCTCCAGGTCGGCGTCGTCCAGGGCAGACCCGATGTGCTCGATGTCCCGCGACCCCAGATGGCAGGACAGCACAATCTGCACCGCCGCCGCACCCGACGCCGTTTCCGCCGTCCGCACGACGTGCACACCGGCCCAGCCTACGGGCCCGGATTGGTGCACAAATCCCCTCGCCACGACTCACAAACCTGCAGGTCAGCGACCCGCATGTGCTTCGCAACGCCAAGCGTGTCATAAGTCGGGGCCAGTTGCGGCCCGCGCTGCCGATGTCCGCCCGATCTGGGACAACGCGGCCGCGGCCGCCCGCCACCTCCCGGCCGGGCGCCGGGCGAGGCGGAGCGATGCAACGTGCGCCTGCTCCTCTGCGAGATCGGGGAGCGGGGCAAGCGGGCCGAAATCTTGGTAGCGGTGCGCTAGCGCCCGTGAGAGCAGGTGGTCGGCCAGCCACGCGTTCTTTGGCAGCACCGGCCCGTGCAGGTAGGTGGCGTACACCTCGCGGTAACGGGCGCCTTCGGTGCCGTCCTCTCCGTTGTTGCCAGCCCCACCGAGCACTTGCCCGAGCGGCTTGGCTCCGCTGCCCAGGTATGTGCGCCCGCTGTGGTTCTCGAACCCCGCAAGCTGGTGCTGGATGCCCGAGTCCAGATCACACTTCAACGCCACATGCCCGATGAAGCGGGTTGGGCCGCTTTCTGTGACCGCGTCGAGCACTCCCAGTCCCTGTAGCGGCGGCCCGTCCGGCGGATCGTAATAGTGACCTAGGAGCTGGTAGCCGGCGCACACGGCGAGGACGACGGCATCAGCCTCGACCGCCTCCCGCAGGGCGCCTGCCTTCGCGGCGAGGTCGCGTGCGGCAGCGGTCATCTCGCGGTCCTGGCCGCCGTGGATCAAGATCAGGTCGGCCTCGGCGAAGTCAGGGACTTCTCCTACATCGGCCTCGGTCACGCTGTACCGGATCCCCCGCCAGGAGCAGCGCCGGATGAAGGCAAGCAGGTTTCCTCTGTCGCCAGCCACGCTGAGCAGCCTCGGGTAGAGATAGCAGATGCGGACCGTCATCGGAGCCGTTGCCATGTCGTCACTCCTCCCATGGAGCCGCGACCCACCCGCGTCGCTGCATGATGCCGCGGAGTTCGCGCATGGGGGTGTAGCCAGCAAAGATGTACAGTGACTCCCCTGGCGGCGTCTGGGTCAGCGCCGCGTGCAGGGCAGTCGAGCGTTCGTGCAGCACCTGCAGGTCTGCGGGGCGAGCGCCCGCGTATTTGAACCGCAGCGCAACCTCCTCGGCTCTGGTCCCGCTGATGACCAGGCTCGCTAGCTGCGGCGTGAGCTGCTCGAGGTCTACGTCCCAGAGCCAGGCGAAGTCGTCCCCGTCGACCACGGTGTTGCTGTGCGCGGCCAAAACGTGCTTCAGGCCCGGCCGCCGCAGCACTTCGGAGAGGGTGGTGTTGTATGCCGTCGGGTTCTTGACGAAGGCGAGCACCACCTTCCGCTCGCCCGCCCGGATCTCCTCCAGGCGACCGAACGCCGGGCGCAGGCCAGAGATAGCGCTCCGCGCCTCGGCGGGCTCCGGCGGCCGCTGAACTGATGCCATCACGCCCGTGAGCGCGGCGGCCGCGTTGTAAACGTTGTGCAGCCCGGGCAGAGGCACGTGCAGCGGAAAGGTGCCCGCGGGAGTCTCGACGATGATGTCGAATCCTGCGTCCGGCGACGGCAGTATCGCCGTCACTGCGACGTCCAGGGCTGGCCGGGCGTTCCCGCACTCCGGGCACTGGTAATCCCCCAGGTGGGAAAGGTGTACGGCACGATAGGTCAGCAGGTGCTGGCACCGCACGCAGCGGATGCTGTCTGCGGCGTGCTCGGGTGTCTGCGTGGCGGAACTGTCGGCCTGAATGCCGAAGTAAACGCGCCTAGCGGCTGTGCGGGTGGCGAGGCTGGCCACTAGGGGATCGTCGCCATTGAGTACCACGGTGGCGGTCGCGGGCAGCGTATCGATGACGGCCTCAAGCCCCTTCGCGGTCGAGTACAGTTCCCCGAAGCGGTCAAGCTGGTCGCGGAAGAGGTTGGTGACGAGGAGCGTTTCCGGCTGCAAGTCCGGCGTTACCAGCCGTACCGTAGCTTCATCCACCTCAAGCAGGAGTAGCTGCGCGTCCATCCGGCCCCGCAGGTCCATCCCTCGCACGGCAGCTGAGATCACTCCCTGCAACAGGTTTGAACCAGACCGGTTCTGGGTGACCCTGAGACCGCTGGCGCGTGCCAGGGCAGCGAGCATCCGGCAGGTCGTCGTCTTGCCGTTGCTCCCCGTCACTATCACCTTGCGGGTATCGGTCGCAGCTCCGACCTTCCGCAGGATGTGGGGATCCATCCGGCGAGCGACGCTGCCGGGAAAGCTGGTCCCGCCGCCGAACCGCAGCACCCGGCACGCGGTCCCGACCGCCTTGCCTGCCCCCAGCGCGAGTGCCAGGCGTGCCTGTCCGGAAGGGGTGACGTGCGCTTTGCCTGCCAAGGACCCGCCCGGGGAGCGGCTGGCTATCGTTCGCACCTGGCGTCATCCTCTACCAGCACGCGGCCTTGCATCGGGCTCGTCATCTGGTCCCCGGGTTGCCGCTGCGCGCCTGCTAGGACGCGGCGGTGCCCGGCATCACGGACTGCGTCCACGATGGCTTGGACGTGCCCTTCATCGAGGGCGTAATGGAGGGCACATGACCGAAGGGCGAAGCGACCGCGGATGTCTGTGCCTGCCAGGAACGCCCGCCCCTCGACCTGGAGGTCCTCCGTGATCGCCTGGTTCAGTGGATTCAGGCTTTGGTCGTCGCCGCGCATGCTTGCCGGCACGTAGCGGAAGCACACGGCAGTCAGCGGCCCGGCGGCCAGCAGCTCCAGGTCAGGGCTGGCCTCGATGATCTGCTCCAGGTAGCGCGCCAGGTCGATGTGGCGCCGGACATGATCCACTAGTCCGGCCTTCCCGGCCTGCTGAATGTTCCAGAAGGTCTTGAGCGCCCGCCCGGAATCCCTGGTTTGCTCGGCGCAGCGATGGGAGTACCAGACATCGCCGGCGAACCCCTGTCCCGGCCGGAGGCTGAGATAGGAGGGGATCAGCCTATAGGTGTCCTGCAGCAGCGCGCCCTGCCTCACCATGGCGCAACTGCAGCCAATGGCCACCGCCAGCCACTTGTGAGGATCGAGAGCGACTGAGTCAGCGCGCTCCATGCCCGCGTACCAGTGCGCAAGGCGGGAGTCGAGTATCCCGAAGCCGCCATAGGCGCCGTCCACGTGCAACCAGAGACCCTCCTGACGGCAGAACTCGGCGAGATCACCGAGCGGGTCGATGGCACCGGTCTTCACGCTCCCGGCGTTTGCCGCGACCAGGAACGGCAGGTGGCCGGCCCGGCGGTCAGCCGCGACCGCCGCCCGCAGGTCAGCCAGGACCATGCGGAAGTCCTCCCCGACCATTATCTTGCGGGGGGTGCCGAGCCCGAGCGTGAAGGCAGCCTTCTCGAGGCAGGAATGGCCCTCCGCCGACATGTACATGGTGAGGCTGGGATGCCCGTGGAGGCCCTCTGCCCTGATATCCCAGCCGTTGACCCGGGCGCCCCAGTACCGTGCAACTTCGAGGCAGTGCCGGTTCGCGTCCGGCGTAATCGCCGCCAGCGCCGCTCGTGTTGGTCACCGCCGAAGCAAATGCCGCCAGCATGCTCAGCTTGGATGCGGCCGGATCAACGAACGCAGCGAAACGCGGATGATTCTGGCCGCGTCCGTATGGCAGCACCAGCCGGAGAAAGGTCTCGATGACATCCTCGGGAGCTATTCCGTCGGCTGGTAGGTTCATGGTCTCAAGCTCTTGCCGTATTTCCGCCGGCATGGGACGGTAAACTGGTTCTCGAGGAAGCTTCTCCAGATAGGCGGCCATCGTGTCAATAAGCCAGTGGCCGAGGCTGCGGAAAGTCAAGTCGTCCATCGCGAGTGCTGAGCGAACAGTGCGATAGCCCTCAGTCGGCCGGGCGGCGCCAGAAGAGACAAGCGGCCCCATGGATGGGAACTCCTCTCAGCCAGGATTACAGCTTTCAAAATAGCGTTTCGCGCCTCAGAGGCCATTCCCATGACTAGCGCCGTGAAACAGCGCCGCATATCAATGACTTAACAAAGTGTCTGTAATGAACGACACAACTCCCGACTTCCTGGCATAGAAAAAGTAATTCATACTTGACTTCTACCTGCTCGGCGTAGCGTTCGGGTTCGTGCTCCGGCTCGCTGGCGGGCTAGCTAGCTAGCGGCCGAGCTGACGTTCAGCTCGCGGCCGCTCGGTCCCCCAGCGGGTAGTTCGCCTGCGGTGGCGACGACTGCTCAACCGCATTTCGCTCAAGACCGGGCTTATGGTGCGGAGGATGTTCGGGCTGGTGATCGCGCTTGAGTTCACGATCTGGATCGGGCCCGGTTCTGGATCGCAAACGGGACCGGGGGCGGGCTCGTGATCGGGCTCGGGTTCGCGCGGACGGCCGCTTCCGGATCGCCCGGCGGGTGGCGCCGGACCGTGTCATCTCGACCGTTGACCCCCAGGCCCGGCACGGCCGCAAGACCTCGGCGCGCGGGTTCGACGGGTACAAGGGCACGTCAGCATCGACCCGGACTGCGAGCTAGTGACCGCGACCGCGGTCACCGCCGGGAACGCCGGCGACGCCGCCGCGGCATCGGGGCTGCTCGTCGAGGCGATGCCGGCCGGCGGCGGTGATGGGCCCGCTGGCCGCCAGTCCGCCGCTGCCGGACCTCATGGTCTCTCAGCAAACGCTCGATCCTGCAGATGTGCCCGTGAGACAGTCGGCAGGTCCGTGAATCACATCGTCAATTGCCCGGTGTCTCACGTCCCAGGCGATGCTCGGCTAACGAGACAACGCGGAGCCGCCAGGCATCTTCAGTATGGAACGTGATCACTATCCCGGGCACTGACGCTCCTGATCCGATATGGCTCGATAGGTGCGTCAGGGCGGTGGTTGCTGTCTGCCTGCGCACGGCGAGCTGAATGGCACGCGGCCCGTGCGGCCGGCGGGTGCAACAAATGCGCCCGCGGCGCGTCTATTGCATGGGGGGTGACTGGCGGGTGCCGGCACCGGTCATGGACATGAAGCACCGGCGATAGTTTGAGGGACGTGATGAGACGACGCCGGGTTCTGGTGTTCGTGGCGGGTGCGGTCGCGCTGCTGGGTACCGGGTGCGCGCAGGCAGCTCCCACCACGACGACTCCGATGCCCAGCACAACCCCGGTCTCCACCCCTGCTGCGGCCGTCCGGGCGGCCGGCTTGTGGGGCCGGGCGATCGCGGTGCCCGGCCTGGCGGCCTTGAACCAGGGCCGGAACGCCGGCGTCAGCTCGGTGTCGTGCCCCTCGCCGGGTAACTGCGCGGCCGGCGGGGTTCTACCGGGACGGCGGCGGCCATCAGCAGGGGTTCGTGGTCAGCGAGAGGAACGGCCGCTGGGGCCAGGCGATCGAGGTGCCCGGCCTGGCGGCCCTGAACAAGGGCGGGAACGCCGAGGTCTCGTCCGTGTCATGTGCCTCACCGGGCAGCTGCGCGGCCGGCGGGTACTACGGGAACCACGGTAATAATCGTTATGTCGTCACCAGCGGACGGGGGTTCGTGGCCGTCGAGAGGAACGGCCGCTGGGGCCGGGCGGTCGAGTTGCCCGGCCTGGCGGCGCTGAGCAAGGGCGGGAACGCCCAGGTCAGCTCGGTGTCGTGCGCCTCGCCGGGCAGCTGCGCGGCGGGCGGAGCCTACACAGACGGCAACGGCCATCAGCAGGGGTTCGTGGCCGTCGAGAGGATCGGCGTCTGGCTCCAGGCGGTCGAGGTGCCCGGCCTGGCGGCGCTGAGCAAGGGCGGGAACCCTGACGTCCCCGTCGGCGTCAGCTCGGTGTCGTGCGCCTCGCCGGGCAGCTGCGCGGCCGGCGGGGACTATTACACCGACGCTTCCGGCAAGCATGCATTCGTGGTCAGCGAGGTGAACGGCAGCTGGGGCACCGCCCAGCAAGTCGCCGCAAACCTCGGCCGGGGCGCGGCCGTTAACACGGTGTCGTGCGGCTCGGGAGGCAACTGCTCCGCCGGCGGATATTACGGAGGCCAGGCGTTCGTGGTCAGCGAGGTGAACGGAACCTGGGCTGCCGCCCAGGAAGTCGCCGGCAGCCTGAACACCGGCGGCTTCGGATGGGTTGCCTCGGTGTCGTGCGCCCCGGCGGGCAACTGTTCCGCCGGCGGGGCCTACGATTACGGAGGTTACAACGCGCCGTTCGTGGTCAGCGAGAAGAACGGCGTCTGGGGCCAGGCGATCGACGTACCCGGCCTGGTGACCCGCGACGCCTGGATCTCCTCGGTGTCGTGCGCCTCCGCGGGCAACTGCGGAGCCGGCGGCGGCTACGACGGCGCCGGCAGCGGGGCGTTCGTGGTCAGCGAGAAGAACGGCGTCTGGGGCAAGGGGATCAAGGTGCCCGGCCCGGATGGCCTGCCCGCCGACGTCGGCTCGGTGTCGTGCGCCCCGGCGGGCAGCTGCGTGGCCGGCGGGTCCTACCCGGAGGCCGACCGCCACATCTCCATCGAGGGGTTCGTCACCTAGGACGGCACGTTCCGTGCGCCTCGGCTGGGAAATTCCGCCCAGAATAGTAGACATTCCTATGATCGGCTATCTGTTGGCGAACTCGCGCGGCGGTCATGCGTTCACGACTCGCCATCCAGGCGCGACGCCTCGTTTGCCGGTCGATAAATGAGACAGTCGGCGATATCCACTAGAAAGCAGGTAACGGACGTAAGGGTCGCGTGTCAGGACAAACCGGCGGGCGGCGAGGCCGGGACACGCGTGGGCCTGACGGAATTCAATCCGGACGGTCTCTTCGCCAGGCCGCTCGCTAGGTTGGAACTGTGGATCTTGGAGCCGTGAAGGACGCGCCGGTGCGCGTGCTCGCCCGGGGTTCTGTAGCTGCGGCCAGGAATGCGAGCGGCCTCGTACAGGACGCTGAGCTACTGTCCGGAGCTGGCCGCCTGGCACGCGCGTATTCGCTCGCCGGGCTCGCGGTCGAGGAGGTGGGCAAGGCCGGCGGCCTGGCCACCCTGGCGGCCATGCCGGAGAACCT
>WNFD01006942.1_pt1 | contig 12518 bp, 10 predicted proteins | sample 5400491 | NCBI WGS metagenome assembly WNFD01 (sample SAMN13153343, study PRJNA577476) | soil metagenome | isolation source: 120 cm saprolite under Douglas fir tree site 2 hole 2 replicate 2 | place: USA:California | collected 2015-04-18 | reverse complement strand
TACGAGATTCCCTCCTTGGGAGTTTACCTGCTGCAATTCCTGCCGCTCGTGCCCTCGAGGCGCCTGTGCAACTGCCCGCGCCAGCTACAGCCGAGTGGGAAGGTTCTCCCACCAGTAATACTCGTCTGGCTTCTCACCTACGGTTGTTTGAACAGACTAGGGAAAGGTGGAGCCCACCTCCTTGAGAGCGAAGCCATGCTCCCGCGGGCTAGGGTTTCCCCGCAGGAGTGGCCGCCACCGACGGCGTACGAACTGAGCCCGAAACCGCGAGACGAACCCACATACCGGCCGCCCCATGGCCCGGAACCCCGCAAAATATTAGGTAGGACCCCCCCCTATCCGCAATAAAGCGCAGGTCATCCGTCTGTTCCGAGATGAGCCCCTGCTCCAGCCGCAGCGTGAATGCCCGGGCAAAAGCGGGCGCAACTGGCCCTGTAGGAAGGGGATGGGCGTCCGCGATGATCTCGGCGGAATGCGGCAGCATGCCGTCGTGATTCCGGAAGTGCATCAGCACCGTCCACCCCACCGGCACCGTCAGGGTGAGGCCCCCGTCCCGGAAACCGTTGAAGTTGAGCGCGCCGTTGAGGCCGGTGAGCCCCGCCACCAGCTGGAAGGTAGCCGTCTTGGTTGCGCTATCGACCTGCAACCACGACGGATCGACGGCCGGAGCGGGCGCGGCCGCGTCGCCCTGTGCGCGCACCACGACCGGCGACGCAGCGCCCACCGCCACAGCAATGATAAATGCGCCCGACAACGACTTCACCGTGGCGAAGCTACCACGCCCTCCCGCGAGGCGGAAGAGCTTGAAGGGGCCGCCGCGCATTGTGGCGCATGAGCGACACGCGTGATACGTAGGCGCCTCAGGTTTGCCGTGCCATCCTCGGAGGGCTCCTGACGGTGTCTGGCATCCTCCTTGCGAGAACCGAAACTGCAGCCCGTTTGGGCCGCCGGTGGAGAGCCAGCTGCGAGACAGCGCTCCAGTCCGAGAGAGTGGGCGCAGCGTACGAGGATGGCCTTGCATGTACCCCAAGTCCAGCGTCACGCGTTTCAGCCGCTTCGTTGAGTGGTTCCTGGCTCTGGGGCTGTACTGGTTGGTGCGCCGCGCGATGTTCGTGCTGCTCCTGGCCGGCGCAGGGTGCCTCCACTCCCACAAGGCAGCGCTCGCGCGCGTCCCGCTTGTTGCGGCAGGGGAGCGGCCGCTCGCCCAGCGATTGGCTGGTGCGGATCTCGTAGTCACTGCCACACTCGCCAAGACCGAGCGCGATTGGCGTTACGAAGAGCCCTGCGGCATCTTGCGCCACCTCGTGTACGGTTGTGCCGACATCCCTAAGGCGTACCAGGCGACGTTGCGCCGGGGCAACGAGACGTGGCCGGTCTTCTACTTCAAGCTCGGCGACCTGCCGCACCCCGCTGTGGGCGACTCGGCGGTGTGGCTCCTCCGCCAGGGGGCGGTATATCATCTGCTGGAGTGCGCGCAGCGGCGCGGTATGACGTCCGCGTACTGCAGCTACGACGTGGCGTACGTGGTTGAGTCCGACGACGACGTCCTTCCGGCCACTACTTGGCAAGAGGTGAGCGCGCTGCTCCACACTCTCGGACAGCCTTCCGTAGAGAACCGTTAAACGCAAAGAGCCGGCGCACGATGACTATCACCGTGCGCCGGCTGCCCGCTCTCTACATGCCTGCCTTTGGCAGTCCGAAGACGAACAGCGAGTTGCCCAGCGGATAGCTGATCTGGAAGTTGCCACCCGCCGCGACGGCGATGAACTGCTCGCCGTCGAGCTCGAACACCGCGGGCGCCGCGTTCACGCCGGCGCCGCAGTAGAACTTCCACAGTACGGCGCCCGTCTTGGCATCGTAGGCTTTGAACCAGCCGTTGCCTTCGCCGGTGAACATCAGGCCGCCCGCCGTGGCGGTCGCGCCGCCCATCATCGGCAGCTCGGTCTTTTGCTGCCAGGCGACCTTGCCGGTGTTGAGGTCGATCGCGCTGACCAGGCCGTACTCGCCGGAGTACCCGCCCTTCTCGTCCGGAACCCGGATGAACGCGCTACCGAGCCACAACCGGCCCTTCTCCCACGGGGCGTAGTGGACTTTGTAGTGCATCGGCTGATGCAGGGCGACCGTGTAGGCGTAGGCCAGGTCCGGGTGCACGGCGATGGGGGACCACTCCTCGCCGCCATTGGCGCCCGGGAGCATGAACACGCCTTCGGCGGTGGGCTGCGTATACATGTTCTGCTGCGGCACGAACGCCTGCGAGCGGCGGATCAGCTTGCCGGTTGCGGCGTCCAGCACATAGACGAAACCGGTCTTTCCGGCCTCCACGACCGCCTTCTTGCCGCCCACCATCGCGATCACCGGCGGGCTCACGGCGTCCAGATCCCACACGTCGTGCGGGACTTCCTGGTAGCCCCATTTGAACTTCCCGTTGGTCGCGTCGATCGCCACGACGCTCTCGGTCCAAAGGTTGTCGCCCGGGCGGATCGAGCCGTCCAAATCGGGGGACGGGTTGCCGATCGTCACGTACAGCGTCTTCGTGGCGGCATCGTAGGCCGGGGTCATCCACATCGAGCCACCGCCGGTCTTCCAGGCGTCGGCGTACTTGGCGGAGTCGGCCTTTTCCTTGGCGATGTCGCGCTTCAGATCGTCGCCCTCCCACGTGGTCTTCGACCACTTGCCCCACCAGCCACCCTCCTCGGGCGAGGGGAGCGTGTACCACGTCCAGACCAGCGCGCCGGTCGCCGCGTTGAAGGCCTTCACATAGCCGCGGATGCCGTACTCGGCACCCGCCGTGCCGATGATCACGTTGTCGCCGATCACCAGCGGAGCCATGGTCTCGGTGTAGCCGGCCTCGGGACCATCGCCCACCTTGATCGCCCACTTTTCCTTCCCGGTGACCGCATCGAGCGCCACCAGCTCGTCGTCCAGCGTGCCCACGAACACCGACCCGCCCGATACCGCCACGCCGCGGTTGTTGGGGCCGCAGCACGCGGTGCTCACGGGCCCGTTCTTGTGCTCGTAGTGCCACAGCATCTTTTGAGTGCGCAGGTCGAACGCCCGCACGATGTTGTTCGGCGTCGCGGGCGAGGTGATGTACATGATGCCGCCCACCACGATCGGCGTGGTCTCGAAGCTGCCGAGCCGCTCCGACCCGTGGGTATAGACGGCCCGCGGTACGAGGTTCTTGACGTTCGTAGTGTTAATCGTCTTCAGGGGGGAGAAGCGGTTGTTCCAGTAGTTGTGCCCGTACATCAGCCAATCGCCGCTCGCCGCGGCGTTGAGCAGCATGTCGTTCGTCACGACCGCGTTCGGTGCAGCGGACGGGTCCCCGACCCCTCCCGACCCCTGCCCGCACAGCGGTGCCGCGACGAGCGCCGCGACCACCACGGTCGCGGACCATCGAGCCCAATGCGTCATACCCACCTCCGTTGAAGTTCGACGACTATTCCCCTGCACCCAACGAGAACCCGACATACATGTTCCGGCCCGGAGCCGGCTCATAATAGCGCCCATTCGCCGCGTTGATAACCACCGACGCGACGTAGAAGCGGTTCCACACGTTGTTCAAGCCCACGAAGGGACGCAGCCGCAGGCTGCCTACCGTCCCATCCCAGCCGAGGCGCACGTTGGTCGCCCACCAGCGGCTCGTGGCGGTGTCGAGCGTGTCGTTGACCACGTAGCCCGACGAGTGAGTCTCCTCGACCTCTACCCAGGCCCCGCGCGCGAACGCCGGCCGCGCCTTCAGCAGGAAGTGGAGCCAGTGCTGCGGGATGCCGGGGAGCGGGCGGCCGTCGAGGACGCGTGTCCCGATGGAATAGCTCGTATAGCGAAAGTCGGAGTAGGTCCAGGTGGTCGTCAGATCCAGTCCGGACAGAATCTCGAGCTCCGTGCCCAGCTCGATACCACGGTGGCGGGACTTCCCGGCGTTCTGGAAGTACACCCGGCCGGGGGCGGTCGGCGGCGGATACGCGTATCCGATCAGCTCGTCACGCACGTTGGCGTGGTACAGCGCCACCGAGTAGTTCAGCCTGCCCACCACGTCGCCGCGCACTCCGATCTCGTAGTTGGTGGCCTTCTGGGGCTGCAGCGTCGGGTTGAAGCCGCCCGCGGAGTTGGGCCGGTTCGTGAGCTCGGTGGTGGTCGGCGTCTCGAACGAGGTCCCGACGTTGCCGTACACGGTGAGGGCGTCGGATGGCGTGACGGCGACGCCTACCGAGCCGGATAGCGCGCGCATCAGCCGCTGTCCCGAATCGTCAGGATTGGTCGGCGTGATGAGGCGATCGTCCGCCCGGAAGTTGACCCAGTCGTAGCGCAGCCCGCCCGTGACCGAGACCCGCGGCGTGATTTGCAGGGCGCTCTGCACGAACGGGCCGACCTCGGTCACGCGCTCCAGCTGGTCGAGCGAGCGTACCGTGTCGGGCTGGCCGGCATTGTTGCCGAAGTTGTGGCGGTCGTCGCGCTGGCGCTGGAAATCGATGCCGGCCGTGAGCCGATGGTCCAGGCGTCCGAGCGGCAGCGGGCGACTGACGGCGGCGCGCGCGCCGTAGGCCAGGCGGTCCAGATCGATGTACGCGAACGTGGTCGGGTTCTTGAGACTGCGGGCGATGCCGAACAGCGTGAGCGAGGCCTCGCCGCCGCCCTCGAACTGGCGCTGCAGCGTGACCCCACCCTGCCCCTGCGTGACGTCCTTACCAGCCACCCGCGTGATATTGATCGCAGCGGCCGAGTCGGGGTTCCTGGCCATCTCGGCGGCGGTGAGCGCACCGGGATTGTCGGCCCGCGGATCCCACCCGAAGTCCGCCGTGGCCGCGAGCGACCAGCCGTTGGCGAGCGGGAAATGCCAGCGCGAATTCAAGTTACGGAAATCGGCATCGGAGTGTTGCCGCTGTCCCGTGTAGTCGAGCCGTGAGACGGTGACGAGCCCGCTCCCCGCGCCCACGCGGAACGAGGTGCTCGATTGCCACTTGCTCCAGTTGCGATTGAGATCGCGGTCGAATGTTCCGAAGAGAACGCGGACCTCCTGACGCAGGTTCCGCGGAGCGGTCGGGTCGGTCCAGATGCTTATGACGCCGCCCGACGCGTTGCCGAACAGCGCCGACGCCGAGCCGCGCAGGATCTCGATCCGATCGGCGGCGCCGAGCTCCAGGTTGGTGAGCTGACCCTGACCGTCGGGAAGCGTCTGCGGGATCCCGTCCACCAGCACCTTGATCCCGCGCACCGCAAAGGCCGACCGGGCCCCAAACCCGCGGATCGAGATCCGCTGATCCAGCGAGAAGTTGTAGCGGTTCGCCGCGTACACCCCTGGGACGGTCACGAGCGCCTCGTCCAGGCCCCACGTGGGGCGGGCCCGGCTGATCTCGGTCTGGTCCACGAGCTGGACGGCTTGGGGGATGCGGTTGATGGGCGGGTTGGCTCGGGTGACCGAGACGACGGCGGGGGGCAGCGTGTAGACCTTGAGGCTGTCGTCGTGACTGGCGGTTGTGTCCCGCTGCTGGGCCGCCGCAGAGAGCGACCAGAGGGTACAGAGCAGGGTGAGGGTCGCCACTCGCATCAGAGTCGATGGCTTTCACGGCGGGGAGAGGGGTTTTTAACCGCTCCGCCGGGGCACGTCAAGGCTACCTCGGCTGGCGAAACATCCGATTCCAGCGGATCCGCAGCGGGTCGGTGGCGACGCTCAAGTAGATGATGAGGGGTTTGCCCACGATGTGCGACCGCGGCAGGAATCCCCAGAACCGGCTGTCATAGGATTCGTCGCGATTGTCCCCCATCACCCAGTAGTGCCCGATGGGAATCGCGATCGGGCCCCAGTCGTGGGTGGTCGGGTGGTAGCGAGTCGTGTCGCGCCCGACGTAATAGGGCAGGTGCAGCGCCCGGATTTTGCGCAGCTGCAGAGGGTCGTCGGGGTGGGATCCCAGGTGCAGGGCGTACGGCTCGTCGAGCCGCTTGCCGTTGCGGTAAACCGTGTCGTGAACCATCTGCAGCGTATCGGTGGGCCCGCCGATGACGCGCTTCACGATGTTCAGGTTGGGCGTCGAGTCTTCGACCGAGCGGAACACCACGATCCCGTCGCGCTGCGGCTCGGCGTAGCCCGGCAGGCGGCAGCAGCGGAACCCGGCGAGCGGGATCTCGAGCTCGCCTCCGTAAATCGCCTTGTTCACGAACAGGAAGTCACCGATGAGCAGCGTGTTCTCCATGCTGGCCGACGGGATGCGGAACGCTTCGATCAGATAGGAGCGCAACACGATCCAGATGCCAACGGCGACGGCGATGGACCCGGCCCAGCCCTTGGTCCATCGGTTGAAAGCGCGCAGGCGTTCGAGGATGGAGGGTGGCTCCATGGAGACCGCAAGCTAGGCGCCCCCCGGACTCCGGGCAACCGTTCCTCGGAGCCCGTTTCTGGGTATAATTGGACCTCGCAATGAGCGATCCCAACGCGCCGCGCCGCTCGCAGCCGCCGCTCCTGGACGGCCTCGGCAAGCTCTGCACCGAGGGAAAGCAGCTCGCCGATTACCTGTGGCAGGTGCCGAAGGACGAAGCGGCGCGCCACAAGATTGTCGCCATCCTGGACCAGATCGCTGCCGAAGCCACGAAGCAGGGGCGCCAGGAAATGCCGCGCATCTGCGATGAGCTCAGGACCGCCGCCAAGGCCAGCCCTAGCCCGCAGCAGGTGGACGCGCTGGTGAGCGGGTTCGACCGGCTCGTCAGCCTGTGGCAGGCCGCCAAATCCGGTCTGTTGTGACCAAACCCGTGAGCGGCGCCGTTCCCCCTCCACCCACCGCCCGCGCCGCATCACTCGATCAGCTTTGCATCAACACCGTCCGCGCCCTCGCGATGGACGCGGTGCAGCGGGCCGATTCCGGCCACCCCGGCACCGCGATGGCGCTCGCGCCGGTCGCGTACGTGCTGTGGCAGCGGCATCTGCGATACAATCCCGCGAACCCCGACTGGTTCGGGCGCGACCGCTTCGTGTTGTCGGCCGGGCACGCCTGTATGCTGCTCTACGCCGCGCTCTACCTGACCGGATACGATCTCTCACTCGACGACATCAAGCAGTTCCGCCAGTGGGGGAGCCGCACGCCGGGGCACTCCGAGCACGGGCTCACACCTGGCGTCGAGGCGACCACCGGCCCGCTCGGCCAGGGCGTCGGCAACGCCGTCGGGATGGCGCTCGCCGAGGCACACCTCGCGCAGCTGTTCAACCGGCCGGGCCACACGGTGGTGGACCATTGCACCTATTTCCTCGCGTCCGATGGCGACCTGATGGAGGGCGTGTCGCACGAGACCTGCTCGCTGGCCGGCCATCTGAAGCTGGGGCGTCTGATCGGGATCTACGACGACAATCGCATCACTATCGACGGCAAGACCGATATCACGTTCTCGGACGACACGGCGAAGCGGTTCGAGAGCTACGGCTGGCACGCGGAGCGCGTCCCCGACGGCAACGATTGGGGGGCGCTCGACGCGGCGCTCGCCGCCGCCCGGCGCGTCGTGGACCGGCCGTCCCTGATCATCGTGCGCACCCACATCGCCTTCGGCAGCCCGCACAAACAGGACACGCCTGAGGCCCACGGCGCTCCCCTCGGCGAGGACGAGGTGAAGCTCACCAAGCGGCGCCTTGGCTGGCCCAGCCTCGAGCCGTTTCACGTGCCCGACGCAGCGCTCGCGCACTGGCGGCTCGCCCGGGAGCGCGGCGCCCGGCTGGAAGCCGAATGGTCCAAGAAGTACGACGCGTACCAGCGGGCACACCCGGAGCTCGCCGCGGAGCTCGAGCGCCGGCTCGCCGGCCGCCTGGCCGAGGGCTGGGACGAGGGGCTCCCGACGTTCGGGCCACCCCCCGGCGACGCCCAGGCCACCCGCGCCGCGTCGGGCAAGGTGCTGAACGCCATCGCGCCCAAGCTCCCGGAGCTCGTGGGCGGCTCGGCGGACCTCGCGAGCTCGACGAACGTCGTCTTCAAGAACGGGGGCGACGTGTCCGCGGGAAACTGGGGCGCTCGCAACGTCCATTTCGGGGTCCGCGAGCACGGGATGGGCGCGATCCTGAACGGTCTCGCCCTGCACGGCGGCGTGCGGCCGGTCGGATCGACGTTCCTGATTTTCTCCGACTACATGCGGCCGCCTATGCGCCTGGCCGCGCTGTCCGATTTGCCGGTGATCTACGTGTTCACGCACGATTCCATCGGCCTCGGGGAGGACGGCCCCACCCATCAGCCGATCGAACAGCTCGCCGGCCTGCGCGCCGTCCCCAACCTCGTCGTCATCCGACCGGCGGACGCGACCGAAACCGTGGAGGCCTGGCGCATGGCGATCCTGTCCCGGAGCGGCCCGGTCGCGCTCGTGCTGACGCGTCAGAAAGTCCCGGTGATCGACCGCTCGAAATACACCCCCGCGAACGGTGTGCGCCTGGGCGGCTACGTGCTCGCGGACGCCCGCGACGGCAAGCCGGCGATCGTTCTCCTGGCCAGCGGGTCCGAAGTCGACCTCACCCTCGGCGCCTACGAGCGACTCTCCGCCGAGGGGATCGCAACCCGCGTGGTGAGCCTGCCGTCGATGGAGCTGTTCGCGCGCCAGCCGCAGGAGTACCGCGACGCGGTGCTGCCGCCCACCGTGCCCGCGCGGCTCGCCGTCGAAGCCGCCGCGCCACAGCCCTGGTACCGCTGGGTCGGGGACCACGGGATGGTGATGGGCATCGAGCGGTTCGGAGCGTCGGCGCCGTACCAGCGGATCTATCAGGAATTCGGGTTGACGGTGGACAACGTGGTCAAGAAGGCGAAAGAGCTGCTTCGGACATAGTCCGCGAGTGAACTCGCGACTCGGCAAGTGCTTAAGCGGTACGTGCCGAGCCGCGGCTTCAGCCTCGAACTGGACGAGCGCCCAACCTCGCTAGAATCACCCGCCCCGCCTCCCGCCCCGACTTCACGCACGCCGACACGCCCGCACCGTCGAACCCTGCTCCCGCGATCGCGAGCGGCGCGAGCCCGGCGAGCCGCTCGCGGACCGCTGCCACCCGCTCCGCGTGCCCGCGCGGATAGCGCGGCAGCCCCCGCGGCCAGTGGAACGCGCGGCTCCAGAGCGGCGCTCCTTCGATCCCCACGATGGCCGCGAGCTCGGCCTGCGCGATCGCGGCTGGATCGCCGTCCACCGGACCGATGAACGCGCGCAGCAAGGCAAACCCCTGCGGTGCGCGCTGTGGGTATTTCCGCCACGCATACGTGCACGCACGCACCGCGCCGCCCGCATCCGGCGCCGCGACGAAGCCGGACCCCTCGAGCTTTCCCGGCACCTGGTCCGCCCGATACGCGAGCGACACGGTGATACTCGGGGCGTACAGCACCGTATCGAGCGCGCGAGCCGCCGCCACGCCGAGGCCGGCGAGCAACCGGGCCGCCACCCAGGCCGGTACGGCGAGGATCACCGCCTCCGCATCGAGTGATGAGGCGCCGGTGAACGAAAGCCGCCACCCGCGCTGAGCAGGCGCGACAGCCGTGACGCCCTGCGTCGTGCGTAATCGGGGGGCAAGCCGGGCGACGAGCGCCTCCACGACCTCGACCATCCCGGCGGCGAACGTCCTGAACCCTCCTACATTCGCGTTCACCTGAATCCCCAGTAGCTCAGCGGCCTTTCCTTCGGCGAGCGGCTCGAGCCGCCGCCCCGTCCACAACGTGGACCCGCGCGCAACCTGGTCCACCAGCCGATCCCCGATGCCGACCGCGCGCGCCAGGTCCTGAATGTCCGGCTCGGCGGCGAGGAAGCCGTCGGGGCCGCCTTCCACGACGAACCCGTCGCGTCGTTCGGTGACGATCATCCCGCCGGGGCGCCGTCCCGCGTCGAGCACGACCGCGTCCGCCCCCGCCTGTTGGAGCTCCCAGGCAGCAGAGAGGCCCGCCAGGCCCGCGCCGACGACCGCGACCGTCATTTCCAGCCGCGCGCCGCCGCGGTATTGCGCACGATCTCCGCGAGTGCGCGCACCAGCAGCGGATCGTCGTTGAGGGACGTGGTGCGCTCCAGCCGCACTCCGAGCCGACCGGCGAGCTCGTGGTACACGACATCCACGTCGTACAGCACTTCGACGTGGTCGCTCACGAATCCGATGGGAACGATGAGGAACGCGCGCTCACCCTTCCCGGCGAGTTCCGTCATGACCGCACCCGCTTCGGGGCCGAGCCACGGCTCGGCCGTGGCTCCCGCGCTCTGGTAGGCGAAGCTCCATGTGGAAAGACCGGCGCGTTGGGCGACCGCTGCGGCGCTCGCCCGCAGCTCGTCGGGGTACGGATCGCCAGTCGCGAGGATGCGCTCGGGCAGGCTGTGCGCGGTGAACAGAACGTGCACGGCGCCAGGTTCCGGGAACCGCTGCAGGGCTTGCGCGACCCGTCCAGTCACCGCGTCGAGGAACTTGGGGTGGTCACCCCACTGCCGAACCAGCGCCGCATCGAGCCGCCCGCCGGCGGCCTCGAGCAGCTTGTTCTCGTACGCGCCCACGGACATCGCCGAGTAGTGCGGCGCGAGCACGATTCCCACCACCCGCCGGTGTCCGTGCGACACGATTTGCTCGACCACGTCGCGGATGTAGGGATGCCAGTGCCGCATTCCCACGTACACTGCGAACCGCTCCCCCAACGCCCGCCCCACGCCCCGCGCCTGCGCCTCGGTGAGCTCCCGGATCGGCGACCGGCCGCCGATCCGTGCGTAGCGTTGCCTGATCTCCTGCACAAACTCCGGCGCCGTGGGCCGCCCCCCGCGCACGTCCTGCAGGTACGGCTCGACTTCGTCGAGGCTTCCGGGGCCGCCGTACGCCATCAGCAATACGGCGATGTCTCCCCGGTCAGCCACCATGCACCCACTCGACGACCGCCTGCAGGGCCTCCACAGGCGTCTCGGGGAGCACGCCGTGCCCGAGGTTGAAAATGTGCCCTGGTCGCCCGCGCGCGCGGGTGAGCACGTCCCGCACCTGCCGCTCGAGCTCCGGCCGCGGCGCCAGGAGCGCCACCGGATCGAGGTTGCCCTGAATGGCTCGGGGAGCAGACGACCCGATGCGCTCCCACGCGAGGTCGAGCGGGATGCGCCAGTCCACGCCGATCACATCGCCCCCGGCGCGCGCGAAATCCACCAGCAGGGTGGCCGTATCGGCCGGCACGCCGCTCGCGCCCGCGAGCTCGAGGGCGCGCTGGCTGTGCGGAAACACGTAGGTCGCGTAGTCCGCGGGCGACAGACACCCCACCCAGCTGTCGAACAGCTGCAGAGCCCGGGCGCCGGCGCTGGCCTGGGCTGCGAGATAGCCACCCACCAGCTCCGCGAACCGCTGCATCAGCTCGTGCCAGGCCCGCGGCTCGGCGTACATAAAGCGTTTGGTCAGGGTGAAGGTGCGTGTCGCGCCCCCTTCGATCGCATAGCTCGCGAGCGTGAACGGCGCGCCCGCGAACCCGATGAGCGGGACGTGCCGGGGCAGCGCCCGGGCGGCGGCGCGCGCGGCCTCCATCACGTAGGCTAGGTCGGTCGCGGGATCCACCGGCGGCAGCTCGAGCACCTGGTTCGCCTCGCGGATCGGCCGGGTGATCTGCGGCCCTTCTCCCGCCGAGAACGAGAGTCCCAGTCCCAAGGGCTCGAACGGCAGCAGGATGTCGGCGAACAGGATGGCGGCATCCACGCCCAGCCGCTCGACCGGCTGCAGCGTGACCTGTGCCGCCAGCTCGGGCTTGTGGCACAGCTCGAGCAGCGAGTGCCGTTGCCGCAGCGCGCGGTACTCCGGGAGGTAGCGCCCGGCCTGGCGCATGAACCACACCGGCGTGACGTCGGTGGGCTGCGACCGGCAGGCCTTCAGGAATCGACTGTCGTCAGGAGTGTGGGGCAACCGTCGGCTCGCGCGCCTCGGCTGGGGCGATCAGGACCGTATCCCCTTCGAGCTTGACCCGATAGGCGGCGACGGGGAGCGACGGCGGACCGCCCAGGACCTGGCCCGTCTCGAGCGAAAAGACACCCTCGTGCCACGGACACGTGACCGTGCAACGCGTGGGATCGATGGTGCCTTCCGACAGGCTGGCGCGCGCGTGGGTGCAACGGTTCGCGATCGCGTACACGGTGCCTTGCACGTTGAAGAGCGCAACCGCGTCGCCGCCCACGTACACCCGGCGACCCGCCCCGGCCGGGAGATCCGCGAGCGTCGCCACCGGCGTGTACCCGTCGGCCCGGGTCGGGCGTCGCGCGGTGGCCTGGGCCGAGCCCGCGCCTCCCAAGGTGTCGAGCATGTCCCAGAGAGACATCTGCACGCACGTGAAGGTCGGCGTGTCCCGAAGAGTGTAGGACGACGCCTGGCTCTCGCGCAGCTCCATCACCAGGTCGAGGAAATCGGCCGGATTGTCCCCCTCGAACGCCACGATGAATTCCTGGTCGTCGAGCCCATAGGAATACGTGGTGTTCAGCCGGATGGATGGATACTTCCTGCCGACGCGCACGTGCTCGTCCATCATGGTCTGGCGCTCCGCCTTCGGGAGCATGTACCAGGCGCGCGTCTTGATGAACGGGTACAC
>WNFD01025928.1_pt1 | contig 12520 bp, 14 predicted proteins | sample 5400491 | NCBI WGS metagenome assembly WNFD01 (sample SAMN13153343, study PRJNA577476) | soil metagenome | isolation source: 120 cm saprolite under Douglas fir tree site 2 hole 2 replicate 2 | place: USA:California | collected 2015-04-18 | reverse complement strand
CCGCCTCGACGCCGCGCCAGCGGGGGCCCCCTGGAGCTCACCCCGCACCCTTCCCGCCGCCGGCGCCTTCCCCGGCGCTGCCGTGGGAGCTCTCCGCGGCAACCTGGACGTCACCGCCACAAGCCCGAGTTCGACAGGCCCGTTGCCTGCCCCGGCCCCGCTGCGGCCGGCCCCGCTGCGGCCGGCCCCGTCGTGGTTCGCCGCCATTGCCCGCTGGGGGCGGCGGGGCTTCATGGTCGCGGGCGTCGCGGGCACCCTGGTGCTGGTCGCGGCGGTCCTGATCGCCGTCGCCGTCGTGCACCGCCACCCGCCGTCGGTTTCGCAGCGTTTCCCGCCGGTGCTCCTTGGCGGCACCGTCTTGACGCAGCGCACCTGGCGGCTGTCCGGCGACAGGCTCACCGCGGTCGTGAACCTGCGCAACGTCGGGTCCTCACCGGCGGACATCACCTACGCCGAGGTCGTCCCCGAGTCGGTGGCCCACCTCGCCGCCGACCTCCGGCGTGTGGCGCCGTCCGGCTACCTGGTGCTGAAGGCCGACCCGGTGCTCCAGTGGTCCTTCTCGCAGCTCCCCCCGTCGTCGGTGCAGACCATCACCTACGAGGTGTCCGCCGGCGGGACAGGCTCGCCCCGGGTACGCCTTGCCAGGCTCGTCGCCGACCAGGAGCGGGAGGAGGCCATCTACGACGCCCAGGCGCATATCACCCTCCGGGTGCTCCACGCCCTGGAGGTCGTCCCGGCGACCCTGACCATGACGGTGGGGCAGTCCCAGGCCGTCACCGTCACGGGCACCTTCGACGACGGCACCCCCGCCCCCGCCGGGACCATCGCACTCCAGTTCGCCACCGGCAACCTGGCCGTGGCCGTCGTCGACACCACCGGGACCGTCAAGGCGGTGGCGGGCGGGTCGACGGTCGTCACGGTCGAGGCGGGCAGCGTGTCGACCGGGGTGACGGTCACGGTCGTTGCCCCCACCCCGCCGGCGACGTCGCACCCCCGCCCGACCCCGGCGACGTCACCTTCCGGGGTTCCGGCCACCCCGGCCCCAGGTCCCACGACCCCAACGGCCCCGGTCCCGACGACGGCCGCCCCGCCCACCAGTCCCGGGCCCCCGCCCGTGCCCCACGGACCGGACGACAACGGGACGGGGCCGTCGCTCGTCGTTTTCCCCACCGGCAACCAGGCGGTGTTCTGGAGGGGGACGGACGGTGCCTTCTGGGGTGCCGCCTGGGACACCCACGTCTGGGCCGGCCCCGTCAGCGCCGGGATGGCCCCCCTCGGGTCCGAGCCCACCGCGGGGGGCGACAGCGCCCTGCACTACTGGGTGTACTGGCGGGGAACGGACGGCCATCTGGCCCAGGCCTACTACAACGGAACGAAGTGGCTCGGCCCGATGTCGCTCCCAACGTTCGGCATCCTCACCTCGCAGCCGGCGGCAACGGTGGCGCCCAACACGCACCAGTGGCTCTTCTGGAAGGGCAGCAACGGCAACCTTGTCAGCCTCCACTGGACCGGCGCGGTCTGGGAGGGGCCGGTGGACACGGGGCTCGGCGTCCTGAACTCCCACCCCACGGCGATCCTGGACGCCAACGAGCACCCCTACGTCTACTGGAAGGGCGTCGATTCCAACCTCTGGGAGGCCTTCTACGACGGTTCGAAGTGGCAGGGGCCGACCAAGGTCGGGATGGGACCGCTCTCCTCTGCCCCCGCCGCCAGCAACGGAGCGGGCGGGGGCGGCGCCCGCGCCGTGTTCTGGAGGGGGCCGGACAACAACCTCTACGCCGGGGTCTGGTCGGGATCGGCCTGGGGCGGCCCGGTCAAAGTCATGAATGGCCCGATGGCCTCGGATCCCACCGTCGGCATCGACAACGCCGGGCATGCCTGGGTGTACTGGAAGGGGACCGACGGCAAGCTCTGGGGGGGCGCCTATGGCAACGGGGCATGGACCGGCCCCGTCAGCATCCCCCAGGGGAGCAACCTCGGTTGAGCTCGGAGCCTGCCCCGCCTGCCACGCCTGCCTCGATCCTGCTCTCGATCCTGCTCTCGATCCTGCCCTCGATCCTGTCAGGGCTTTGCAACAAAGCCGACACAGCTTCTCAACAAACGTCGCGGGCCTGAAACGGTTTCCACCGTAGGATCTAGGAAGTGAACCCGGCGCCGGCACTGCGGTCTCCCGCACCGCGGACCATCCTCGTCGTTGACGACGAAGCCGCACTCGTTGAGGCGGTCCGGGCGCGCCTGGTGAGCGAGGGCTACGCGGTCCGCGTTGCCGCCGACGGCCCGAGCGCCCTGGCGGCCCTCGAGGCGGAGCGTCCGGACCTGGTCGTCCTCGACCTCATGCTGCCCGGCATGGATGGGCTGGAGGTCTGCCGGGAGATCCAGAAGCGCGACTGGGTTCCCGTCCTGATGCTCACCGCTCGCAACGCCGAGACCGACAAGATCGCCGGTTTCGCCGTCGGGGCCGACGACTACCTCACGAAACCCTTCAGCCTCCGGGAGCTTGCCGCCAGGGTGCGTGCGATCCTGCGCCGGATGGAACGGGCGGGCGCGCTGGGCGTCGCAACCCCCGACGGCACCCTCGTCCGTTTCGACCTCGCCATCGACCCCTCCCGGCGGCGGGTGCAGCAGGCCGGCCAGGACGTGGCCCTCACGCCGCTGGAGTTCGAGATCCTCCTCGCACTCGCCCAGGCCCCCGGGGTCGTGTTCGCCAGGGAGCAGCTCATGGAGCGGGTCTGGGGCTACCGGGACCACGCCGGCGGGAGGGTCGTGGACTCGCACGTGGCGAGGATCCGTCGCAAGCTCAGGGACGAGGCTGCGGAGCCGCGCTACATCAGGACCGTCCACTGGGTCGGCTACACCTTCCGCGAAGCCGACGCCACGTGAAGCGACTCGCCGAGGTGCGCCGCCTGGCGGACGTGCGGCCGCTCGACCGCCTGTCCTCGATCCGGGTCAAGCTGGGGTCGGTCACGGTTCTCGCCGTGGTCGTCACCATCGGGACGCTCTACGTCCTCATCGGTTTCGCGCTCCGCAACTCCGAGCGGGAGGTGGCCTTCCGCCAGTCCCTCCGCTCGGCACGGGACCTCGCCGCCCTCGCCTTCGACCCCGCGGGCAACCGCTCGCCGGCGCTCCCCGAGGCGGCGGGCCGGGCGGGGCGCTTCGCCCTGGTCGTCGATGCCAGGGGCGACGTCCTCCAGTCGAGCATGCCGGTTCCCCCCACCGTCTCGAAGGCCCTCGCCGGGTCGGTCGACACCGGTGTGGTCGAGGGCCTCGAGTATGTCGGGGTGCCGGTGGTGCGCAGCAGCGTGGTCGACGGGGCCGTCTACATCGGGAGCCCGACCGGCAACGGCGTCAGCGCCCTCTCGGCGACGGCCGACCTCCTGCGAGGGTTCTGGTGGCAGCTCCTGGTGGCGGGCGCGGTTGCGGCGGCGGTCGCCCTGATCATCGCCCGGTTCCTCGCCCGCGGGATGACGACGCCGCTGCGGGAGATGGCCTCGGCCGCCCGCCGGATGTCGCAGGGCGACTACCGGGACCGGGTCGCCGGCAACTCCCGCGACGAGGTGGGCCAGCTCGCGACCGCCTTCAACCGGATGGCCGCCCAGCTGGAGGGCGTCGAGATGAGCCGCCGGGAGCTGGTCGGCAACGTGTCCCACGAGCTCAAGACGCCGATCTCCGCCCTGCAGGCGCACCTGGAGAACCTGCTCGACGGGGTGGAGGAGCCGAACCCCGAGGTGCTTGCCGTGATGCTCGCCCAGTGCGAGCGGCTTGCCCGCCTCGTGGATCAGCTGCTCGACCTCTCCCGCCTGGAATCCGGGGACGTCCCCCTCGAACTCGAGCCGGTCCTGCTCGGCGACCTCGTCGACCAGGTCGTCGCCGAGGTCGGCGTGTCCCGGGCCGACCGTTCGGTGCAGGTGGTCAACGAGGTCGGCGCCGGCCTCCCGCCGCTGCGGGCCGACCGGGAGCGGCTACACCAGGTCCTCTACAACCTGCTCGACAACGCGTTCCGCTTCACCCCGGCGGGCGGGACGGTGACCGTCGGTGCCCATGGCGAGAACGGCTCCTGCTTGATCTCGGTCGAGGACACGGGCGCCGGGATCCCTGAGGAGCACATCAACCGGGTCTTCGAGCGCTTCTATCGCGTCGACAGTTCCCGGTCGCGCAGCGACGGGGGCACCGGCATCGGCCTCGCGATCGCGCGCTCGGTCGTCGAGGCCCACGGGGGCCGGATCTGGGCAGAGCCCGGTGTCCACGGCGGGTCCACGTTCCGGTTCATGGTCCCGCTCTGGGCACCGGAGGCGGACCCGGTCACCTCTTCGCAACCTGGCATGCTGCAGCACGTCAACGGAGGGACAGTGCAATGAGATCGCTTACCACCAACCTGCAGGTCGTTCCGTCCTGCCGGCACGACGTCATCGACGTGACGGAGGACCTCGAGCGCGCCGTCAAGGACTCCGGCGTCACGGACGGTTGCATCGTGGCGTTCTGCGCCCACACCACCGCCACGCTTGTCCTGGGGGAGTGGGAGGACGGCCTGCTCGAGGACTTCCGCCGGCGCCTGCTGGACCTCGCCCCTCCGGACGTCTACTACGCCCACGACGACCTCACGCGCCGGACCCAGAACATCGGGGACTGGGAGGAGCCGGTCAACGGGCACTCCCACATCGCCCAGATGATCATGGGCGGCTCGTCGCACACGATCCCCGTGGGGGCCGGGCGGCCGCTGCTGGGCCGCTGGCAACGCCTCCTCCTCGTCGAACTCGACGGGGCCAGACCCCGGGACCTCGTCTTCCACTGCTTCGGGGCCTAGGGCCCCCGGGCCTGAGCCTCCCAGTAACCTCCCAGTAGCCTCCCGGTAGGAGAAGTTCGGTAGTCTTCCGTTCGCTGCGAACGAATTTGCACCAAACCTCTCCGGGCTCCTGCTGCGGTGATGTCCGGCTGCTCCTGGAACTCAGCCTGCGGCACCTCGGCCACGCCGGGGCGTTGGGGGCGTCGTAGTGGCGACGGTGCCTCCCGCTGGTCACCCCGGAGCAGGCGCGGCTGCTGCGCGGGCGAGGCAGCTGGCCTGGGCCGCCAACGGCCGGCACCCCATCGAGTTCGCCATCGCCGTGGCGGCGGGCCTGGCGGCCTTCTCGACGGCGCTCGTGGGCTTCGGGGCGGACTCCCTCATCGAGGCCCTGGCGGGCTTCATCGTCATCTGGCGGTTCACCGGGCTCCGCAGCGAGCCGCACCGGGCAGAGGCGCGCTGAGGCAAGGGCTCAGTAGACCGGATGCCCGGTGATAGGGTCCGGCGTCGTGGCGACGTATCTGGACCGGATCCTCGAGCGAACCCGGCTGCGGGTCGAGTTGGCGCGCCGGGAGCGCCGCTTCGAGGACCTCGACCGGGAGGCCCGTAACGCCGGCCCGGTGCGGGACTTCGCCGGAGCCATCCGGGCACCCGGCATGTCGCTCATCGCCGAGGTGAAGCGGCGCTCGCCGTCGAAGGGGGTCATCCGGTCGGGAGTTCTTCGCCGGCTCTCTCGACGACCTCGCAAGGGCCCGGGACGCGACGAAGCTGCCCACCCTTCGTAAGGACTTCGTCATCGACCCCTACCAGGTCGTCGAGGCGAGCATCGCCGGTGCCGACGCGCTGCTGCTCATCGTCGCCGCCCTTCCCGATGCGGGGTTGTTCGCCGAACTGGCGGCCGCCGCCGCCCACCACGGCCTGGCGGTCCTGGTCGAGGTGCACGCGGACCGGGAGCTGGACCCGGCCTTCGAGATCGACCCCGAGCTGCTCGGCGTCAACCAGCGCGACCTCGGGACGTTCGAGGTGGACAAGGGCCTCGCCGTCCGGCTTCGCCACTACCTGCCGGACGGGGTCGCCATGGTCGCCGAGAGCGGCATCGCCACCCGGGCCGATGTCGAGGAGCTGGAGGAGGCGGGCGTCGACGGCATGCTCGTCGGCGAGACGCTGATGCGGGCCGGCGACCCCGCCAGGGCTGCCCGGGAGCTGCTCGGCACGCCCCACCAGGAATCAGACGGGGAATCAGACGGGGAATCGGGCGAGGGCGAGGACCCGGACTAGACTCTCCTGCGATGCCGCCCTCCTCGCCCCTCGCCGCTGCCGCCGTCCCCGATGCCCGCGGGTGGTTCGGCGACTACGGGGGCCGGTTCGCCCCCGAGGTGCTCACCGGGGTCCTGGAGGAGCTGGACCGGGCCCGCACCGAGGCCCTGGCCGACCAGGCCTTCGCCGACGAGTTCCACTCCCTGCTCAAGGAGGTGGCCGGACGCCCGACCCCGCTGTACCACGCCCGGCGGCTCACCGCCGAGTTCGGTGGTGCCGACATCTGGCTGAAGCGGGAGGATGCCGCCTTCACGGGGTCCCACAAGATCAACAACACGCTGGGCCAGCTCCTGCTGGCGAGGCGGATGGGCAAGCGCCGGGTGATCGCGGAGACCGGGGCCGGCCAGCACGGGGTGGCGACCGCCACCGCCGCCGCCTGGTTCGGTGTTCCCTGCGTCGTCTACATGGGCCTGGAGGACACCCGCCGCCAGGCCCTCAACGTCGCCCGGATGAAGCTGCTCGGGGCGGAGGTGCGCCCCGTGGCGGCGGGGTCCCGGACCCTCAAGGACGCCATCAACGAGGCGTTCCGCGACTGGGTCGAGAACGTCGAGACCACCCACTACGTCATCGGCTCCGTCGTCGGCCCCCACCCGTTCCCCAGCCTGGTGGCCGAATTCCAGCGGGTGATCGGCGACGAGGCGAAGAGCCAGTTCAACCGCGCGACCGGGACCATCCCCGACGCCGTCCTGGCCTGTGTCGGCGGGGGCTCGAACGCCATCGGCATCTTCCGGGCCTTCGTCGAGGACGAGGTCCGCCTGTACGGGGTGGAGGCGGCCGGCGACGGGCTGCAGACCCTACGGCATGCGGCGACGTTGTCGCGTGGCCAGCCGGGGGTCCTGCACGGCGCGAGGTCCTACCTGCTGCAGGACGCCTCGGGCCAGGTGCAGGAGGCCCATTCGATCTCGGCAGGTCTCGACTATCCCGGTGTGGGTCCCGAGCACTCGTGGCTCAAGGACTCGGGCCGGGTCCGCTACCTGTCCGCCACGGACGCCGAGGCCCTGGAGGCGTTCAGCCTGCTGTCGCGCACCGAGGGGATCATCCCGGCCCTCGAGTCGTCGCACGCCCTCGCCCGGGCGAAGGACCTGGCACGGGAGCTGGGGCCGGGCACCAACGTCCTGGTGAACCTCTCGGGACGCGGCGACAAGGACGTCGAGATCGCTGCCCAGGCCATGGGCCTGTGACGCCGTTTCCATTTGATGGGGCTTTGATGGGGCGGCGCTAGATGGGAACCCGTCCCCCCCCCGCGCGGGAGACCGAGCTGGAACGGCGCCTGCAGGAGGCCCACACCGGCGACCGCAAGCTCTTCGTCCCCTACCTGACCGCGGGGCTCCCGTCGCCCCAGCGCTTCGTCGACCTCGTGGCGGAACTGGGGACCTGTGCGGATGCCATCGAGATCGGCATCCCCTTCTCGGACCCCATCATGGACGGCCCGGTGATCCAGGCCGCGTCGACCAGGGCACTCCAGAGCGGCATCTCCGTGAACCGCTGCTTCGACCTCATCCGGGACGCCCGCCGCTACGCCAAGGTCCCCCTCGTCGCCATGACCTACTACAACGTGGTCCACCGGATGGGCGCCGCCACCTTCGCGGAGGCGCTCCGCCAGGCCGGCGCCACCGGGATGATCGTCCCCGACCTGCCCTTCGAGGAGTCGGCGGAGCTGCGGGCGGCGCTCGCGGAGCGGGGCATGGCGCTCGTCCAGATGATCGCCCCGACGACGCCCCTGGAGCGGGCGGCGGTGCTGGCCCGTGGGTCGGGCGGCTTCGTGTACGCGGTGTCCCGCCTCGGCGTCACGGGGGAGCAGGCGACCCTGGGGGGCGCGGCCCTCGCCGTGGTCGTGCGCATCCGGCCGCACACCCGGCTGCCGGTGCTGCTCGGCATCGGGATCTCCAACGGGGAGCAGGCGGCGGCGGCTGCCAAGGTGTCGGATGGGGTCATCATCGGCAGCGCCATCGTGAAGCGGGTACTCGACGGCGACCCGGACGGGGCTGCGGCGTTGGCCCGTGAGATCCGGCGAGCCCTGGACAACTAGCGCAGGCGAGAAAGGGGACAAGGTTGGCGGGGTGGGGCGACGATCCGGTCCTGGAGGAGCTGCGGACGCTCATCGAGGACGGGTGGGAGGTTGTGAGCATCGAGGAGGACGTCGACACGGACGACGGCCCGGCGGACCGGGTGGTGATCCGGCAGGTGCCCGGGGGCGGCGAGCAGCGTGAGTTCGTCAGCGACCATCTCGCCTTCCACCGGTACGTGACCGGGCTCCAGGGCGAGACGTACTGAGCCGTCCTCATCAAGGCGGTTGCGGCGTGAGGAGTTCGAGCACTTCGGCAACCTGAAGGAATTGCACGGCGCGTTGCTCTAAGCGGTCACGAAGTTTGGCGTTTGTTTGTTCGCTGCGAACGAATTTTCACCAACCTTCTCACCGAGTCGATCAGTCCGATGCCTCATCGACGTCGATCCCCATGACGTTCGCTACGTGGAGCAGGTTGGCATCGCACGCGAGCAGCGTTGCCCCGCACCGTGCGGCAACCGCCGCGATCATGCAGTCGACCATCCCCCGGGGTGTCACGCCCGCTGAGCGACAGCGCCGGTAGATCCGCACCGCCCCCTCGAAGTCTGCAACGCTGTCGAAGGGCAGCATCGTGAATCGCAGGAGCAACCGGCGGAGATCCAACTCGCGGGCAGCGTTCCGAGCGCCCGCCAGCACCTCCATCAACACCGGTTCGGTCACGGCCAACGGGCCGTTCCCGCCGATCAGTTGAACCATGCGGTCCTCAACGGGACTGCCGGTCGCACGGTCGTACTCTATCCAAGCCGACGTGTCGGCGAGGATCACTCGGAGCCGGGCGGGACGTCTAACGGAACCCCGATGAGGGCGTGGGCCCCTCGCATGGCGAGCGCTTCCTCTCGGCTCATCGGTTGGCCGGCCAGGTGACGGAGGGCCAGTTCGACCGCCTCGGTCTTGGTCCGGACGCCGTAGCGCTGCATGATCGCCTGGACGTAGGCGTCTTCGATCTCAATATTGGTCCGAATCCTGCTCATACACCTATCGTACACGTTGGCGTAGAGATGGTGTACCGACCGCGCCCGCCTCGGCCCGGGTCAGTAGATCTTGCGCAGGAGCCGCTGGCGCAGCTTCGTGTACGGCGGGTACTGCAGCGGCGGCTCGGGCAGGGTCGGCTTGGTCAAGACCGCCTTGCGGTGGCTGAAGGTCTCGAACCCTCGTTGCCCGTGATACGCCCCCATGCCGCTCTCGCCCACGCCGCCGAACGGCAGGCCCGGGATGGCGAGCTGGACGATGCAGGTGTTGACGCAGGCGCTGCCCGACGAGGTGCGGGCGAGGACGTTGTCCGCCACCGACCCGTGGTCCGAGAAGATGTAGAGCGACAGCGGCTTCGGGCGGCCGTTGACGAAGCCGACCGCCGCGTCGATGCTGGGGACGGAGACGACGGGCAGGATCGGGCCGAAGATCTCCTCCTGCATGAGGGGGGCGTCCGGGGAGACGCCTCGGACGATCGTGGGCGGCAGGTACCGCTCGGCGGCATCCGCCGTTGCGGGGCCCCCGATCACCGTCTCGGCGTAGCCGCCCCGGTCGAGGAGCTCCTTGAGCCGCTGGAAGTGCTGGTCGTTCACGATCCTGCCGTAGTCCTGGCTCGCCTTGGGGTCCTTGCCGTAGAACTCCTCGACCATGGCCGAGAGCTTGGCGAGGAGAGGGCGCTCCACGTCGGCGTGGACGAGGACGTAGTCGGGAGCGACGCAGGTCTGCCCGGCGTTGATGAACTTGCCGTAGGCGAGGCGGCGGGCGGCGATGTCCAGGTTCACGTGCTTGTCGACGATCGCCGGCGACTTGCCCCCGAGCTCCAGGGTGACCGGGGTCAGGTGCTTCGCGGCGGCCTCCATGACGGTGTGGCCGATCCTGGCACTGCCCGTGTAGAAGATGTAGTCGAAGCGTTCCGCCAGCAGGGCCTGGGCCGCCTCGGGGCCCCCCTCGACGATGGCGACGGCATCGCCGTCGAGGTAGCTCGGCAGGAGCTTGGCGACCGCCGCCGAGCTGGCCGGGGCCAGCTCCGACGGCTTGCCGACAACGGCGTTGCCGGCAGCGATGGCGGCTGCCATCGGCAGCAGCAGGAGCTGGACCGGATAGTTCCAGGGGGCGATGACCAGGGCGACACCGAATGGCTCGCTGACGATCTTGGCCCTCGCGGGTTGCAGGACGACCGGGACGTGGACGTGGTCGGGCCGCATCCACCGGTCGAGATGGCCGAGCATGTGGCTGAGCTCGCGCTGGACGAGGCGCAGCTCGGTCACCCAGCCCTCGGCGGGAGGCTTGCCGAGGTCGTCGCGCATCGCCCCGGCGAGCTCGTCCTCGCGCTCGTGGAGCAGCTGCTTGAGGCGCCGGAGTTGCGTCGCGCGCCATGCCGCCGGCCGGGTCCGTCCGGCGTCGAACGTGTCGCGCAGCGAGGCGACCTGCTTGGCTCCTCGACTCGGAGACGGACGGGAAGCCGGAGTGCCCCGGGGGCAGATGCGGGGACCACCGGCGCGACGGGCGCCACGGGGTCGACGTGCTCGTAGGCCGACCCCAGCGGGGGCCGGGGGTCGGCCTCCCCCTTGTTGGGCCAGAACGCCATCGCCCGCTCCGCCTGGGCCGTGATGGTCAGGGCAGGGTTCACGCCGAGGTTCGCGGAGACGGCGGCGCCGTCGACCACGTGCAGGCCGTCGTGGCCGTAGGCCCGCTGCCAGGCATCGACGACCCCGGTGGCGGGGGAGTCGCCGATCACGGCGCCGCCGATGATGTGGGCGGTCATCGGGATGTTGGCGACGTCGTTGATCCCCCCGGCGGGAAAGCCGCCGATCCGGCGGGCGATCCTCCGGACTACGTCGTGGGCGACGGGGATCCAGGTCGGGTTGGGCTCGCCGTGGCCGGGCCTGCTCGTCAGCCGGCGGCCGAAGAGGCCCCGCCGGAGCGAGCAGGTGATGGAGTTGTCCCGGGTCTGCATGACGAGGGCGATGATCGTCTGCTCCGACCACCGCCGCAGGCTGAGGTTGCGGGCGACCGTCGCCGGGTGCCGTGCCACCTCCCGGAGCCACACCAGTGGCCTCGGCCCCCGGTCGCCGTCGGCCAGCGCCGTGCCGAGCATGCCCATGGCGTTGCTGCCCTTCCCGTAGCGGACGGGCTCGACGTGGGTGTGCTCGTCGGGGTGGAAGGAGGACGTGATGGCGACGCCCTTCGTGAAGTCCCTGCCGCTCTTGAAGGTCCGGGCGCCGAGGATGGCCTCGGAGTTGGTCCGGGTCAGCGCGCCGAGCCGGGGCGAGAGGTCCGGCAGGATCCCGTCGTCGCGCATGCGGTGCAGGCGGCCAGCACGACCTGGCGGGCCCGGTAGATCTCCGTGTCGCCGCGGCCCCAGCTGCCGGTGCGCTGCGTCTCGACGGCGTAGCCGGCGTTGGCTGCGTCCGGCCGGATGGCGGTCACGGTGGTCAGCGGCACCACCGTCGCCCCCGCCCGCTCTGCCAGGTAGAGGTAGTTCTTCAGCAGGGTGTTCTTCGCCCCGTGGCGGCACCCCGTCATGCAGGCGCCGCACTCGATGCAGCTGCGCCGGGCCGGGCCGGTGCCCCCGAAGAAGGGGTCTTCGGACTCGGTGCCGGGCTGCGTCCCGGGCGGTCCGAAGTACACCCCGACGGGTGCGGTGTGGAAGGTCCCTCCCACCCCCATCTCCTCGGCGACGGCCAACATGACCTCGTCGGCGGGGGTCATGGTGGGGTTGGCGACCACCCCGAGCATCCGGCGGGCCTGGTCGTAATAGGGGCCCAGTTCGTTCGCCCAGTCGGTGATGTGCGCCCACTGCGGGTCGGCGTAGAAGGGGGGCAACGGCTCGTAGAGGGTGTTGGCGTAGACGAGTGACCCACCCCCGACCCCGGCGCCGGAGAGCACCATGACGTTCTTCAGCAGCGTGATGCGCTGGAGGCCCGTGCAGCCGAGCTTGGGGGCCCAGAAGAACGACCGGGTCCGCCAGGAGGTCTTGGGGTAGGAGGCCTCGTCGAAGCGCCGCCCGGCCTCGAGGACCGCCACCCGGTACCCCTTCTCGGTGAGCCGAAGGGCGGCGGTGCTCCCGCCGAACCCGCTGCCCACCACCACAACGTCGAAGTCCCGATCAGCCATCTGGCCGCATCGCCCTTCCCCGGTACAGAAACTCTACATCCATTGGTGGCGGATAGGCGCGCCTGGTGCTAGTATCGAACACATGTTCGTAGAACCTCGTGTCTAAGCGATAACCGCTCTTGACTCGTCCCTCGGAACAGGTTGCCTGGGTGGCCGCGCTGATAGCTGGCGGCTTCACCGACTGCGAGATCTCCCGCCGCACCGGCATCGCTCGGTCAACGGTCCGCGATTGGCGAGCGGGTGCGCGCTCTGAGCGTCACACAACGCGACCTAGT
>WNFD01005629.1_pt1 | contig 12522 bp, 7 predicted proteins | sample 5400491 | NCBI WGS metagenome assembly WNFD01 (sample SAMN13153343, study PRJNA577476) | soil metagenome | isolation source: 120 cm saprolite under Douglas fir tree site 2 hole 2 replicate 2 | place: USA:California | collected 2015-04-18 | reverse complement strand
CGTTCCAGGGATTTGCGCACCCGTCTGTGATCGATCACCTGACGTCCCTCGGCGTCACGGCGGTGGAGTTGATGCCCATCCATCAGTTCGTCCAGGACGAGCGCCTGATCGAGCGAGGACTACGGAACTATTGGGGCTACAACACGATCGGGTTTTTCGCACCTCACAACGAATACGCGAGCACGGGGCAGCGCGGCGAGCAGGTCAACGAGTTCAAAACCATGGTGCGGACCCTCCACCAGGCCGGCATCGAGGTCATCCTCGATGTGGTCTACAACCACACCGCCGAGGGCAACCAACTGGGCCCGACGCTTTGCTTCAGGGGGATCGACAACCGCGCTTACTACCGGTTGGTCGCCGACGAGCCCGAGTTCTACTACGACACCACGGGAACCGGCAACAGCCTCAACGTGAGCCATCCGCACACGCTTCAGCTGATCATGGATTCGCTGCGCTACTGGGTTACCGAGATGCACGTCGACGGGTTCCGGTTCGACCTCGCCGCGACCCTTGCCCGCGAGTTCCATGAGGTCGACCGGCTTTCGACCTTCTTCGACATCATCCAGCAGGACCCGGTCGTCAGCCGGGTCAAGCTGATCGCCGAGCCGTGGGACATCGGCGAGGGTGGCTATCAGGTCGGGAACTTTCCGCCTCTTTGGTCGGAATGGAACGGCCGCTTCCGCGACAGCATCCGCGACTTCTGGCGCGGCGAACCGTCCACTGTAGGCGAGCTCGCTTCGCGCCTGACGGGCAGCTCCGACCTGTACCAGAACGACACACGGCGGCCGTTCGCGAGCGTGAACTTCGTCACCGCGCACGACGGCTTCACGCTGCGCGACCTCGTTTCGTACCACGAGAAGCACAACGAGGCGAACGGCGAGGGCAACGCGGATGGCGACTCTCACAACCGCTCGTGGAACTGCGGGGTGGAAGGCGAGACAGAGGAACCGGAGGTGCTCAAGTGCAGGGCACGCCAGCAGCGCAACTTCCTGACCACCCTGTTTACGGCGCAGGGCGTTCCGATGCTGCTGGCAGGTGACGAGCTGGGGCGGACTCAAAATGGCAACAACAACGCGTACTGCCAGGACAACGAGCTGTCGTGGGTGGACTGGACTGCGATCGACGAGTCACTCCTCGCCTTTACCCGCTGGCTGATCGCTTTCCGCCGCGACCACCCGGCATTCCGAAGGCGCAGGTTTTTCCAGGGGCGGCCGATCCGCGGCACCGTGGACATCGGATGGTTCAAGCCCGACGGCAAAGCGATGACCGACGACGACTGGGACGTCGGCTACGCCCGCTCGCTCGGGGTGTTCTTGAACGGCAGTGCGATCCAGGGCCAGAACGAGCACGGCCGCCCGATCACCGACGACTCGTTCATCCTGCTGTTCAACGCTCACACGGGGGGCGTGCGATGGACCATCCCGGCCGACTACGGAGCCGCGTGGAACCTGGTCCTGGACACGCGCCGGCACGAGCCGGAGCAAGGCAATCAAGAGGTGGAGAGGCGGGTCACGACTTCAGCACGCTCGATCGCCGTGCTGCAAGCCACGCGGAGTCCGGAGTAGCTACGCCACCGCCACCGGCAGCGCAGCACGGTCATCGGGAGCCGTGTCGGCGGCGCCGCGGAACTGCGCGGCGTAGAGGCGGTGGTACGCGCCTCGGGCCGCGAGGAGCTCCTCGTGCGTGCCGCGCTCCACGATCCGCCCCGACTCCATCACGAGGATGAGGTCTGCGTCCCGGATGGTCGACAGGCGGTGAGCGATCACGAAGCTCGTGCGGTCTGAGCGCAGCGCGGCCATCGCCCGCTGGACCAGGACTTCGGTCCGAGTGTCCACCGAGCTGGTCGCTTCATCGAGGATCAGAAGCGACGGATCCGCAAGGAACGCGCGCGCGATCGTCAGCAGCTGCTTCTCGCCCGCGCTTACGTTGCTTCCCTCGTCGTCGATGACCGTGTTGTAGCCGAGAGGCAGGCTCTTCACGAAACGATCGACAAATGTCGCTTCGGCCGCCGCGTGGATCTGCTCCTCTGTCGCGCTCGGGTTGCCGTAGGCGATGTTGTCGCGAATCGTGCCGCCGAAGAGCCACGTGTCCTGCAGCACCATGCCGATCTGCGAGCGCAGGTCGTCGCGACGCATGGTCTTGATATCGACGCCATCGAGAGTGATCCGCCCGGCGTCCAGCTCGTAGAACCGCATGATCAGGTTGACGAGGGTGGTCTTGCCGGCGCCGGTCGGCCCGACGATTGCGATCGTATGCCCCGGCTCGGCCACGAGCGACAGGTCGTCGATGAGCGGCTGGTTTGCGTTGTAGCGGAACGAGATGTTCTCGAACTCGACGCGACCGTGGCGAGTGGTGGGAAGCGCCGGGCTTTCGGGATCGGCCTCTTGCTCATCCGCGTCGAGCAGCTCGAACACACGCTCCGCTGAAGCCACGCCGGACTGGAGAAGGTTGGCCATCGAGGCCACCTGTGTCAACGGTTGGGTGAACTGCCTCGAGTACTGGATGAATGCCGTCACGTCACCCAGGGTCATCGCCCCTGTGGCGACGCGGTAGCCACCGATGACCGCGATGGCGACGTAGCTGAGGTTGCCGACGAAGGTCATCGCCGGCAGGATCAGCCCGGAGATGAACTGGGCGCTGAAGCTGGCCTGGAAGAGTGCCTCGTTCCGCTGCCTGAACACCTCCTCAACCTCACGCCGGCGCCCGAAAACCGTGACCAGCTCGTGACCGGTGAACACCTCTTCGATGTGGCCGTTGAGAGACCCGGTGTTGGCCCACTGCGAGACGAACTGCTTCTGGGAGCGCTGCGCCACCTGGGTCGCGATGACGACGGAGACCGGGACCGTCACGAGCATGATCAAAGCGAGCGGAGGTGAGACCACGAACATCATCACCAGGACCCCGACGACGGTCAGCACAGACGACAGCAGCTGGCTGATCGTCTGCTGCAGCGAGAGGGCCACGTTGTCGATGTCGTTGGTGACGCGACTGAGGAGCTCGCCCCGCGGCTGCCGGTCGAAGAACTGCAGCGGCAAGCGACCGAGCTTTTCCTCGACGTCAGCTCGCAACCTGAACACCGTGCGCTGCACGACGTCGTTGAGGATGTAACCCTGGATCCAACCAAAGAAAGCCGCCGCGACGTAGAGACCCAGAGCCAGAATCAGGACACCGCCCAACGCGTTGAAGTCAATGCCCTGGCCCGGGATCACATGCATCCTCGCGAGCAGGTCGGCAAGGTTGCCGTTGCCCGACGCTCGAGCCATCGCGATCACCTGGGCTTCCGTAAGCCCGGCCGGCAGCCGCTTGCCGATGGCGCCGGCGAATATGAGGTCGGTCGCGCGCCCGAGGATCTTCGGGCCGATGACCAGGAACGCCACGCTGGTCACTCCGAGAAGAATCACGGCGGCGAGCTTGATCCGGTCTGGGCTCAAGCGCTCGAGCAATCGACGCACAGAGCGCCGAAAGTTCATTGGCTTTTCGACCGGTGCGCCGCCGCCAAAGGGGCCGAAGCCGCCACGCATCGGCGGGCGCGGCCGGGCGGGCGCTTGAAGTGGTGCAGTGCTCCCGTTCGAACGCTGGCTCATGCCGCGGGCTCCGCCGCCAGCTGCGACTGGACGATCTCCTGGTATGTGGGACAGGTTTCGAGCAGCCGCTCGTGGCGGCCGAGGCCGACGATCTCGCCGTCGTCGAGCACGATGATCTGGTCCGCGTCCGTGATCGTCGACACGCGCTGGCTCACGATCACCACGGTCGCCTGCGCGGTGTGCGGCCGGAGCGCCGAGCGCAGCCGCGCATCGGTGGCCAGGTCCAGGGCCGAGAACGAGTCGTCGAAGAGGAAGATCTCCGGTTTCCGCACGAGCGCTCGTGCGATGGCCAGCCGCTGCCGCTGCCCGCCCGACACGTTCGTGCCGCCCTGTGTGATCGGGCTCTCGAGCCCGGCCGGCATCTCCCGCACGAAGTCGGCGGCCTGGGCCACCTCGAGCGCCTCCCACAGCTCCGCGTCGGTTGCGTCCGGGTTGCCGTAGCGCAGGTTGCTCGCGACGGTGCCTGTGAACAGGTATGGCTTCTGTGGCACCAGGCCGATGCGGCTCCACAGCATCTCGGGATCGAGGTCGCGAATGCCGACACCGTCGATCGAGACGGTGCCCGAGGTGGCATCGAACAACCGGGCGATCAGCGATACCAGCGTGGTCTTGCCCGCCCCGGTGCTTCCGATGATGGCCGTGGTCTGACCTGCGGTAGCTCGAAACGAGATGTTTCGCAGCACCGGCTCCGCCGCCCCTGGATACCGAAACTCGACATCGCTCAGGTCTAGCTCGGCGCGCGAGTGCACCCCACGCACGGGTTGGCTCGGTGGCACGACGGAGGAGTCGGTGGCAAGCACCTCGCCAATGCGGTCGGACGAGACGGCGGCTCGCGGAATCATGATCGCCATGAAGGTGGCCATCATCACCGACATGAGAATCAACATCAGGTACATCAGGAAAGCGGTGAGCGCCCCGATCTGCATCTCACCGCTGTTCACGCGCGCCGCGCCGAACCAGAGCACGGCGACACTGGATGTGTTGAGGATCAGCATCACGGTTGGGAAGATCAGCACCATCAACCTTCCGACTCGCAGGGCAGTCAGGGTCAGCGAAGCGTTGGCCTCCGCAAACCGCTCGGCCTCAGCGCCTTCCCGCACGAAAGCGCGGACGACGCGGATGCCCGAGAGCTGTTCGCGCAGCACGCGGTTGACCGTGTCGATGCGAGCCTGCATGAGCCGGAACTGGGGCACCATCCTCACGACGATGAGGCCGATCGCCACCACGAGGGCAGGTATCGAGACGAGCATCAGCCAGGACAGGCCGACGTCCTGCCGCAGGGCCATGATGATTCCGCCGACGCACATGATCGGCGCGGCGACCATCAAGGTGCACGTCATGAGGACGAGCATCTGCACCTGCTGTACGTCGTTGGTGTTGCGAGTGATCAGCGACGGCGCGCTAAACCGCGCGACCTCGCGTCCTGAGAACGTGCCGACCCGGTGGAAGATGGCCGACCGGACGTCGCGGCCGAAAGCCATGGCCGCGCGCGCACCGAAGTAGACCGCGGCGATCGAGCAGACGATCTGCACGAGCGTCACGGCCAGCATCCAGCCGCCTGTGGAAATGATGTAGGCCGTGTCGCCTTTGGCGACTCCTTTGTCGATGATGTCGGCGTTCAGGCTGGGCAGGTACAGGTTCGCCATCGTGGAGACGAGCTGAAGAGCCACGACCGCAAGCAGCGCCGAGGTGTACGGCCTGAGATACGTGCGCAGCAGCTTGATCAGCATTGGTATCGCTTCACTCCGATTCCCAGGCGCGTGAGATTACCGCGGACCGGTCGATCCCGGCGATCGCAAGGGCGCGCGGCACAGTTCCAAACTCAGCCTCGAGGATGCCGGCGAGGAGATCGGTGCCACGGAGGCGACCTCGACGATGGCGATCGTGGCGGGACCCGATCAGGGCGCGCCTCACGGCCGCCTTGGCCGATGTTCCAAGCGACGGCGTACTGTCGAGCCCCGTCGCCTCGACCAACTTCTTGTCTGGCGCGCTCATGCCGGCAAAGGCGAGTGTCCGGCGTCGCTCTTCGCGTAGGGCGGCGGACAATCGCTCGTGATCCAGGCCCGACTCGATCAGCAGCCGTCCGGCGCCGCTGTCGGCGTTGGCCGCCAGGGCCAGGAGCATGTGCTCCGCCTCGATGAACTTCGACCCGTCGCGTTTGGCCTCGATCTCAAACTGACGCGCGACGCTCGACCCGATTTCCCACGAAATCAGCAAGGGGGCCACCCTGTCGGCGCCAAGAACCCTAGTCACCGCTCCGCCTCCGGAGCTCGATCTGGGCCAACAGCAGGCGCCTCAAGTGTTTCTTGTGCACCGCCTGGCGCGTGACGCCAAGCGCCTCGGCGACCTGCGACCACGACCAGCCCGCCCGCATCGCGCGCTCGACCTCGGCGTCCTCCAGCCGGTCTGCGATCGCTCGCAGCGCCGAAGCTGCCGCCAGGCCGTCGGCCGGTCCGTCCAGGGGTGATGGGGAAATGGGCACGTAAGCAACTGTAGTTGCCTATCATGCAAATGTCAACCTTGGTTGCTTACTTGTGACCCCAGCAATTTGTGAGAGCTCCCACAGGAATCTCTCAGGATCCGCCGCCAACCTTTGCGAAGCCTTGTCCCGGATGAGAAGCCTGCCTCTGAGGAACCTCCTTCGAAGAAGAGTGCTTGCCGCCCTCGTACTGGCCACAGCCATCCTCGGCGGCACGATCGTTTACGCCCAGGCCTCGAAGGTCACGACCACGTACCGCACTGCCCTCGTCACCTACGGAACCATCACGCAGAGCATCGGGATGGCGGGCAACCTGACTCCCGTCAGCGAGGCCGATCTGAACTTCGCCTCCGCGGGGACCGTCCAGAACCTGTACGTGCAGGTTGGACAGACCGTCGCCGCAGGCGCTCATCTGGCCTCCCTGGACACAACTCTTCTCTCCGCCCAGCTCCTGCAGGCGCAGGCCACGCTGTCCAGCGCTCAAGCCAAGCTGGCCCAGGACCAGGCTGGTCCGACGGCGCAGAGCCTCACCTCGGCCCAGAATTCGGTGGCCTCGGCCCTGGTCGCGATGACCAACGCCCAGACGAGCCTCGCCGACACGCAGGCGATCAACGCGCAGGCGGTGGCGGCGGCGCAGGCGCCCGTCACGGCAGCGCAAGCTCTTGTCACCGCCGACCAGGCGGTGATCGCCCAGGACGACACCACACTTGGCGCCGACCAGGCGGCGATGACAACAGACTGCGCACTCGCCGGCCCGCCCCCGTCGTGCGCCACCGACACGGCAAAGGTCGCCGCGGACCAGGCCAAGCTTGCCGCCGACCAGGCGACTCTTACCCATGACCAGGTGACGCTGAGCGGCGCCCAGACAGCCCTCGCCGCGACTACCGCGAAAGCTCAGCAGAGCAACGACCAGGCGGCGGCTCAGCTGGCCTCGATGCAGCAGCAGTACTCGGCCGCCAAGAGCTCGTTGTCGGCGCAGCAGACGAGCACCACGCCCCAGACCATCCAGATGGACGACGCCCAGATCTCGATCGACCAGGTCAACGTGAACTCCGTGCAGCACCAGCTCGACGGAGCGACGCTGACCTCGCCGATTCCGGGCATCGTCTCTCAGGTCAACGTCAAGGTCGGCCAGTCGGTCACCGGCGGCGGAACCAACTACGCGCTCGTGATCTTCTCGCCGGGTTCTTATGACCTGACCGGCACCGTCAGCGATTCACAGGTGAACCTCGTGGCCGTCGGGCAGAGCGTGCAGGTCACGCCCGCGGGCTCGACGCAGGCCCTGCTGGGCAAGATCACGTTGATCTCGCCGGCCGCCACGGTCAGCTCCGGCGTCGCGACTTTCGCGGTCACGGCTCAGCTGACCGACACCAGCAACTCGATCCGGCCGGGCATCTCCGCCTCGGCCACCATCGTCATCAACCAGGTCGTCCACGTACTTACAGTGCCGACCAGCGCGGTCCACACGACCGCCGCGGGGAGCACTGTCACCGTGCTCCAGAACGGCGTGCCGAAGTCGGTGGCCGTTCAGACCGGCGCCTCGGATCCCACGCGCATCGAGATCACCTCTGGCCTCCAGGTCAACCAGGTCGTCGTGATCGCGATCGTGACGAGCTCGGTGCCGAGCGGCAATGGGACGAGCGTGCTCGGCGGCGGCGGCACGCGAGGTGGCGGCGGCGGCGGATTCCGCGGCCCAACAGGCGGCTGATCCGTGGCGGCCCGCGACGAGCTCATCCACCTCGAATCGATCGACAAGGTATACGGCACTGGAGATGGCGCCGTGGCTGCGCTGCGCGAGTTCTCGCTGACCGTCGAAACCGGCGAGTCGCTCGCCGTGATGGGCCCATCCGGTTCGGGCAAGTCGACACTCATGAACATCCTCGGCTGCCTGGACACGCCGACGTCGGGGCGATATTGGTTCGCGGGCCAGGATGTGAGCCGCTTGAATGAGACCGAGCTCGCGCATGTCCGCAACCGGAGGATCGGTTTCGTCTTCCAGCAGTTCCAGCTGCTGCCGAAGCTCTCGGCGTGGAGAAACGTCGAGCTGCCCCTCCTTTATCGGAACGTACGCGATCGGCGGAGCCTGGCCCTGCAGGCCCTCGAATCGGTGGGCCTCGCCAATCGCGTCGACCACCGGCCGAGCCAGCTCTCGGGAGGCCAGCAGCAGAGAGTCGCCATCGCAAGGGCGCTCGTCACCGATCCCGACCTGATCCTTGCCGACGAGCCCACCGGCAACCTCGACACCGCGTCGAGCCGCGACGTGCTCGCGGTGCTTCACGAGCTCAACGAGCAGGGCCGGACCATCGTCATCATCACCCATGACCCTGAGGTCGCGCCGGTGGCGAAGCGCACGGTGCACATGCGAGACGGCCGCCTGGTCGAGCAGGTCGCTGCGTGAGCCTCCTCAAAACCATCGAAACGGGGCTGCGCAGCCTCTTGGGCCACCGCCTCCGGTCCGTGCTCACAACGCTCGGCATCCTGTTCGGGGTGGCGGCGGTGATCGCCACGGTCGGGATCGGCCAGGCCTCGTCGGACAGCGTCACCGCGCGCATCACGTCTCTGGGCACCAATCTTCTGACGATTTCCGCCGGCAGCACGGTTTCGTCCGGGGTGTTTGGCGGTGCGGGCAGCGCCAACACGCTCACTATGTCGGACGTCCAGGGACTCCAGGACCGGCAGAGCGCGCCCGACATCCAGGCGGTCGCTCCCGTTTCGCAAGGGCGGGCGTCGCTCGTGCTCGGATCGTCGAACTGGAGCACGACCGTTTCGGGCAGCACCGACGGCTGGCTCGTCACCAACACGCGGACGATGGGCAGCGGCTCGTTTCTCAACGCGCATGACGTGGCAACGCGCAGTCAGGTGATCGTGCTCGGCTCGACCACCGCGGCAAATCTCGGCGCCGGCGTAGGAGATATCGTGCTCGTGAAGCAGATCCCGTTCCAGGTGATCGGAGTCCTCGCGGCGGCCGGCAGCCAGGGATTCGGAAACCAGGACGACCTCGCGGTGGTTCCCATCTCGACTGCTCAAGACGAGCTGTTCGGCGGCAGCGTGCAGCGGATCCTCCTCAGCGCAACCAGCGCGAGCACGATCGGTTCCGCTTACCTGGAAGCAGACCAGATCTTGCTGCAGACGCACCACATATCGGATCCGTCGCAGGCGGACTTCACCATCACGACGCAGACCCAGGTGCTCAGCACCGCGCAGGCGGTGACGCAGACCCTGACGATCCTGCTCGCGAGCGTCGCCGCAATCTCGCTGCTGGTGGGAGGGATCGGGGTGATGAACATCATGCTGGTCTCGGTCACCGAGCGGACGAGCGAGATCGGTTTGCGCAAGGCGTTGGGCGCGACCCCGCTCGACCTGTTCCGCCAGTTCGTGATCGAGGCGGGCATGCTGACTGCCCTTGGCGGCTTGCTCGGCGTCGCGACAGGCCTCGCCGTGGGTTATGTCGTCCCACGCGCCGCGAACATCGCGGTCACCATCACGCCTTTTCCCGTGCTCGTCGCGGTCGGCGTCGCGGTGGCGGTCGGGTTGGTTTTCGGTGTCTACCCAGCGCTGCGGGCGGCGCGCCTCGCGCCTATCGAAGCGCTGAGGGCTCAATAAAGGGGAGTGGTATCCATGAATCGCATGTTGGTGTTGATGGCGTTGACGCTGGGGGTGGTGGCGACCGCCTGCGGTAGCGCCGCGACCGCCTCCAACGGCGCGTCGAGCTCGCCCACCCCGCAGCGCGGAGGGGCCCAGTTCCGCAACGGTGCGGCCGGCCAGCTCGTGCAGGTCAATGGACAGACCTTGATCCTGACCGGCCCAAGCGGTGATCTCACGGTCACCTTCTCCCCCACCACCACCTTCACGCGCACTTCGACGGCTGTGCTCGCCGACATCGTCCCCGGGGATTGCATCGTGGCCACCGGGCAGAAGGATGCGACCGGCGCACTGACGGCGACCACAGTTCGTCTCTCTCCAAAGCCCGCCGCTGGATGCGCCGCCGCGGGTCGGTTTGGGCCCAATGCATCGCCGCCCTCGGGTGCGTCACCACCGCCGCAGGCCTCGCCGAGACCCACACCCCCGGGTCAGCCGCCGATGGCGTTCGTCAGCGGCGAGGTTACAGGCGCCGCGGGCATCTCGATCACGGTGCTCACCGCGACATCCGGCAGCCAGACGATCACCGTTCCGACGACCGCTGCCGTGACCACCACGGTGGTCGCCTCCTCGACCGATCTGCAGACGGGTGAATGCATGCGCGCCACCGGGGCCAGGGATTCGGCCGGCACCGTGCAGGCTACCTCGATCACCATCACGCCGGCCGGTCCGTCGGGAACGTGTCTGACCGGGTTCGGCGGCAGTGGCGGCGGTGGCTTCGGAGGCGGTCGCGGTGGTGCAACCCCGGGGGCAGTCGGCGGCTAAAGGCTTGGCGACCGCCTCAACGCTCGCGAGTCGGAAAGGAGGGTGAGCGCGGGCTCACCCTCCCGGCTTGCTATTCGGCGCGGCCGAACGCTTTGATCTCCTCCAGCTCTTTCTCCGACAGCTCGCGCGGGGTCTGGCCGCTTTTGACCTTTTCCGATTCGACATGGTGCTTGATGGTCTGCACTATCTCGGGATTGGCGAGCGTGGTGATGTCGCCCGGGCTCGTGAAGTTCGAGATGCCGGCTATCACGCGGCGCATGATCTTGCCCGAGCGGGTCTTGGGCATGTCGGGAACGATCCAGACGTTCTTCGGCCTGGCGATCTTGCCGATCAGACGCTCGATTGCGGCTGAAACCTTTTCTTCGATCTCCTTGCTCGGCTTCACGCCCGGCTTCAGGGCGACGTAGATCTCGACCGCCCGGCCCCGTATGTCATCGACCACCGGTACGGCCGCGGCCTCGGCGATTTCCACGACCGTCAGGCTCGCGGATTCGAGCTCCTTGGTGCCCAACCGGTGCCCGGCAACGTTGATCACATCGTCGACGCGTCCGAGGATGCGGAAGTAGCCGTCCTCGGCCAGAAGCGCGCCGTCGCCGGCGAAGTACGGCCAATCATGCCAGTCCTTGCTGCCCTTCTTCTTGTTGTACTTGGCGTAATAGGTCGACACGAATCGATCCGGGTCTCCGTAGATAGTCTGGAAGATGCCCGGCCAGGGGTTGCGGATCGTGATGTTGCCGGCCTTCTGGCTTCCCTTCGGGATCGGCTTACCCGCCTCGTCGAGGATCTCTGGAAAGATGCCGAGAACGCCTGGGCCGCAGCTGCCCGGCTTCATCGGCTGGAGGGCGGGGAGGGTGCTGCACAGGAAGCCGCCGTTCTCGGTTTGCCACCAGGTATCCACGATGACCGCCTCATTCTTTCCGACCTCGTGGTAGTACCAGCGCCAGACCTCGGGCTCGATCGGTTCGCCCACTGTCGTCATGTGCTTGAAATGGAAGTTGTACTTCTTGGGCTCGTCAGGACCGACTTTGCGCAGCATGCGGATAGTTGTGGGGGCGGTGTGGAAGATGTTGACGTTCAGCCGCTCGGCGATTCTCCACGGCCGCCCAGGGTCCGGGTACGTGGGCACGCCTTCGTACATGACACTCGTGGCTCCGAGCGCGAGCGGGCCGTAGACGATGTATGAGTGGCCTGTGATCCATCCGATGTCGGCGAAGCACCAGTAGGTGTCCTCGGGATGAATGTCCTGGTAGTACTTCGACGTCCCGGCGACATAAGAGAGATAGCCGCCCGTGCTGTGCTGGCAGCCCTTCGGCTTGGCCGTCGTGCCGCTGGTGTACATGAGGAAGAGCGGTGCCTCGGCCGGCATGGATATGGGTTCGACGATCATGCCCTTGTAGTCGGATATCAGCTCGTCGATGAAGAAGTCCCGGCCTTTCACGATCGGCGTCTTGGACGAATAGGTGCCGGGGTGGCGCCGCCAGATCAGGACCTTGTCGACCTTCTGGCCCTGCTTCTTCGCCTCTTCGATGGCCTCCTCCGCCTTGATCTTGTGGTCGAGCAGCTCGCCGTTTCTGTAGTAGCCGTCCATCGTGACCAGGACGTCGCTTTGCGAGTCCGCGATCCGGCCGCCGCAAGCCGCACCGCTGAAGCCACCGAACACCTCGGAGTGGATGACCCCGAGGCGGGCGCACGCCAGCATTGAGACCGGCAGCTCCGGGACCATCGGCAGGTGGAACGTAACCCGGTCACCGGCTTTCAAACCGCAGAAATCCCTGAGCAGCGCAGCGAACTCGTTGACGCGCTTGTACAGCTCCTGGTAGGTGATGGCCTGTGTGGCCTCGGCCTCTGGTTCGGGCACCCAGAGCAGGGCGGCCTTGTCTCGGTGCTTGGCCAGATGGCGGTCGACGCAGTTATAGGAGGCGTTGAGCTTCCCACCGACGAACCACTTCCAGAACGGCGCGTTGCTCGTGTCGAGCGTTGTGTGCCAGTACTTGTCCCAGGTGAGCAGGTCGGCATATTCCTTGAAGCATTCGGGGAAGTTGTCCTCCGCGAATC
>WNFD01005627.1_pt1 | contig 12527 bp, 7 predicted proteins | sample 5400491 | NCBI WGS metagenome assembly WNFD01 (sample SAMN13153343, study PRJNA577476) | soil metagenome | isolation source: 120 cm saprolite under Douglas fir tree site 2 hole 2 replicate 2 | place: USA:California | collected 2015-04-18 | reverse complement strand
CGCTCCCAGCATTTTCGTCCGGTCCGTACCCTTCATGGCATAGCCGGGTGTAGCGGCCGAGACCAGAAGATCGCCACGGGTGATGGCGCCGTTTTCCGCGGACACTTTGCACGGCACGATTCCAAACATCGCCAATGGCACTTCAGCAGCGAATTTTTCCGGCTCCATGGGATGGGTGCTGGCCAGCATGCCGGGCTGTGTGGAATAGATTCCGGCGACCAGCGTGGAATACGCACTGCGCGTGAGGGAAAAGCCGTCTGCGGCTTTTTCGTCGATGGCCATTACGTCACCCGGCTGATAGCCTTTGCGCTCACCGGTAACGGCAACCGATTCCGCATAATCAACGCCGCCGGTGAAAAATCCTTTGGCGGCGAAGACGGAGCCCTCATCGTCCACGCGAAATACACGCGTGTGATAGCGGCCCAGGCCGAGGATGACGTCTTCATCACGATAGCCACGATCTCTATCACCGTCTCGATCACGGTCACGCTCCCAGTCTGAACGATAGCGGCCGCGATCGCGTTCCTGCTCCATGCGGAAGCTGCTATCAAAAATGCCTGCGTTGGCGAAGAGCGCACCGAAAGCGCGAACGTTACCGTTCACCTCAAGACGTTCGCGCGGCGTGAGCGTGCCAATACCAACATTGCCGCCGTTGCCACCAAGGGCGATATTCCGCCAGGCAACGCCTTCTTCCACAAAGCTGATTTGCGCCACCGGAGGCGAAAGCTCAGTGCGCACTCCAAGATGAAGTTTGAGGTTTGAGTTAGTGCGGCCGGAAATAACGAACTGGACCGGACGGTCCTGCGCAGTGCCATTGTCGGCTGAGATGTGAAAAGTCCCCAGAGGAGTGCTGGTACCGAGACCAAGGGAACCCGCGGGCGTCATGGTCAGCCATTCGATGCCGGGGGTATTGATGTTTGGCTGGCTGAAGATGCGAAAGCGTCCGCCAAGATTGTCCAGGTGCCAGGTAAGAGCGGAGGGGCCTCGATCCTGAAGCAGAGAAAGCCTGGTGCCAACGGTTTCCTGATCGCGATGCGCAAACGCGCTCTGCTGTGATACGGATGGCAAGGCGCCGAGAAGCAGCACCGCGAAGGCAATGATTTTTTTGCAGACCACGATTTTACTCTCCCTGTTAGAAAGTTTCCGTTGCAAGTACAGAGCACGGGAAATTTGGCTTTTGCGTGCTGCTTTGTCTGTTCATTCTGCCGTAGATGGAGCAGAACCGGAGTATTCATCAGGTCATGTACTGTTCGTGCCACTAAGGGCGCGCGGCTTGCAGCAAGGGAACGTTCTCCGCGGGACCAAGCAAGGCTGGCTGCGCGGTGACCTGATTGCCGTCCAGCCAGAAACTCACAACCCCAAGCATGTCAGTACGATAGGTGCGAACATGCGCATTCTGAAGACGCTCCAGCACAACTGCGCGCGGATGGCCGAAGGGATTCCGAAATCCATCAGAGATGATGGCAAATTTAGGCTGTACCGCCGCCAGTAACTCGGGTGTGGTGGAGGTGGCGCTGCCGTGGTGCGCGACCTTGAGCAGGTCGGCACGGACGCCTTCCGCGGCCACAAATGTTTCCATCTTGCGCTCCAGATCGCCGGTGAGAAGCGCGCTGGTATGACCGAATGAGATCAGAAACGCAAGCGAGTCGTCGTTTTTCGGCTGCAGCTTCGTTTGCCAATCCGGTGGAGGAGAAAGCACGCGAATGTCCGTGCCTGCCCAGTTGACGTGATCGCCCATGACATGCTTTTTCAGCGCTACATGGTGACGGTTGGCGATCTCTCGCAATTTTTTCAGAGCTGGCGTTTCCGGGTTGATGCCGAGCCAGAGCTCATCGGGAGAAAAATTCTCCACAATGCGTGCCAGCCCTCCAATATGGTCGCCGTGGGCATGCGTGAGGATGACGACATCAAGGTGGTGAATACCGCGTGACCAGAGATAGGGAGAGACAACGTCTTCGCCGTAATCAAATTCGCTGTGCAGCGGCCCAATGCTTCCGCCGGCGTCAATCAGCATGGCCTGTCCTTGCGGTGAAACGATGAGAAGAGAATCGCCCTGGCCGACGTCAATCGCTGTAATCTCGAGCATACCTGGGCGGATATCAGGCTTGGGACGCGCGATGGCAACCAGCAACGCTGAAGCAAACAGAGCAACCAAGCCGCCGACCACGACAAGCTTGCGAGTCTGCCGAGCAGCCGCGTAGGCAAGAAGAATGCCTGAGCCCGCAATGATCCACAAAGCAAGGTTGAGGTCAGGAGTTCGCCATTGCGCGACAGGGAAGTGCGCTAGCCAGTTCAGGCAGGCCAGCGTCCAATGTAAACATGCAGAAGCTATCAAGGCGGCAACGCGAGCCAAGGGCATGAAGACGTAGCTCAAGGCAATGGCCAGCACACCAGCATTCAGCATGACGCCCGCAAGCGGAAGGACAAGGATGTTGGCCGGCATCCCGATGAGAGTTGCGCGATGAAAGTAAGAACGCATGGGTGCCACCAGCACGGCCTGCGTGATGGTTGACACAACCAACAATTCGAAGACCGCCAGACTGGTCTTCACCACGCCCAGCACGAACCAGCGGGCTATGAGATTTCCTGCAAGACGCGCAAGCCGCTCGATGACTAATCGCATATCCAGGCGAAGCTGCGCGATCCTGGGATCAATGTTGAGGTCGTATGCGGTGGAATCGAAGTGAGCCAGGGCGGCGCGATAACGATTTGACGTGCGCTCCAGCAGAGGCAGACTGATACCAGTGATCGCGAGGAGCGCAAGGAAAGTAAGTTGAAAGCCGGCTTCAAACAGGGCAGCCGGCGACCAGATCAGCACTGCCAGAGCGGCAAAGCCGGTGGCATTCAGCGCGGCACGGTCACGATAGAACAGTCGCGCTACCAGGAAGATAGAAAGCATCAAGACGGCTCGCTGGATGGGAATACCCATGCCCGCGATGAAGGCATAAAAAACCGATAATGCGATGGTTAGAAGCGATGCAGCCCACTCAGGAACTCGCAGCCAGCGCGCCAGAAAGAAAATGGCAAAAGCCAGGATGCCAACGTTCATGCCGGAAACCACAAGCAGGTGATAGACGCCGGTTTCCTGAAACTCTTCGCGTACATTGCGTCCGATGAACGAATCCTCACCGATGATCATGGCGGCGAAGAGGGCCGCGTCTTCTGGTTTCCAGAGTGACGGCTGCCCATTGATGTGGTTGAGAATGCTGCGGCGAATCCGGCTGCGCCAGCGGCCCAGCATGCTCCCGGACTGGCCGGGCAGTACTGTCAGGGAATCAACATCGGCCGACCCAAGCGCCGCAATGCCCAGGCCGTGCAGATAGCCTTCATAATCGAATGCTCCTGGATTGTGAAAGTTGCGGGGCGGGCGAAGTTTGGTGGATAAGCGCACGCGATCGCCGTAATTGAGCTTGGGGAATGAAACGGAAGTATTGCCATCGCGCTCTTCTTCTGCAGAGTTTGCGGTTTGAGCAAATCCGGCTCCGCGCACAAACAGTGAAATGCGAATGCCAGTCGGCTCCTTGAACTGCACATTCCCAAGCTGGATAGTTTCTGTCTGCAAGTCAAAGCGTTCGCGAGAGCCGCCGGCAAGAAATGAACCGTCATTGGTCACATGTCCTGTGATAACCACGCGCTCTCCGCTTAGAAATTCGGAGGGCGGTACAGTGAATCTGGGCAGCGGCGTTGCTGATTGGGTGAGTGCTCCGGCACAGACCAGAGCCAGCACGATAGCTAAGCGAGCCAGACGTCCGCTCTGGTGATAAAGAGCAAACAGCGTGCAAGCCACGAGCAATGCTGCACACCCTCCCCACAGATTGGCCGGGCGCTGGCAGTGCTGGGCGAGGAAGATACCCGCGGCGATAGAGGTAGCCGCCAGTCCGAGCGGCACTTGTGGCGACGAGGATTGGCCTGCTGTGTTCAAGCGGAAGCAGAATAGCTGATCGAGAGCGCGCAGTGGAAATGATTTGCAGAGGAGAGCGATTTGCGGAAAAACTACTCGCGATCTACGTGACTGATGTGATGGTCGCGCCTACGGCGCTTGGTGGATGGGTGACCCTGGAGCTTAAGGGGGATTGCGATCTTTGGAGAAGTGGAGATTTTCAACCAGCATTGACCACTCTGGTTTAAATCAAATGCATAGATTCTTCGACTTCGGCGCTGCATGCGCTCCGCCTCCGCTCAGAATGACAAAGAGGGGGAAAGCTCGTCATACGGGTGAGGCCGTCCACGCGCCGAGCCCGCAGCAACAGGAGCCTATTCCACTGTAGTCACAAGACACGCGCTCCAGCGGTGTGGAGCGAAGCGACACGAATTACGACCATAGGGATCCCTCGTTCCACTCGGGATGAAGACAATTTCCACTCGGGATAAAGAACAATACAACTACCGAGCGAGTCTGACCACGCTCTCAATATGGAAAGTCTGAGGGAAGAGATCAACCAGGTGCACTTCTTCCACATGGTAGCCGGTCTCCAGCAGTAAACGAACGTCACGCGCGAGTGTGGCCGGGTCGCAGGAGACATAAGAAATGCGTTTTACGCGCAGGGCGGCAAGAAGTTGCGTCACCTTGGGGCCAAGGCCGGCCCGGGGAGGATCCACCACCACAATGTCTGGATTCATGTTCAGGCAGCGCGGCAGGAATTGTTCGGTGGCAGTCTTTACCGCAACCACATTCTTGATCACATTGGTCTGGAGGTCAGCAGAGGAGGCAGGCGCGGATTCCACGGCGAAAACCTGGGTAAAACGTTTTGCCAGATGATTGGCAAAGAGACCCACGCCCGAGTAAAGATCGAGCGCGATATTGCCAAAGTAATCAGAAACAACAGTCTTCACCAGTTCGTTCGTCAGGTGGCGGTTGGTCTGGAAGAAGCTCCCGGCGGTCACGCGAAAAGCCTTTTCTCCTACCTGATAGAGCAGACTTGGATTGCCCACGCTTTCCTTGAACTCGGGCGGAGCAGCGCCGCCAGCCGGCGCTTCAAAGAAGATCGCTACTCCCTGGATATTGCTGATGCGGTTCTGCAGCTCACCCGCGAACTCGCGGATTCCAGTGGCATTCGGCTTCTGCATGACTTCAAGCACCAGCCTGGAGTCAGCATGGTCCACAAAGAATTCAATCTCCGTTACTCCAGGCGGGACGCCGCCGGAGAGGCCGATGTCCCACATCTGCTCGATGACCCGATTTACGGCTGGAGAGCTGATAGGACATTGCTTGATTGGCAGGAGGTCATGGGAGCCTAAACGATGGTATCCCAGAGCGAAGTCTGGTCCGGTGCGGACCTTGAGCCGGGTACGGTTGCGGTAGTTGAATGGCTCAGCAGAGTGCGTGGTGATCTCACCGGTCCAATCCAGCTTGCCATTGCGCAAAAGCGTTTCCCGCAGAATGGCGCTCTTGATCTCCAGCTGGGTCTGATAATCCGTGTGCTGGTAATGGCAGCCGCCGCACTCGCCAAAGTACGGGCATGGCGCCTGCACACGTTTTCCGGACGCCTTGAGGACCTGGGTCACTACCGCGCGGGCGAAACTGCTCTTCTCCCGGGCAATGGAGGCGTCAACCTCCTCACCGGGAAGCACAAAGGGCAAAAACACGGCCTTTCGATCCGGGAGGTGGGCCAGACCGTCCCCCCCGTAGACCATCTTTTCAATTGTAAGATTCACATGTAAAAGAGACTGAGTCTGGGCATTTTAGCCTGTTCGAGCAGACGCTTGTGAACAAATTGTTTTAACAGCTGATCTATCTGAGATGCGGGCATTTTAGTGCGATAGGGTGCAATTTCGCGGTCTGCCTCTGTTCGCAACTTTACCAACTTGTCTTCCGGAGCGGCAACCGTGAGCACCGCCATCAGTTTTTCTTCAAGTATCGTCATACGACGTTCCAGATCCTCAAGTTTCACCGGAACTGAGCCGGATTTCAATGCTTCAGCCAGATCTGCAAGCGAAGCAGCACATTCGCCGGCTATAGTTTCTACCTGCGCTGAGCTTTCTATATTCCGCAGCTTCTCGGCATTGGCTGTTAAATAGGTGACAATCTCAGCCGTACCTAATCCGGGTACAGATTCCGTCTGCTGGCGAGTGGCGCCAACCGACGCTTCCTGCATATCTTCGGCAGCGCCCAGCACTTCCTGTGCGCAATAAGCCAGACTGTTGATCTTCTTTGTCTTGGACGGACGGCGCTCATATTTATCAAAGGTCTCGTCAATGCCACGCAGCACCGCGTCCAGGGGGATACCAGCGTTCTTCCAGGTTTCAATCAGCGCCCAATCGATGGTGGACAGCAGCAGGCCGGAGCCGCGCCGCTTCAGGTAGCGCTCTTCGATTTCAGTAAAGTAGTTGAAATAATTGTTCACGGATAATGCTTGGCCAGCGATGCGATGCTCACGCTTTCTGCTTGGGTGACGTGTTGTTGCGCTCCCAGATGATACGAAGACCATCGAGGGTCAAAAGATCGTCCACGGTTTTGATATGGCGTGAATTATCGCCAATCAGGCGAGCCAGGCCGCCAGTGGCCACAATTTTTGTGTCCGGACCAAGCTCACCGATCATGCGTTCCAGAATGCCATCCACCAGCCCAAGATAGCCGAAGAACATGCCGGACTGTATGCTGCCGACGGTGTTGGTGCCAATCAGCTTCGAGGGGCGGCGAATATCAACCAGCGGCAGCCTGGCCGTGTGCTCAAACAATGCCTGCGCCGATATGCCGATTCCTGGCGCGATGACTCCACCCATGTACTCGCCTTTGCGCGAAACCGCGTCAAAGGTTGTGGCGGTGCCGAAATCGACCACCACGCATGGGCCGCCAAATTTTTCAAAAGCCGCCACACCGTTCACGATGCGATCGGCACCAACTTCCTGCGGATTGTCATACTGGACCGGCATTCCGGTCTTGATGCCGGGTTCAATGAACAGCGGCTTCAGGTGGAAATAACGTTCGCAAACTTCACGCAGGGTTGAATCCATGGATGGGACCACGGAAGAGATGATGATGCCGCGAACATCCCCGGCCTCAATTTTGGCAAAGGCGAACAGATTGCGGAAAAGCACACCGTATTCGTCCACGGTATGAGTCTTAATCGTGGCAACGCGCCAATGGGCAGCAAGCCGTCCCTGGTCCTTGCCGGACCCGAGATCATACACACCCAGGACTGTGTTGGTGTTGCCGACATCAAGAACCAGAAGCATCGCTTCTCCTGGAAAGTGGGCGCACGCTGCCGGAAATCACCATGCGCAGGCCTTTATCGGTGCGAACGCGAAGGAACCCTCGCGGATCAAGCCCGTCAGTGGTGCCGACGTATCCACCGTCTTCCTGCACGTGCACAAGTTTACCTGTTGCATAGGATGAGCGCGACTCTACCCGGCGCATAATGGGCTCGAAACGAAGCGCCGGAGTACGAATGGGGCTCTCCATGGCGCGGAGCAGGGCACGGTATTCACGATCAACGGCGCGAATCAGTGCGGCGGTCATCTCAATCCGCGGAAATTCCCGGTTCGCTTCCAGCCGGAGTGATGTGGCCGTGGTGGAGAAACCGTCAGGGAAGCCTTCCTGATTCACATTGACGCCAACACCAATCACCGCGTGATGCACCCGCGAGGAGTCAGAACTCATTTCAGTCAGGATGCCGGCAAATTTCTTTTCGTCGATGAGAAGATCGTTGGGCCAGCGGATGTCTGCCTTGAGCCCGGTGACTTCACGGGTGGCATCCTGCACGGCGACGCCGGAGATCAGTGAGAGCCAGAGGGTTTCCGCGGGGGACATGGGCGGATGAAGCAGAAATGAGCAATAAATGCCTGCTCCCGGCTGGGAGTTCCAGGTATGGCCACCACGTCCACGCCCGGCAGTCTGTTCCTCGGCGACAAAGACCGAGCCTTCCGGAGCGCTATCCGGGGAATGGCCGGCGCGTGTTCCCGCGGCCATGGCCAGGGAGTTGGTGGATTCCACGGATTCCTGGTGAAAAATGTTGCCGGAAAAAATCGTATTCCGCACCAGCGGAGCGAGCTTTTCCGGCAGTAAGTAATCAGAAACAGCCACAGATGATGTGCCTCAGGTTATTTTGTTCCGGCCGCAGCCGCCGGCTTTGCCTGCTTGGCTTCAACGTTCAAGTCAATCTTAACGTCGTTGGAAACCACCATTCCGCCGTTGTCCAGTGCCTTGCTCCAGGACACTCCATAATCCTGGCGGTTGATGGTCAGGCTGGCTTCCGCGCCCAGAAGCTGGCTGCCCATGGCAGAGATGGGGCCGCTTACCTTGAAAGGCAGGTCCACATCCCTGGAAACGCCACGGATGGTGAGCGCGCCATGCGCCACAAAGCCATCAGCCTTCTTCTCAATGGACTTGCTCTGGAAAGTGATGTCCGGAAATTTCTGTGCGTCCAGGAAGTCCGGAGATTTCAGGTGGCCGTCGCGCTGAGCATTGTCCGTGTTGATGCTGGCCGATTTGATGGTGACGTTGACCGAGGACTTGGTTATATCCTTGTCGTCATAAACGATGGTTCCGGTGTACTCGCCAAAACGGCCATGCACAGTATTCACCACCATGTGCTTTACGGCAAAGCCAACGTTCGAGTGAACGGGATCGATCTTGTATTCATCAGCCGCCAGAGCGGAACCGCAAAGAGCTAAAACGCCAAGCAAAAGACCAAGAACTCTATTTCGCATACGAACAAAAGTCTCCTTAAAAGATTTGCTACTTGGAGCAGAAAACAGCAGCAAACGATACAAAACATTTGCAGGCGGAGATACTTTAACGTCAAAGTATCTATTTATCAGCCACTTGGCACGGCATGCCGGATTTATGAGGAGACATGAAGGGCCAGGCTCTTTTGATGGTTCCCCTCAGAAAGTCATGCTGTCTATGCCTGGCGATTCTACGGCCGCCTTAATTGACATCCATTTCGGACATACAGCTTACGCGGGAACTATCCTCATACTCAAGTCCACAGCCTGGGGCGAGTGCGTCAGGGCGCCAACCGAAATGTAGTCCACGCCGGTTTCAGCGTAGGCGCAGACATTATCAAGTTGAATTCCGCCGGAGACCTCCACGGGGATACTGCGTGGCTGCTCTTTGATTTTGATCAGCGCGGCGCGAACGTTGTCCACGCTCATGTTATCGAGCAGAAGCCTTTCTGCGCCGTTGGATAGGGCTTCATCGAGCTCGGAAAGGTTGCGAACCTCAATCACAATGGGCAGCTCACCGCGACGATTGCGAATCGCGCGCTGCAATACAGCGGTAGCGCTTCCCGCAAGGGTGATGTGATTGTTCTTGATCAATATGCCGTCTGAGAGATCAAGACGATGATTGTGCCCGCCGCCACAGCGTACGGCGTACTTATCCAGCACGCGGAGGCCGGGCGCGGTCTTGCGGGTGTCAAGAATGCGCGCAGGCGTGCCGTGAATAGCATCCACAAATTTCCTGGTGAGGGTGGCAATGCCGCTCAGCCGCTGCAAGACGTTAAGGATGACACGTTCGCAAGACAGTAAAACGCGCGCATTGTGCCGAACCACGGCGATCACCTGGCCCTTGCGCAGGCGCACGCCGTCAAAGATTTCACCATGACTGATAACTTCTGGGTGGCCGATGGCGTTGGGATCAAGCTGTTCGTAGATTTCCAGAATGCGCGCAACGGCACCCACGCCGGAGAGGATGCAATCCTGCTTGGCCAGAACGGTAGCTGTGGCACGCTGCTGCGGATCAATGCAGGCGCGCGAGGTCGCGTCACTGGTGGCTTTGTCCTCCAGAAGGGCGTTCTCGAGAATGGCGCTGATTCTTCGGCTATGCCAGTCCATAGTTTTTCAGTTTATAAGCCCGTCAGCCTAAAGCGTATCTAAATTCAAAACTTCAAAGCAGCGTTATTCGAGAGCATCCAGCGCTTTGCGAGTCTTGTCGATCAAAATCTGCAACTCTCCGGCTTGCTTCTTCAATCCTTCAACCACGTGCGGCGGAGCCTTGGAGAGAAACTGTTCATTGTTCAACTGCTTTTGCGTGTTGGCCAACTGGGCTTCCAGCCTTGTCAACTCTTTGTTCAGGCGAGCCCGCTCAGCGGGCGCATGGATCTGTTTTTTGTAGACCACAACGACTTCAAATTTCGAGGTAGTGCGGACGCCCGGCTCGTTGGTTAATGAATCAGGGACAAAACTGACGTCGCTCACGTTGACGTTGGGCAGACGTTCCAGCATCAATCTATTTTCGGTGACAAGCGCCTGCACGGTGGCACTGGCGTGAATCCGAATCGGAGTCTTTGTTTTAAGATCAACCTGCAGTTCAGCCCGCAGGTTGCGAATTTCGCCGATGAGGCTCTGTAACGTGGCCATTTGCTCTTCAGCTTCATCGTTGAGCCACTTCTCGCCGCCTTCGGGGAATTTTGCCAGAGCGATGGATTTCTGCGGCGTCTTGCCGTCATACATGGCGTGCCAGATTTCTTCCGTTATAAAGGGCATAAAGGGCGAAAGCAGTCGCAACAGGCCTTCAAAGACATCCCCAAGGAAGGCCACGGCCGATTGTGCTTCCTTACCTTCTCCGAGGAGACGCGGCTTGATGATCTCGAGATACCAATCGCAAAACTCGTTCCAGAAAAACGTATAGACCGCGTTGGCGGCTTCATCAAAGCGATAAGCATCCAGACTTCGATTGACCTCGCCGGCGACGCGATAAAAGCGAGAATAAATCCAGCGGTTTTCCAGATACTTGAAATCGTCAGGCGTTGCGCCCTGGGTAAGGCTGCTGCCGCTGACGCGGTCCGCATTCATAAACATGAAGCGGGCAGCGTTCCATATTTTGTTGGCGAAATCGCGGTAGCCTTTGGTGCGCCCCTCACTGAATGCAATGTCCGTGCCGGGCGAAGCCATGGAAGCCAGGGTGAAACGTACCGCGTCCGTGCCGAACCTCTCCGTAATTTCTATGGGGTCAATTACATTGCCCTTGGTTTTGGACATCTTCTGCCGGTCGGCGTCGCGCACCAGAGCGTGAATGTAAACCTCTTTGAAAGGCACGCTGCCCTGAGGATGGCCTTCCATGAAATGGCAGCCCAGCATGATCATGCGGGCGACCCAGAAGAACAGAATGTCAAAGCCGGTAATCAGCAGCGATGTGGGATAGAAAAGATCGAGATCACGCGTCTTTTGCGGCCAGCCAAAAACCGTGAACGGCAGCAGCCCGGAAGAAAACCAGGTATCAAGCACGTCAGAATCCTGTTCCAGCCTGGTGCTGTTGCAAGTTGAACACGCGGCCGGCGCGGAGCGCGCAACCGTAATGTGGCCGTTGGCGCAATGCCATGCGGGAATACGATGTCCCCACCAGAGCTGGCGAGAGATGCACCAATCATGGATGTTGCGCATCCACTCGAAATAGGTTTTGGAATAGTTCTCCGGGGTGAAGACGATCTCACGCTTCTCCACGGCTTCAATGGCGCGATCAGCCAGCGGCTGAATCTTGATGAACCACTGGGTGGAAAGGCGCGGCTCGACGATCGTCTTGCAGCGGTCGCATTTCCCGATTGCATACGCGTGGTCCTTGGTTCCGACCAGCAGGCCACGCTGCGTTAGATCATGCAGGATCTTTTCCCGGGCCTCATAGCGGTCAAGTCCGGCGTATGGCCCGCCGTTTTCGTTGATGCGCGCCTGATCGTCCATGATGTTGATCTGCGGCAGGTTGTTGCGCAGACCGGCCTGAAAGTCATTAGGATCGTGCGAAGGTGTAACTTTCACCGCACCGCTGCCAAATTCAGGGTCGGCGAGCTCGTCCGTGATGATGGGAATCTCGCGCTCGAGCAGTGGCAGCATCAGCTTCTTGCCGTGCAGGTGCCTGTAACGCGCGTCGCGAGGATTCACGGCCACGGCAGTATCGCCCAACATGGTTTCAGGACGTGTGGTGGCGATGGTGATGGACTGATTTGAATCACCCACAACCGGATAGCGCACCTGATAGAGCTTGCCCGCGTAGTCTTCGTGCACGACTTCAAGATCCGAGATAGCGGTCATGCAGCGAGGACACCAGTTCACGATGTATTTACCGCGATAGATCAATCCCTGCTCATGCAGACGGACGAAGACCTCTGTCACCGCGCGCGAGAGATTTTCATCCATGGTGAAGTACTCGCGGTCCCAGTCAACGGACGCGCCGAGTCTTTTCATCTGCGCCTGAATCGCGCCGCCATAATGCTTCTTCCACTCCCACACGCGCTGGAGAAATGCTTCGCGACCCAGCTTCTGGCGACTATTGCCTTCCGCGGCAAGCTGGCGCTCCACCATCATCTGCGTGGCAATTCCAGCATGGTCCGTTCCGGGCAGCCAGAGTGTGGTGAAGCCGCGCATGCGCCGCCAGCGGATGATGATATCCATCTCCGTCTGGTTGAGCATGTGGCCCATATGCAAACGGCCGGTAACGTTGGGCGGTGGCAACAGGAGTGTGAAGACGGGCTTTTTGGCCGCTTCGGAACCGGGCTCCGGCGTCTTCACCGAGAAGAGCTTCTCGTTGACCCAATACTCGGCCCAGCGGACCTCAATGGCGCTGGGGTCGTATGTTTTTGGAAGTTCGTGTG
>WNFD01005626.1_pt1 | contig 12530 bp, 10 predicted proteins | sample 5400491 | NCBI WGS metagenome assembly WNFD01 (sample SAMN13153343, study PRJNA577476) | soil metagenome | isolation source: 120 cm saprolite under Douglas fir tree site 2 hole 2 replicate 2 | place: USA:California | collected 2015-04-18 | reverse complement strand
GCGCGCGGATTTGGAAAGACGCAGCCGATTGCGTCGAACGATACGCCGGAAGGCCGGCAGCAGAACCGGAGAGTGGAACTAGTGCTGTCTGGGGATGCGATTGGCAATGCTGCGCAGGCCACCTCGGCGGGAACCCAGTAGTAGAGCAGGCCTAGTGGCGGCCGTCCGCCAGCGGCCTCATCAGCAAAAGCGTCGGACAAGAGCGTCTGATCCACACGAGTCTTGGCAGATATAATCTGCTGCGAGCTTATCTCCCTACATGTTGACTGCCTTCACTCGTGCCGTTTCTCCCCGAATCTCGGAATGCGAACTCACCTTCATTGATCGTCAGCCCATAAACTTCGAGCGCGCGGTTCAACAACATCAGCAGTACGAGGAAATGCTGCGAAGCCTGGGGGTTGGCGTGCTTCAGATTCCCGCCGACGATCAGTGTCCCGACAGCTGCTTTCTTGAGGATACCGCGCTGGTGCTGGATGAGATTGCAGTGCTGACGCGGCCGGGTAGCGATGCCCGGCGTGCCGAGGTTACCGGGGTTGCGCCCGCCATTCGAAAACATCGCGAGATTGTGCAGATCGAAGCGCCGGCGACGTTTGAAGGCGGCGATGTGCTGCGTATTGGACGGGACCTGTTCGTCGGAGTTACATCCCGAACTACCAGCGAGGGAATCGAGGCGCTGCGAAAGCAGGTGGAGCCGTTTGGGTACAGAGTTCATCCCGTGATCGTGCCAGGGGCGTTGCATCTGAAGAGCGTTTGCACCGCTCTGGATGAGCACACGATTCTTGCTGATGCTACGCGCGTGGATCTTTCGCCGTTTTCAAGGTACGAAGTCGTTCAGGTACCGGCGGAAGAATGGATGGCAGCGAATGTCTTGCTGGTCAACGGAAATGTTTGTCTGCACAGCGGATTCAGAAAGACGATCGGGCTTTTGCAACAACGAGGGATCGAAGTGCGGATGGTTGATATTTCGGAGTTCTTGAAAGCGGAAGCGGGGTTGACTTGCATGAGCTTGATCTTCGAAATTGCGTCTTGAGGTGGCGTTCGTGAAGGATTTCCCGCGTGTAGCCGGATTTTCACGGCTCACGTCAATTCGCGCCTGCGCCCGACACGACATTCGCACTCCCAGAAGCCTTCTTTCGTCCCCACCGATAGAGCACAATCCCCATAACGTTGGCGCCGAGAAGTCCGATTGCGGTCTTAGCGGAGTACTCCCAACTGCTTTGCACATCCACAATTGGAAACACGGAGAGCAAAATGTATAGGAGAGTGACAAGAAGGCCGGAGACAGCCCCAAGGCGCAGCCAGAGGGCGGGGCGGATACCCAGTTCTTTCCTCGCCAGCAATGGAATCGCGAACAGTGCCAGATACGCGGTGGCATAAAAGGCGAACGCCAGCACCAGCAGCAACTCGAAGGCTTCTTGCTCTCCGACTCCGATCAAGACAACGATGCTCACGAGCATCGCCACGGCGCCGGCAAAGTAAATCGAGTTTACCGGCGTTCTATGTTTCGGATGCAGGCGAGTGAACCAGGGGGGCAGCAGGTGGTCCCACCCGGCGACCATAGGAAGACGCGCGCATCCATTGAAATTGACATTGAAGGTGGCGAAGTAGTTGGTGAGGAGCAAGAGCACAGACGCGGGCAGGATAATCCCCGAAAGGCCGAGGGAATGGAAGCCTCTCGTCAGGGCTTGCGGGATGGCTGCTATGACGTCAACCGCGTCGCTGGGAACGAAGGCCAGAATGGCGCTGGTTCCGAGGATATAAAGAAGAGCAATCAGTGGAGCGGTGAGCAGGATGGAACGGGCCAGATTGCGCTCTGGATTGCGGCACTCGCCGGAAAAAATCGCCACATATTCAAAGCCGCACAAGGCGCCCAGAGCCATCTTGCTGAATACGCTGAGAGTGAAAAAAGTAGGCGGCGGAAGAACCGCACGAAGCGGATGGTAGCCCGCTGGGGTTACTGGCAAAGAATGAAACATGGGCATGAGCACCAGCGCGCCGAGCACGAGAAGGGTAAAGAAGCCTCCTGTGTTAGTCACCCACTTGCCAATGTGGAAACCGACTCGCGCCAGCAGGATCAGCGCGGCAATCAGCGCAAACGAAGTAGCCAGGACAATCCACTTGCTGGCTGTGATCCACGCGGCACCGGGTCCCAGAGCATAAGCCACGAAACTAGTTGTCACCATGCCGATGAGGGCCATGTAAATCACGGCATAGAGCCAGAGATTCCAAGCTATGAGAAAGCCGATCTGGTCACCGAAGGCAAGGCGCGCCCATTCGTAGAGTCCGCCTTCGAGTGGTATCAGGCGATTCAGATGCGCCACCAAAAAAGCTAGCGGAAGGAAAAATAGGGCAATAGCGAGCAGCCACAGGGCCACGTGATAGGCCCCGGCTTTAGCCGCGGTGCCAAAAAATTCCGGAATGACGATGTATCCGATTTGGGCGAAGACCAAATCCCGTAGGCCGAGCTCTCTGCGCAGAGCGCCGCTGCGCGATTGAACCTGAACTTCGCTTTCGAGAGTGGGCTTGGTCGGCAAGCGGGAGAAGGTTAGAGTAATTGCCGCTCAATGTTTCGTCTAGCGACCGGCGGCCAGCTCGGCCTGGCGGGCTTCGACCGCCTGCTCCAGAAGCTTCCAGTCGCTTTCGATCCCATGGCGCGAGGCGCGCGCGGGCTTACCGGATTTCAATTCGCTCTCCAATCGGGTTAGGACGAGCTCCTGGGTAAACTCCGGCGGAGCGGTAAGACGCAGAGCATTGCCGCGACTAAGGCCGATCAGGAGGGTTTGGCCTTCTACTTGCGCTTTCAAAAAGGGCTGGCCGGATGCATCCATCTGAGGCTCCGCGCCGGCCTGAAGTTGTCGCCACCCGGGCATTTCGGCCTCCAGGCTTTCGCGGCGCATGGCTGCAAGCGACGTCTGATAAGAGCTGCGTTGAGCGCTGCTGAGAGGCGGTTCCATCACGTTGGCCGGGTCGCTAGTGTCCCAGGAGCTGGCATCGAAAATGAACGCGCCCTTAGCTGGGTTGAATCGCCATCCTGCCCAGTAAGCGACCTCCACCGTGCCGATGACGAATGGATGAAAGACAAGAACGGGAGTGACATACTTCTTGGCCAGAACCAGCGATTCCATCACGCCGTGCACCGGCTTACTGCGCTTGAGGCCGGGAACCTGCGGAATAATGAAGGTAGTCAATTGCATTTCAGGATGGCGCTTCACGGAATGCACCAGCGATTTCGCCGCCTGCTTGGGAGTCATGACCCCGAGATCAGCGATGACGCTGCGATGAATTGCTTTGGGATAGTAGAAATTGATGATCTGTTTGGCGAAGTCGGCGCAGTTGCGGTTGAGCAGCCTATAGGACTCGCTGTTTGGGGCAGAGTTCAGAATGCGAATCAGTTCATCGTCCTGTTCAGGACGGGTAGCAACGCGAAAGCCGTATGTGGTGCGGTCATACGCAGAACCGGCGAGTTCATACCAGGGACCTTCGGTGAGTCCAATGCTTTCCACGTAATTATTGCGAAGCAATTTGACCAGCTTTTCGTCAGCAACCAGAGGAACACTTTTTGGATTCCTGACCGCGTAAAGGTATGGGACGACCGGAACCGCGATCCAATCTCGGGCAGCGATCCCGTGATAGCGGCTGAGGACTACGCCGGGTTCCCCTGGCTGACAGCGGCGTAGGGCGGTCGGAGAGTCGGCGCAAACCCGCGAGAGATACACCGCTGCGTGCCCGGTGCCGGCGAAGGTGCCGTCATAGCTGTACGGCTCTTCGAGTAGCAAGGTCACTTGCGCGCCGAGTTCTGCTGGAGCGCACACCACCAAGGCCGCCAGGCAGAAAAATCCCGCTATTTTTGACCGCAAATCCATCTATGTATCCTATCTAACCCAACTCGTACAGGATGGTTCCGGAAGCTAGCTGGTTATTTGGACTTTCGTAACCACGTGCGCACCAAGTAGTTACGACAATTCAGTCAAGAGAGTGTGGTCTGCGCTCGAGTGTTTGTGACACTGATCGACCGTGGGCCGCAAGGCCGGGACGATCCAGCCGGGCGGTTGCTCTGCTCGAGAGTCCGATGTACGATCTCCTGCGCGGAGGTGCCCCATGCACACACCCAAATTCTTCCCTTTGCTGTCAGTGGTTGCGGCGGTGGTTTTTATTGCGTCTAGTTTGGAAGCTAATGCCCAGACCCAATGGTCACTGGCTTGGAGTGATGAATTCAACGGGGCGGCGAATACCGCGCCCGATCCGAATAACTGGTCATACGACAGCCCGACGGCAGGCGCCAGCAATAACGAACTGGAAATTTACTGCGGGCAGGCAGGCGCGGGTCAGACCGGGGACTGCGCGAATTGGCTGAAGAATGGCTATGTGGATGGCGCGGGGAATCTGGTGATTTCCGCTGTGCTGATGCCAGATGGGCAATGGACTTCGGCAAGAATCTTTACCCACGGACATTTCACTTTTACCTATGGACGCGCCGAAGCGCGGATTAAATTGCCTTCCGCGGCCGGGTTGTGGCCAGCCTACTGGATGCTGGGAGACAACATTTTCTCGGGCACGAACTGGCCCAATTGCGGCGAGGAGGACATGATGGAAAATGTGCCGTCGCTGGGGCCGACGGTCATTCAGTCGAGTCTGAATGGGCCGGGCTACAACGGAGGCAGTTCAATCCACGCGCAATACAATTTCCCCGCTGGACAGCGAATTGATACCGACTATCACGTCTATGGAGTGATCTGGGGGCCGGACCTGGTGCAGTACTACGTCGATGACTACACTCACCCGTTCGCCTCGTTTACTCCCGCCAACATGCCGCGGCGCGGAACCTGGGCATTCGACGGTCATCCTTTCTTTATGCTGTTGAACCTGGCGGTGGGCGGAAGTTGGCCCGGCCCCCCGAATGCCAGTACCCCGAATCCATCCAACATGATTGTCGATTACGTGCGGGTGTATCAGGGCGTGCCCGCAAACCCCTCAGGCTTGACCGCACAAGCGATTACCAAGAGCCAGATCAATCTGAGCTGGACCGCGAGCGTCACTCCGGGCGTGACCTACAACGTTTACCAGAGCACGACCAACGGGTTTCTGCCCTCGGCCTCGAATCAGATCGGCGCTGGGGTCGCCGGGACCAGCTTCACCGCGAATGGGTTAAGCGCGCGGACGGTCTATTACTTTCGCGCGGTGGCTGGGAATGCATCGGGAAGTTCGCAGCCCAGCAATCAGGCTACGGCGACGACGCCTTCACACTAGGGCCGGGCTACTGAAATTGGTTCCGGAAATCCGAGAGCTGTTGTTTGAGCTCCACGATCTCTTTCTTGAGCGACGAGACTTCGGTCTCCAGCGCGGCGAGTCGGGAGGAGTCGTTCGCGGCGCGCGGTTCGGGAGCGAGGTGCGGCGGATACGCTTCTGTCGGCCAAGTGTCTTCCACAAACAGGTGTACATAGCGCGATTCTTTGGTTCCCGGCTGGCGGGGCAGGACCCGCACCAGCGGCGGCTGGCGATCGCTGAGCCGTTGGATCGTTGACTGTGCGTCGTCGAGAGTCTCGAAGCGATACATGCGCTCGCTGCGGCCGCGGAGTTCTCCGGGAGTTTGCGGGCCGCGAAGCAGAAGAACGCAAATCAAGGCGATTTCACGCCGGTCGAAGTTAAAGACCTCCTGCAGGCGATGTTCGTATTTCGTGACTCTGCTATCGGCGCCTCCGGCAGGACCTGCCAGACGCTTCTCCTGAAGCGAACCCAGCGCGTTGCGGACGGAATTTTCGTCCAGCGTCATGATGGGGTCGCGGTTGTTCTTCTGGTTACAGGCGTTCACCAAAGCGTTGAGTGACAGCGGGTAGTAGTCAGGAGTGGTGATGTCCTTCTCGATCAGGGAGCCGAGGACTCGGACTTCGGTTTGGTTGAGATTGAGAGTGGGTGCGCTCATGGGCGGTTATTGGAAGTTTAGCAGCCGTCGAGCGTATATTTTTCTGGTTAAGCGGCGATCCAAATCGATTGCGGGAACGTCTAAGAGGCAGGAGGTCCCCATGCGGCGCAGAGAATTTCTAACCACGACAGCTTGCGGAGTTGGTGCCGCCTGGCTCGGCTCACAAATTGCCCAGCCTGTGTGGGCCGCGCCGGAACTCTCGAAGAAGTTTAGCGCTACGGATAACGTGGTGCTGGGCAGCACAGGAATCCAAACCAGCCGATTAGCTATGGGCACAGGCACGGTAGGAGTGGGACACCATTCGCATCAGACAGCACTGGGAGTTAAGGGTCTTTCAGAGATGTTGCTGAATGGGTACAACCATGGGCTGCGATTTTTCGACGCCGCCGATTCGTATGGAAGCCATCCCCATGTGGCCGAAGCGTTGAAGCATGTTCAGCGGGATAAAGTCACGGTGCTGACAAAATCGTGGGCGCGCGATCCCGCGGGGATGCGGGCCGATCTGGACCGCTTCCGAAAGGAACTGGGCACCGATTATATCGACGTTTTCTTGATGCACTGCCTCACCGAAGGCGACTGGACGGAACGCTACCGGGGCGTGATGGATGTGCTCTCGGAGGCGAAGCAGAAAGGGATCATCCGAGCGCATGGCTGCTCGTGTCATTCGATTGAGGCGCTGCGGGCGGCAGCAGCTTCGCCGTGGGTGGAAGTGGATCTGGCGCGAATCAATCCTATTCAGTCGAACATGGATGCAGATCCTGCGACCGTGCTTGGAGTTCTCAAGCAAATGAAGGCCTCCGGCAAAGCCGTGGTGGGAATGAAAATTCTCGGTGCGGGAGATCTGCGCGACCGGCAGGATGAGGCCATCAGATATGCGCTTTCACTGGGCTTGCTGGATGCGTTCACCGTCGGAGCGGAAAATCGGAACGAGCAGGAAGATCTGATTCGGCGGATTGCGGCTGCGTAACCCGGGGGCTGAGGCCCGTCTTCAAAAAGAAACCGATGGCACGGCTGAAAGCCGTGGCCTTCCACGGTGCTGCAATTTCTGCAGCTCTCTCTCCAAGTTCTCAAGCGAGAAGACTAAAATTTCGCGTGTGGCGACCGAGAGTCGGTATCGCGGACGAATTGCGCCTTCGCCGACGGGACTTCTTCATCTGGGCCATGCGCGGACTTTTCTGATCGCGGCGGAACGGGCAAAGCAAGCAGGCGGCGTTCTGGTATTTCGAAACGAAGATCTTGATCCCGAAAGGTGCCGTCCCGAATTTGTCTCCGCAATGTTCGAAGACCTGCGCTGGCTGGGCATCCACTGGGATGAAGGTCCGGACTGCGGAGGTGCTTACCCGCCATACTCGCAGAGTCAACGGCGCGAATTATATCTGGCGGCCTGGAAACAGCTGCGTGATGGCGAATTTATTTATCCCTGCACCTGTTCGCGGAAAGAGTTGGCGCAGTCGGCGAGCGCACCGAACGATTTGGACGATGAGCCGATTTATCTAGGAACATGCCGTCGCCGAACCGATGGGCTCAGCTTCCAAGAACCAGCCGGAGTGAACTGGCGCTTCCGCGTCCCCGATGGCGACGAGATTGCCTTTCATGACCTGCATCTTGGGCCACAGCGTTACGTCGCCGGGCGGGACTTCGGCGACTACCTTATCTGGCGGAGGCACGATGTTCCGGCGTATCAGCTAGCGGTCGTAGCCGACGATCATGCGATGAAGATCACCGAAGTGGTCCGCGGGGCGGACCTGCTGAAGTCAACCGCGCGTCAACTTCTACTCTATCGGGCGTTGGGCCTAGACGCACCCCAGTTTTGCCATTGCGATCTGGTGCGCGATGAGGCGGGAGTACGTCTGGCGAAGCGGCACGATGCGCTCAGCATCCGGAGATTGCGGCAGGGTGGGCTGGGTGCGGAAAGGGTGCGGCGAAGGGCGATTGGATGTACGTAATGGCAATCGGCGTGACGTGTACCGCTAGCAGATCTGCCTACTTGAAATGAATCGCTGCTTCTTCTTTCTTGCGCGTTGTTGCTGATTTGGAAACTCTAACCTTCGGTGTCCCATACTTCGGCTTGATTTCGTGGCACCCTTCTTCGCAGTACACACCGCCTTCCGCGGTTGCGTGAGCGGGCATGGGAGAGTCCAACGCGACTTCCCTTTCTTTCTCCAGATAGGCTTCCACGTCCGAGATTACCTTCGCGTGCTCCTGTGGCGAGAGCCACTTTTTTATGTTCACCAGATAATTCTCCAAGCGCGCAATGGGATCGCGCTTGCGCCAGTACTCGAACATGGGCTTCGGGACGTAATCGGCAGCATCGTGAATGGCATGACCTTTCATGCGCATCATTTTGGCTTCGATTAGAGTCGGCCCTTCGCCGCGATGGGCGCGTTCGGTGGCTTCGCGGGCGGCATCGTAGACCTGGCAGGCGTCGGTACCGTCCACTATCACGCCGGGAATCCCGTAGGCGATGGCGCGCACAGCAAGGTCCTGCACACGATACTGCATTTCTGAGGGAGTTGAGTACGCCCAGAGGTTGCTTTCGACAAAAAGCACCAGGCCAAGATCCTGCACGGCGGCGAAGTTGATCCCTTCGTAGGTTACGCCGGTGGATTGGCCGCCGTCGCCGATGTAGGTCATGACGGCGACGTTCTTTCCTTGTAGGCGCGCGCCAAGAGCAACTCCGGCCAGCACCGGGATAAGATCGCCGAGCATGGAAATCGGCGAGACCACGTTGCGTTTGTAGATATCGCCGAAATGCGATGTGCCGTCGCGGCCTTTAGTGGGCGAATCGGCTTTGGCCATGTACTGCATCATCATGTCGTGGGGCTCGAAGCCTCGGACCAGCAGCGAGCCCTGATTGCGGATCATGGGCGCGAGCCAGTCGTCTTTGCCGAGCGCGTAGGCCGAGGCGCAGGAGCAGGCTTCCTGGCCGAGCCCGAAATAAACTCCGCCAACAACTTTTCCTTGCTTGTACAGATTTTCGAGCGCCTGCTCCATTTTGCGGTTGAGCACCATCCAGCGGTAGATCTCGATGCATTGCTGCTTGCTCAAGTACTTCGAATCGCGGATAGGAGGAACTGGAGCGCTCAGGTCGCCGGAGATTTCGTAACAGCACTCGTCTCCTTTGCGAGTTTGGCTGACGGTGAAGCTCGGCTTCTCCAGGCGATAATCGGGAATTTCGTAAGTGCGTTGTTGGGGAAGAGGGCGGGCGGCCCGCCGGGAACCGTTTTTTGAATGGCCCGGTTTCGCGGAATTCACAACCTTACTTTTATTGTTCTTCATGACGCTTCGAGCAAACAGATAATCCTACTACTAGGCTGCGAGGCGCGGCAAAATCCAGGGGCGGGGTGCGAAGATCCCGCAACTTCTCGACAAAAAAGCGAAAGGCGGACCTGGCGTAGTTGACGGCCCGGTCGGTATTTATCCGAGAAGCTCGGAATCGTGCTTCGCAAATACCGCTTGCAAGCCGGCTGGGGTGCGCTCCTTCATAGTGTGGAGATCCTCGATCAACTGGTAAATATTCGAGGTCATGATCAGTAAGTAGCGGACGCGATCCGGGCCAGGATTCCAGTAAGTGTGCGGCGTTCCGCGGCGTACCAGAACGCCGGAGCCGGCTCGCAGTTCCACATCGTCATTACCAACTTTCACTCTAAGAACGCCTTCGAGCACGTACCACGCTTCGTCGTCGCTGCGGTGGAGATGCAAGGGGGCGATGAAACGCGGGTGCGCGGAGACGCCGCCTGGGTCCTGCCATTCTGCCATCACAAAGTTGTTAGCCGTGGAACCGAGAACCTGTCCGGCCAGGGGAGGGATGATCGTCGGTGAGCTCATTGGCGAATTATTTCATGCGAGGTGAGGAGCATGTCGAAGAGAGTTGCTGAGTCTTCGACTCAGCCAGACAGCCGAGGGGCGGCTGTCCCTACTTGGCTCGTGCCCGTTTCAACATGGTCAGTGCCTGTCCCGGCATGGTCTGTATAGGCTGGGACGTGAAGAATCAGTTGAACTGGACCCAGTTGAAATTGCCGAGGCTTGAAGTGCCACTAGGCGGCGCTTTGAATATCACGTACAGATCATGAACGCCGGTTGCCGAGGCTGGAGCAGTACCGGCGCTCCAGGTTTGCCATCCGCCGGTGGAGGGAATCGTGACAGATGCGGCGAGCGTTCCGGAAACACTGTCTAGATGGAATTCCAGCGCGCCTCCACAGTTTCCGGCGCAGGCCAGGCGCGCATTCACGCTGCTTACTCCTGCCCCGAAATCCACATTCTTATAGACGGCATAGTCGCCATCACTGGCGAAGGCTAGGTCATAGCCGCCATCCAGGTCGGAGGTATTTTCGGTCTGCAAGCCGAATGTGGTGTTGTCTCCGGGGAGATTCTGTCCGCCGGTCGTGCTGAAACTGGAGGCTTGGATTTGAAACGCAGTACTGACGTTGTATCCGCCACTCTGCGCGCCCGCCCAGGTGAAGGTCGCGCCCGCCAGCGAAGGCAAGGTGTACGCGAAAGACTGACTTCCCCACCGCACTTGGAACGGCTGGACGAACGTGGAATCGTTGTACACCACCAGCGCCTTCGATCCATCGGAATTCAAGAATGCCGCGCTCACCAGGCCATCCGAGTTGCTCGAGTAAATCCGCACCGCGCCCGGCAAGACGTACTTGCTGAAGTGGCCCATCGTGTAGTACTCGATACCGTAAGTGACGGCCCCTGAAGAACTGTTGACGGTCACGATGGGCGTGCAGGTACCGCAGCCCCCAGTGTGCGGACCCAAACTTTGATCGAGCGCGAGGCTCCACTTCACGTAGGCGCGTCCGGAATTGCGCATGACCTGAGTGATTTCTTCGAAATCGGCTTTGACCTGATCAGCAACAGAGGTTCCGCCGGAATGCTCGGTCTCGTAGTTCGCTTTCGACGGGAAATAATTCTGAAGCGTGGTCATCACGCCTGGAGTTCCACCATAACCGTGCCATGCTGAACCCGCGACTTGCGCCGACGCACGAATCGTCGGATCGGTGAGCACTGACTGGGGATACGTGGGTGTGTCCCAGTTGTGGTCATAGACAAGGACCTTCGTGGTCAGGCTGGCGGCGGAGAGCGTGGGCAAAATGTAATCGCGAAGAGCGGTGGTTTGATCCGTGGGCGACGCCACTGCGCCGCAGCTCCCGCCTGGGGACGGCGGCATGCACATTCCCGGATAGTCGGACGGCACATACAGAGGTTCGTTTTGCAGGGAGATGTAATCCACGTTAATCCCCGCTGCCGCATACGCTTGCAGATATTTCACGAAATATCCTGCGAACGGGGAATACATGCTGGATTGCAACGCACCGCCGACCATGGACCCGGACGTTTTCATCCAGCCGGGCGGGCTCCAGGGGTTTGCCATCAGCTTCATCTGGGGATTGAGCTGCCGCGCCTGTAGGATGATTGGAATAATGTCCGTTTGATCATGCGCGACAGAGAAATTGGCGAGCGTGGGATCGGGCTGGCCGTTGTTGTCGTCGTAAGAGTATTGCGAGCGAGCCAGGTCCGAAGCCGCCATCGGCGTGCGCATGAAGCTCAGGCCGATTCCATTGCCGTTGCGGGTGAACACATCGTTCATCGTGCTTGTCAAAGCCGACTTTGGGGAAGCGATCTCGTTGAGCAGGTATCCCGCCGAATCCGTAAACGCTGCCCCGAATCCCTCGATTGGCTGGTAGGTTTGTGTTTCGTCCACGTAAATCACCCTGCCCGGACTGCTCGCCGCTGTGGTGAAGTTTGTACCCGCCTGCGGCTGCATTGTGCGGGACTGGTCGTCGGTGGTCAGCACAATCGAAACCGCAGGTCCAACGCCGTTCTGCGCCGGCACCGTATAGATGGCAGCGGTGATCCGACTTGGCGAAAAACCGGGAGCCCCTGCCATAGCTTTGATGGTGGTGCTTGATGAGATTGCGATCGGGCTAACGTACTTGGGCGAAGAGGTTGTCGGCGTGCTGCCATCGGTTGTGTAGTAGATCGTTGCATTCGCGGTCGTGTCGGATAGGGTGATCTGCGTGGGACTGTAGGTGCCGATTGGCGGCCAGAATGCCGGGGCGGCTGCGGGCGGTGGCGGAGGAGGCGGGGGTGGGGTGGAAGAACCTCCACCACAGCTCTGTATCAGTAGCATGGCAGACAGAACGAGGGTGGATTGGCTGAGCGATCCGCGGCGGAAACTGCGGCGCGCGATTGAGTGCACATGTCCTCCCCTGCGGCAATTTAGTACCGTACATTTTAATGCAATCAGAAGCTCGGGCGAGGATTGCACGTAGAAGTGAAAGGATCAGGCCCAGGCGGGATCGTCTTCGCCACGAAGCTTGCGAAGATTCTCCGGGGGGTTCAGGGGGACTCCGAGATTGCCGCCGAGCAAGGCGCTGAGGCTATCGAGCCACAGAATCTGACTTTCGAAAACGCTGCCGAAGTTGCGCGAGACGGCGTGCGCGACGTCCTGTAATTGAATCGTGCGGTTGAGTTCCTTAAGCATGGATGTGACCGGCTTGGACTCAATTCCGCAGGGGACGATCAGGTTGAAGAAGCTAAGATCCGTGTTCACGTTGAGCGCGATGCCGTGGGAAGTGACTCCGCGGGAGATGTGGACGCC
>WNFD01011541.1_pt1 | contig 12531 bp, 11 predicted proteins | sample 5400491 | NCBI WGS metagenome assembly WNFD01 (sample SAMN13153343, study PRJNA577476) | soil metagenome | isolation source: 120 cm saprolite under Douglas fir tree site 2 hole 2 replicate 2 | place: USA:California | collected 2015-04-18 | reverse complement strand
CGAAAATCGGCCTTCTCGACAATTTCGTGCTCGACGAGTTCGTAGGTCTCCTCCATCACCTCGGCCATACTCGGGACATCCCAATGTCCAAGGTCGGAGCTGAACATGGCATTTAGCTGGATATGCATGTGATTGAACCTGCGGTCGAAGGCCATCGCGGTCATGCGATCTTCGCCCTCACAGCCGAAGTAGAAATTGTTCACGAATTGATCGCGAAGTTGCTCACGGGTCGTGACACCACAGGCCGCAAAATCGTCGATCTTGGAGCGGTCCTCGGGCGGTTCCAGCATGGATCCCTCCTCCTTGGCGATCGCATCGGCCTTCGCAGCCAAGATGCTGCCGCCATACTCGCGGAATAATGCGGCCATTTGCTGCCGATCGACGCGTGCGGGATCGAGAGAGCGCAGAATCTCCTTGCCGTTGCGCTTCTCCCAGCGTTCAACCAAAGAGTTGTAAAGCATCGAGGCCCAGCCCACGCCGCCTTCAAGAAAGGCAAATTTGAGCGCCGGGAAGCGCTTGGGCACTCCCCCGAGGAGGAGGGCGCGGCAAAACATGTCCGCGCCCGCGGCAAAGTGGCCTGCGTGATTGAAGGTATAGTTGCTGATCGAGCCGTGCGTCGGGCCGCCGTAAGTGCCCACGTGAGACGTGGGGACTACGCCGTGCTCTATACATTTGCGCCAGACCGGGTCGTAGTCATACTCACTGTCGAGCACTAGGTAGTCAATATAGCGCGCATATCGGGCCAGGTCCGGGGCATCGGCGAGTACCTTGGGGTATGTGCGCCATTCATGGCCGGAAACCGTGTCCGCATCGGAATCAGCGCCGCAGGCGTGAGCCGTGTCCGATGCTCGCGAAACGTGTCCGCGTTCAGTTTATTGATCGCTCGACACAGGGCGCGACGCATTTCGTCGTCGGCCATATGGATGAAGGAAAGGCCGAGCGTTGTATACACCACCGCAAAATCGATGCCGAACTCATCGAGTCGCTTGCGCATCAGGCCGGGAAGCATCGCGGTCGCACGGTCGAGCGTATTGGCTGGAATGTGCCAGAACGACGGGCGGCCAACGCGCTGTTGGCGTCGCGTCGGTTCATCGGCGTGATACCAGCGCTGCATGGCATAGGTGCGCAGCGCCTCATCAAACCGGCCCGCGATTTTGGCACCTGCCACCTCCTTCAAGGTGTCGACCAGTGCAAACTCGCACTCGACGACGTGGGCGTCACTGTCGATGACGGGATGGCCCAGGGCGTTGCGGATCGCTGCTCCGTTCGGCGGGGTATTCTTAGAACGCGTCATTGTGATGGAGCCTCCAAATTCGAATTAACTATTGGTTCATTCATCATTCTTGGAATCGAGTGTCACGGGGGCAAGAACCGGCCTACCGTCCTTGATTTTCATGCGAGCACGGGCCTGCTCTGCATCCTTCGGCGCCATCCGCTTCAGCGGTTTGCGGCAATAAATCGTTATCTCGATATTGGGGCCGTGACCGACGTTCTGATGCGCCACGCCCCGAGGGATGACCGACATTTCGCCTTGATTCAGGGTAATCGGTCCGGTCTCGCTCTCAAGTGTCCGTGCGCCCTGGTACTGAAACACCCACTCGTCCGCCCCCATATTGCGATGCCAACCGCCCTGTTCGCGGTCGCAATTCGCCACCTCGATAATAATATCCTCGTTGGCATATAGCACCAGCGGCAGATATCCATTTTCCATATCGATGCCGGTGACAACGCCTTCGGTGAAGATCTCGTTCAGAGAGACCTTCTCCATTTTGCGGCCTCCATCCGAGACTCCTTTTTTTAGAAGGCTCTCGTCGCGCTCGATGACGAAGCGTTGTTCAGTACCGTCGCCCCAATCGTTCAGCGACGGTCCCCAGTAAGTCACAAACTCCTTCACGATCTTGCCCATTCTGTCCTCTCGCACACTTGGGATCTGAAAACGTTCGCTGCACTGTCCACTACGGTAAGAACGACATACACAATCACATTCCGTAGAGGCGAGGTCAAATGAAACGTCCGCATCCGAGTATTCAAGCGGCTAATGTAATTGCCGGCCGGCGATGACTCGTGTTCTCTCCAATGTTACTGTGCGTGTCTAAAAGGCGCCTCGCTCGGAGCTGCGCTTGAGAGCATATGAATGAACTCCATTGCCATTCTCGTTGCGCGAATTCTCCTGGCGCTGATCTTCCTCCTGTCAGCGTTTCGACAAATGAAATATCGCCAAGGGTTGGAGCAGGAGATGGCGGCGCACGGCATGGTCTGCACGCCGTTCTTCCTGGGCTGCGCGATTCTGATCGAACTCACCGGCGGCTTGTCGCTGATCCTGGGCTACGCAACACTCTGGGGAGCGCTGGAACTCATCGCCTTCACGCTGGCAGCGACGTTCATCTACTACCGCCGCATTTTAGATCGCGATAAGCTCATTCACGTTCTAAAGAATCTCGCCATCATCGGTGGCTTGTTGATGATTGCCGCGGTGGGTCCCGGCGCCATTGTCATCTCCAGGTCGCGCTAAACCAGCTTCTTTTGCATCCAATCCGCGACGAACTGTAAGGCCGGCAGGTGATTGTCGAACTGCGTATGCGCGGAACCGCCGTCTTCTCCCGAAAATACCCTTATCTCCTTGTCCCGCGAGCCGATCGCGTCGAACATGGATTGTGCATCGGACATGGGAATCTGCTGATCCTCGGCTCCGTGTACGATGAGAAACGGACACGAAATGCGGTCGGCAAACATCGCCACGCGAAAATTCTCAATCCGGCAAATCGCGTCTTGCATGCTCTTGGTACCGGTGATAAACATGAGCTGAAATGTGGGCGCTGCGGCCGTGCCGGCGCCGGCCATGCGTCGTTCCCAAACGCCGAAGTAGTCGTAGATTGCACCCCACGCCACGGCCGCTTTGAGCCGCTTCTCGAAGGCCGCCGCTCGCGAGATGTAGTAGCCGCCAAGGCTGCTGCCGACGATGCCGATGCGATCGGGGTCGACCTCCCGCCGCGAGATGAGGTAATCGACGGCGGCAGATATCGGGCGCTCATAATCATATCGCGTATAGAGTTTCTGATAGCGGAGCGCCTCGCCGATACCCGGCGTGTCGATAAAGAGGCAGTTGAACCCTCGTTGCACAAATTGCTGCCGCGCTCTCAAGAACCACAGCTCCTTGGACGTATCGAGCCCGCAAATGAAAATCAGGGTGGGATGAGGCGTGGCTTCCTCGTTGACCGGCATGAAATAGGCCGGCAGTGTCGTGCCCTCATACGGCACGAGAACACGCTCCAACGCATAAGGCGCCAACTCACGCGCACGCTCGAAGGTCTTGAGCACATGGCCGTACGCGGCCAGGCGCCTGGAATCGGCTGGTGAGATAAAGTGCTCACCGATGGTGTAGTACAGGCTCGAGAGAAATAGGTTTTCGCTCTCTGTTTCTCGGGAACCGTTCTCCGCGCGGCGCGACAGTGCGGCGGCGAGCCACGACCATTCCCGATGCCAGGCTTCATCGTCGCCGACGACAGTTCGCAGGCGCTGGACAATGAGGCCCACATCGCCAAGTTGCGCACCGGCGGCGAATGCGAGCAGCGTGTTGTATGACCACCGATAATTGCCTGGAAAGAATTCAAACATGCCGGCGGCCATCCACTGCTTGATTTGGAAGTACCACAAAGACTAGCTCCAACCGAAAGTCGGCGGCGAATGAAAAGATCTTATAGGCGAGATTACAAGTGGAGGCTGTTCGGCTGGTGAGCCGGTTATGTCGCGACGAGCACTCGATAAAAGAAACAAATGGTTACGATGAGGACCTTTCATTTGATTCTGCCTCCCCGCAACGCTCTAATGTTTGGGAACGTGTGATGCGGACTAATCTATGTAGGACGGTGTGCATGATGCCTGACCCTTTGTTATCCCCCTTCAAGCGCGGCCGCCTCAGCGCCCCCAATCGAGCCGGACTCATCATTACCGAATGCTCCAAGATATCCGAGCAGGCGCACGGCATCGTGAATGGCCCGGGGATGTACAGTGCGGCGCACGTCGCCGGCTGGCGCCAAGTCGTCTCATCAGTGCACGAAGCGGGTGGGCGAATCTTTCTTCAACTGTGGCATTGCGGTCGCGTCTCACACGTTCGTATTCGCAACGGTGACCTTCCGGTGGCCCCGTCGGCATTGCCCGCGGCGGGTAAGTTTAGATGGCCCGGCGGAGAACTGGATTTCGAGGCGCCACGCGCGCTCGAGCTTCATGAGATCACAACCATCGTCGATGATTTCCGCAAGGCGGCGGGCCACGCGTTGGCGGCGGGGTTTGACGGTGTCGAATTGCATGGGTGTTATGGCTATCTGGTGGATGAGTTCCTGCAAGATGGGGCCAATCAACGCGGCGATCGCTACGGCGGCTCCGTTGCCAATCGCTGTCGCTTCGCGTTGGAAGTGATGGAGGCTTTGGTCGATGTCTGGGGCGCGGACCGCGTCGGGATCAAGATAGCGCCGTCGACGCGAGTCTATGGGATGATCGATTCGGATGCAGCGGCAACTTTCAGCTATCTAGTCAGCGCGCTCAACGCCCTGAAAGTCGGCTATCTGCATGTAATGGAGCCTGACGCTGCCGATATTGCGACAGGCACGGTCCAAATCCGTGACACTACCAAGCTGTTCCGCGAGATATTCCAACAGGCGGTGATCACTAATGTCGGCTACACTCAGGCGACCGGCAATGCGGCCATAGCTGCCGGAACCACCGACCTTGTTTCATTCGGAAAGCTCTTTCTCGCCAATCCCGATTTGCCGCGCCGTTTCTGCGACGGTGCCCCGTTGAATCCGTTCGACTTCACCACGTTCTACGGCCGTGGGGAAAAGGGCTACACTGATTACCCGGCACTCGCGACGGCGCCGGCGGGCCATTAGATCCCAGCGGCGCTCCGCGCCGCTCAACTGTCGGAGGAGCGAGCGATGGCCGAGACCAAGAACACAGGCAGCGATGAACTCGAGCTTTCCGACGAACTAATCGGCAAGCGCGCCTATTTCACCCGACTGGAGGACGCAACGCGCGAGGATTGGCGCCTGATCCTCAGCAATTACAGACCTTGGGCGAGGGCGCTGTCCAATCGCGTCCTCGCACATCTTCGACTGCTGGAGGGTGAACATGGCGGCAATCCGGTCGACCGCCTGCAGCATTGTTTGCAGACCGCCACACTTGCATTGCGCGATGGCCGCGATGAAGAATATGTCGTCTGTGCGTTGATCCATGATATCGGCGATACGCTCGCGTCGTTCAACCACGCCGAGTTCGCGGCAACGATTCTCAAGCCGTTCGTCTCCGAGAAGAATTACTGGATTGTGCTAAACCATGGAGTCTACACCGGCTACTATTGGTTTCAGTATCTGGGTACCGACCGCAACAAGCGCGACGACTTGCGTAGCCACCCCTGGTGGGGAGATCTCGAGGACTTCTGCCTGAAGTACGACTGCGCCGCGTTCAACCCCCACTACGAATCCATGACCCTCGAAGAATTCGAGCCGATGCTACATCGTGTCTTTGCAAAGCCAAGAGCATCACTGTATACGAAGGCCGACGGATAGCTGGAAGTATGGGGCGCGAGGACCGGTGCTTTTATCAGTCGCCGGGGGCACGGTGATTCAGGTTAGGCGGCCGATTCAGAGGCCACAACTCGAAAAAATCGGCGACCACAATCATCAGCGGAAACGTGATGCCAAGCATCGCGTTTGCGACCCAAATCTCCAGTTCGTAAGCCGGAGGCCCGGCCGGCACGGTTCGCGCCGAGATAACTGACGCGCTGATTGCGTAGAGGCTGTACATCAGTAGGGCCAGGAGGCCCGCGATTGCGGTCAGCGCGACGCCGCGCAGCGGCTGACGCCACCCGGCAAACAGTTGGTGCCGCATCATGATCTGGACGAGAAAAATTCCGTAGATCAACGAAACAGCCACCCGTACCAGATGTTGAACCGGGTCGAACCCGACCAATCGCGTGAAAGACAAGTACAGCAGAATACTCGCAGCCAAGATTAGAATCGTGCTGGCCAGCCCGAATGCGGGTTGTCGGCGCGAGCGTATCAACGCGCTGACCGGCCAGAAATCAAACGCACTGGCGACCACAATGACCGCGACGGTGGTCACCAGGAATGACAGCGCGACCCAGGCATCGAGCCGACCTTTTGGATCGAGGCTTGCGACATAAAGCGGTGTGTGCGCCAGGAACGAGAAGTCAAACAGCAGGTTGAACACCAGGAACGCGACCGCGTAGGCAGCGACCAATGTGACGACTCCAAGCGCGGTACGATTTGACGTGAGCATCGACACGGGCCAGCAACTCCACACGGAAACCAACCACATCGTTGCGATGATCGTCGTCATTGTGAACATCAGTAGCATTGGCGTCGGTGGCCCGACACCTCCACCACCGAGGTAGAACAGCAACGGACCAATCACGCAGGCCGTAAGCACTGTGGCCGCAGTCAAGAGGATCCCTTTTCTGGGTTGCGAGAGCCGTGCGATCGCCGGCGGGTGGTTCGTCTTCCACAAGAGTGCGAGGATGATTTGCGCCGGCGTCGCCGCCATGAAGGAGAATCCGACCCAAGTCGTCAGCACATGCGGTTTGAATGCGGCACAGATCGCCCAGGTCAGGGTGAGTACAATGAGCGTCGCGAAGCCGCCATTGCGCAGCATGATTGCGCTCGAGGGCGGGTCAGTCGAAACAGAGGCTGCAGCCATTGACATCCTATTGCGGAAGGGATCTTGGACTCCGCGATTGCCCCGCCGGCGCATTTAATCCAGGCCGGCATGGCGATGCTAGTGGTGACGCCGCGGACCGTCCAATGAAATGTTTTTCTACAATGTATCTAGCATAATTATCGAGCGGCACGCTGCGTCAGCGAAATGGATGTGCGTTCCTGCTTGTCACCGTGATCCGGCGAAGCGTTGGGCCGCGCATCTCGACGCACAGGGTTTTCAACAGCTCGATCGATTTACGTTGCACATTACTTCGATGCGAAAGACCAAATTCCACGTTTAATGATTCGTGGTCGAGCTTGAGCAGCTTCAATTTTCCGGTCCGCAGCTCTCTTTGCATGGCGAAAGCCGGCATGAGGGCAACGCCGCTGCCAAGACCGACGACTTTCTTGATGAATTCGGCATCATTCGATTCCATCATGATCGGCGGATAGCCGATCCCGGTGAAGACGACATCTGCCACCTCCCGGCTACCGCTGCCCGGCTGAAAGCGCACCAAAGGCCACTGCTTGAGTTGCGTCAGGGTGACAACCTTGCTGGCGGCCAGGGGATGAGCGGGTCCCACCACAAATGCGTGCTCAGCCACCCCGAGCTTTACCGCCGTCAATTGGGAATGCTCATGGGGCAAGGGTCCGAACGCCACATCCGCCGACCCATCAAGAACTCGGCGAAGGGCCTCCTCAGACGTTTCGGTCGCCCGAAAAATCAATTCAATGCGCGGGTTGCGAGCGAGGAATGCCTCGCAGAGGTCGCCAAATATGTAGACGATACCCAGGTTTGTCGCCGCGATGCGAATCGTGCTGGCGACTTTGTCGCTCCCGCTCTTGGGAAAGTGCTCACGGATCATTCCGACTTCGCTGAAGATACGATCAGCCGCGGATAGCACGAGTTCGCCCGCCGGCGACGCGTATACCTTTGGCCGTGCCCGAATCAGCAGTGTAGCGCCGAGTTCGTCTTCAAGATTTTTGATTTGATGACTGAGTGCCGGCTGGGTGAGCCGCAGGCGTTCTGCGGCAGCAGCAAAGCTGCCCGTAGCCACGATCGTTCGCAACGCTTCAAGCTGCCGCAATTCCATCGGTGCCTCCGTGAGAGCCTACGGACCATACGTTAATCGAATGTCGGGGACAGGTCATTCTTTCGATGACATCCCTGAATTCTCCCGTCGCCCGCCATTTGAACAGGGCAATGCGGCGGCCGGATAAAACGGCTAGATGGGAGAAATAACAACCTTTCATTAGACTTTAGCGCATGCCGTGGATAGGTTTCGGACTCATTTCAAAAATACTCATGCAGCGGAAGCTTCGACGGCGCGGGCGAAATATCCCACCCGGCGTTTCCGTAAGGCTGGGAGGGAGATCGAATGCTGCGAGCGAAGTTTCCCGATTGGCTCACCACTCACGTGCTGGTGCTGTCAATCCTGTTGGCCGGTGTCAGTGCAGTTAGGGCCGGCGAGGCATCAACACAGGACCCGTCTACGGGCGACAAGCTCGAAGAGATCACCGTCACTGCACAGAAACGCGAGCAGAATCTGCAGGATGTCGGCACATCCGTCACGGCGTTCGAATCCGCCGGCCTACAGCGACTCGGCTTACACAATGTAACGGACATTGCCGAGCAGGTGCCTGGCTTGCAGTTCAACCAGTACGGATCCACGGTCACGGTCTATAACCTGCGCGGCGTATCGCAAAATGACTTCAGTGACCACCAGGAAGCGCCGGTGGCCGTGTATGACGACGAGGCGTACGTCGCCTCCACCGGGGCTCTCGCCGGCTCGATGTTCGACCTGCAACGGGTGGAGGTCCTGCGAGGGCCCCAGGGTACGTTGTTCGGTCGTAACGCCACAGGGGGTTTGATCCACTACATCAGCAACAAGCCCAGCGACGAGTCGGGCGGCTACTTCGGTTTCACGCGCGGCAACTACGGCGCGCTCGACAGCGAAGGTGCCGTGAACCTACCCCTGAGTGAGTCGGTTTCCGCGCGCTTGTCGTTCGCCACCGACTACCACGAAGGCTACATCGAGAATTCCCTCGGCCATCCTGTGGAAGACCAGAACCAGGTCGCGGCGCGGCTGCAGTTCCGCATCAAGACCTCGGACAACAGCGAAATTCTGGTGAAGCTGCACGGCGTGAACAACGATCACGAGACTGCAGGCGACTACACTTGGTTGTCCGCGCGGCCCGATGCGACCGGTCGCGCCGTGTTGACTCCCGGCCAGCCTGACTTCTCGGGCTATACGAACCCGAGCAGCAACCCATTCGATCAGTCGCAGGACCGGCGCGGAATTTTCAGCCGTACGGTGTGGGGCGCGACCGTGCACGGCGAGTGGCGGACGGATGCATTCACGCTCGCTTCCGTGAGCGACTATCTGCGCGTGCAGAAGCGCTACGGCGAGGATTCCGACGGGTCTCCCAATTTCGTCTTCAACTTCGATGTCTTCTACCACTTCCAGCAATTCTCTCAGGAGCTGCGCTTGAACGGCGGCAGCGGGGCGCTGCGCTGGCTGACCGGCGTCTACTTCATCAACTACCGCAGCACCCAGGAGTCACCGGCGACTTCGCCTGCATACCTGTTTGGAGACGCCGACGCGCGCTTCACACTCAGGGATAAGTCCCCGGCCGCTTTTGCGCAGCTCGAATACGATCTGACAGATCGCTGGACCGCGCTCGCCGGCGCCCGCTACACCTACGATGACAAGAGTTTCGACTATCTGTACGACTGCCTGCTGTGTCCACAGACTCTTCACTACGTCGCGCCGGCCTACCCAGCCGCCGCCCGCGCGTTCAACCTCGTGACCGGCAAGGCCGAGATCGACTACAAACCGATGAAGGACACGCTGCTGTATGCCAGCGTCAACCGCGGCGCGAAAGGCGGGGGCTGGTCCGCCGACACTTCCGGATTTGTCAGCCCGGAGAACCTGCCGTACGCGCCCGAAAAGCTCACCGACTACGAGTTGGGATTCAAGACGACCTTCTGGGAGCAACGCGCCCGCCTCAACGGCTCGCTGTTCTATTACGACTACAAGGACTATCAGGGATTCTTCCTCTACGGGACGAACACCGTGGTCCGGAACGTGGATGCGAAGGACAAAGGCGGAGAGCTGGAGTTGACGCTGGTGCCCCTGCAGAGGCTGAACCTGCAATTGGGGGTGTCGCACCTGGAGTCGTTCGTCCCGAACATTCCGTTGGCCGCGGGGGGAACCGCGAGCGCTCAATTGCCTCAGGCGCCGCGTTGGAGCTTCAACGCCGCGGCCCACTACGAGTGGCCGATGTTCGGCGGCACGATGTCGGCGCAGGTGGATGGCAAGTGGGACAGCATGCAGTACCTGGAGCTCGAGAACTCGCAATCCGATGTGCAGGGCTCGTACGCGGTCACGAACGCACGCCTTGGATTCCGCACCGCGGACGATCGCTGGGAGGTGTCCGCCTTCGTGAGAAACGCGGCCAACAAATACTATCGGATCTATAACTTGGATGTCGCCGGGCTCTTCGGCAACGTCGTCAGTGTCTACGGACCGCCACGCGTTTACGGTGCAACAATTACCTACCGCTGGGGTCGCTGAGACGACCGAGGAATCGGAGAATATGAATGCAGCGGTTGATTGGAGAACGGGTGATCGACATCCTCAGTCAGGTCGGCAAGAGTACGAGGCCGGCGGATCCACTGCTGGCGGACACGCTACTCGGGCCGATTGCCAAAGCGACGCAGCTAGAGCGCGTGCTGTCCTACATTGCCATCGGTCAGAGCGAAGGGGCCCGGTTGCGGCTGGGTGGTGAGCGTATCAATCAGAACAGTGGCGGGTTCTTCGTGGAGCCGACGGTATTCGACGCCGTCGACAACACAATGCGCATCGCTCAGGAGGAGATTTTCGGGCCCGTGCTCTCGGTGATTTCATTTAGAACTACAGAGGAGGCGATTGCACTCGCCAACGACACGAGCTACGGGCTGGCGAGCGCGATCTGGACGCGGGATCTCAGCAAGGCACACCGAGTTTCGCGGGCCATTCGCGCGGGCAGTGTATCCGTCAATTGTTACGGAGCCGATGCACACGATATGACGGTGCCCTTTGGAGGGTACAAGCAGTCGGGCTTCGGCCGCGACAAGTCGCTCCACGCACTCGACAAGTATATGCAGCTCAAGACCACCTGGATCAAACTATGAATCGGCGGGGCATTGCGCTCGTATTGCTGTGGGTGCTGGAGGCGCGCGTCTTTGGTGCTCCCGTGTCGCCGGATCCGGCGCCCTTGGCGCCCGATCAGCCGAATCTCGTGCAGTCATTGCCGGGCACGCCATCGCCCCATTGGGTGTGGGTGAACGACATAGTTTTCACCCATATGGCTTCCGGACAAGCACTGCTGGTGGACGGCGACAGCGGCCGGTTCCTCGGGTTGCTCGGCAGTACCGGTTTTAGTTTCGAGCGCATCGTCTTGGTACGAGGCGGCAGCCTGATTTTCTCGCCGGAGATATATTTTTCGCGCGGTACTCGCGGCGTGCGCACCGACGTCGTGACTGTCTACGATGCGGCCCATCTGAAGCCACTGGAAGAGATCGTCATCCCTCCCAAGCGGTCGTCGAATTTTCCCATGATGGCGAATGCCGAAGTCACCGACGACGATCGCTTTCTGCTGATCTACAACTTCACTCCTGCCCAATCCGTCACGGTCGTTGACACGCAGGCACGCAAGTTCGTCGGCGAGATCGAAACGGCGGGCTGTGGGCTGGTTTATCCCACAGGCCCGCGTTCGTTTTTCAGCATTTGTGCCGATGGATCGCTGCTCGATGTGCGCCTCGACGATTCTGGCCACGCAACCAGCCGGCAGCGAACGGAACCGATGTTCGATGTCCGCACCGATCCCGTGACGGAGAGAGCGGTGCGTCTTGGGGCGACCTGGCTGTTCGTCTCGTTTGGGGGAACGATGTATCCCATTGCCATCACGCCAGGCGGGTTGAAGCTCGCCGGAACATGGTCGCTGCTCGCGCCAACGGAAGGTGCGCAAGGCTGGCGTCCGGGGGGCGCACAGCAGCTCGCGGTGCACGCAGGCCTGAACCGGCTTTACTCGATCATGCACCGAGGGCCCATCGAGACGCACAAGGACCCCGGCAAGGAAGTGTGGGTCTATGATCTGGCGCGCCACGTGCGCATTCAGCGCCTCGCCATGAAGAGTACCGCAGGGTCCATCCAAGTCACGCGCGACACGAAACCGTTGCTTTTTGCCGCTTTCAATCAGAGCACCACGCTCGACGTATACAATGCAGCCACGGGGAAGCACCTGCGCTCGATTGATCACATCGGCACGACACCGACGCTGCTCGTCACGCCATGAGCGCAGGAGCCCGACACCAATGATAGATCCCGCGTACGCACTATTGATCGTCTCATGTGCGATGCTGTTGTTCGGTGCGTCAGCCGCCCACAAGCTGCGGTCTGTCGGTGAATTCTCGCAAACGCTGGCGCGGTATCAATTGCTGCCCGCTGGCTTCATTCGAATCGCGGGTCCTGCGCTCGGCCTGATGGAGCTCGCCATTTGCCTCGGGCTGCCGTGGCCGGCGCTGCGGGCAGTCGGCGCGGCGGCGGGCGTGGTCTTGTTGCTCATCTATTCGGCTGCGATCACGATCAACCTTGCGCGAGGTCGTCGTGACCTCGATTGCGGCTGTGGCGGGTTCGGTCGGCGCACACCGATTGGGTCCTGGATGGTGGTCCGCAATCTGAGTCTGGCCTGCATGCTGTGCTTCCTGATGTTTCCCGAAGCCTCCCGAAGTCTCGAGCCTGCCGACGCCGTGACCATTGCGGGAGGCGTGACGGCG
>WNFD01008486.1_pt1 | contig 12531 bp, 8 predicted proteins | sample 5400491 | NCBI WGS metagenome assembly WNFD01 (sample SAMN13153343, study PRJNA577476) | soil metagenome | isolation source: 120 cm saprolite under Douglas fir tree site 2 hole 2 replicate 2 | place: USA:California | collected 2015-04-18 | reverse complement strand
AACAGGAAATTCATCGAACGATCGCGTGTTCGGCAGATGAGACTGCGACTGACTTCATTTAGTAGGAAGTCTGGTTCTCCGCGTGATCCCGCGACTGGCAGGAACTCCGATGGTGACACCGTACCTCACTGTTTCCACAGACGAAAGCTTAGGAATAGAATGTCGGCAGTCCTGCCGATCTTGAGGACAAATGACGTGCCGACATCTGCATGAGCGAATTGTTAACGCAAAGTCCGTTCGATCCGGTGCGCGAACCTCGCCTTGTCATGTTCGCCGATTCGCTTCCGCCCGACTTCGGCGCGGTGGGTCAATATGCCCTTCTGCGCGCCGAGGTTCTCGCCGCCCGAGGCCATCAGGTGGACTTGTTTGGCCTGACATCGGCAGCCGACACGGTCGAATGCAGGGAGCATAGGAACGGTTCGCTGACAGTGATCCGGATGTCGGCGCCGCCAGTGCCTCGCGGCAGCTTGTCGGCACGGCTTGCATGGACGCTTTGGACGAATCTGCGCCTGGTCGCCCGGGCCTTCGGGCGTCTGCGCGCCGCGGACGGCATTTTGTTCACCGGCTCGCCACCCTTTCTGATCCATTTCTTGGCGCCGTTGAAAATCGTCCTGAAGGGACGTCTGGTCTATCGGATCACAGATTTCCATCCCGAATGTTTGATGGCGGCCCAAGATCGTCCATCGCGCATCCTTCAGGCGCTACAGGGAATTACGAATTTTTGGCGCCATCGTGTCGATGCTTTCGAGGTTCTGGGCAAAGACCAGTGGCGGCGCCTGGGGGAGCAAGGCATTCCCGACGAGCGAATCTCCTTAGTGCGCGATGGCTCGCCGATCACCTTTGCCGAAAACAAAGTCGCGAGGCTTTTGCCACCAGACCTCCAGGGCAAATGTGTCCTCCTTTACTCGGGAAATTTTGGCGTAGCCCATGAGTGGGAGACGGTTGCACAAGGCTACGAGTTGCATCACCGGTCAGGGTCGGGCAAAGTCCGTCTCTGGCTGAATGCCACAGGCGGCGGCGCCGACTTACTGTCGAATTGTTTGACGGCCAGCGGCGTGCCGTTTTTCCGTTCAACTCCTGTTCCTTTGGAACAATTGGCCGGCCTTCTCCTGTCTGCCGACGCCCATCTCATCACGCTCAAGGACCCATTTGTTGGTCTTGTAATGCCATCGAAGGTCTATGCCCTGCTCGACCTGCGCGCACCGCTGCTGTTTGTCGGCAACGAAATCGTCAGAGTAGATGATATTTGCCTTTGGCGTGCTAATTGCGGCGGCATCAGTTAATCGTAACTTCATAATTTAACAAATGAGGCTGTTCACTTCTTGGTTTTTGGCCTTTTTGGGAGTAAGCTAAACCCACTTGGGGTGTGAACGGCGGCATTAAGGTGTGATGCCGTGCAACTGTACTTTGGGGGCTGTCTATGACCGTGGCATTGCTGCGTCCGATCGCAACAATATGCACTGTAGCCGTAGTTTTCGCCGGGGCGGCTTATGCGCAGACTTTGAGCCCATCTTCGGGCGATAGTCGCTTGGTGGCGCAAGCGCCGGTAGACCAGACAGACCCCAAAATGCAGGCTCTGCAGGCGGCCATCGATTCGAAGGACACGACGGCAATCTTCAATCTGCTCAACCAGATGCCGCGCGATCAGCGGGGGCCGATGGCGGCGCTGTTGCTTTCGGCGGCGCAGAACCTGGTGGTCTCCGACAAGCAATTTGCCGCCAGCTTGGCGGCCCTGGCCTTCGCCAGCGGCGGCTTGACGGGCGCCCAGCAGAACATCGCCATTGCAGTCATCCGGAATGCGCCGGGTGGGCTCGCCATTGTCGCCAACCTGCTGTCGAAGTCGCCAACCTGCTGTCGAACAGCCCGACGGGAGGTTTCGGTTTTTCCAATGTGACGACGCTTGCCCTCGTCAATCTGGTGGTTACCGAAAATCAGAATCAGACCCAGGCCAGTCCGAACTGATCGGTTGCGGGAAGGAAGATTGAGAATTTAACGATAAACGAGTATCGAGTGTGAGGACGGGAGATGAAGGATATGGGCCAGCCGACTAGGCCGTGGTTTTCGACGTTGGTGAAAGTGTCGATACGCCCTTTTTACTTCGTTCTCCTGGCGATGGGCGCTTGCCTGGGCTGCGTCGGAGGGGCCACTCCCTCATTCGCTCAAGCTACGCCTGTGACCAGCCCCGTCCAAACAGGCCCCGGCATTCCCAGGACTGGCCCAGACACCGGGCCGCCGCCTGGCCCGGACGAACTGGGCATTACCGTCGGGTCGTTCCGGCTCTTTCCGACGTTGGACCTGCGCGCCGGTTACGACACCAACGTCTTTGCCCAACCGGCCGGACAGCAAACAGGTTCCGCCTACGAAGCAATCCGACCGTCTGTGGACCTGCGGTCGGACTGGAACAACCATATGCTCAATTTGGGCGCGTATGGCGTGTTCGGCTTTTACAACAGCGCCTCGTCCCAGAACTATCAGAACTTCGGCTTCACGACGGACGGCAGGCTTGATATCCAGCGCGACTGGTATGTGACCGCAAGCGGTGCTTTCACCCGGACAACCGAGGCGCTCGGCACCCCGGACGTGGCTCTGGCTCAAAATCCAACGGTTGTGTGGGCGGTGCCCCTCAGCGTGTCCATGTACCAGCGGTTCAACCGGCTATTCTATCAAGCTACCGTCGGCGCCACAGGCTACCGCTACCAGAACTTCAGCCAGCTCACCGGGGGCACTCTTCCTGACGCTAGCCGGGACCGCAACGAGTTTGGCGAGACCTTGCGCGCCGGGTACGAGCTTTTCGAAGGCTTCGACTTTTGGGTACAGGGCGGGCTGAATCAACGCAACTACTTGCAATACACCAACATTGCCGGTCAACAGCGCGATTCCACTGGCTGGTCGATCGTGGGTGGTTCGACGGTCGATTTGGGTGGAATCAGCAAGCTCGAAGGCTTTGTCGGCTACACGCAGCAAACCTATTTTAACCCTGGGCTTACGACGCCAGCCGTGACTTTCGGCTTGGGCGGCGTCTGGAACGGCTATCAGCCTTTGGTTGTGCGCCCATTTGTCATTCGATCCATCAATGAAACGGCATACACCAACTACCAGGACTACACGTCGACCACGATCGGCGCGGAGTTCCTCTACACCATCCAGGAAGGTTGGGTGCTGAATGCCGGCGGCTCGTTCAGCCTCTTGGACTATACGCCAGTTCCGGGCGCAACCGGTGCTTTCCAGCATACCGACAATTTCTATCGTGCGTCCCTTGGGTTGCAGTACTCCATCCGGCCTCAGATCTCACTCGGCCCGCTGTACGAGTTTGCCGCCGGCTCTGGGCCGGATCCGAACACGAGCCCAAACTATACTCGCCACATCATTATGTTGAGGCTCGTCGCCAAGCGGTGAGGTAAAACCGCTTCAGGCTGGAGGGGCAATCTGCAGGGGATTTGTTTGGTGTCTTCGGATCGTGTCGCAGCGAAGTTTGCCGGTATTGCGCTCGTCGTGGCCGCCTGTGTCATGGCCATCGCCGGTGCCTGGTCGTTTGCGCAGGCAGCGGACTACAAGCTGGGCGCCGGCGACAAGGTCCGTGTCGTGGTGTTGGCCGATCCGGAATTCTCCGGCGAGTACGAGGTCGATGCCGGAGGAAACATCTCCGTGCGCATGATCGGCCGATTGTCGGTGCTGGGAATGACGACGGCCGAGTTGGAAGCAGCGTTGACGGAGCGTTACCGGTCGGGTGGCTATTTGCGCAATCCCAAGCTGTCAGTCGAGTTGTTGAGCGCGCGGCCGTTTTTTGTGTTGGGCGAGGTCGTCAAGCCCGGCTCCTACCCGTACGTTGCCGGCCTTACCGTCGCGCAGGCGGTAGCGATCGCCGGAGGCTACACCCGTCGCGCGTCGAGTTCTCGGATCAAGGTCAAGCGTTTTGGCAGTCCGGCCGGCACCGAAGATTCGGTCACCGAGGATTCGATCATCAATCCCGGTGACATCTTGAGAGTTCCGGAGCGTTTTTTCTAGCATTTCGACCATTTGAGTACGCCAGAGCTGGAAGGCTTAGCCAGTGGCCGGAAGTTTGAATTTGCCGCAGACGACTCAGGACGGTGTGTCGTCGACACCGGCCTTAGTACCGTCACGTTTCTGCGTGATGTCTGCAATTGGGGAACAAGGGAAGGGCAGTTGTGAACCAGATTCCTTCGAAGTCAGCGGGTGCTGGCCTATCTCTCGCGTCCGCGCCGACACCCGGCCACACCGAGAACGAGCTGCGTGAATGGTTGCGCCTGCTCAATCGCCGCAAGACGATGATCATCGGCATCGGCCTGCTGGCGGTCGCTCTGACAGCGCTGATCGTGGCGCAGATGACCCCGCTCTATCGGGCGTCGGCGCGGGTCATGCTCGACACCCGCAAGTTCAAGGCGGTCAGCACGGAGCAGGCCTTGTCCGGCTTCGATACGATGAATGTCGGCGCCCTGCAGACCGAGCTCGAGATCATCAAATCAGAGGATCTGCTGGGCCGCGTCGTGGACAAGCTTGGTCTGGCGGCCAATCCCGATTTCAACGGATCCAAGCCGCCAGACTTCGTGACCGATGCCATGGCTCCCGTGCGAAATCTTTGGAGCATGGCGCTTGCGACATTGGTTCCGAGCCCGCCCCGTGCAACACCCGCACAGACACAGAAGGTGAGAGCTGAGGATTCCGACCCCCGCCGCCGCCGCGCCATCGGCGCGATCGCGAGCCGCCTTACGGTGACTCTCGTCGGCCGCACCTTCATCATCCTGATTGCGGTCGAGACTCCCAACGGCACCCTGTCGGCGCAGGTCGCCAATGCGATTGCCGACATGTACCTGGTCGATCAGCTCGACGCCAAGTACGAGGCAAACAAGCGGGCCACCGAGTGGCTCGAGGAACGCCTCGGGGAACTGCGTCGCGCGCTGCAGACGGCCGAGGACCAGGTTGCCACTTATCGCCGCGACAAAGGTTTGCTCGGCAGCCCTGAGGGTGCGGTTTCCAGCCAGACCCTGAGCGATTTGAACGGAAACTATACTAGGGCCCGCGCTCGGCGTATCGAGCGCGAGGCGCGACTGGTTGCGTTACGCCGCGCCATGGTCAACACGAGCGAGTTGGCAAACATCTCCGAAGTTACAACTAATCCCACCCTGGGTAGCCTGCGGATGCAGGAAATCGAGCTTGGACGAAAAGTTTCGGAACTCTCCGAGAGGCTGGGCGAAAATCATCCGCGATTGATCCAGGCACGCAACGAGCTGGGCTCGGTTCGCGGCCGTTTTGCCGCCGAAACCCAGCGCATCGCCGTCGCCATCCAGGCCGAGCTGGACGCGGCAAAGTCGGAAGAGGACCAGCTCAAGGTTCAGGTCGATCGAGCGTCGTCCGTATCGGGCGAAGCCAGCCAATATGAGGCGGAGCTGAAGCAGCTCGAACGCGAGGCTCAGTCCAACCGCGCCATCTATGAAAGCTTCCTCAATCGCTTCAAGGAGCTGCGCGAACAGCAGGACATCCAGCGACCCGACGCGCGCGTGCTGGCTTATGCGCGTGCTTCTTTTTCACCATCGTTTCCCCAGTATCAGTCCGCCTTGGCGATCGCCTTTGCCATCGGTTGCCTGCTCGGCATGGGAGGGGCGGTCGCCGTCGAGAAGCTGGATCGCGGCTTCCGGTCGTCGTCACAGATTGAGAAGGCGACGGGTCTTGCCGTGCTGGGCATGGTGCCGATGCTCAAGGGCATACGAACGGGCCGTGCGTCGATGCTGGCGCAGGTCGTCGGTCGCACCACGTCGTCGGCCAGCGAGGCGCTGCGCGGCGTCTACACCGCCATTACCTTGGGCACGCTCGACCGGACACCGCGCATCATTGCCGTCACCTCGGCGGCTCCCGGCGAGGGCAAGACGACTTTCTCCTGCTCGTTGGGCGCGCTTCTCACCAAGATGAACGCGTCGCGCCGTGTCTTGATCGTCGATCTCGACCTGCGCCTGGCCCGCCTCGCCGAAACGTTTGGCGTCAAGGACAAGCGCGGCGGCACGATCGACGAGTTCCTCCTCGGAACGAAGACCTTGGAGGAGTGCCTCCATGTCGATCCGGCGTCTGGCGTCCACTACATCTGCGCGCGTCCCGACACGCCGAATGCGCCCGACGTCCTCGAATCGGAGGCGATGAGGAACGCGCTCGCGCTCTTCCTCGAACGTTACGAGCTGGTGATTCTGGATTGCCCGCCCGTCATGGCGTTCTCCGATTCGCGCATCATCTGCCGGCTGGCCGACTACACGATCTTCCTCATCTTCTGGGCGAAAACGCCGCGCGAGGTCGCCCTCAACGCGCTCAGCTTGCTGAGGACCGTGACGGATCGGGTCGGAATCGTGGTCAACAAGGTCGACTTGGCCAAGCACGTCCGCTATGGCTACGGCGACTACGGCTACTATTATTCCCGCTACCAGTCGGATTACTACAAGAACGCGGGCAAAAATGCATGAACAGACGGCATTCTGGCCCAACCTAGACAGCGCTCCGCGAACGTTCCGAGCGTAGGTCGACCGTCGTGTTTGAACGCTGGTTCCGTGGCCGGCCGTCTCAGTCGACGGCGGCACGTATCGCGGACGGGCTGGCGGTCTATGCCATCGGCGACATCCATGGCCGGTTGGACCTGCTGACGGCCTTGCTGGCGCAGGTCGCCGCCGACGCCGAGCGGCATCCGGCAGACCAGAAGCGTCAACTCATATTCCTCGGCGACTACATCGATCGCGGCACCGAAAGCCGTGGCGTCATCGATGCGTTGCTTGGCCCGGCATGGCCGGATTTCCCGCGCATCTTCCTGATGGGAAACCACGAGGACGCCATGCTCGAGTTCCTGGACGAGCAGAGCGACGGGGTGGCCTGGCTGACCTATGGTGGCCTGGAAACCTTGCTTTCCTATGGAGTGGCGATCAGGAGATTGCCGACCAGCGCCGCTTCCGCCGCCGAGCTCAGGGAGGCTTTGCGGGCGGCGGTGCCGCGCGACCATGTCGACTTCCTGCGCCGCTGCGTGCTCAGCCATGCCGAAGGGGACTACGTGTTCGTGCATGCCGGAGTCCGGCCGGGCCGTCCCCTGGAACAGCAGGATCGGCGGGACCTGCTGTGGATACGCGAAGAGTTCCTGAGATCTCCCGGTGCTCTGCCCGGCAAGGTCGTCGTTCACGGCCATACCATCTGCGATGCGCCACAGGATCTTGGACACCGCATCGACATAGATACGGGTGCCTTTGTCAGCGGCAGACTGACTTGCCTCGTCCTGCGCGGCACGACCCGTCGCTTCCTGACGACCGGCCCGGGCGGTTAAGTACATAACAGGAGTTTCGATTGAAGCCGTCATCCCGTATCAAGCATTTGATCAACGCTTCTCTTGCGAAGTTAAACTTGCAGCTTAGCACACTGACGGCGTCGAAACTCGAAAACGAACGCATAAAGAAGTTGGCCGATAGCGGCTATTTCGACAAACCGGTGTTTCCTCTGCTGGACGCTTTCTCGTCGTTCGATGGCAAGCCTCTGGTCGATGGTTATCCGCTTTACCGTGACGCCTGCGACCGCCTTCTGACCTATCAGGGCGACCCGCGCCACTACAATCCCGTCAATGACTATTTCTCTCCTGCCGACGCCTGTGCTGCCTACCTGATTGCGAGAATTTTCAAGCCTGCGACGTGGTTTGAAGTCGGCAGTGGCAACAGCACCAGGGTGGTTCGACAGGCAATCGACGATGGAAAGCTGCCGACGAAATTGATTTGTGTCGATCCGAATCCGAGAATTGAGATTTCGTCGGTTGCCGGTGAACTCATTCGCTCTCAGGTGGAATCCCTCGCTCCGCGAACCATCGTCGAACGATTGGGATGCAATGATGTCCTGTTCATCGATTCAAGCCATGAGCTAAAAGCCGGCGGGGACGTGCTCCACCTGCTGCTGAACGTCTTTCCGAAGCGTCGGCCGGGAGTCCTGGTACACATCCACGACGTATTCCTGCCATACGACTATCCTCGAAGCTGGGTAGAAGAGCGAACTTGGGGCGAACAGTACCTGGTTCAGGCGATGTTGCAGTTCGGATCCCGGATGCAAGTGATTTGGCCAGGGTACTACGTTCAAAAATGCCACCCGGAAATTGCTTCAAGACTCGACTTCCTAAAGTACGGAAGACCCGCAAGCCTTTGGCTGCGCGTTTTGGCTTCCGACGTGTAGCGGCTCATGACGGAGTGGAGGGAAGCTGTTGCCCGCCTGGCTGGGGGACCAGGATTCGAACCTAGACTAACCGGGTCAGAGCCGGTTGTTCTACCGTTAAACTATCCCCCAATCCGGGCTGGCGGCTGGATTTAGCGACGCCGGGCGGGGTTGGCAAGCGCTACACCGAAGCCTTTTGGCCGCCCAGCGCCAGGCACTGCATTCATCGTTCTGACAGCGTCCCTAGGCGCTTGACAAGCGAGCGCAATGTTGTGGCCTATCCCTGCCGACACTCACGCAAGGAGCATCGGCATGGTTTTCTACCACTTCGACGATTCGACGTTGGCACGGGCCCGGACGGGTAGCCGGGTGCTTTGGTACCCCGCCCACGGTGACCAGTGTTTCAGCCACCAGAGTTATTTTGCGCCCCCGCCGGGCACGGTATCGGCTCACCTGCGGCCCTTCCCTCGGCTACCATCGGCCCAAAGAAGGAGTTTTCTGACCCAATGGCATCCTCTCTCTTGCCCCGACGCCGCGTGGTTTTATCCGGTGCCGCCCTCGGTGCGGCCCTGGGCGCCGCGGCGCGGGCGGCCGCCCAGTCGCGCGGCGAGGAGCCGCTCGAGATCACCAATTTCGAAACCGCGACCATAGACGGCCGACACTGGGACGAGCCGATCGTTGGTGGACGAACGGTCGACGCGGTTCATCGTTCCGTGCTCGTGCGGTTCCCCGACGCCGCCGAAGCGATCGCCGCCTGGCTGGGCAAAGGCCAGCGCCTGTTGGTCAAAGCCGAGCTGGTGCTGCTTTATGACGGCTACGAGATCGAGCCGCCGGACTATACCTGCCGAACCGGCTTGGGCCGCAAGCTGTGGACCGAGGACCCGCCGAGCTGGCACGTCCAGGCCTGGCCGCTGCGCCAGCCATGGGTCGCCGACCGGGCGCACGGGCCGACCTTCAATGCCAGCGTCAATGGCCGTCGCTACTGGACGCGCTACGGCGCCACCGACACTGCGCGCGACCGCCACGATGGCCTGCTGGAGCCGCAGGAGCTATCGACCGAAGCGCGCACGGCGCGTTTCGATATCACGCGGCTGCTGGTGACCGACCTGATGGCGAAGGACCTCGGCGCGCGCCTGATCGCCTTGGAAGAGCAGGGCTTTCTGCTGCGCAAGGCCGAGACCTACGACTCGCGTTACCGCCTACCGGGCGATCCATACGAATGGACGATGCCGACCGGCGGTCACGGCCTGCGCTTCGCCTCGCCGCGCATCGTACTGACCTCACGGCCTGTCGTGCGTGGCGGCACCGTCGTCGCCGTCCTGCCGGGGTCGCAGGATCGAGCAACGCTCCTGGGCGCGAGCGACGAGTCGAGACCGACGGCGACCCTGCCGTCACCGGCCGAAGTCGCCGAACTTGCACGCAGGGCTATCAGCCTCGAGGGCAAGGGCCTGCAAGGCTGGGAGATCCAACGCATCCGCGAGCTGCAGCGGGTCGGCGGCGACCGGATCAGCCGCTGGGCCGAAGTCGGCGGCGAGGCGGGCTACAAGGCCTATCTGTCGCGGATCCGCGCGGTGATGGCCATTCCGCCGCGCTACTGGCAGGGCTGGGACATCCAGGACGATCTGCTGGTCTGGCATCTCTTTCGTGATCTGCTGCCGGCACCTGTCCAGGATCACATGAAGGCTTACTGGCAGGCTTGGCTGCAACCCGACCTGCCGACCGATGCCTTCGTGCATCCGCAGAGCCGGGACGCCATCGACTACTGGAAGCGCAACCGCGACTGGCGCGGGCGGGCGTCGTTCTTTCGCGACGGCTACAACTATGCGGTCAGCACCCAGAACTTCAATCACACCGCAGCGATGGGCGCCTTGCTGGGCGGCGCCATGATCGACGGCGCCAATGCCATGGCCGACGGCCGGCATGGCCTTGAAACATTGGCGCTGCGCTTCTGGGGATTTTTGGACGGGACCACCCAGGAGATGCTCGACCACTACTATCTGTCGATCACGCTCAGCGGGCAGAAAATGTTCGCCGATTTCGCGCCCGAACCGCTCGACCGCCTGATGGGCCGCATCCTGGTCGACCGCACCATGGAGATGCTGGTCAGCATCTACCATCCCATGCTGCGCCGCTGCGTCGCCTCGTCGGGCCGCGCCCGGATTTCCGGCGTGCTGGTCGAGCAGGACGGCATCTACGGCGCCCTCCACACCGTCTCCAAGACAGGCGTGGTGAACTACCTCGACCGGCCAGCCTCAGAAGGGGCGCACGGCCTACAGGTCTGGGGCACCGACTTCCCGCCGGGGCGCGTGGCCATGCAGAGCCTGCCGTCGCGCTGGGCGCCGAACTGGGTGGCCGGTCTCATCGACGACAAGCCGGTGCCGTTCGAGACGACGGCGGCGGAGACGACTCGCAGCATCTTCAAGCCGCCGCTGTGGCATCGCACCTATCTCGGCCGCTGGCATGCGCTCGCCAGCGCCGACATGCGCGCCATGACGGTCGACCTGGTCGCTCAGTGGGTGCGCGAGCCCAAGGTCTCGACGCGACTGGAAGATCTCGCCACGCTCACCGCGCGCTATGTCAGCAACGGGCCGGACCTGGCGACGACGCGGGGCGGTGTCAGCCCGCAAGCGGGTCTTCTGCTGACCTACCAGAGCCGCAACCGGGCGATCGTCTTTGCCAAGCCGCACACCAACCGCGAGCGCTTCCTGGCGGCGCTGGGCAAGGACGACGTCTCGCGCCTGGCCACCGTCATCGGCCTGTGGACCTTCGCCGAACCGCGAAGCTGGGAAATCTTCGCCGGCGACCGCAAAATCGAGACCTTCCCGCATCGCCTGCCGGCCGGGCAGCGCCTGCTGATCCACGACGGCGTGAGCTACCTCGCGATTCTTCCCTTGCCGGCCTCGGATCTCGGCCGCGACGCCGAGATCGAAATCGCACATCGGCAAGAGCGAGCTCACGGCGCAATGGAACGACGACAAGCGCCAGCTCGACGTCAGCTATCGCAGTGGCGGCGATCTCATGGAGGTGGGCTTCACCAGCGATTTCAGCCAGCAGCCGGAAGACTACTTGCCGGTCAAGCCCGGTGCCCAGGAGCGCGCCATCCCCTATCGGCGGTTGAACGGCGCCTGGCCCTATCTGCCGGCCGGCGTGGAGCGCGACACCACGTGGGCGCAGCAGGGCACGAATGGCCGGCTCGAGAAGAACGGCGCGGTGCTCACCACCGAAGCTGGCCGCAAGGCTTACCTGATCGCCGATCCCCTGAGTGGCGCCGTGGTCGCCTACAATCCCTTGCCCGATCCGCAGGCCTTCTCGCTCACCACGCGGGACGGCGCGAGCCTGCGGGCCGACGGCAAGGTCGGCCTGCTGCGGGTCGAGTATCGGCCGTGGGCGTATGAATGGGACATCAGCCATGCCCTGAAGCCGGGCCAGGACGGCGCCGACATGGCCAAGTCGTTCACCATCTCGGGCCTTGCGGCGCCGCCCAAGGTGATCCTCAACGGCCGTCCGGCCGATGTCCGCGCCGACGGACAGGGCTTCCAGATTTCGCTCGCCTGACGTGGGCCTCAGGCAAGGTATCGGGCTCGCCGCGGCGCCTTTCCTCGGCTACCATCGGCCCAAGGAAAGAGTTTTCAATGGCCGGGGAATCCACCCCTCAAGCAGGGAACAAGGGAGGCTGGCACAGCGGTCGTTTCGCGCACACTTTCGCTGCCATCGATCTGGGCACCAACAATTGCCGCCTCCTGGTGGCACGGGCCGCGGTCGAGGGCTACGAGGTCATCGACGCCTTTTCCCGGCCGGTCCGGCTGGGCGAGGGCGTGGCGCTGAACGGGACCCTGTGCGGCGATGCAATCGAGCGCACCGTGCAGGCGCTGAGCATCTGCGCGGCCAAAATCGAGCGCAGCCGGGTGACCCGCGCCCGCCACATCGCCACCGAGGCGTGCCGGCGCGCCTGCAACGGCGAGGATTTTCTGGCGCTGGTGCGCCAGCGCACCGGGCTCGGCTTCGAGGTCATCCCGGCCAGCGAAGAGGCGCGGCTGGCGCTCGCCGGCTGCGAGAACCTGCTCGATCCGGGCACCCCGTTCGCCCTGCTGGTCGACATCGGCGGCGGCTCGACCGAGGTGAGCTGGATCCGCGTCTTTGCCCGCCACGACCGCCTGGGCGGCGTCGCCACCGAGCTTCTCGACATGACCTCGGTGCCGTGGGGCGTGGTGACGCTCACCGAATCCTGCGTCAAAAGCCAGCCGCGCGCCCAGCCGGTGAGCCGCGCCTGCTACGACGACATGGTCGAGCGCATCCGCGCCGACCTGCGCGTCTTTTGCGCCAAGCACGGCATCGGCGGTGCCATCGCCCGCGGCGAGG